>Ga0105248_10000291_pt1 | contig 59424 bp, 47 predicted proteins | sample KBSS34metaG_FD_81524 | JGI IMG/M metagenome (GOLD analysis project Ga0105248, IMG submission 81524) | Switchgrass rhizosphere microbial communities from Kellogg Biological Station, Michigan, USA - KBS S3-4 metaG | ecosystem: Host-associated > Plants > Roots > Rhizosphere > Soil | place... | reverse complement strand
CTGCTCGCCCTCGCCCGCCGCCTGGTCGACGTCTTGTGGGCACTGCTGCGCGACGGCCGGAAGTTCACCCCGACCGCGCCCCAACCCGCCATCACAGCGGCTTGACACGGTCATTCAGATTCCCTTCGAGGTCGCTCGGCTGTCCGCAGATGTCCACAGTATGGCTTCACGTCTTCCGCGCCTGTACTGCCGCTGAAACCGTGTGGGCGATGCCGCGAGCAGCAGATGAAGATCTTGCAGGTGTAGGTCGAAGGGAGACGGGCGGTGGCCTACAAGTGGTGACGATCGAGTTGGATGGGAACGGCTCGGGAGCGGTTCCGGTGGACTTGCTGCCGCAGCGTCTCCCGGTCCGCGCGGGGGTGCTGGTGGACGCGTCTCCGGTGCCGACGTTCGTGGCGGCCCACCCCTACTGGCCGGACACGGTGGCGTGGTCGCTGGCGGCTCGGGCTGCAGGGCGGGCCCTGGTGATCTGTCCGGCGCTGGTGTCGCCCGCTGGCAGCGCCCTGGCGCTGGAGGTCGCGCGATTGCTCGTCGACGAACGCGGACTGTGGGACGGTCCCGGTGCCGTAATCACGTGCGCGGTGCGGCCCAACTGTGCGCGAGAGTCCGGCGTGGTGATCGTTCCGCACCCCGTGATCGTCACCGTGGGCGGGACATCGTCAGCTCGGGTCGTCTGGGAGATGACCAACGCCCGCCGCGTTCGCCCTATGTTGGCCAGTCTGGCCGCGGTGCGCTCGGCGGCCGCCGCATGAGCGCGCGTAGGCCGGTCACGACCGTGACCGTAGCTCCCGGTTCGACGGCGGCGGAGCTGGCCGCGCAGGTCGCCACACTCCCGGCCGAGACAACGTTCGTCGGAGGCTTCGGGGACCAGACGATCATTCTCGCGTACGGACCGGCGGGAGACAGGCCGTCAGACTGGGATGTACTCGCGGCGGTGGTCGCCGCGCTGGTCCCGGATTTGTGCGCCCGGCAGGGATCGAACCTGCGACCCAGTGCTTAGAAGGCACTCGCTCTATCCGCTGAGCTACGGGCGCTCACGTTCCATTGTGGGGCCTGACGTTGGCCCCGCCGTGGGACGAGCTGGCTCGCGTCGTCGACAGCGCGCCAGATCCTGTCGCCAGGAGGCGATCGCTGACGCCTGACGAACGAACGACGGCGGTCGGAGCCGCGACTCCGATCTCCCTCGCGCGGGCCACGCCGATGATGCCTGTGCTAGCAGCCTTTGGCCACAGGATAAAGGTCCCGTTAAGGTTCGGGTGGCGTGGTCTCTCCCACCGGGCTCCGCTCCCTGCCCGGCTTGACCGCGGATAGTGATGCCTCGGAGCCGGAGCCGGAGCCGGAGCCGGAGCCTCTGGGCCGGATCGGGCCACTCCCGGCCCAGACGGGCGCCACGCCGAGCGCGGCCTGCAGGCGCGGCACCGCACGCACCCGGCGGACCCCCCGGACGCGCGTGCGGAGGGTCCACCCGGGCGACGCGTCAGCGGCCGGCGGCCTCCAACGTCGCGAACTCGTCGTCGGTCAGGGCGAGGCTCGCCGCGGCGACGTTCTCGTCAAGATGCTCGACGGACTTGGTGCCGGGAATCGGCAGCATGACGGGTGACCGGCGCAGCAGCCAGGCGAGAGCCAACTGGGCAGGAGTCGCGCCGTGGCTCGCCGCCGCCGCGTCCAGCGGGCCGCCCGGCCGGGCGAGCTTGCCCGTGGCCACGGGGAACCACGGGATGAAGCCGAGGTTCTCCCGTGTCGCGTAGGCGAGAACGTCCTCGGACGCGCGGTCCGCCAGGTTGTATCGGTTCTGCACGCTGACGATGTCGACGATCGTGCGGGCATGCGCCAGCTCGTCGACGCTGACCTCGGACAGGCCGATGTGGCGGATCTTCCCCTCCTGCTGCAACGCCTTCAGCTCACCGAGCGACTCCTCCACCGGAGTCTGCGGGTCGATGCGGTGCAGCTGGAACAGGTCGATGCGCTCCAGATTCAGCCGCCGCAGCGACATCTCCACCTCTTGACGCAGGTAGGCCGCCCGGCCGACCGGGACCCACATGTTCGGGCCGGGGCGCACGAGACCTGCCTTCGTCGCGATCACCAGATCATCCGGGTACGGGTGCAGAGCCTCGGCAATCAGCTCCTCGCTCGCGTACGGCCCGTAGGAGTCCGCGGTGTCGATGAAGTTGACGCCCAGCTCCACGGCGCGTCGCAGCACCCTGACCGCGCCCTCCGGGTCGGCCGGCGGACCCCAGACTCCCGGACCGGTGATCTGCATGGCGCCATAGCCGAGCCGGCGCACCGGCAGGTCGCCGCCGATGCTGAAGGTCCCGCTGGCGCTCGCGGTGGGCCGTTCCGTGCTCGTCGCACTCGACATGTTCGTCCCCTCATCGTTCCGTTGACAGGCGTCGCCTCAGTGCACGACGCGCACGACCTCCGCCGTGGCGTCAGGCGGAGTCGCGATGCCGGCGCCGCTTGCCGTGCACCGTCCGGCGCACGCGGTGTGCTGCTGCCGACTGCGACACCGCAGGTCGGGTCAGCGTGGCGCCGAAGAGCGAACGGCGTGGTCGCGCTCGCTCCGTGGCCCCTCGTCGTCTTCGTTCCCAGGACTCCGTGTTCCCAGCCCTCCGTCGCAGGCAACCGCTCTCGGTGAGGCAGTGTTCCGCGCCTCGCCGTGCCGCACCCGCCGGCCTCGCAGCCTGTGGACAGTCAGACGTTTTCCACAGGTGGCGGCCGAGCGCTTTCCGGCCCGTTGACCAGCGGCGATGCTGGCCGAGCTGCCGACGGGCGAGACCGCTCGGGCGCGGCAGCCTCAGCGAACCCCGTGCCCCGGAGGGCCCAACCATGCTCGACGCCACCATCAGCCTCGTCGGCAACGTCATCGAGAACCCCAACATGCGGGTGACTCCCAGCGGCACCTACCTCTGCTCCTTCCGCCTCGCCTCGAGCGCACGCCGCTATGACCGCAAGGAGGACCGTTGGGTCGACGGCTCGCCGCTGTTCATCGAGGTCACCTGCTGGCGCAGGCTGGCCGAGAACGTGGCCGCCAGCCTGAACAAGGGCGACCGCGCGCTGGTCATCGGCCGCCTCCGGCTGCACGAGTTCGAGAACGCCCAGGGCGAGCGGCGCCGGCGGTACGGGATCGAGGCTGACGCCGTCGGACCCGAGCTCACCTGGCGCCCCGCCCGCATCCTGCGCGCGGCCCGTGGCGGCCCCGCCGAGCGCCCGGCGGTGGAGAACGATCCGCATCCGGACGCGGTCGCCAGCGTGGGCGCGGCCGGTGAGGACGGCGCCGACACGCTGATCGGAGGCCCGCCGATTTCAGCGAAGTCGGCGGAGTCGGCGACGTCGGCGGAGGCACAGCTGGAGGTGCCCATGGCCTGGGCGGACGGCGTACCCGACGACGGTTTCTACGGCGACCCGACCGCGCCGCCGGCCGATGACGCCGCCGACGAGGACCGGCCCGACTGGCCGGACGGCGTTGCGACGGGTCTGACCCCGAGCTTCTGAACCGCCACGGCCCGAGGGCCTTCTGGGACCGTCATGGTCCGAGCACGAGGGGCCCGACGCCGCCGTCGGGCTCCTTCGTGCCCGGCGTGGCCGGGCTGTGGTCCTGGCCGCGTGCTGGCGGCGGTCGAATGACCTCAAAACGCCGCGCGAAGACGCGGTGCCATGGGCCGGCTGCGCCGACATCGTCGCCCACGACGGGGAGAGGGGGCTATGACCATGACTCTGAGCCTCGGTCTGGAGTGCTCCGCCCCGGCGGATACGCTCAGCCCGGTGACCAGCGTGCACGACGATCGGGAACGGCGAGCCGCCAAGGCCGCTCTACCCGGCCAGGCGGCCACGCCTCCCGCGGCTGACCTCGCCGCCGGCGATGAGGACCGGGCGGACGGCCCGGGTAGCACTGCGGTCGGCCTCGCGGACGCACCTGACGACCAGCCAGCTGCGCCGGCGAGCCAGCCGACCCCGGGCAGTCCTCGTGGGTCGGTAGCAGGCCGCGTTCGACGCGCAGGGGCAGCCACCGCGGACCGGCTCGCCGCCGTCAGTCCGGCGGGGCGTTACGTCGCGGTCCTCGCGCTCGTCGCGGCCGTGCTTGCGCTCCTGGTGAAGTACCTGCTGTTCCCCTACTTGTCGATCAACAACGACGAGGCGCTGTACCGCCTGCAGGCGCAGACCCTGGCCGCCGGCCGGCTGTTCCCGGTCGCCGGCGACCCGGCCTCCTCGTACGCGCCGTGGCTCGCCGTGTCCAGCCATGGGCATTACGTGCTGAAGTACACGCCGTTCGTGCCGGCGCTGTTCGGGCTGAGTCTGCTGGTGACCGGCGGCTTCGGCGCCGGGCTCGCGGTGGTCGCCGCCGTCGCCGTCGTCGTCACCTACCGCCTCGGCCTGGCCCTGTTCGACGACCGGCGCGTCGCCGCCACCGCGGCCACGCTCTTCACCGCGTCGCCCCTGGTGATCCTGCTCGACGGCATGCTGCTGGCCTATCTGCCGGTGCTCGTGATGGTCGAGCTGGCGGTGCTAGGGCTCCTTCGAGGCGTGCGCGCCGCGCGCGGCACGCTCGGATCGGCAGGCCACGATGACCGGCCAGGCCGGCTAGGCCGACCAGACCGGGCGCGATGGGCGCTGGTAGGCGCCGGCCTCGCCACAGGGACAGCGGTGGCGGTGCGGCCGTTCGACGTCCTGACGCTGCTGGCCCCCCTCGCGGTCTGGGCTGTGGTGACGGCACGCGGCCGGCGTGCCTGGCTGATCCGCTGGGTATGTGTGGGACTGACCCTGCCCGCCGCGCTGCTGCTGGCGTTCAACGCGGCGGCGACGGGCTCGCCGCTGCGACTGCCGTTCAGCTACCTCGAGTCCGAGGACAAGATGGGCTTCGGCGTCCGGCGGCTCTACCCGACGGACCGCGCCCACCATTTCGGCTTTCTCGACGGGCTGGCCTCCGTCGGCGACCACCTGTTCCTGCTGGGCGGCTGGGCGTGCGGGGGAGTCGTTCTACTCGCCTGCGCGGTCGGCGCCGTCGCACGCCGCCGGGTCGGCGGCGCCGCCCTGGCGCTCGGGGCGGGCGCGCTGGTGTTCCTCGCCGGGTACGTCGCGTTCTGGGGAGCCTGGAACGCCGCGTACCTCTGGGGCGGCATCCGCTACATCGGGCCGTTCTACATGCTTCCCGTTCTGGCCGTCCTCGTGCAGCTCGGCGCGCGCGGCCTGGTGGACCTCGCGGCCTGGCGGCCCAGGCTCGCGCACGGCTCCGTGGCTCTTGCCGCCGGGCTCACCGGTCTCGTGCTGGCGACGGCGGTCCCGGCCAACGTCACGCTCACCCGGCACGACCGTGACCTCGACGCGGCGATCGATGCGCTGCCCGGCAACCCGCTGGTGTTCCTGTCCGTCGACCCGGAATACCTGATGCACCCGACGTCCCTCGCCGCGAACCCGCCCGAGCTCGACGGCCGGGCGCTGTGGGCCGTCACCCGGGGCGGTACCGCGGACCTCGCCGTGCTCGCCGCGAACCCGACCCGACCCGCCTACCTGCTCCGGATCCCGCCGGCCTACAACCGGACGCCCGGCGCACCGTCCGGCACCCGGCTGGAACGGCTGTCCACCCAGTCCGACAGCACGGTCACGCTGGACGTGACCGTCGACCCGGCGCCCGAACCGACGACGGCGGCGCGCCTCGTCCTCACGACCAACGCCGGCGACGTCTCCTACCCCATCGACCCGTCCCGGCCGGTCACCGCGCGGCTCGTCGTCGACGCCGACGGAGCCACCCTGCGCGGTCTGACCGCCGCCACCGGCCTCGCCGGTGATCCGAAGGTCACCCGGCGGGCGCCGGCCCGTCAGCTCAAGCCGGGCAACCGCACCGTCGCGCTGGCGCTGTACCTGACTCCGGCGGACTCCGGCAAGCAGCAGTTCGTCGACCGGGAACTGGTCCCGACGGTCGCCACGGCCGACCGCACGGTCACCGTCGTCACCTCCGTCGGCCAGGTCGCCGAAGTCGCCGGTCGCGAACCACCCCAGCTCCACATCACGACGCCGCCCTGACCGTGGGAGCGTGCCGGCTGCCCGCGGCGCCGAGAGCCGGACAGCAACCCGGCTGCTGCTCGGATACCCGGCCGTGGCCCCGACCCGTCGCGGGATGACAAAACGGCCGTCGGCGGAGTTATGTGCGCCTAGCATGGGCACGCACGGTGCAGCGCCGGCCTGCCCTCGTGACTGCCGACGTTTCCCCGCCCCGCCGTCGTCTCTCTTCGTCGTCGCCCCCCTCACCGTCACGGAGTGCGGATGGCCCTCGCCCGGTCCGAGATCGTCGCCCGACTGCTCGTCGTGTACGAGAACCGGATCCTGCTCGCCAACCAACGCGGACAGACGTGGTACTTCCTGCCCGGCGGGCGCGCCCGGGCGGACGAGACGGTCGAGGACGCCGCCCGGCGCGAGATCGACGCCCAAGCCGGCCTCGACGTCGGCGAGCTCGACTTCGTCGGCTGCCTCGAAGACACCCACACCGAACACGGCACGATCGTGCACGAGCTCACCACCGTGTTCGCCGCGCCGCTGCCGTGGGCCGCCCAGATCATCAGCAACGACCCGACCCTGCACCTGGCCTCCGTCGCCATCGAGGACCTCGACGAGTTCGAGCTACGCCCGGCGGTCCTCACCGGAATGATCCGTCGGTGGGTCGCCGGTCGCCGGCCGCTCTGGCGCACCGTCACACCCACGGCCTGACCACCGCCCCGGACGACGAAAGGACCAGCAATGGCCGCGCCACCCGCCATCCGGCTCGACGTGCGGCTGGTCGCGCGCAGCGCCGGCCGGCTGCTCCTGACGCGGGAACCGGAGCAGGCCTGGCACGCGCTGCCCGGAGGCCCCGTCGACCCCGCGCACGGTGTGCAGCGTTCCCTCGCCGACCACCTCGGCGACCTCGCCGGGCCGCTCAGCCCGCCGCGGCCGCCGTTCGCCGGCGGCGCGCCGTCGCCGGCTGACATGGGCCGCGCCTCCGCGCCCGGATGGCGCTTCGCTGGTGCCGTCGAGCACACCGGCGACGCGGGCGACGCCGGCGACGCCGATCCGGCCAGCGAGTCCTGGACGCGCGGCACCCCCGGCACCGACCACGTCCTGACGCTGCTGTTCGCGGCCGACTGGCCGGCGGACATCCCGACGCCGACGTCGTGGCAGGACCGCGAGGTCGTCGCTGTACGGCTCGACGACCTCGTCGTCACCCGGCTCGCGCCGCAACCCGTCGCGTGGGCGGCCCGCCGCTGGCTCGCCGACGGCCAGCCGGTGTGGCGCCCCCTCGCACCGGGCGCCGCGCGGGCCGCCTGGTACGGCGCCCGGCCACCGGTCGCCACGCTGCGCGGCCAGCTCGCCGCCCGCCGCGACCAGCTCCGAGGCAGACGGTTCCGCGACGCCGCCGTGGCGATGTGCGCGCTGGTCGCCGCCGCCGACGGCCGCATCGACCCGGCCGAGCGCGACGGCCTGCGCGCCTTCCTCGCGACCGACCCGGTCATGACCAACTTCCCCGCGGACGAGCTCGAACGGGCCTTCGACGCGCACCTCGACGCGCTCACCGCCGACCCCGAAGGCGGCAAACACGCGATCCTCGCCGACATCGGCCGGGTCCGCGGCCGCCCCGCCGAGGCCACCGCCGTCCTGCGGCTCGGCGAGGTCATCGGCCGCATCGACGGCGCTTTCCCACCCGTCGAACAGGACGTGCTTGCCGAGGCCGCCCACACGCTCGGCCTCGACCCACCCCCAGCCGACTGAACCGACACCCGCCCGAACCGGCCGCTCAGGAAACCCGCGTCAGGGCACCTGAACGGGCTGCGTCACCGCGCCGGACGCGCCAGAACCCGTCCCGGGAATCGCCTGAACCGCGGCGATGATCTCCCGGGTCTGGTCCACGGAGAACGACGCCGGCGGATTGAAGGCGATCCGGGTCGCCAGACCGCCGAACCGCTCCGCCAGCCGCGCCGGCAGGTCGGCCGGCGCGGCGACGATGCCAAACGTCTCGACCATGTCCTCGACCATGTCGTCACCGACGAGGCCAGCCATCTCCGCCCACCGGTTCCGCTTCGACAAGACCGTCAGCTCGGCGCCCAGGTCCTCCCAGCCGTGCAGCTCCAACACGCCGCGATACGCCGGCGTCGAGCCGTAGAAGGCGATCTGCGAACGCATCGCGCCACCTCGGCCGCGATGTCCGCCTCCGAACCCGTCGCGACGAACCCGCCGACCACCACGTCGAACCCGTCGAGCCGACCGACCCGGTCGGCCCTGGCCCGGAGCTCACCCCGTGCAGGCGGATTACCCATGCGATCCGCCGGGTGGTCACTGTCCGTGTTCGGGGCTGAGGTGGCCAGGGCAGAACGCAGCCGCGGACGAACTCGGGCCCACCGAGTCCCGGCCGAGACGTCAGCTCCGGGCCGCGATGCCGCCAGGCGCCGCGACCGTCACGAAGGAGGATCGCCATGCGAAGGATCAGCCGGGCCGTCGTCGCCGCGGCCGTCTCGGCCGGCGTCGTCTGCGCCACCGCCGCCGGCGCCTCGGCGGGCGGGCCGACCATGGCGCAGCCCGGGACGTCGGCGAAGCAGTGGGGCCCGCCCTGCTGGCCGTACCAGCTGCGCCCCGCCATCGTCGAGAGCGAGGGCGCCGCGGGCAGCACCTACCTGACCATGTCCTACACCAACGTCGGTCGGTTCAGCTGTACGACGAAGGGCTACCCGCGGGTGGACTTCGTCAACGCCCACGGCCGGCGGATCGGAGCGACCGCGGCCCGGTCGCCCGGCGACGCCAACCCGGTCACGATCGCCCCGGGAGCCACGGTGACGTTCGTCGTGCGCGAGGTCCACGCCGGCATCCCGGCCGGCTGTGACACCGCGCGCACGTACACGCCCGCCGCCGGGCTGCGGATCATGCCGCCCGGGGGTGGGCCGGGGCGGTTGGTGAAGCTGACCGACAACGCCTGTGTGAACCCCTCGGTGCAGCAGCTCTACGTCGGCCCGCTCACCAGCTGACGGCGGCGGTCCGCGTCCACGGCGGCGCCGGCCGGTCCCGGGCCCACGGCTCGGGACCGGCCGGCGGCCCGCACCCGCGCGCCGCTCCCGCGCGCCGCCCGCCGGGCAGGCCCGCGCAACGGGCGGGAGCAGGGACGACGCACGCATCCGTCCGCACTGTCCCTTAGCCGACCCCCGCGCGGCGGGCGATCTGTTAAGTATGTCGGCGTAGCCTCAAGGGGGCTCGATACCCCGGGATCTCGGCCTACGCTGGGCCAACGGGACCGCGGCGCGGAGAGGACCGTGATGTCGGATTCGCTGAACCTGGGTACGCCGCTGGCGCCGCCCACCGTGACGACCACGAAGCAGCCGGAGGCCGGCGCGCTGGTGCTCGCGCCGCCGGCAGCCGTCCCGGTCGTCCCGGACGAGCAGGTCGACAGCATGGTGCCGATCGACGAGGCGACCAGGGTCCAGCTGCGCCAGCGGGCCGCCGAGTTCGCCGACGACCTCGCCGCGCAGGACCCGCGCAGCCCGGCCTTCCAGGAGAAGATCAACGACATCGCCCGGATGGGCGAGCGGGAGATCGTCGCCAGCGCCCGGGTGTCGAACAGGATGCTGGACCGCCCGGCCGCCGCCATGAAGGCGAGCCGCGGCAAGGGCGGCCCGGCGGGCGACGCCCAGACGAGGGTCGCCGGCTCGCTGGTCGAGCTGCGCCGCACCGTCACCGACCTGGATCCGGGCCGCGCCGACCTCAAGGGCGCCCGCAAGATCCTCGGCGTCATTCCGGGCGGCAACAAGCTCGCGAGCTACTTCCAGCGCTACCAGTCGGCCCAGAAGCAGCTGGACGCGATCATCACCGCGCTCGGCTCCGGCCAGGACGAGCTGCGCAAGGACAACGCCGCGATCGAACAGGAGAAGGCCAACCTGTGGGCGGCGATGGGCAAGCTCACCGAGTACGCCACCCTGGCGAAGGCGCTCGACGGCGCGGTCACGGCCAAGGTCGAGCAGCTGCGGTACTCCGAACCCGCCGCGGCCGACGCGCTGACCTCGGACGCGCTGTTCCCGATCCGGCAGCGCCAGCAGGACCTGCTCACGCAGCTGGCCGTCAGCGTGCAGGGCTACCTCGCGCTCGACCTGGTGCGCAAGAACAACATCGAGCTCATCAAGGGCGTCGACCGGGCGCAGACCACCACCGTGGCGGCGCTGCGCACGGCGGTGATCGTCGCGCAGGCGCTGGCGAACCAGCAGCTCGTGCTCGACCAGATCAACGCGCTGAACACGACGACGAACAACATGATCGTGCAGACCAGCGAGCTGCTGCGCCAGCAGTCGGGGCAGATCCAGGCCCAGGCGTCGTCGTCGATGGTCAGCGTCGAGGCGCTGCAGACCGCGTTCGACAACATCTTCGCGACGATGGACGAAATCGACTCCTATCGCAGTAAGGCGGTCGAGAGTATGGCGACGACGGTCTCCGCGCTGGAGACCCAGGTGGGACGATCGAAGGCGTACCTGGAGCGGGCCCGCGCGAACGACCGCTGACCGCGAGTGGATTGGCTGGCCGGCCCGGCGCACGGTGCGCGCGGGGCGGGCCGAGGCGGCTCGTCGGGCCGCGAGCCGGTCCGGCCCGCTGTGGCCGCCGGCGCGGGCGGGCCGTCGCCGGGATGGGGCGTGGGGTAGCGGACGGGAGGGGCGTTGTTCCGTCGACGGCGTGGTGACGGCGACGCCGGGGTCGCCGACCCGGAGGCCCGGCGGGTAGCCGGGGCGGACGGCCGGCGGCCGGACGAGAGCGCGGCCGGCGGTCAGGTCCGGCGGCTGTCGGGGGAGCTGGCGACGATCGTCGGGCGGGCGGACGCGGATGGCGACCGGCTGCCGCCCGGGGTCGTGCCTACCGTGCGTGACCTGGACGACGCGCTTCGACCGCTGCTGGACTACCTGCTGGTCCGGCCGCCGAACGACGAGGAGCTGCGCAGTCTCACGGCGATCATCTCCGAGTACCTGCCCCAGGCGATCGGCGACTACCTGGCGCTGCCGGCGCGGTACGCCGAGCGCCCCGGGGTCACCGGCACGTCACCGGCCGACGACCTGGTCCGCCAGCTCGTCCTGCTCGACGAGGGCGTGAGCGAGCTGCAGGATCTGGTCTACAGCGGTGACGCCGCGGAGCTCGCGATCCAGGCCCGCTTCCTGGACGCCAAGTTCCGCCGATCCGACCTTGACCTGACCTGACCCGGGACGCTGACGACCGCCACATGACCTCCGCCTTCGCCGCCGCCGTCGCGACCACCTCGGCTGTCGCGACCATTTCGGCTGTCGCGACCACTTGGGCTGTCGCGACCACTTGGGCCGTCGCGACCACCTCCGCCGTCGCGACCACTGCGGCCACCGCCCGTGGCCGGATCCGCGCCGCATGAGCGTCTCCCTGCCCAAGGGCGGCAACGTGCCGCTGACCGCCGGCGCGTCCGGCGTCGAACGGCTGCGCGTCGCGATCGGCTGGGAGCCGGCGCCAGGCGCCGGCGGCGGGCGGGCCGCCGCGCTGGACCTCGATGGCGTCGTGAGCCTCGTGCACCCGGGATCTGGCCGGGGCGCGGCGCATGCCGACGGGTCGACGTCGCGCACCGAGGTGCTGCTCGCCCACCAGGTGCCGAACCCGGCGGAAGGGGCCGCGGCGGCGCCCGCCGCGCGGCCCGCCGGCACCCGGGACGTCGAGACCCTCGTCGTCGCCCTGGCCGCCGTTCCGGCGGACGTGGCCCGGCTGCAGATCGGCGCGGTGATCGTCGACGCCGCCAGTCGGGCGCAGGATTTCCGCGCGGTGCGCGGCGCCTACATCCGGGTGCTCGACGACGCCGACGGCACCGAGCTCGCCCGCTACGAGACCGAGGCCGAGACCGGGCAGGAGACCGCGCTCGTGTTCGGCGAGCTCTACCGCCATCAGGCCGGCTGGAAGTTCCGCGCGGTCGGTCAGGGTTACGCCCAGGGCCTGGCCGGCTTCGCCGACGGCGACGACCACGAGCCGACGCCCGCCCGCCCGGCCGACGTCGCCGGCTTCCTCACCCGCACATCGCCGACCCGGTCCCGGCGCCGGGTCGCGGACCATCTGCACCCGCCGCGGGCGGCAGCCGCGGCGGCGCCGTCGGGAACGCCGTCGGGAACGCCGGCCGGCCCGGCGCGGCCGGCCACCCCGGGCCGCCCGCAGCAGCGGCCCGCAGCGCCGTCCCGGCCGCCGGTCACGCCACGCTCGCCCGCGGCGCCGTCCCGGCCGGCGCCCCCGGCGCCCCCGGCGCCGCCGGCGCCGCCGGCGCCGCCAAGACCACCCGCCGCGTCGCCCCGGCCGGCGGACCAACCCCGGCCGGCAGCGCCGTCGCCGCCCGGCTCACCCAGGCCGCCCGGTCCGGGTACGCCCCGGCCGGCGGGGTCCGGGGCGCGCTCCCCGCTGGACCTCGGCGGCGACTCCCACGAACCGGCGCCGTCCCACGTTCCGCGGGCCTCGGCAGCGCCGGGCGGCGCGGGCGCGTCGCGGTCTCCGCTGGACCTCGGCGGCGGCCATGGACATGGCGCCGGCGCCCGGCCGCCCGCCGCGGCGCGGCCGGGACGCTCCGCGCTCGACCTCGACGCCGACGAGCCGTCCGCCCGCGCCCAGGGCTCGGCCGCCGCCGCTCCGGGTGCGCTGTCCGACGCGTCGCCGGCCCGGCCGGCCGGTGCAGCGACCCCCGGCCACGGTCAGCCCGGAGTCGTGCTCTTCGGCGAGCGCTCGTCGCGGTACCGGCAGCGCCTGGAGCACGCCACGGCGCTGGACGAGGACCACCCGGCGACGGCGTGGACCGCCGAGAAGCGCGGCTCGGGTTCGCTGACGATCACGCTGACCTGGGCGCAGCTGACGACCAGGACCGGGCTGCCGCGGCCGAGCGACCTGCACCTGGGCTGCCTGTGGCAGGCGCTCGACGGGTCGGCCGGCGTCCTGCAGACCCTGGGCGGCGCGACCAGCGCCCCCGGTCCCGGCGCGGGCCGTCAGGTGCTGGCGCTCGCCCCCCGCGACGAGCGGGAGGGTCAGAAGATCTTCGTCGACCTGCGGGCCCTGGAGACGTTCAAGCGCTTTTTCGTGTTCGCCTACGGTCTGCGCAGCGCGCCGGAATGGGACCTGCTGCGCCTCGAGCTCACCGTCGCCGCCCGCACCGGCGAGCATCTCGGCATCCGCCTCGGTGACGTCCCGTCGACCGCCCGGACCTGCGTCATCGCCTCCTTCCACGTCGCCCAGGACGACCTGGTGATCCGCCGGGAGAAGGCGTTCTTCGACGGTCCGCAGGCCGAGGCCGCCGAGCGGTACGGCTGGGCGCTGCCCTGGAACCCGGACGGCCAGACCATCCGCGACCGCTAGCGCGCGATGATCGCCGACCGGGAGTCGTCGTCCGCGGGTCGTGGGTCGTAGCCGCCGTCAAATTACCCGCCGACGGCCCGCGGGGGTCGAGTGTCAGATCCGCCGCGTTCGGTGGTTCGCCCGGTGGGGGCCTGATAGCAAGGCGGCATGTGGCTGACGACCGAGCGCGGCACGACGTTCGCCCTGCACGACCTGGGCGGGGTCGACCCGGCCACCGGACCGGCCGTGCTCGTCTGCCACGCCACCGGCTTCTGCGGCCAGGCGTACGCGCCGCTCGCGCGGCTGCTGGGGGCGCGGGCGCACGTGTGGGCGCTCGACTTCCCCGCCCACGGCGAGACGGCACCGCCGGCCGACGGACGCTTCGACTGGCACGCCTGGACCGCCGAGCTCGCGGCGGCCGTCGAGGCGGTGGCAAAGCTCGCCGGCGGGCCGGTGCACGCCGTCGGCCACTCGATGGGCGGCGCGATCGCGCTGCAGGCCGCGGCCGACCGACCGGGGCTGCTCGCCTCCGCCTACGTCTACGAGCCGATCGTGCCTGCGGCGCGGTTCGACGGCGAGGGCACCATGCTGGCGATCGGCGCCCGGCGGCGGCGGTCGGCCTTCCCGTCCCGGGAGGCGGCGCTGTGGCGGTACGCGTCGCGTCCCCCGCTCGGCGACCTCACCGCCGAGACGCTCGCCGCCTACGTGCGGCACGGCTTCGCCGACCAGCCGGACGGCACGGTCGCGCTGCGCTGCCTGCCCGAGAACGAGGCGAGGACGTTCGACGCCAGCGGGGCCATCACCGCCCTGACGGTCGCCGGGGCCGATCTTCCGGTCCTCGTGGCCGTGGGCGGGGTCGCCCCCGGCGAGCCGCCGGCCTCGTACGGCCCTCGGCTCGTCGCCGCGCTGCCCCAGGCCGCGCTGCGCAGGTACGACCACCTGGGCCATTTCGGCCTGTTCCAGGCCCCCGCCACGATCGCGGCCGACATCCTGGCTCACCTCGACCTCCCTGGGCGACGGAGGAAGATGCCGGCGTGAGTGAATTCGGACTGGTCAGGGCGCCCGCGCTGGCGAGCGCGACCGTACTGCGTGACGAGGCGTTCCGGCTGGACCTGGAGCGGCAGCAGAGGAGCTGGCCGACGGCCCGGGTCGTCGTCCTCGACGAGGAGAGCCGTTCGCCGGTCGCGCTGCCGGCGCCGCCGCGCGCCCGGCAGCCGCCGCAGGCCGGCGGGCCGCCCGGCGCCTCGCCGCGCGTCGCGGCCGCGGCGGACACCGCCGCGCGGCTCGTCACCTGCCTCGGCGGCAGCCTCGCCGAGGCGCCGCCGGCGGGCGCGGTGCTGCTCGGGGAGGCCGACGGCACCGTCTACTGGGCGGCGCGGGTCGCGTCGACCGACGAGATCGTCGCTGCGCCCGGCGCGAACGGCGCGGCCGGTGGCGGCGTGAGGACGCGTTGGCTGAACCTGAACGGCATCGGCGGCGAGCTGACCGGCGTGGACGCCGCCCTGTACACGACGGCGCTCGCCCTGCTGACCTGGCACGACCGCGCCGGGTTCTGCGCGCGCGACGGCTCGCCGACCCGGCCGGCGAAGGCCGGCTGGGCGCGGGTCTGCTCCGCCCAGGGCCACGAGGAGTTCCCGCGCACCGACCCGGCGATCATCTGCCTGGTCCACGACGGCGCCGACCAGCTTCTGCTTGGCCGACAGGGGACCTGGCCGGCGGCCCGGTTCTCGGTGCTGGCGGGCTTCGTCGAGGCGGGGGAGTCGCTGGAGGCGTGCGTCGCCCGGGAGATCCACGAGGAGGTCGGCGTCGACGTCACCGACGTCCGCTACCTCGGCAGCCAGTCGTGGCCGTTTCCGCGCTCGCTCATGCTCGCCTTCCACGCCGTCGCCGACCCGTCGCAGCCGATCCGGCTCGCCGACGAGATCGTCGAGGCGGTGTGGGTCGAGCGCGGCGACCTCGAGGAGGCGCTGCGCCGGGGCGACTGGCGGCGCGGGGAGGGCGGGCCGTTGCTGCTGCCCGGGGGTTCGTCGATCGCCCGCACGATGATCGAGTCCTGGGTCGCCAGCCGCGAGCCGGTGGTCGGGTCCCGAGGCTGCACGTAGACGGCCGGAATCGGGTGCCGGCCGGCGCGCCGCGTCGGGCTCGTGGGCGAGACCGTGCGGAACGGAAGCGTCGACCAAACCGATAAGAAGTCCCACGTTGCCGTAGGCAAGGTCTCGACCACGCCATACTTCCGCGCGGTGCACAAAGAACAGATGCGCAACGCGCCCCTGACCTCGTCCTGGCCAGGGCGTTTTATTGCTCGCCGGCCTTTCTCTTCGCGAGACCCCGCCGGCGTCGGTGGCCCGGCGGCCGTCGAGCGGGGCGGGACAGGACGTGCGTGCGAGGGCCACCCGGCCTTCGAGGGCGGATGCGATCGTCACGCGGGCGTAACCTGTTTCGTTTCCTACCCGGATACCTTGTTTCCTGCCAGGATGGGCGTCCGGTAGGGCAGCGAGCGTCGGCGCGCCATCGCCCGGATCCGTCCCGAGCCGTGGAGCCAGACCGTGACGATCGACGAGAGCGCCGCCCGCACGCCGCCCGCACCGGCGCCGGACCTCGCCGCCCTGGCGCGCGCGGACGGGGTGCGGTTCATCCTCGCGATGTTCGTCGACCTCACCGGCAAGCCGTGCGCGAAGCTGGTGCCGATCGAGGCCGTCGACGAGCTGATCGCCGACGGCGTCGGGTTCGCCGGCTACGCGGTCGGCGCGATCGGCCAGATGCCGTCCGACCCCGACCTGATGGCCATCCCCGACCCGGCCAGCTACACCCCGCTGCCCTGGGTCAAGGAGGGCCTCGCCCTGGTGCACTGCGACCCGCACGTCGAGGGCGTCCCCTGGCACTACGCGCCGCGGGTGATCCTCAAGGCGCAGCTCGCGGCGGCGGCGAGCCGGCGCCTGGAGCTGTTCGCCGGCGCCGAGATCGAGTACTTCCTCGTCACCCGGGGCGCCGGCGGCGTGCTCGGCCTCGCCGACCCGCGCGACGTCGCGGCCAGGCCCTGCTACGACGCCCGCGGCCTGACCCGGATGTACGACCACCTCACCGAGGTGTCGACGGCGATGAACGCGCTCGGCTGGGCGAACTACGCCAACGACCACGAGGACGCCAACGGCCAGTTCGAGCAGAACTTCGCCTACGCCGACGCGCTGACCACCGCCGACCGGGTGATCACGGCCCGATATCTGATCTCGGTGCTGGCCGAGCGCCGCGGCATGACGGCGACCTTCATGCCGAAGCCCTTCGCCGACCGGACCGGATCCGGCCTGCACCTGCACCTGTCGCTCTGGCACGACGGCACCGCGCTGTTTCCGGCCACCGACGCGGACGCGCCGTTCGGGCTGTCCGACGTCGCGCGCCGCTTCCTCGCCGGCGTCCTGACGCACGCGCCTGCGTTGCAGGCGGTGCTCGCGCCGACGGTCAACTCCTACAAGCGCACCGGCGCGACGTCGACCCGCTCGGGCGCGACCTGGTCGCCGAGGCGGGCGACCTACGGCGGCAACGACCGGACCCACTACGTCCGGATCCCTGACCAGCACCGGATCGAGCTGCGCGGCGGGGACGGCTCGGCCAACCCGTACCTGGCGATGACGGCGGCGCTCGCCGCGGGCCTGGACGGCGTCGAGCGGGCGCTCGACCCGGGCGGCCCCGGTTCGCCCGCGGGCGAACCAGCGCGGCCGGACCTGCCGCCGACCCTGCTGCACGCGGTCGACGCCCTCGGCGCCGACCCGGTCGTCGCCGGGGGCCTGGACGCGGCCGGCCCAGGTGTGGCCGGCTACTTCGCCGCGCTCAAGCGCGAGGAGTTCTTCGAGTGGCACGCCGGCATCGCGCCGTGGGAGCTCGACCGGTATCTGACCGCCTTCTGATCCCTGTCGCCGCGGCCTCGTGTCGCCGCAACTCTGTCGCCGCAACCCTGTCGCCGCGTCCTTCCGGAGGGAGAACGGCCCGTGTGCGGGATCGTCGGGCTCCACCTGCGTGACCCCGAGCTGTACCCCAGACTCGGGCGGCTGCTGGAGACCATGCTGGGCCAGCTCGCCGAGCGCGGGCCCGACTCGGCCGGCGTCGCCGTCTACGGTGACCACCGGCGCTGCCCGGACGGCCACGCCGCCGTGTCGGTGCTGCTGCGGGGGCCGGCGCCGGCCCGGGCCCAGCTCGCGGCCGCGGTCCGGGCGGCGCTGCCGGACGAACCCGAGTCGGGGGTTCCTGCCGGATTGACGGAGCCTGCGGCGTCGATCGGGGAGGTCCGGGTGACCGCGGCCGGCGCCACGACGATCATCGCGGCACCGGTCGCCGTCGACACGCTCGTCGAGGCGGTCCGCCGGGCCGCCCCCGGCGCGCTGGTCGTCGGCTCGGGCCGCGACCTGACCGTCTACAAGGACATCGGCAACCCCCGGGACCTGGCCGCCACCTTCGACCTGGCGAACGCGCAGGGCTGGCAGGGCCTCGCGCACACCCGGATGGCGACCGAGTCCGCGGTCAACCCGGAGGGCTGCCACCCGTACGCCGTCGGGCCGGACCAGTGCCTCGTGCACAACGGGTCGTTCGCCAACCACGCGACGATCCGCCGGGAGCTAGAGGCCGAGGGCGCCCGGTTCGACTCGGACAACGACTCCGAGGTCGGCGCCCGGTTCGTCGCGGCGCGCCTCGCCGAGGGCGTCGAGCTGGACAAGGCGCTGCGGCTGCTGTGCGAGCGGTTCGACGGGTTCTACACGCTGCTCGTCACCAGCGACGACGGGTTCGCCGTGGTGCGCGACGCCATCGCCTGCAAGCCGGCGGTCATTGCCGAGACGGACGCCTGGGTGGCGATGGCGTCGGAGTTCCGGGCGCTCGCCGACCTGCCCGGCATCGACGCCGCCCGGATCTACGAGCCCGAGCCGGAGAGGGTCTACGCATGGCACCGCTGAGCGCCGGGGTGGCCCCCGCGGCCGGGACGGTGACCTTCGACCTGGCGGAGACGACGGTCCGGGCGCTCAACAGTGAGCTGCACTCGCCGTCGGCGACGTGCTATCAGGTGCTGCACCCGCAGGGCGCGCACGCGCTCGCCGCCGGCGTGCACGCGCCGCTGACGGTCGACGTCCGCGGCCACGCCGGCTACTACTGCGCGGGAATGAACGACGGCGCCGCGATCACGGTGCACGGCAACGTCGGCACCGGGGTCGCCGAGAACATGATGTCGGGGGTCGTGCGGGTCCGCGGCGACGCCTCCCAGTCGGCGGGCGCGACGGGACACGGCGGCCTGCTGGTGATCGAGGGGTCGGCGTCGATGCGGTGCGGCATCTCGATGAAGGGCATCGACATCGTCGTCGGCGGTGACATCGGCCCGATGAGCGCGTTCATGGCGCAGGCGGGCCGGCTGGTGGTCTGCGGCGACGCCGGCGACGGGCTCGGCGACTCGATCTACGAGGCGCGGGTCTACGTCCGCGGGGTGGTCGGCGGTCTCGGCGCGGACTGCGTCGAGAAGGAGCTGGGCCCCGAGCACGTCGCGGAGCTGGCCGAGCTGCTCACCGCCGCCGGCCTCGAGCCCACCGGCGCGTACGCCCCGGCCCGGTTCCGCCGCTACGGCTCGGCCCGTCGCCTGTACCACTTCGCCACCCACAACTCGACCGCCTACTAGGGCCGGTCAGGAGGTTCTCGATGACGGAGCTCCGGCCGGACCCGGCGTCCCTCGGCCTGCGGGAGTCGCACACGTTCGACCGGGCCACGATCGCCGGCATTCAGCGGGCGGCGGCGACCGGCGTCTACGACATCCGCGGCGGCGGCGCCAAGCGCCGGCTGCCGCACTTCGACGACCTGCTGTTCCTGGGGGCGTCGATGTCGCGCTACCCGCTGGAGGGCTACCGGGAGCGCTGCGACACCGACGTCGTGCTCGGCGACCGCAACGCCCGGTTCCCGCTGCACCTGGCGATCCCGGTGACGATCGCGGGGATGAGCTTCGGCGCCCTGTCCGCGCCGGCGAAGGAGGCGCTCGGCCGCGGCGCCAGCGAGGTCGGCACCTCGACCACCACCGGCGACGGCGGGATGACGCCGGAGGAGCGCGGCCAGTCGAAGCACCTCGTCTACCAGTACCTGCCGAGCCGCTACGGCATGAACCCCGCCGACCTGCGCAAGGCCGACGCGATCGAGGTGGTTCTCGGCCAGGGCGCCAAGCCCGGCGGCGGGGGGATGCTGCTCGGCCAGAAGATCTCCGCCCGGGTCGCGGCGATGCGCACCCTTCCGGCCGGGATCGACCAGCGCTCGGCCTGCCGGCACCCCGACTGGACCGGCCCCGACGACCTGGCCATCAAGATCCTCGAGCTGCGTGAGATCACCGACTGGGAGAAGCCGGTCTACGTCAAGGTCGGCGCGTCCCGGACGTACTACGACGTGAAGCTCGCGGTCGCGTCCGGCGCGGACGTGGTCGTCGTCGACGGCATGCAGGGCGGCACGGCGGCCACCCAGGACGTGTTCATCGAGCACGTGGGCATCCCGACGCTCGCCGCGATCCCGCAGGCGGTGCAGGCGCTGCGCGAGCTGGGCCTGCACCGGAAGGTGCAGCTCATCGTCTCCGGCGGCATCCGCACCGGCGCAGACGTCGCCAAGGCGATGGCGCTCGGCGCGGACGCGGTGGCGATCGGCACGGCGGCCCTCGTCGCGCTCGGCGACAACGACCCGCGCCACGCCGGCGAGTACGCCGCGCTCGGCTCGGCCGCCGGCTTCTACGACGATTACCAGGACGGCCGCGACCCGGCCGGCATCACCACCCAGGACCCGGAGCTGGCCGCCCGGCTCGACCCGGTCGAGGGCGGCCGGCGGCTCGCGAACTACCTGCGGGTGCTGACGATGGAGGCGCAGACGATCGCCCGCGCCTGCGGCAAGTCGCATCTGCGCAACCTGGAGCCCGAGGACCTGGTAGCCCTGACGATCGAGGCCGCCGCGATGGCCCGCGTCCCGCTGGCGGGCACGAGCTGGATCCCCGGTCAGCCCGCAAGCCTGTGAGCATGAACGAGGGCTCTGTGAGCATGAACGAAGGGGCCCCGCAGATCGGCCCGGAGCTGGACGCGGCGCCGCAGGTGGGCCGGCTGGAGCGGGTGATCGCGGCCCAGGTGCGGCGGATGCGGCAGGCGGCCGGGCTCACCCTCGCCGACCTGGCGGCCCGCAGCGGCATCTCCAAGCCGATGCTTTCCAAGATCGAGAACGCGCACACGAGCTGCAGCCTGACCACCCTCGCGCGGCTGGCGGACGCCCTCGACGTGCCGGTCACGTCGCTGTTCCGCGGCGCGGACGACCAGCGCGAGGCGGTGTTCACCCCGGCCGGCGCCGGCGCCCGCATCGTCGCCCGCGGCACCCGGGTCGGCCACGACTACACGCTGCTCGGCGGGCTGCGCGGCCCCCACAAGCGGATGGAGGCGCACCTGGTGACGCTGACGGAGCGCAGCGAGACGTTCCCGCTCTTCCAGCACCCGGGCACCGAGCTGCTGTACATGCTGGCGGGCGAGATGGTCTACGGCCACGGCGAGGCGAGCTACACCCTGCGCCCCGGCGACGCCCTCCAGCTCGATGGGGAGGGCACCCACGGCCCCCAGGACCTGGTCACCCTCCCCATCCGCTTCCTGTCCGTCGTCGCCTACGGCACCGGCGCCGACGACGACACCCCGCCCGACCGGCCAGGCTAGTCCGACCTTCCGCACCGCCGACTCCGGCGCACCGGTTCAAGATCGCGTTTTGTGCACCCTGATGGTGTGTTCCTGGCCCGTGCACGACCACCCGGGGGCACAGACGGAGATCATGCGGGCGAGTGAGCCGGGCGAGTGGGCGGGCGAGTGGGTGGTCGAGGGGCGTATTCGCCTTGAACATCGTCGGGTCCGGCGGTACGACAGGACTCGACCGGATGACGGTGGCGCCGGGTCGGTGGGGCACCGGCGGGGCCTGGCGAGAGGTTGACGGTGAGTGGGGCAATGGCCGAGTCGCCGCGCTCGCGTGCCGGGTCGCCGCGCTCTGGGTCGCCGCGGTCTGGGTCGCCACGCTCTGCGTCGCCGCGGTCCGAGGCGCCGCGGTCCGGAGTGCCCGGTGTCGGCTTCGTCGTCCGGGTAGGGCGTCGCGTGCTCGTCGAGTCGCTGTACCTGCTGACCGCACCCATGATCGCGACGGTCGGCCTGCTGCTGGTGCTCGGCGGGCTGTGCGTGGGCACCGTGGGCCGGCTGGTCGCGGGCCGAGCGCCGGCCGTGGCCGGTGTCGCGGCGCCGGTGCGGTGGCTGGCCGACGTCGAGTGGTGGCGGATCGGCAAGGTTCGCGCGGCGGCCGCCGGCGCGCCGAGGCTGGGCCGGCGGTCGAGGCCGGGTGGGGTGGCCGCCGCGTCGGACCCGGGGCTGTGGCTCGGCCTGGCCCATGCGCTCGTGGTGCTGCCCGTGGCCCTGCTCACCGCGGTGATCACGGCGCTGTGGTGGTTCGTCGGGGCCGCCGGCGCGACGACGGCGGTGCGTAACTGGGGTGAGCCCGTCGGGACGTTGCAGCCCCTTACTCTGAGCGAGGGGGGCACCCAGTCGCATGTCGACGTGAGCCTGGGCCTGACCTCGCCGGCCGACCGGATGGCCTTCGGGACCATGGTGGGGCTGCTGCTGCTCATGGCGCTGCCGCTGGTGACGCGGGTCTGCGTCGCCGCGCAGGCCGGGCTGGGCCGGGCGCTGCTGTCGGACGCGTCGCCGTTGCACCGCAGGATCAGCGGGCTGGAGCAGGAACGGGACACCGCTCGCGCGCAGACCGTCGCCGCGGTGACGGCCGAGGCGGCGGCGCTGCGCCGGCTCGAGCGCGACATCCATGACGGGCCGCAGCAGCGGCTGGTCCGGCTGGCGCTGGAGCTGGGCCGGGCGCAGCGCCAGTTCGACCGCAGGCCCGAGACCGTCCGGGAGGCGCTCGCCGACGCGATGGTCCAGGCCGAGGAGGCGCTGGACGAGCTGCGGGCGCTGTCGCGCGGCATCGCGCCGCCGATCCTCGTCGATCGTGGCCTGCGCGAAGCGCTCGCCGACCTGGCCGCGCGCTCCACAGTGCCGGCCCAGCTCGACGCCGGGCCGCTGGGCGCCCGGCCGCCGGCCGCGGTCGAGACGGCTGCGTACTTCGTCGTCTCCGAGGTTCTGACGAACGTGGCCAAGCACAGCCACGCCCGCCGGTGCGTGATCGGACTGCGTCGCGACGGCGGAACGCTGCGGGTCTGGGTGACGGACGACGGGGTGGGCGGTGCGGCGTTCGACAAGGGGCACGGGCTGCGCGGGCTGGTCGACCGGGTGCGGGCGGTCGGCGGCGCGCTGCGGGTCCTCAGTCCCGCCGGCGGCCCGACGACGATCACCGTGGAGCTGCCATGCGAGTGACAGCGGACGAGACGACCCCCGAACCACGCTCGCAGCGCCCGGGCGGTGCCGGGCTGCGGATCGTGCTGGCCGACGACTCCGTGCTGCTGCGGGAGGGCCTCGTCCGGCTGCTCGCCGAGGAGGGGCACCAGGTGGTGGCGGCGGTCGGCGACGCCGCCGCCCTCGTCGAGGCGGTGCCGCGGCTGCGCCCGGACGTCTCCGTCGTCGACGTCCGGATGCCGCCGACGCACACGGACGAGGGCCTGCGGGCGGCGATCAGCATCCGTGCCCGCCTGCCCGGCTCGCCTGTGCTGGTGCTCAGCCAGTACGTCGAGACGTCGTACGCGGCGGACCTGCTCGCGGACGGCTCCGGCGGCGTCGGCTACCTGTTGAAGGACCGGGTCGCCCGGGTGCAGGAGTTCCTGGACGCGCTGGCGCGGGTCGCCGAGGGCGGGACGGTGCTCGACCCGAGGGTCGTCGCGCGGCTGCTCGCCGGCGGGCCGCGCGGCGGCGCGCTCGGATCGCTGACCCCGCGGGAACGCGAGCTGCTGGCGCTGATGGCCGAGGGCCACTCCAACGCGGCCATCGCCCGACGGCTGGTCCTGTCGGCCAGCGCGGTCGAGAAGCACGTGGGCAATATCTTCGCCAAGCTCGGCCTGCCGCCGGACGAGGCGCAGCACCGCCGCGTCCTCGCCGTCCTGGCCTACCTGCGCGCCTGACCGCGGCCGCCGCCCTTTCGGCCCTCTCCCGCGGCGACCTGGTCCGGCCCGCGGGGTGGGGCCTGCCACACCTTCGATGTCCGGCGCACTCCGGTGACCGGGCGGCGCTCCTCCGAAATCGTTGGGCCATGGTTACTTCGCCCCTTCCCGCAGGCCGCCATCCGGCTTCGACCACGAAACCGGCCCGGGTTGCCCGCGGCGCCGCGTCGCCCCCGGGAGGTGTCTCCGGTCGCGCGCTCGGGGCGCTGGTCGCGCTGGCCACGGCCCTGATCGTCGCCTTCGTCCTCGCCCCGGCCAGGCTGGCGGCGAACGGCCGTTCCCGGGACCTCGTCGACCACCGCCACCTGGTCGAGGCCGTGCACGGCGCCTTCGTCCAGTACTGGCGTTCGGGCGACCGGGCATTCACCCCGGACCTCGCGCGGATCACCGACTACTGGCTTCGTTACCACGTGGTCAAGGGCGCGATCGCCGCGGCCCTGTTGATCGTGCTCGTCGCGCTGACGGTCCTCGTCTGGAAGATGTTCTGCAGGGCAACGGGCCTCGGGGCGGTCGCCCGAACTGCCCTCGCGTCGGCCGGCGCCTTCGCGACGATGCTCGCGCTGCTCGCGCTGGCGGCGGTGATGGCCAACATCCAGGGGATGAAGGCGCCGTTCGCCTCGCTGCTGCCGATGCTGACCGAGGGCGCGACCGACCAGAACCTCGCGACCGCGCTCGGCCAGGCCACCCAACAGTTGGCCGACCCCGCTCGCGGGGGTGCGCAGGCCCCGCCCGCCCTCGACGCGATGACCGACGCCTTCTCCCGGTACCACGTGGCGATGGCCGTGATCGCCGCGGTCGTGGCGGCCGCCCTGCTCGGCACCAGCGTGCTGCTGTGGCGGACGTTCGCGCGGGGGGAGCCGATGGAGCGACGGACGCGACGCGTGCTGGCGTCCTATGCCGTGCTGACGGCGTTGCTGACGTTGGGCCTGGTCGCCCTGATGGTGGGCAACATCGGCGCCGCGGGCCGATCGCCGCAGGTGCTCCTGGACGCGCTGCGCGGCGGGCTGTGACGCAGCTCGGCAGGGTCAGGGTGTCCGCGCCCCGGGGGTGTGCCAGGCGAGCACGCCGACCGCCGCGGCGTGCAGGGTCGCGCGCTGCGCGCCGGACAGGGCGGCGAGGGGGCCCGGTTCGGTGTCGTCGAGGAGCTTCTCGACCTGGCGCAGCAGCCGCAGGCCCGCGTCGGTCAGCGACAGGATCTGGCGCCGACGATCGCGCTCGTCGCTCGTGACGATGCGCCGGCGGTACCGATCGTGAAACGGCCACGAAATGCCGGCTACGGAACCCGCCCGTAGCGTCGAACGAAGCGAGCGACCGCGCCGACGGAAGGAACGCGCCATGACGTCTGACGAGGCCATGCCGCGGGATGGGTACGAGCTCGCGGAGCTGGCACGGGAGAGTCGGATGGGCGGCGCCGGCAGCGAGGCGACCGACCGGGAGATCCGGCGGGTGTCGCTGCGTGACATCGAGGCCCGCCGGGACGAGGTGACGGCCGAGCTGTGGTCGGCGGCGGCCGACATCGGCTTCTTCCAGCTCGTCGACCACGGGATCGACGCGTCCGACGTCGACGCGGCGTTCGCCGCGACCGAGGCGTTCTTCGCGCTGCCCGACGCGGCTAAGGCGCGCTTTCCGCTGAGGAAGGGGCAGAACGCCGGCTGGGAGAAGCTGACCCAGGTCCGCCCGTCCACCGGCACTGCCGACCAGAAGGAGTCGTTCCAGGTCACCCGGCCGCGCATGGACGGGCTGTGGCCAACCGACGCGGAGCTCGCCGGCTTCCAGGCCACCACGCTCGCGTTCGAGCGCCGCTGCTGGGAGCTGGCGATGCTCGTCCTCGGCTGCTTCGCCGACCGGCTCGGCTTCCCCCGCGACTTCTTCACCGCCGCCCACGACCCGGCGAGCCCCACCTACCAGAGCACGCTGCGGCTGCTGCACTACTTCCCGGTGCCGTCCACGGTGCGCGACACGCCCGGGATCTGGCGGGCCGGGGCGCACACCGACTTCGACTGCCTCACCCTGCTGTTCCAACGGGCGGGCCAGGGCGGCCTGCAGGTCATGCCGGGCAAGGAGGCCGCCGCCGAGCGGTGGACGTCGGTGCCGGCCACCGCGGACGCGATCACGTGCAACATCGGTGACATGCTGATGCGCTGGAGCGACGACGCGCTGCCGTCGACGTTCCACCGCGTCCGGCTGCCCGCCCCGGGCGAGTACGACGGCCCGCGCTACTCGTTGGCCTTCTTCGCGCAGGCGAACACGGATGCCATCATCGGCAGCCCCGCCGGGCGGTATCCGGACATCACCGCCGGCGACTACCTCCGCCAGCGCATCCAGGCCAACTTCGCCGGCTAGACCGGGCAGAGCCGGGCGGGCGGGCGGCCCGGGTCAGCGACCCGGGTGCAGCGCGGGCAGCAGGCTCTGGTCGCCGAACGCGGTCAGCTCGGGGCCGTCGAACGCGACGCGGCCCCAGAGTGCCAGGAGCACCTGGCCGGCCGGGCCGCGTAGGCCCGCGTCGCCCTTCTGGTGTCCCTCGGTGACGCCGACGGCGGCGCCGTCGAGCGTGATCATCCATTCGCCGGGCGTGTCCGTGAGATGGATGTGGACGGTGCCGTCGCCGGGTGCGGACAGGCCGACGCCGCGCGCCGCCGGCAGCAGCACCCGCAGCTCCTCGTCGACGCCGTCCGCGGCCAACGCCGGGTCGAACGGGTGCGTCTCGCCGACCGCGCCCGCCGCGTCCCAGCCGTGGATCTGGAACTCGTGCGCGAGCCGGCGCGGCCAGAAACCGACCACCTGCGGCTCGAGCGTGTGGTTCCACGCCGGCGCCGCCGGGTCGAGGTCCCGAAACGCGGCGAGCGTGCCGGCGACACCCGCGCGGAAGTGCTCGGCGAGCGCCGCGCCGTCGGCCGGCGGCCGCTCGACGAGCGCCGGCGGGTCGACGACGCCCCGCGGCAGGTGGCCGACCGTCGAGGCCAACAGCCGGGAGACGTGGGACAGCAGCCGGCGGTTGTCCCAGCCGGGGCAGGAGGGCACGGGGGCGTCGAGGTCCTTGGTCGCGGCGGCGAGGAGCGACTCGGCCTCCGCCTCGAACAGCGCTGGGTAGTCCACGCGGGAAGTCTCCCGCTTTCCCGGCCGAGGCGCATGGGTCCGTCGCTGGTCGGCCTTGTCCGCCGATGGCGCCCCCCCGGGCGGCCGGGGTCGCTCCCGGCGGGGGATAGCCGGGTTCCGAGGGTTGGCGGCCGGGGTGGCGCGGGCAGGGAGCACGGCGTGACCTCCCGGGCCTCGCGGTTGTGTGCCTCGCTGTCCCTGGCGTCGTTGGGGCTGGCCGGTCTCGTCGTCCCGGCGGCGCGGGCCGACGCGCCCCGGGTCGACGCACCCGGGGTCGATGCACCCGGGGTCGAGGCGCGGCGAGCCGCCCGGCCGGCGGCTGGGACGACCGGCCGGCTGACCGCCTGGGCGCCCTGCGGCCAGGGCCTGCAGTGCGCGGCGCTGCCGGTCCCGCTCGACTACGCCCACCCCGGCCTCGGGACGATCGACCTCGCGGTGGTCCGCCGGCCCGCATCCGATGCGGCGCGCCGCATCGGAGCGCTCGTCTACCTGGAGGGCGGTCCGGGGGTCTCCGGCATCGACTCCATCCGGGCATACCCCGAGCTGTTCGACCAGCCGGTGCGCGACCGGTTCGACATCGTCGGCTTCGACCAGCGGGGCGTCGGCGCGAGCGCGCCCGTCCGCTGCCTGACCGACCAGCAGAAGGCCGTCGAGCTGGCCAGCGCCGTCGTCCCGCACCGCGAAGGCGGCGGGGGCGCAGGTGCCGGCGCCGGGGCGGGCCGGTCGGGCCCGGCCCCGTCGCGTCCGCCGGGCCCGCCGGCCGTGGCGGCCGGCGGCGGGGCTGGCGCCGCCGGTGCCGGCGCGGGAGCAGGCGGTGCCGGTGCCGGCGCGGGTGCCGGTGCGGGCGGCAGCCAGTCGGTCGCCGCCTCGGGCCGGTCGGCCGAGGTGCTGGCCGGCTTCGACGGCACGGCCGCCTCGGACCGCTTGGTCGCCCAGGGCTGCGAGCGATGGAGCGCGGCGCTGCTGCCGTACCTGTCGACCGAGTTCGCCGCCCGGGACCTCGACGTGCTGCGGGGCGCGCTCGGCGGCGGGCGGCTGACGGCGTACGGCGCCTCCTACGGCACCGAGCTGGGCGCCACCTACGCACAGTTGTTCCCGACCCGTCTGCGCGCCCTGGTCCTCGACGCGGTGGTAGACCCGGCGGTGTCCACGACCGACCCGTTCGCGGAGACCCGGCTGCAGGCCCTCGGCTTCGAGGCCGCGTTCGACGCCTTCCTGGCGAGCTGCGCGGCCGATCCGAACTGCGGCTTCGGCCACGGCGACCCGGCCGGCGCCTACGACCGGCTGATCGCGCGGCTGGCTGCGCACCCGATCCACGTCCAGGGCAAGGACGCCGACCGAACCCGCGTCGTGGACGACTCCGCCGCGGTCACCGCGGTGCTCCAGCTGCTGTACAGCGAGGAGCAGTGGCCGATCCTCGCGGTCGCGCTGCAGCTCGCCGACGACGACAACGACGGGGCGGTGCTGCAGGCGCTGGCGGACCAGAGCTCGGGCCGGCGCCCGGACGGCACGTATGACAACTCGTTCGACGCGAACACCGCCATCAACTGCGCCGACCAGGCCTACCCGACCGATCTGGCCGCCTTCCGCCGGTTCGCGCGGGATCTTTCGGTCGAGGCGCCGCGGTTCGGGGCCTCGCTCGCGCTCAGCGGGATGACGTGCGCCTTCTGGCCGGTTCGGGCGGCCGAGCGCTATACCGGCCCGTTCCGCGCGCAGGGCTCGCCGCCGATCCTGCTGGTCGGCACCACCGGCGACCCGGCGACGCCGTACGCGGAGGCGCGCTCGCTGGCCGGCCAGCTCGACAACGCCGTCCTGCTGACCTGGAAGTCCTACACGCACGGCGCCTACGTCGGGCCGAGCGGGTGCGTCCACGACGCCGTCGACCGCTACCTGATCGACCTGGTCACGCCCCGGCCAGGCACCGTCTGCTCCTGACCGCGGCATCGCGGCCGCCCGGGCGTGATCCGTGCATGGGGTCGATCGCCCGTGGGAGGCCACCCGCTAGACTTCGGGCCGAGTCGCGACTGGCGTGCTGGGGTGGAATCAACCACCGGGGAGCGACCGTTCGGTAGCGCACCGTGCGCCTGGGTGCCGATGCCATGACGGGTACCGCCTGCCTGACGACGCCGCCTGCCCACGGGGCGGATCGTCCGTCGGCGGCCCACACGACGGTCTACGGACGACGTGTGGCCGCGGACGGGCCGGGCAGCCACTTCCTGGAGGTCTCCCATGCACGAGCCAGCCATCCAGCACCTCGTCAGCGCCGACCCGGAGATCGCGAGCCTGGTCGAGTCCGAGGCGAGGCGGCAGTACGAGAAGATCCGCCTGATCGCGTCGGAGAACTACGTCTCCACCGCCGTTCTCGAGGCGGCGGGCACGGTCCTGACGAACAAGTACTCCGAGGGCTACGTCGGCAAGCGCTACTACGAGGGCCAGCAGTTCATCGACCCGATCGAGACGCTGGCCGTCGAGCGGGCCAAGGCGCTGTTCGGCGTCGACCACGCCAACGTCCAGCCGTACTCGGGCTCGCCCGCGAACCTCGCCGTCTACCTGGCGTTCCTGCAGCCCGGCGACACCGTCATGGGCATGGCGCTGCCGATGGGCGGCCACCTCACCCACGGCTGGTCGGTGTCCGCCACCGGCAAGTGGTTCCGCTCGGTCCGCTACGGCGTCCGCCAGGACACCGGCCGGGTCGACCTGGACGAGGTCCGCGCCGTCGCGCTCGCCGAGCGGCCGAAGGTCATCTTCGCCGGTGGCACCGCGATCCCGCGCACCATCGACTTCCCGGCCTTCGCCGAGATCGCCCGCGAGGTCGACGCGGTCCTGGTCGCCGACATCGCGCACATCGCCGGCCTCATCGCCGGGGGCGCCCACCCGTCGCCCGTCGGCCACGCCTCGGTCGTCTCGACCACGACGCACAAGACGCTGCGCGGTCCACGCGGCGCCATGCTGATGACCGACGCGGCGCACGCCTCGGCCATCGACAAGGCCGTCTTCCCCGGCCTGCAGGGTGGCCCGCACAACCACACCACCGCCGCGATTGCCGTCGCGCTGCGCGAGGCGGCGACGGCCGAGTTCCGCGCCTACGCCCACCAGATCGTCGCCAACGCCGCGGCGCTGGCCGCGGCGCTGGCCGAGCGCGGCTTCGATCTGGTCTCCGGTGGCACCGACAACCACCTGATCCTCGTCGACCTCACCAGCAAGGGCATCGGCGGCAAGCCCGCCGCGCAGGCGCTCGACCGGGCCGGCATCGAGCTGAACTACAACACCGTCCCGTACGACACCCGCAAGCCGTTCGACCCGTCCGGCCTGCGCCTCGGCACCGCCGCCGTCACCACCCGCGGCATGGGCCCCGACCAGATGGTGCAGATCGCCGCCTGGATCGACCAGGCCGTCAAGGCCGCCGCCGACGGCGACGAGACCGTCCTCACCCAGGTCGCCGCCGAGATCCGCGACCTCACCGCCAACTACCCGATGCCGGGTTGGGCGTAGGCACCCGGACGAACGAACGACGACGGCCGCCGGGCATGCGCCCGGCGGCCGGAGTCAGTCTGGCGGAAGAGTCAGTCCCGGATCGTTTCCGTCTCGAATCGTCTCAGTCCCGGATGACGGCCTTGGTGCGCATGAGGAACTCGCCGAGATAGCCGTCGTGCGGAATGTCGGGGCGCATCCAGTACGTGGGATGGTCGCCGAGGTAGACGTTGCGGATCGACGGATCGTCGACCAGCCGGTCCACCAGCCCCGCGTCCTCGGTGATCGCGGTGAGCACCAGCGTGTCCCGCAGCGGGCCGGCGCCGTCCTTCGCCGACCACGGCGCCACCCAGACGCAGGGAAAGCCCAGCTCGATCCCGGTCTGCGGCGCGTCGGCCCGGTCCACCTGGAACACCGCCGGGCGCAGCACGGCACCCCCGCCGGGCAGCTCGTCGACGATCCCGTCGCCGCCGAGGCGCGGGGTGGCGTCGCCGGCGTGGTCGAGCAGGTACCGCTCGATCGCCCGCGCCGCCGCCACCGGCTGCGACGGGAGCACGGCGTCGGTGTCCTCCGGCGGCAGGCTTGGGATCGCGCCCAGCCGCTCGGCGAGCGCCTCGGCCAGTGGCGCCGGATCGCCTTCGAGGTAGACCGCGGTCGTGTTGACGCACGCGGTCCCGCCCTCGTCGGCGACCGAGTCGACGATCATGTCCAGGTGCGGCCGCCAGTCCCCGCGGCCGACGAGGATCTTCGACCGGCCCGGGCCCTGCGGCAGCACCGTGCCGTCGTGCGCGTACTTGCGGACGACGTCGTCGCCGCCGTACGCCATCGACAGGTCCGCCCCGTCCAGGATCTCGTCGGCGACGTCGTGGTCGGTCGGCAGCAGCACCACCTGGTCGGCGCCGAAACCGGCGTCGCGCAGCGCCGTGATCAGCCGGTACGGCGTCAGCGGCTCCCGGCGCGACGGCCGCACGGCGACCCGGTAACCGAGCGCGAGCGCCTCCGGCCACAGGGCGTGCACCCCGGGATGGTTGCCGGCGGCGTGCACCGCGAACACCTCGGCGCGCCTCGTCCACACGGCCCGGCCGTCGCGGGTGGCCGGGTCGCGCCAGCTCTCGACGGCGGCCTGCGGCCGGGCGCAGCCGGCGTCGGGGCCGGCGTTCGCGAGGCTGCGGGCGATGCTCGCCACGGCCGAGCGCACGACCGAGATCGGCATGCCGGACATCCGGCTGACCAGGTGGATGTACTCGTCGGTCGGAATGCCGGCGGGCGCGCCATGCTCGAACGCCTCGCCGGCGCGGGCCAGCGCCGCGAGCCGCTCGGCGCGCGGCATCGTCGCGGCGGCGCTGGCCTCGCTGCGCAGCGCCGCCATCGCGCGGTGCACGAACAGCCGGGGAACCAGGCTCAGCTCGGCCATCGGGGCGCCGGTGACGTCGTTGATCGTGCGGCGTTCCCGCGCGCGAAACGGCCCGTTCGGCCCCAGCGCGTCGAGCTGGAGCAGCCCGTCCGGCAGCCCCGCCGGCGCGGCCATCAGTACACTCCCTCGACCACGGTCTCGCCGCCGAACACCGGGACGGGCGCGACGTCGGCGACCGAGTCCCCGACCTGGCCCGATCCGGGCGGCGGCTCGACCCGGGTCGCGACGTCGCGTTCCAGGTTGTTCGGGAGCAGCGCGGCCCGGCTCACGTGGTTCATGACGACCTGGCCGCGCTGGCCGTAGTCGACCGGCCGGCCGGTGTCCGGGTTGACCACCGAGAAGGTGATGTACGGCGTCGGAGGGTCGAACACGCACGGCTCGGCCGCGCAGATCCCGGGCCGCTCGATCGCCGCCCCGAGGATCATCGTGCTGCCGTACCGGCCGTAGAGCGCGGTGTCGGGGAAGACCTCCGTCAGGTAGAGGTAGCGGGTGTCGGCGTCCATGTGCGCGCCGCCCCACTCGATGTGCGTGACCTTGGCGCGGACGAGGTGCACCAGGTCGTTGTGCCGCGCCAGCCGCTCCAGCAGCGGCGGCGTGATGACCATGACGCGGACGTCCTGCGTCGTCAGCACGTGCCGGACCTGGTCGATGAGATGGTCGGCGTACCGGTTCGCCTCCTCGGGCCGGCCCTCGGCGATGGCGCGCTTCACCCAGCGCGGGTCGAGGTCGATGGTGAACCGCAGCCGGCCCACGCGGCGCACGATCCGCTCGACGAACGTGCCGAACATGTGCGGCCCGCTCGGCGCGACCGCCAGCCAGTCGACGCCGGTGGGGCAGCGGCGCGCGGCCAGGTCGGCGGCGCTGTACGCCGTCAGCCAGTCCATCCAGTCGTCCAGGAAGACGACCCGCTTCGGCGGCCCGGTCGTCCCGCCGCTGTCGAACACCCCGGCGATCCCCGGATCGGCGCCGTAGCCGCGCGGGACGAGGTCGTAGGCCGGCACCTCGCGCAGCCGGTCGACCAGGTTCGGGAACCTCGCCAGGTCGGCGACGGTGTGCACGTCCCGGCGCGGGTCGAAGCCGAGGTCGTCGGCGGCGCGCAGCCAGAACGGCGAGCCGGTCGCCGGGTCGAAGTGCCAGCGCATCGCCGCCTTGATGAACTCGGTTTCTGGCACGGCCTCGCCCGGCGGATGGTCGAGCACGGGCTCGGGCAGGTGCATGCCCAGATCGATCAGTGGTGTCATCCCCGTCGTCCCCGCTTTCCGGCGTCGTCTCGGTGTCCCGGGCGGAGCCGTCCGGTCAGGCTTGCGGTTGTTCGGCCGGGCGCCGCCGCGGCCGGCCCGCACGCCGGCCACAGGCCGACCGGCACCTCCACGGCCAGCAGGGCGACGTCGTCGCCGAGTCCCGAGCCCGTCCAGTCCCGTACCTCGTGGGCGAGGGCGGCGAGCGCGGCATCCAGCGAGTTCCCGGTGTCCGGCCGGCTCCCGGTGTCCGGCGCATTTCCGGTGTTCAGGGCGCGTTCGACGGCGGGCAGCAGCGGGAAGAAGCGGCGGGTCCGCCGCTCCCGCGCCTCCGCGATCCCGTCGGTGTAGAAGAGCAGCCGGTCGCCCGACTCGAGCGCGACGGTGACCAGGCCGGCGTCGGGGCCTTCCGAGCCGGCGCCGAGGCCGAGCGGCGGCTGCCGGTCGGCGGGCGCGAGCAGCCGGGCCCGGCCGCGCCGCCACAGCACCGGGTCGGGATGGCCGGCGTTGACCAGTGTGAGCCGGCGCCCGGTCAGCTCGGCGACGACGGCGGTCACGAAGTCGTCCAGCCCGCCGACGCTCGCGACCTCGGCGTCGAGATCGGGCACGATCTCGCCGAGCCGCTCCCGGCCGCGGGCGACGACCCGGAAGCAGCCGAGCACCCGGCTGGCGAGCCGCACCGCGTCGAGCCCTTTGCCGCGCGCGTCGCCCACCATGATCCGCATACCCCGCGGCCCGTCGACGACGTCGTACAGATCCCCGCCGACGCTCGCCTCGGCAGCGGCGCTCTCGTAGCGGACCGCGAGGCGCAGGCCATGGCGGGACGTCGGCGGTACGTCCGTGAGGATCGCCCGCTGCGCGGTCTCCGCGACCCGCCGGACGTTGGCGAGCGTGGTCTCGCGCCCGGCGTTGTAGCGGCTGGCGAGGATCGCCATGATGCCGCCGATCGCGACGCCGCCGAGCCGGACGAGCTGCGCCGTCCAGCCGCCGGCGGCAGCCGTGTCGAGGTTGTCGTACCAGCCGATGCCGGCCGCGAGGCCGACCGCGAGGGCGGCGTAGACCGCGGTCAGGTACGGGCCGGCGAGGGTCGCCGCGACCATGGGGCTGACCACGACGAGCTCGCGGATCGTCCAGGTCCGGTGGCCGAGCTCGAGCAGGATGACCGCGAGCAGCGGGAGCGCCGGCAACAGGATCGCGCCCCATCGGACGCGGCGGGCGGCCTGCCGCAGCCTGCGACGTGGCTCGCCGGCGGCGTTGCGCCGCGGGTCGGCTCCGGTGGCGGCGTGCCGACGCCGCGGCCGCGTCGGCGGCCGCGCAGCGGGTTGCGCCGGACGCATCGCGGCGGCGGCCAGCGGATCCGGGGGGTGCCCGAGCCGGGGGTGATCGGTCCGTGCGCGCGGCCTGCCGTCCGGTCCGCGATGATCCGCATGGGTCCGTACGGGCATACGTCGACCCCTACCCGCCTGGCCGACGGGGCAACCTGGAGCGTTCCCGCGCTTGCTGTCGGTGACGGATATGTCTCCGGCCGGCGGCGCGGCGGGGGCGCGGTCGGCCCTGCGCGAACGTCGCGTGTCCCGAATGCCCGGGCGAGGACGATGAGTCGGTCGGAGCGCTAGGGGGGTCGCATGCCGGGAAGGCGCCGCTTCGGCGGGCGCGGGGGGCCTCAACGCGACGAGTCTGGCCTTCCCAGTGGCCTGACCGGGCCGGTCGACATCCCGGACCCGCCGCCGGACCCGCCGAAGCCGTGGCGTGAGCGGGTGCGGGAGGGGGCCCGCGGCGCCCGCGCGACCGTCGCCGGGCTGCCTCGGGTGCTGCGGCTGTGCTGGCGGGCGAGCGCGCAGGCTACGGTGCTGCTCGCCGTGCTGACCGTCGTGGTCGGGTTGTTCCCCGCGCTGACCGCGTCGACGGCCCGGCTGCTGGTGGACGCGGTGGTCCAGGCGGTGCAGATCCGGGCGGGCCATCGACCCGACCACGCCGTGCTGACGCTGCCGCTGCCGGGCGGCCCGCGGGTGGCCACGCTGACCAGCACGCAGGTCGTCTTTTGGCTGGCGGTCGTCCAGTTCGTCGTGTCGCTGCTCAGCCAGCTGCTGACGGCGGCGCGAACCATCGTGCAGCGGATCCTGTCGGATCTGCTCACGCTGACGATGGAGACGATGGTCGTCGAAAAGGCGAGCCAGCTCGAGCTGACGTTCTTCGAGCAGTCCGAGTCCTACGACCTGCTGCAACGGGCCTCACAGCAGGGCGGCCGGCCGTTCACGATCCTCACCACCTTGTTCGGTCTGATGCAGACGGTCGTGACGTTCGTCAGCATGATCGGGTTGCTGATCAGCCTGAACCCGCTGCTCGGGGTCATCGTGCTGGTAGCCCCGATCCCCGCGTTCATCGTGGACACGCGGTACGGACGATCGACCTACCTGCACAACCGGTGGGCATCGCCGGTCAGCCGGCGGATCTTCTACCTGCAGCGCGTGCTCACCACCGACGGGGACGCGAAGGAAATCCGGATCTACAACCTGGGTCCCTATCTGGTCGACCGATTCCGGCTGCTGACCCTCAACTACAACCAGCGGCTGCGGGAACTGGCGATCCGCCGTCAGCTGGCGGAGCTCGGCTGGAGCCTGCTCGCCGAGCTCGCCCGTTCGGGCAGCTACCTGTACGTGGCCCTCCAGGCCGCCGCCGGCCGCCTCACGCTCGGCGACCTGACCCTGTACGGCACCGCCGCGTCCAGCGTCCAGGGCGGCGTGTCGAGCATGCTCAGCTCGCTCACCCAGCTGTACGAGAACAACCTCTACGTCGACGACCTTTACCGCCTGCTCGCCACCCCGACGGAGGCGGAGCTGCAGGCCGCCCGGCACGCCGCGCTTCGGGACGGCACGACGGCAGCGTCGATCGGGATCGACGCGGAGCCGGCGGCGATGCTCCCCGCCGCGGCGCCACCGGTGGCAGCGGCGCCGGCCGTCGCGGCGCCGGCGCCGGCGCCGACGCCGCTGCCGGTGCCGGTGCGTGGGGACGTCGTCTTCGACGGCGTGACGTTCCACTACCCGGGAACGGACGTCGTGGCGCTGGACGGGATCAGCTTCCAGGTCGCCGCCGGCGAGACGATCGCGATCGTCGGTCGCAACGGTGCCGGGAAGTCGACGCTGATCAAGCTGCTGTGTGGGCTTTACACGCCGGACGACGGCCGGATCCTCGTCGACGGGATCGACATCGCCGAGGTCGACCTGAACGAGCTGCGCGCCCAGATCGGCGCGGTCTTCCAGGACCATGTGTCGTTTCAGGCGAGCGCCGCGGAGAACATCGGCCTCGGCGAGCTGGCCGCCCTGTCCGACCGTCCGCGCATCGAACAGGCCGGCCGCGACGGCGGCGCGGACGAGTTCATCCGCGCCCTGACGCACGGCTACGACTCGGCGCTGGGCCGCTGGTTCGGCAACGGCGTGAACCTCTCCGGCGGCGAATGGCAGAAGGTCGCCCTGGCCCGCGGCTTCATGCGCGCTGCCCGGATCCTCGTCCTCGACGAGCCGAGCGCCGCCCTCGACGCCCGCGCCGAGCACGACCTGTTCGCCCGGCTACGGGCGCTGGCGACCGGCCGCACCGCCTTCTACATCTCGCACCGCTTCTCCACGGTGCGCCAGGCCGACCGAATCATCTTCCTGGAGGACGGCCGGATCACCGAGTCCGGCACGCACCGCGAGCTGATGACCCTCGGCGGCCAGTACGCCGAACTCTTCAACCTCCAGGCCGCCGCCTACATCGACGACCCCACCCCGCCCACGCCCACGGGCAGCACCGACGTCAGACGCGAGCCTCGACCCAGGCGCGCGTGAGGATCTCCTCGACGGTGTCGGCCGGAGACTGGTCGGAGGTGTCGAGCCAGAGGCCGACACGCGGCGTCTCGTCCCGCAGCACCGCGTCCAGGGCGCGGGACCGTCCAGATGTCCCGCGCCGACCGCGGCAGGCGCTCGGCGAGCGCCTGCGCGACCGTCGACTTCCCGGCCGCCTGGATCCCGGTGATCACAACGACGGCCGGCGCGGTCCACGGCCCGGCCAGCTCGCCGACCATCCTTGTGTCCTAGTCGCGGGTGAGCTTGCGGTAGGTGACGCGGTGCGGGCGGGCGGCCTCCAGGCCGAGGCGCTCGAGCTTGTTGGCCTCGTAGTCGGCGAAGTTGCCCTCGAACCAGAACCACTTCGCCGGGTTCTCGTCGTCGCCCTCCCAGGCGAGGATGTGCGTCGCGACCCGGTCGAGGAACCAGCGATCGTGGGAGATCACGACGGCGCAGCCGGCGAACTCCAGCAGCGCGTCCTCCAGCGAGCGCAGCGTCTCGACGTCGAGGTCGTTCGTCGGCTCGTCGAGCAGCAGCACGTTGCCGCCGTGCTTCAGCGTCAGCGCCAGGTTCAGCCGGTTGCGCTCACCGCCGGAGAGCACGCCGACCGGCTTCTGCTGGTCCGGGCCCTTGAAGCCGAACGACGACACGTACGCCCGGCTCGGGAAGTCGACCTTGCCGACGATGATGTGGTCGAGCCCGTCGGAGACGATCTGCCAGACGTTCTTCTTGCCGTCGAGGCCGGAGCGGCTCTGGTCGACGTAGGAGATGTCGACGGTGTCGCCGATGGCCAGCGCACCCGCGTCCGGCTCCGCCTGGCCGGTCAGCATCGTGAACAGGGTGGTCTTTCCGACGCCGTTCGGGCCGATGATCCCGACGATGCCGCCGCGCGGCAGGCTGAACGACAGGTCGTCGATGAGCACCCGGTCGCCGAAGCCCTTGGTCAGGTTCTTCGCCTCGATCACCAGGTTCCCCAGCCGCGGGCCCGGCGGGATCTGGATGTCGTCGAAGTCGCGCGGCCTCGCCTTGTCCGCCTCCGCCGCCAGCTCCTCGTAGCGGGACAGGCGGGCCTTGCTCTTGGCCTGCCGTGCCCGCGGGCTGGAACGGACCCACTCCAGCTCCTGGGAGAGCATCCGGCGCCGCTTCGCGTCCTTCTGGCCCTCGACCTTGAGCCGGGTCGCCTTGGCCTCGAGGTAGGTGCTGTAGTTGCCCTCGTACGGGTGTGCCCGGCCGCGGTCGAGCTCCAGGATCCAGCCGGCGACGTTGTCGAGGAAGTACCGGTCGTGTGTCACGGCCAGCACGGCCCCGGGGTAGCGGGCCAGGTGCTGCTCCAGCCAGAGCACCGACTCGGCGTCCAGGTGGTTGGTCGGCTCGTCGAGCAGCAGCAGGTCGGGCGCCTCGAGCAGCAGCCGGCACAGCGCCACCCGGCGGCGCTCACCGCCGGACAGCTTCGAGACGTCGGCGTCGCCGGCCGGCAGCCGCAGCGCGTCCATCGCCTGTTCGAGCTGGCTGTCGAGCTCCCAGGCGTTCGCCGCCTCGATCTTGTCGATCAGATTCGCCTGCTCGGCCAGCAGCGTGTCGAAGTCGGCGTCCGGGTCGGCCATCTTCTCGTTGATGGCCTCGTAGTCCGCGAGAACCTGCCGGATCTCGCGGACGCCGTCCTCGACGTTGCCGCGGACGTCCTTGCTCTCGTCGAGCACGGGCTCCTGCGCGAGCATCCCCACCGTGTAACCGGGGGAGAGGATCGCGTCGCCGTTGCTCGGGTGGTCGAGGCCGGCCATCAGCTTGAGCAGGGACGACTTCCCCGCCCCGTTCGGGCCGACCACGCCGATCTTGGCCCTGGGCAGGAACGCCAGGGTCACGTCGTCGAGGACGACCTTGTCACCGTGAGCTTTGCGCACCTTGCGCATCTGGAAGACGTACTGCGCCATGCCTCAACCCTATTGCCCCGCGCGCCGGTCCCGGCGACGCGGTGATCGGGCCGGCCGTCGTCGGTGGTCAGGGCGCCTCCGCGAGCGCCGCCGGCGGGGTGGGGACCGTCGGGAGGGTGCCGGCGACCACGGAGTCCAGGAGGCCGGGGAAGCGGGCGTTGAGCTCGTCGCAGCGCAGGCGGGAGTACTTGTAGTTGCCTTCCGCGCGGGTCGCGATGACGCCGGCCTCGCGCAGGACCCGCAGGTGGTGGCTGCGGGTGGACTTGGCCATCCGGTCGGCCAGCAGCTCCCCGCAGGGCGCCTCCGGGACGCGGGCGAGGATGCCCACCATCTCCAGCCGGGACGGGTCGCCGAGCGCGGCCAGGACCGCGACCAGCTCGATGTCCTGCACGGCCGGCATCGGCAGGGTGCCCATGACCCACCTCCTGTCCGTCGGCCCAAGAGCCAACCACAGAGAGGAACGGCCGCGAGGCCGGACAACATTTCCGGCCGATTGGTGAGGTCTGGGGAATGCCCTGGCCCGGCTCTGACTTGACCTAGTTCGGCAAACTTCGAACTAGCTGAGGGAGCCTGATGGCCTCCAACAGGGTCGACGAGCCCGTGGCCGAGCCGCCCACGGGTGCGCCGTCGTCACCGTTGTCACCGTCCTGCACGACCAGCCGGGCCCCACGGCACCTTCCCGCCCCGGAGCCGACCGTGCCCCAGCCGGCGGAGCGCACCATGTCGCCGCCGGCGGAGCCGACCATGTCGCGGCCGGCGGAGCCGGACCCGCGGCGCTGGCGGGTGCTCCCGGCGATCCTCGTCGCCACGTTCATGTCGCTGTTCGACGTGTTCGTCGTCAATGTCGCGGCGCCGAGCATCGGCGGCGACCTGCACGCGTCGGACGCCGGCCTGGAGCTGATCGTCGCCGGCTACTCGTTCACCTACGCCGCCGGGCTGATCACCGGCGGACGGCTCGGCGACCGCTCCGGTCGCAAGCGGATGTTCCTGATCGGCATGGGGGTGTTCACCGCGGCCTCGGCGCTGTGCGGCGTGGCCCCGACCGAGACGACACTGATCGTCGGCCGGCTGCTGCAGGGCGTCGGCGCGGCGGCGATGGTGCCGCAGGCGCTGGCCATCATCAACGTGATCTTCCCGCCGTCCGAGCGCCCCCGCGCGTTCGCGTTCTTCGGCGTCACCATCGGGCTGGGCGCCGTCTCCGGGCAGGTGGTGGGCGGCCTGCTGGTCGACGCGGACCTCTTCGGGCTGGCCTGGCGGCCGATCTTCCTGGTGAACGTGCCGATCGGGATCGTCGCGATGGCGGTGGTCTGGCGGGGGCTCGCCGAGTCGAAGGCGGCCCGCCCCGAGCCGCTCGACCTCGTCGGCCTCTCCGGGCTCGCGGCCGGGCTGGGACTGCTGCTGGTCCCGCTGACGCTCGGCCGGGACGAGGGCTGGCCGCTGTGGACCTGGCTGGCGCTCGCCGCCAGCGTGGTGGTGCTCGCCGCGTTCGGCCGCTGGGAGGTCCGACTCGCCCGGACGGGCGGCCATCCGATCGTCCCGCCGGCGGTGCTGCGCACCCGGCGGACCATCGCCGGGCTGCTGGTGAGCTTCGGGTTCTTCGTCTTCCTCGGCAGCTTCCTGCTCGCCGTCACGATCTTCCTGCAGGAGGGTCAGCACCGGTCGCCGCTCGAGGCCGGGCTGGTGTTCGGCCCGCTGGGGGTCGCGTTCGCGATCTCCTCGATGGCGGCGCGCGGCCTGGTCGCCCGGTACGGCCCGCGACTGCTCACCGTCGGATCCCTGATCAGCACGGCCGGCCTGATCGGGATGCTCGTCCTGGTCGTGACCGAGGGCACCGGCGTGCCGACGGCTCAGCTGATGCCGCCGCTGCTCGCGGTGGGCACCGGCAACGTCCTGGTCATCCCGGCGCTGGTCGCCGCCGTCCTGGCCGGTGCGTCCGCCGACGTCAGCGGCGCGGTCAGCGGGCTGCTGACGACCACCCAGCAGGCCTCCTCGGCCCTCGGCGTGGCCGGCGTGGGCTCCGTCTTCTTCGCCGCGGCGGACCGCGGCGGCATGGCCGACGCCATGATCGCGGCCCTCGTGTTCGACCTCGTCGCGATCCTGATCGCGGGTGCCGGCACGCTGCTGCTCCCGCGCGGCGCCGCCACGCCCGCGCTCGCCACGTCCGGATCGGTCGGCACGGTGGAACCTGCGCCGCGCGGCGGCTCGGCCGGCCCGCTCGGCGGGATCGCCGTGCCCGGGCAGGCCGTCGGCGGCGCCGACCTGCCCGCGCGGCTGTAGCCGGCGGCGGGCGCGCGCACCCGGAGCTGGTGGGTCCCGCCGGTTCCGGACGGCTGATGGCCAGGCACTGGATGCCTGGCCATCAGCCGTCTCAGGGCCGGTTCTGCATCGAGTTCGCGGCGTAGACGAGGTAGGACCAGAGCGTCTCCTCCTGGTCCGCGGGCAGCGCGAGCTCGTCGACCGCGGCGCGCATGTGGGCGAGCCAGGCGTCCCGCTCGGCCGGGCCGATCGCGAACGGCACGTGCCGCATCCGCAGCCGCGGATGGCCGCGCCGCTCGTGGTACGTCGTCGGGCCGCCCCAGTACTGGATCAGGAAGAGCCGCAGCCGCTCCTCGGCGGGACCGAGGTCCTCCTCCGGATAGAGCGGGCGCAGCAGCGGGTCATCCGCGACCCCTGCGTAGAAGCGGGCGACCAGACGCCGGAAGGTCTCCTCGCCGCCGACCGCGTCGAAGAACGGCTCCGTCGGCTGGGCCGGCGCCAGCCGGATCGGCCGGCCCGGAGGCGGCGTCGGCTGGGCGGGCGACGGCGGTCGGCTCACCGCACCATTCTGCCTCACCGATCGCCGGCCACCGCCGGCCCGCGCCGCGGCCGCCGTCAGTCCGAGATCACCCAGGCGGTGGTGTCCGGGCGCAGCGCCAGCGTCGTGCCGTCGTGCTCGGCCGGGCCGCTGGCGAGCAGCAGCCGGCCCGGCACGCGCAGCGTGGCCGGGGCCGTCATGGCGGTCACGCAGGTCAACGTCCCCGCGCCGGTCGGCCGATCGAACCCCAGCACCCCCGCCGGAGCGTCGGTCCGCCAGCGCAGTGCCCCCGGCCCCTGCGTCGCGGCGCCGGCCGGGCGGCGGGCGGCGAACGTGCGGCGGGCGGCGAGCGCGGCCTGCACGAGCCGCCAGGTCGACGACGGGTCCGGCCGCTGCGCCTCGACGGACAGCGCGGCCCACTCGGCGGGCTGGGGGAGCCAGGGTTGGACTCCGGGGGCGGCGAACCCGAACGGGGGTTCGCCGCTCGTCCACGGCATCGGCACCCGGCAGCCGTCGCGGCCGGCCAGGGTGTGCCCGGAGCGCTCCCAGACCGGGTCCTGACGGGCCTGCGGCGGGACGTCCACCTGCGGGAGGGCCAGCTCGTCACCCTGGTAGAGGAACACCGTGCCGGGCAGCGCCAGCAGCGCGAGCAGCGCGGCCCTGGCCCTGGCCAGGCCGACCGCGCCGCCGCCGTAGCGGGTCACCGGGCGGGTCACGTCGTGGTTGGCGAGCACCCAGGTCGGCGGCGCGCCGACGGCGGCCGTCGCGGCGAGGGTGTCGTCGAGGGCCTGGTGCCACCGCGCCGCCGACCACTCGACAGTCAGCAGCGAGAACGAGAACGTCAGGTTCAGCTCGTCCGGGCGAACATAGCGGGCCAGCCGGTCGGGATCCTCCACCCAGGTCTCGCCGATGAGCACCCGCTCGCGCCCATCCGCGTCCCGGTAGCCGTCGAGCAGCGCGCGCCAGGACCGGTAGACGTCGTGCACGCCCTCCTGGTCCCAGACGTACGGCTCCAGCTGCGCCCGGAAGCTCGTCGCCGGGGTGGCGCGCGGCCCCGGGGGGTTGTCGCGCAGCTCGCCGTCCTTGACCAGGCCGTGCGAGACGTCGATCCGGAAGCCGTCGACGCCGCGGTCGAGCCAGAACCGCAGGGTCCGCTCGTGGTCGGCGCGGACGGCGGGGTCGGACCAGTCCCAGTCCGGCTGCTCGGGCGCGAACAGGTGCAGGTACCACTCGACGGGCTCGCCGGCGGCGGCGCGCGCCGGCGCAGGCGGCGAGCCGTCGGGGCCCGGGAGGCGGCGGGCCTCGTCCAGGCGGGTCCAGGCTCCGCCCCCGAAGGTCGACAGCCAGTTGTTGGGCGGCTCGAGGCCGCCGGGCCCACGTCCGGGGCGGATCAGGTAGCGGTGGCGCGCCGGGTCGCCGGGGGTGGCCGCGAGCGCCGCCTGGAAGGCCGGGTGGGCGTCGCTGGAGTGGTTCGGGACGAGGTCGACGAGCACGACCAGCCCGAGCCGGTGCGCCTCGGCGAGCAGCGCGTCGAACGCGGCCAGGTCGCCGAACAACGGGTCGACGTCGCGGTGGTCGGCGACGTCGTAGCCGTGGTCGGCCATCGGCGAGCGGTAGAACGGCGTGAGCCACAGGCCGTCGACGCCGAGCTCGGCCAGGACGGGCAGCCGGGCGCGGATGCCGGCGAGGTCGCCGATTCCGTCGCCGTCGCCGTCCGCGAAGCTGCGGACATACACCTCGTACAGGACGGCGTCGCGCCACCACCCGGAGGTCAGATCCACGCTGCCCATTCAATCCGCCGTGAGGGCCGGATGTCGCCGGGATCGGCGAGGTCGGCCTTGTCGGTGCGCGGCGGACATCCGGCGGTCGTCGTGGCTGGTGGGCCCTCGTTGTGCAAGGTGCAGATGTTCTCACCAAGCGAGCATTGGGTGAGCTGAACTACACTTCCCGGGTGGACGACGTGACTGCCCGTTATCCTTCGACTCCGAAGAGTTCACAGGTTGAGACTCGCGGGGCGGAAGGGTGGGGCCATCGCCCGGAGCCGGCCCGGCAGGCGTCCGGCCTCCCGGTCGCGGCCGACCTGCCGCCGGCGCCCGGCGCCGAGGCGGCTGGCGAGGTGGCGGCTGGCGAGGTGGCGATGACGGTCGACCAGCCGGCGGGCGCCGACCAGCCGGCCGAGAACCAGCCACCCGAGAACCGCTGCCCGGGCTCCGCCGACCCGAAGGCGAGCCAGCCCGGGCCGGGCGGCCTGCACGGGCTGCGCGGCTGTCTCGGGCCCTGGCGGGTCAGGCCCGCCCGGCCCGGTCCGGCCGAGCTGCTCCGGCACACCACCCAGTCGCTGCGCGGCGCCCGGCGGCGGCACGCCGAGGAGCGCGCCGCGCTGGACGGCCTGACGTTCCTGTCCGAGGCGAGCCTGCGGCTGGGCGGCTCGCTGGAGCCGTACCGCGTCATCGAGATGGTCCTGGAGCTCGCCCGGCGCCGCCTCGGCGACGGCGCGATGTTCTGGCTACGTGCCCCCGACGGCGACGTGCTCGACCTCGCCGCCGTCGGCCACGCCGACCCGCAGGCCGCCGCCTACATCCGCGCCCTCGCCGCGACCCGGCCCGCGCGCCTGAGCGACGAGTTCCCGCCCGGGGTCGTCGTGCGCACCGGCGAGCCGCGACGCGTCGAGAACCTGACCCCGACGCTGCGCCGCCAGCTGGCGCTGGACTCCCGGGCGTACGCCCGCTTCCGCCAGTTCGGCTGGGGGCCGTCGATGACCGTGCCGATGCCGTACGGCGACCAGATCATCGGGGCGCTGACCGTCAGCCGGATGCACGGCCAGCCGCCGTACACCAAGGTCGAGCAGACGCTGACGGAGGACCTGGCCCGCCGCGCCGCGCTCGCGCTCGTCAACGCCCGGATGTACCGCGAGTCGCAGGAGGCCGGCCGGGCGCTGCAGCGCTCGCTGCTGCCCGCGCACCCGCCGGTGCTGGAGGGCGCCGACGTGGCGATGGAGTACCGGCCCGGGGCCACCGGGACGGAAGTAGGCGGCGACTTCTACGACGTCATCCCGCTGTCCGGCGGCCGGGCCGGGCTCGCGATCGGCGACGTGATGGGGCGCGGGCTGCGGGCCGCCGCGGTGATGGGCCAGCTGCGCGCCGCGCTGCGGGCCTACGCGCTGGAGGAGTGGGGGCCCGCCGAGCTGCTCGCCCGGCTCGACGTGATGGTCTCCTCGCTGCCCGGCCTGCCGTTCGCGACCTGCCTCTACGGCATCTACGAGCCGGCTCGGCCGGTGGCCCGGGCCGTCGGCTCGCGCGACGAGGACCCCGCGGGGACGGCTCCGGGCTATCTGCCCGCCCGGGTCGTGCTTGCCGGGGCCGGGCATCCCGCGCCGCTGCTCGTCCCGCCGGACGGCGAGCCGTACTACCTGGAGATCGACCCCGGGCTGCCGCTCGGCGTCGACGAGCACGCGCGGTACGCCGAGTCGGTCACCGAGCTGCCGCCGGGCTCCAGCCTCGTGCTGTTCACCGACGGCCTCGTCGAGTCGCGGCATCGCCCGGTCGCCGACGGGCTCGATGTGCTGCGGATCGGCATGGGCGAGCAGCTGACCCGCCGGCGGGCGGCCGCGCGCCGCGCCGAGATCGACGCGGCCCGCCGCCGCCACCCGGCCGCCGGCGCGTCGGCCCAGCCGTCGGCGGCCACGGAGCCGACCCCGGGTCAGCCGGCGCCGGCCGGCCCGGGCCAGGACGCCGTGGTGGACCGGCGGGCCGGCGGCCCCTGGTCCGGGCCGGAACGACGCACGGGCGCCGACCGGCGCGTCCGCGACCGCCGGGCGCCCGGCCCCGGCCGCCCGCCCGGCGGCATCGAGCGCCGCCGCGGCAGCGACCGCCGTCGGCGCACCCGAGGCGGCTTCTCGGTCCGCAGCTGGTCGGGTCCGGACACCGTGGACAGCGACGACGGGCACTGGCCGCAGAACGCGGCCCGGGCGTTGCTGGAGCTGAGCCTGCTGGCCGCCGACCTGCCCGCCGACACCGACGACGACACGGCGCTGCTCGTGCTGACCACCCAGGCCGCCGGGCCGCCGCTGCTGGAGCTGGCGCTGCCGCCGGTGGCCGCGTCCGCCGCGCAGGCGAGGACGGCGGTGCGGGCGGTGGTCGGCGCGCGGGCCCTCGGCCGGGCGGACGACGCGGCGCTGCTGGTCAGCGAGATCTGCACGAACGCGATCAAGCATGCGCGCAGCGAGCTGACGCTGCGGGTGTGGGCGGAGCCGGCCCGGCTGCGGATCAGCGTCGAGGACCGGGAGGGCGCGACGCTCCCGAGGCCAGGCCGAGCGGCCCGCGGCGACCCGGAGGCTGAGTCCGGGTGGGGGCTGCTGCTCGTCGAGGCCCTCGCCGACGCCTGGGGCATCCAGACGACCCCGGGTGGCAAGCGCGTCTGGTTCGACCTGGACCTGCTGCGCCAGCCCCCACCCGACGACCGCCCAGACCTGGACCCGCCGCCGCGCTGAGGGCGGCCACCGTCCGCCTCAGGCGGTGGCGGCCTCGCCGAGCTCGGTGCTCAGGTACTGGGACCAGCGGGGATCCATCCGACGACTCCCCAGAATGCGCCAGGCGGCTCCGCTCGGCGCGCGCGGCGCCGTGCGAAGCCGCCAGCCGAGATCAGCGACGGCGCGGTCCGCTTTCAGATGGTTGCAGCGGCCACAGGCCGCCACGACGTTCTCCCATACATGCGGGCCCCCGCGGGACCTGGGGATGACGTGGTCAAGGGACGTCGCCGGCGCCCCGCAGTACACGCACCGGTGGTGGTCACGGGCGAGCACACCCTTGCGGGTCAGCGGGACCTGCGAGCGGTAGGGAACCCGGACGAATCGCGCTAACCGGACGACGACGGGCACCTCGACGGCCGCCGCCGCGGAGTGCAGAACCTGCCCGCCGGCCTCGACCATCACCGCCTTGTCGGTCAGGACGAGGATGAGGGCCCTACGTTGGGACACCACGCACAGGGGCTCGTACGTGGCATTGAGAACCAGCGCCTCAGCCACGCGCGGACCTCCTGCCGAGTCGAGGCGGGCGCCCACCCGGGAACCCGTTCTAACCAGCGTCTCCGGTGACAACGGATAGTCAAGCGCGTTCCGGCGCCGAACGCGAGCGTGTTCGCATGGTCATCTGGTCGATGAAAGTGGCAATGGGCATATCTGGTCGCCTTTGTGACGCGCCGGTGTCCCTGCCATGACGGCGGCGTCGCACTGCGTGCCAGGCCGTCCGCGCCCTGCTCACCGCCCGCTCGTGCCCAGCGTGGGCGTGCCGGGGCGACGGTACCGATCAGTCGGACCTGTCCGGCACCCCGTAAGGTGCTGGCCGTGGGCCTGCCGCCGGCGCGGGATGCGGCGTCCTGGCCGGCCCACCCGGGCCGCGCGGTGCCGGCGGGGCGGCGGGCAGCGCTGGCCCCGTCCTCGGACGGGGCCAAAGGGCACGCGAGAATGGTCTTCCTCGCGGGCCCGGCGGCCGATGTTCTGGCAGACCACAGCCCGAGGAGGAGTACAAGGCCGTGCCCCTGCCCCTGACACTCGCTGCCGGCGTGGCGGCGACCCCGTCGACGTCTCCCACGCCGACGCCCCAGCTGCCCGACGTCAGCCTGGAGGGGGTCAAAGCAGCCCTCATGGACGCCTGCGGCAACCCGCCCGGCTTCCTGTGCCGGACCGTCTACGACTCGACGCACAGCGACTATCTCGCCTCCGGTGCCGAGGTCTTCCTCGGCACGCCGGTGACGATCATTCTCATTCTGCTGGTGGCGACGGTCATCCGGACGCTGCTGCACCGGCTGATCCGGCGGACCACCCGGCATGCCGCCTCGGTGACCGGCAATGGCGGGCTTCTTCGCAACGGCCTGCTCGGCGCGTTCGGTGACAGCGCGATCCTGCTGGAACGGCGCCGGCAGCGCGCCGAGACGGTCGGCTCGCTGCTGCGCAGCGTGGTCTCGATCGTGATCTACGGAATCGCCTTCGTGCTGGTTCTGGGCGAGCTTGGGATCAACCTCGCACCCATCGTCGCCAGCGCCGGCGTGATCGGAATCGCCGTCGGATTTGGTGCCCAGAACCTTGTCAAGGACTTCCTTTCGGGAATCTTCATGTTGCTGGAGGACCAGTACGGGGTTGGCGATGTCGTCGACGTCGGTACCATCTCCGGCACGGTCGAGGCGGTCACCTTCCGGATGACGCGGCTGCGCGACGTCGAGGGAACCGTCTGGTACGTCCGCAACGGCGAGATCACCCGCATCGGGAACAAGAGCCAGCAATGGGCGCGCACCGTGCTGGACGTGCCCCTGGACTACGACACCGACGTCGCGAGGGCCAAGGACGTCCTCCTGGACACCGCCCAGGCGATGTGGCGGGACGACCGCTGGGCGGCGCTGATCATCGAGGAGCCCGAGGTCTGGGGCATGGAATCGATGACGGCCGACGGCTACGCCCTGCGGGTCGCCGTCAAGACCCTGCCGCTCAAGCAGTGGGACGTCGCCCGCGAACTGCGCGAACGGCTGCGCCGCGCGCTCGTCGAGGCCGGCATCAGCCTGGGCGCGGTCCAGCGCAGCCTGGTGATGGTCGACGACGACGAGGACGAGCTCGGATCCACCTCCGAGGACGAGGACGAGGAGTCCGACTTCGGCGGCGGCTCGCCCGGGTTCGGCCAGGACGAGCCGCCGCGCATCGACCCGCCGGCGCAGCCCGGCCCGGCGCCGTCCCCCGGACCCAGCCCCGCCCGCGGCGGCGCCGCGACCTGATCCGCGGCCACGCCCGCGCGGCGTCCAGGAGGCGGAATCCCCTGCGTAGCCGGCGATCCGGAGCCGGGCCGGTGCGCCGACACGGCCCGGGTCCGCGCCTGAAGGGATCCTGAACGGGGCACGAGATGTCCCTGAGCCCTTTGTCGGGACAACCCCGAGAGGCCTTCGCCGGGGCAGACTGGGCACGTGCGGGTACTGGTGGTCGACGACGACGCGGCGGTTCGGCAGTCCCTGGAGCGGTCGCTCCGGTTCGAGGGATACGAGGTCGCCACCGCGGCCGACGGCGTCGCGGCGCTGGAGCTGATCGCCAGGGAGCGGCCGGACATCGCCATTCTCGACGTGATGATGCCGCGCATGGACGGGCTGGAGGCCTGCCGGCAGCTGCGCGCCCGCGGCGACGACCTGCCGGTGCTCATGCTCACCGCCCGCGACGGCCTCGCCGACCGGGTCAGCGGCCTCGACGTCGGCGCGGACGACTACCTCGTCAAGCCGTTCGCGCTGGAGGAGCTGTTCGCGCGCCTGCGGGCGCTCGCCCGCCGCTCGGCGCTCGCCGCCCGGACCGGCGCCGGCGCCCGGTCCGGCGGCTCGGCCGGGGGCGGCAGCGGGGCACTGAGCTACGGCGGCGTGACGCTCGACCCGAGCAGTCGGCAGGTCACCCGGGCCGGCCGCGAGCTCACGCTGACCAAGACCGAGTTCGAGCTGCTGGAGCTCTTCCTCACCCACCCGCGGCAGGTGCTGTCCCGCTCCATGATCATGGAGCGGGTGTGGGGGTACGACTTCGGCCCCTCGTCGAACTCGCTGGAGGTGTTCGTGAGCTACCTGCGGCGCAAGCTGGAGGCAGCCGGCGAGCCCCGGCTGCTGCACACCGTCCGTGGCGTCGGCTACGTGCTGCGCGAGCAGTCCGCCGCGCCGGCGCCCGCCTCGTGACCAACCCGCTCGACCGGTCTGGCGGCACCGCGGACGGCCCTCCCGCGGCCGTCGTCGCCTATCAGCGACGCCGGCGGCGCTCGCGGTTCTCCCGGCTCGCGCTGCGCAACCGAATGGCGCTGCTCGTCGGCGTGGCGGTGCTTGCGGGCATCGCCGTCGTCGCCGGCGTCGCGCTCGCCGCGACCAACGTGGTGCTGCGTAACTCGATCGACGACCAGCTGCGCACCCAGGTCGCCGTCGCGAAGGCCAGCACAGGTCTCTGGTACGACGTGGGCACCGACCCCAACACCTCCGACGACGACCGGATCCTGGTCTACGCGAGCCCACTCGCCCTTCGCCTCCAGGTCTTCCGGCCGGGCGGCACGGTGCTCGCGCCGTATTACCCGCACGACTACGTCCGGCTGCCGGTCGACAGCCTCGACAACGCGATCGCGGCGACGCAGAGCGACGGCCTGCGGCTGCGCACGGTGAACGTCGACGGCAAGGAGTACCGGGTCGCGACCATCGCGCTGCTGATGACCCAGGACGACTTCATCAACGACCCGTTCCCTCGCGGATACCGGATGGAGCCGCTCCGGCTCGGCCTCCAGCTCGCCCGGCCGATGTCGGATGTCACCGGCACGTTGAAGGAGCTTGCCCTGGTGATGCTCGTCGTGGGCATCGTCGGCGTCGGCGGGTCGATGGTCGCCGGGCTGCTGGTCGCCCGGGCGGCGCTGCGTCCGGTCGACGCCGCGGCGGCGGCGGCCGAGCACGTCGCCCGCACCCAGGACCTCTCCGCGCTCATCCCGGTGACCGGCACCGACGAGATCGCCCGGCTTGCCGCCAGCCTGAACAGCATGTTGCGTGCGCTGGAGGCGTCCAAGGCACGCCAGCGGCAGCTCATCGACGACGCAAGCCACGAGCTGCGCACGCCGCTGACCAGCCTGCGCACCAACATCGAGCTGCTGCTGCGCTCGGAGGCGAACCCGCACCGCGCCCTGCCGGCGGCCGACCGCTCCGACCTGCTGCGCGACGTCGACGGGCAGATGCGCGAGCTGACCGGCCTGGTCAGCGAGCTGGTGGAGCTGGCCCGCGACGAGGTCCCGGTGGAGGAGCCCGAGCGGCTCGACCTGGCCGAGGTGGTGGCCGCGGCCGTCGCCCGGGCCCGGCGGCGCGCCGCCCCGAAGGGCATCGTGATCGAGGTGACGTCGACGCCGTCCTGGGTCGACGGCCGGCCGAACATGCTGGAACGCGCCGTCACGAACCTGCTCGACAACGCGGTCAAGTTCTCGCCGGCGGACTCGACCGTGCGCGTCGAGACCACCGCGGGCGAGGTCGTCGTCAGCGACGAGGGGCCGGGCATCGCGCTGGCGGACCAGCCGCACGTCTTCGAGCGGTTCTACCGGTCCACCGACGCCCGCAGCCTGCCGGGCTCCGGCCTGGGCCTGGCGATCGTCGCCGAGGCGGTACACACCCACGGGGGCACCGTCACCGCCGGCGAGGCGCCGGGCGGGGGCGCCCGGCTGCGTGTCTGGCTACCGCTCGCCGTGCCGCTGGACCGGCTGTCCGGGTCGCCCTGGGAAGGCCCGCGCGCCCCCGGCCCCGAGGAGCGCAACGGCAACGCGGTGGGCATTGGCGACGGGGTGGGCAGCGGGAACGCAGTGGCCGTTGGCGACGGGAACGCAGTGGGCATTGGCAACGGGAACGCGGCGGGCATTGGCGACGGGGTGGGCAGCGGGAACGCAGTGGCCGTTGGCGCCGGGGTGGGCAAGGAGAACTGGGAGGGCAGCGGGAACGGAGACCGCTCGGGCCTGGACGCCTCGCCGGACGCGACAACGCCCCCCGACTCGGAGCCGGCCGCGCCAGCCCCGGCCGCGCCAGCCCCGGCCGCGCCAGCCCCGGCCGCGCCAGCCGCGGTCTCGTCGGCCCTGGCCAGCTCGGCTCCTGGCGACTCCAACCGAGAGCGAGACGGGGACCGGGACGAGGAGTCCGTTCGGCGCGCCTACCTCGACTTCAGCAGCGCCGGGCGGGGGGACACGGGCCGCCCCCGCGGAGGTGCCCGCACCGGGCCATAGGGTGCTCACCATGGATCTTGTGGACTCCGAGCTCGCCGACCTCGCCGCTGCCCACGGCGTGGCTACTGGCTATCTCGACGCCCACGACCGGCCGGTCGCCGTCGCGGCCACGGCGGTGCGGCGGGTGCTGGAGCTGATGGGGGTCGACCCCACCGACCCGGCGGCGGCGCTCGCCGAGGCCCGGGACGCCCCGTGGCGCCAGCTCGCGCCCGCGAGCGTGGTCGTGAAAGCCGCGGCGCCCCGTCCCGTGCCCCTGCACCTGCCGGCACGGCTCGTTCCGGTGCCTACCGGCGCCCCCGTGCCGGCGAACGCGGGGTCGGCGTCGGAGCCGGGCGTTGCCCATGACGTCGACTGCGTGCTCGAGCTCGGTGACGGCGGCGGGCAGGTCACGGTCCCGCTCGGGCCGCCGGGGGAGCGTCGGGTGGTCGACGGCCGGCAGCTGGTCGCGATGTCGGCACTCCTGCCCGCCGGACTGCCGCTGGGCGACCACGTCCTGCGCGTGCGCGCCGCCACCGACACCGCCGAGACGCGGATCGTCGCCGTGCCCGACCGGGTGCCCGACAGCGCGGACGCCCCGGCGGGCCACGGCCGGCGCGGCAAGCGGATGTGGGGCTGGATGGCGCAGCTCTACGCCCTGCGGTCGGCCGGGTCGTGGGGGATCGGCGACTTCGCGGACCTCGCCCAGCTCGCCGCCTGGTCGGGCTCGGCCGCTGGCGGCCGGGCCGACGTCCTGCTCGTCAACCCGCTGCACGCGTCGGCGCCGACGCTGCCCGTCCAGACGTCGCCGTACTACCCGGCTAGCCGGCGCTTCCTGTCCCCGCTCTACCTGCGCCCGGAGCTCACCCCCGAGTACGCCGCCGCCGACGAGGCCACCCGCGCCGCCGTCGACGCGCTCGCCGTAGTCGCCCGTAAGGCCGGCCTCGGCGACGCCCCGGCCCGGCCGGGCGAGCCTGCCGTCGGCGCGGCGGACTTCGGCCCGCTGATCGACCGGGACGCCGTCTGGGAAGCGAAGCGGGCCGCGCTGGAGCTGCTGTTCGCCGTCGCGGTGGCTGCCGGCGCGGCGGCGGGCGCGGGGGCCGGGGCCGCCGGCGACGGGGCAGTCGCGGTGCGAGGCAGGTCGGACGACCGTGCGAGCGGCGCCGCGGGCGATGCTGAGGACGACGGCGTCGACGAGCTGTCCCGGTTCGCGACCTGGTGCGCCCTCGCCGAACGGCACGGACCGGACTGGCGGACGTGGCCCGCCGGCCTGCGCGACCGCGATCCCGACGCCGTCGCGGCAGCCCGGCGCGAGCTCGCCGACCGGGTCGCCTTCCACCGCTGGCTACAGGACCGCTGCGATCTGCAGGTGGCGGCGGCGCAGGGCGCCGCGCGGGCCGCCGGCATGCGCGTCGGCGTCGTCCACGACCTGGCCGTCGGCGTCGACCCGGCGGGGGCCGACACCTGGGCCGACCGGGACGCCTACGCGGCGGGTGTGAGCATCGGCGCCCCGCCGGACAGTTTCAACCAGCAGGGCCAGGACTGGGGGCTGCCGCCGTGGCGGCCCGACCGGCTCGCCGCCTCCGGGTACGCCCCGCTGCGCCGGATGGTGGCCGCGGTGCTCGCCCGCGGCGGCGGCCTGCGCGTCGACCACATCCTGGGCCTGTTCCGGCTCTGGTGGATCCCCACGGGTGCCGGGGCGGCGCACGGCACGTTCGTCCGCTACGACGCCGAGGCGATGCTGGGCGTCGTAGCGCTGGAGGCGTCGCGGGCCGGGGCGATGATCGTGGGCGAGGACCTGGGCACCGTCGAGCCGACGGTCGCGACGACCCTGGCGGACGCCGGGGTGCTCGGCTCGTCGGTGCTGTGGTTCGAGAACGACCCGGACGGCGTCCCGCTCCCGCCGGCCGCGTGGCGGGCCCGCACGATGGCCAGCGTCACCACCCACGACCTCCCCACCGCCGCCGGCTTCCTGCTGGGCGAGCACGTGCGGGCCCGGGCCGAGCGTGGCCTGCTCGCCCGGCCCGTCGCCGCGGAGCTGGCCGAGTGGCGGGCCGCCCGCGACGGGCTGCTGACGCATCTGCGCGCGCACGGCCTGCTCACCGGCGACGCGGCCGACCGCTGGGCCGAGCGACCGGCCCCTGCGCCGGCCGACTTGCACCCAGCCGACTTGCACCCAGCCGACTTGCACCCGGCCGACGGGCAGCCGGCAGATGACGGGCAGCCGGCAGATGAGGAGGCCGCCGGCGAGGAGGCCGCCGGCGAGCTGGAGCCGGAGCTGGTCGACGCCGCCGTACTGGGGATGCACCGGCTGCTGGTCGCGACGCCAGCGCGCGTCATCCTCGCCGCGCCCGGGGACGCCGTCGGCGACCGCCACCAGCCCAACCTGCCCGGCACGGTCGACAGCTACCCGAACTGGCGCCTCCCGGTCCGCGACGACCACGGGGCCGTCGTCACCCTGGAGGACCTGATGGCCGACGGACGGGTCGGCCGGCTGGCCGCGGCGTTGTCCGAGGTGGCCGCGGCCGAGCCGCCGTCGGCGTCCTGACGTCCGCCGTCCGCCGCTGTCCGCCGCTGTCCGCCGCCGTCCGCCGCTGCCCGCCGTCCGCCGCTGCCCGCCGTCCGCCGCTGCCCGCCGTCCGCCGCGCCCGCCGTCCGCCGCGCCCGCTGCCCGCTGCCCACCGCCCGCCCGCCGGGCGGTGGGTTGGCGGTGGGCGTCGGTGGACGGTCTACGGTCGGTAGAACATCGCGCGGCCATGCGGTTCTCGTGATGGGGGCGCGGCCGGTAGTGTTCGGAACCGTGATTCGCCGTCCTGTGCGCCGCGGGGCGCGTCGTGCGCTGACGCTGGCCGCGTTGACCACTCTGACCGTGCCGCTCTTCTCTGCGGCGGCCTTCGCGGACGGAGGGAGAATCGGGACGCACTACAGCCCGGACCCCCTGTCCACGATGCAGTCCTGGCTGATCTACGGCGGGACGATCGTCGGCGGCTTCATCGTCGCCCTCGTCCTGACAGCGCTGTCCGGAGGCAAGAGCTCCGATCGCTACCGCCCGGGCCAGTCGTGGGACCACCGCGAGGTCTGGCTCGGCGGCGAGGGGGCGGCGGACGCCGACACCACGTCGCAGGAGACCGCGGGAACGACGGCGCCGGGCGCCGGCGGAGCCAGTGGCAGCTGGTGAGGCGTTCCGCCAGGACCAGCTCGACCGGTTGAATCACGCTCGGCAGCTCGCCGAGCGGCAGACCGGTATCGGCTTCCATGTCCGCGTCGGCGCGGTCTCCGGTGATCCGAAGACCGCCGCCGACCAGATCCTCGCCGAGATCGTCGACGGCCAGCTCGTGGCGGCCGTTCTCGTTCTCGTGTCTCCCGGGCAGCGGTTCGTCCGGATCGCCACCACCCCGGCCGCCCGCCGCCGGATTCCCGACGTGGCGGCGTCGCTCGCGACGCTGTCGATGACGTCGAGCTTCGCCGTGGGTGACCTGGTCGGCGGGCTGGTCTGCGGCCTTCGCCAGCTCGCGGACGCGGCCGGCCCGCCCGCCGCGTCCGTTCCTGCCGACGCACGATGACGCGCTGGGCCTGGCGGCCTGGCAACCAGGTGACGTCGCCGGGTCGCCAGGCCGCCGACTGAGTCGACACAGATCACACCTGCGCGACGTGTCCATGGTCTCTTGCCGACCTTCTGAGTTCGATATATGAACTCAGAAGCGTCCCGGTCGGGTCGCGGCGAGGAGGTAGTCGGTGGACGACGCGGTGCGAACGGCGCGCGCGACCGAGGCGGCGGCGCAACGGGCGGCGATCCCCGCGGCCCGGCCGGCGTCCGAGGCGGCGACGCCGGCAGCCGAGGCGACGCCGGCGTCCGAGGCGACGGCGGCGAGCAACCCGGCAACGCCGGCGGGGGATGTCGGGGCGCCCGCGGCGGGCGCGGCGCGTCGGGCGCGGGTGGTGCTGGCCGTCGTGTCCGCGGCGGTCTTCATGTCCAATCTGGACCTGTTCATCGTCAACATCGCCTTCCCGGACATCCACCGGGACCTCGGCGGTGGGCTGTCGACGCTGTCCTGGGTGCTCAACGGCTACGCCATCGCGTTCGCGGCGCTGCTGGTTCCCGCGGGCCGCCTCGCCGACCGGTACGGGCACCGCGGTGGCTTCCTGATCGGCACCGTGCTGTTCACCGTGGCGAGCGCGCTGTGCGCGGTCAGCCCGGGCGTCGCGACGCTGGTCGCGGGGCGGGTCGTGCAGGCGGCCGGCGCGGCGTTGCTGCTGCCGACGAGCCTGGCGCTGCTGCTCGCCGCGACCCCGCCGGCGCGCCGGGCCGCCGCGGTGCGCGGCTGGGCGGCGGTCGGCGGGCTCGCGGCCGCGCTCGGCCCGGTCGCCGGCGGGCTGCTCGTGGAGGTCGACTGGCGCTGGGTGTTCCTGGTGAACCTGCCGGTCGGCGTGGCCACCCTCGCCGTCGGCGCGCGGGTGCTGCCGCGGCGGCGGGCGCAGAACCCGGGGCCGATCCCGGACGCGGTCGGGGTGGTCGCGTTGACGGGTGCCATCGGCCTGCTCGCGCTCGGCCTGGTGAAGTCGGCGGACTGGGGCTGGGCGTCCGCCGGGGTGGTGGTCAGCCTGGTCGCCGCGGCCGTGCTGCTGGCCGGGTTCGTGGTCCGCTCGGCGCGGCACCCGGCGCCCGTCGTCGAGTTCGCCGTGCTGCGCTCGCCCGGGTTCTCGCCGGCGGCCGTCGCGCTGTTCCTGTTCAGCGTCGCGTTCGCGGCGATGCTGCTGTCGTTGGTGACCTACATGGACGGCGCCTACGGCTGGTCGGCGCTGCGGATCGGGCTGGCGGTGACGCCCGGGCCGGCGATGGTGCCGCCGGTGGCGCTGCTGCTGGCGGGCCGGCTCGTCGGCCGGTTCGGCCTCGGGCGGGTCGCGGGCGCCGGCGCGCTGATCTTCGCCGTGGGGGCGGTCTGGTGGGCGCTGCGGGTCGGCCTGCACACGCACTACGCGGTGGGCATCCTGCCCGGGATGGTGCTCACCGGCATCGGCGTCGGGCTGGTCCTGCCGACGCTGACCGCGGGGGCGACCACTGTCCTGCCGCCGGCCCGCTTCGCCACCGGCAGCGGCGTGGTGAACATGTCCCGGCAGATCGGGAGCGTCCTCGGAGTGGCGATCCTGGTCGCCGTCGTCGGCTCGTCGGCCCGCGACCGGCTGGTGCACGAGTTCCACGAGGGCTGGTGGTTCGTCGCCGCCACGAGCCTCGCCGCCGCGGTCACCGCGTTCGTGGGCCTACGCCCGCGCCGTCCGGCCCGGCCAGGGGCCGCCCGTCCTGACGGGCGGCCCCCTTTGTTCAGCCAGCCGCTGTTCAGCCAGCCGCGGCGGCGACGTCGCGGGCGCGGGCTGCCAGCGCCCGCAGCAGGCCGTCGCGCCCTTCTACCAGGGCGCGGCGCAGCGGGGGAGCCGGGTCCTCGTTCGCCAGGTAGGCGTCGACCCGGTCGATCGTCGACTGCTCGATGACCCCGTCGGGGAACAGCATCTGAGTGATCGTCTGCGCGGTGTCGAAGCTGCGTGTCCGCCAGACCTCGGCGATCTCGGCGAAGTAGCGCTCGACGTAGGGGGCCGTCAGCTCCCGCTGGCTGGAGATCCAGAAGCCGGCCATCGTCGCCGCGAGCACGTGGTTGGACAGCGTGTCCGACTCCATGACCGCCGCCCAGGCCGCCGCCTTCGCCGGCGCGGTGGGCCGGGCGCTGCGGGCGGTGGCAGCACGCTTCTCGCCGGCCGCGGTGGCGTCCCGGGCGAGCTCCGCGTCGATCTCGGCGTCGCCGTAGACGCCGCGGGCGACGAGCTGGGTCAGCAGCGTCCAGCGCAGCTCGGTGTCCAGCGCGAGACCGGCGATGACGTCCCGGCCCTCGAAGATCGCCTTGATCTTCTCGACCTGCGCGGGGTCCTCGGCCTGGGCGAACGTCGTCGTGAACACCAGCTGCAGGTCGCTGCCCGGGGCGGCCGCGCGCATCAGCTCCTCGGCTCGCGCGCACAGCGCCCGCAGCGCCGCCGACCGGTTCGCCGGGTCGCCATAGCTGTCGAGCGTGACGGCGGCCCGGGCGAGCAGCGTCTGTACGACGCCGATGTCGTCCTCGGCGTCGACGCCGGACGACACCAGCCGGACGTAGTCGCGGGCGGCGAGCTCCGCGTCCCGGGTCATGTCCCACGCCGCGGCCCAGCACAGCGTCCGCGGCAGCGACGCGCGGACCTTGCCGATGTCGGCGACGAGGGTCCGCAGCGACTGGTCGTCCAGGCGGACCTTCGCGAAGGTGAGGTCGTCGTCGTTGAGCAGCAGCAGCTCGGGACGCCGGGCGCCGACGAGCTTCGGCACCTCGGTGAGCGCGCCGACGACGTCCAGCTCGACCCGCTCGCGGCGGACCAGGTGACCCTGCTGGTCCCGGTCGTAGAGGCCGATGGCGACCCGGTGCGGCCGCAGGGTCTGCGACGCGGTCGACGGCGACGACGCCGGCTCCTGGACCACGTCGAACGCGGTGAACAGGCCTGACGAGTCGGTCTCGAACCGCGGCCGAAGCGTGTTGACGCCCGTCGTCTCGAGCCATTCGCGCGACCACGTGGTGAGCTTGCGGCCGCTGGCCTTCTCCAGCTCGTCGAGCAGGTCGCGCAGCGTCGTGTTGCTGTACTCGTAGGCGCGGAAGTAGCTGCGCAGCCCGGCGAGGAACTCCTCCTGGCCGACCCAGGCGACGAGCTGCTTGAGCACCGACGCGCCCTTGGCGTAGGTGATGCCATCGAAGTTCGTCCGGACCGCGTCCATGTCGACGGCGTCCGCGACGATCGGGTGCGTGGACGAGAGCTGGTCCTGCCGGTAGGCCCAGGCCTTCTCGGCGTTCGCGAACGTCGTCCAGCCGTTGGTGAACCGGGTCGCGTCGACCTGGGCGAGCACCGACATGTAGGTCGCGAACGACTCGTTCAGCCACAGGTCGTCCCACCAGCGCATGGTGACCAGGTCGCCGAACCACATGTGCGCCATCTCGTGCAGGATCGTCTCGGCGCGCCGCTCCCGGCGGGCCTCGGTGACCTTGGCGCGGAAGACATAGTCCTCCAGGAACGTCACGCAGCCGGCGTTCTCCATCGCGCCGGCGTTGAACTCCGGCACGAACAGCTGGTCGTACTTGCCGAACGGGTACCGGTAGTCGAAGACCCGGTGGTAGAAGTCGAAACCCTGCCTGGTGATCTCGAACAGCTCCGCCGGGTCCAGGAACTCGGCGAGCGAGCGGCGGCAGTAGAGGCCCAGGTCGATGCCGTCGTGGTGCTCGCGGACCTCGTGGTACGGGCCGGCGACCAGCGCGGTGATGTAGGTCGACATCACCACGGTCGGCAGGAACCGGGTCACCCGGACGCCGATGGCCGCCTCGGCCACCGCCGCGACCGGACTGTTCGAGATGATCTTCCAGTCGGCCGGGGCCGTGACGCTGAGGGTGAACGCGGCCTTCAGGTCGGGCTGGTCGAAGCAGGCGTACATCAGGTGTGCGTCGTACGTCTCGAACTGGGTGTAGAGGTAGACGGCCTCGTCGACCGGGTCGACGAACCGGTGCAGGCCCTCGCCCGTGCGGGAGTACGCGCAGTCGGCGACGACGGTCAGCCGGTTCGACTCGGCCAGGTTCGCGAGGGTGATCCGCTCGCCGTCGAACACCTCGGCGGGGTCGAGCGGGACGCCGTTGAGCGCGATCTCCCGGACCGTCGGCGCCGCCAGCTCGAGGAAGGTCGTCGCGCCGGGCTCGGTCGCGGTGAACGTCACGACGGTGCTCGACGCGAAGGTCTCGTGACCGGTCGTCAGATCGAGCTCGACGTCGTAGGAGGAGACGTTCAGCAGACGAGCGCGCGCGCGCGCCTCGTCACGGGTGAGGTTGTTCGGCACTCGGATCCTCTCTATGCCCAGACGTCGACGCCCACGTGGGCCTTCGAGCCGCGGACGAGAAGCGCTCGCCCGCCTCCGCCGGCAGGCCCGGCCCGGGCCGCCACGCAAGAACCAGTCGTGCCAGTCTTCCACGCTGGGTGAGTGATCGGGCCGTGCTCGCATCATGGCGCCGACCGGGCGCAGTCGTCGCGTCGATTACCGTCGGCCCAGGCCAGATGCCGGTACGGGATCGCGCGTCGGCGTCCGCCGGGCCGTGTGGGACTATTCCGGCGTAGTCTCGGCGCCGCGTCCGGCCGGCCGGCTTCGCGGGCCGGCCAGCGCTGGTTTTGCGACCGCTGAAGCGCCGAAACTGCGGCCCGACGCCCGATCGGAGGAGAGCTCAGGTGGAATCGGCTGAGCGCGGCGGGCAGCCCGACCCGATGCCGCCGCGCGACGGCGCGCCTGCCGCCCCCGATCCGAACGAGCCGCGCCGCGCCGCGGCCACAGCAAACTCGCCGAGCGCTGGCGCCGAGCCCACCGCCGGCAACGGCGACCCCGCGGATGGCGACCCCGCGGATGGCGACCCCGCGGATGGCGACCCCGCGGATGGCGACCCCGCGGATGGCGACCCCGCGGATGGCGACCCCGCGG
>Ga0105248_10000285_pt1 | contig 59638 bp, 49 predicted proteins | sample KBSS34metaG_FD_81524 | JGI IMG/M metagenome (GOLD analysis project Ga0105248, IMG submission 81524) | Switchgrass rhizosphere microbial communities from Kellogg Biological Station, Michigan, USA - KBS S3-4 metaG | ecosystem: Host-associated > Plants > Roots > Rhizosphere > Soil | place... | reverse complement strand
TATACCGCACAGACACCATAGCCCACCACAGCAATGATCTAGGGCATCACTGACAGAAAACTCTTAAGAAGGAAACCTAACACTATCGGCGACCCTGGCGATGAGACGTCTGAAGGGAGAACAGTGGCTTTCTGGCTTCTCGTAAAAGACAGTGTGCGAAGCTGGTTGCCCTTCGTTCAGTTTATGTTAATTGGAAAACATATCAAACTCAAAGCGCGTGCTCTAGGGCTAGAATCCATTGGCGGTGAGCGCCATCCGGTTTTGATTCCAGTCGGGGCCTTCCTCGAGTTCACATCCGAACCTACGTATGAACAAGGGTTGGCGAACGTACTCTGGGATAACCGAGAAGGCGCGATCTTCCTGTCGTCGATAAGCCGAGACGAACGAGAGAGTCTAGAGCTCGACAGCTGTCGTTGGTGAAAAGTAACAGTACTACTGAAACCACGGCGGATCTCAAAGCATCGATTGATCTATCTCTTGGGTTTGCTGACGTTTTTCATTTGCCGACTTGAGCCCTTCGTGTGTGATGACGACTTGACCGAAAACCGACTCGAAGGCCAAGTTACAACTGGGAGGTAGGGTATGACGCTGATCGCGCTTGGAGAAGACGAAGTTATCAATCTCGAATCGATAGCTTCTGCGGTGATTGAGGATGCCCACACCAGAAGCGGGCAGACGGTCAAATTAACTATAACCTTCGCTGCGGGCCAAGCTACAACGTTTAGTGGCGATGACGCCAGGACATTGTGGAAAGCCCTAAGAGACAACGCGACGAAGCCTAATTTCGTACCGCGCGGCCAGCCACTCGCCATTCTCAGTGCGCAACGGCTATAGGCATACTCTGACTAAGGCCCGCCAAAGGCGCCCCTGAATCCTGATGAGCGAGTACATCTCGAGGCCAAATCGCTATCAGAAGTTACAGTAGTTGACGGGAAAGCGCGAGCGGCCACCGCTGCGTCTCATGTTTGAGCTACGAGCGTTTGCGCTATCCCAAAATTAGCTTTTGACCATATGCGATCATTTGACCAGAGTTGGTCAGGTTTTGATGATAGCGTATGAATTACGCAGTCAACGTCAACTTGGTAGTCATCCTCGGCGGTTCAGTAGCATACACCGACGGATGATCATGGGATATAATCGAGATCCTGAAGGCTCGAATACAGGACGCCCGACTAAGCTAGGACGTAGGCCAAAGCCAAGAAAACAGGTTTCTGTTTTCACAAACCCGGCCCTGGGTAGAATCTTCGCGTTGGTCAAAGCCGGTAAGCACCGGCCCTGGACTCCTCACATTCAAGAGTCATGATCCGAACGATGCCTAAGCTCCCACTCCTGGTTGGGCAGCCAAGTGTATCAAAAGCATCATGAGCTTATTAATCTGCCTTCTCGGTCCGGAAGGTCTTGTTTTGGCTACCGATAGCCGTGGGACCTTCGGTGACCCAAGGGGCGTGACAGCACAAAATGATCATATCAAGAAGGTGTACCGTGCGAGTGAGCATGTCGGAATATTGGTGGCCGGAGCTGGGGACTTGGGGAGCACTGTAGTTTCTGGGTTCTTAGCTTTGCCCGGCGTCGCGTCTCTGGGGATAACCGCGTTGACGATGGCGCTTCATGACTACGCCCGTGACCAGTTTCGGGAATGGTTCCAGCTATTCGCTACTAGGGCAACGGAAACGGACCCTCGCCCTCCGAGGCCTGATCTAAACTTTCTCGTGGCTGGTTTCGAGTCAAATCATGATCCCAAAATCTTTCGGATGTCTTCCAGTCTCGATTTTGCTCCAATGCTACACAACTACGGATTTGGAGTGGATGGGGTGGCTCAGTATGCTCTCTATCTGATAAACAGGCTGTATGATCCTAGAGCCTCGATGAACAGCCTTAAATGCTTGGCAGCTCACCTAATTATAGAAACGGCTAGTCAGGATGGAAAAGTCGGGGGTGCCATTCAAATGGTGACTATTACAAGACACGGTTCTCACGCCGTCAGCATACATGCTCTTGATGCAATCGTGCTTCAGAACAAGGAGCGTAGTCGGGCATTGAGACGATCGTTCATGGAGAACGTAAATAGGTTGACCCATTCTGGGTCGACGGAGCTAGCCTATACGCCGGATTTCGACGAGCCGCCTAAAGAACTGGCCGCGGCATCGGAAAACTCAACCAGCGTGGCCGACGGACTGATTGGGGATTTTGTCGGAGGTATTCAATGGTGACCCAGAGTTCCATAAAGGCATTTGCTTGCCAACACCCCACGAGGATGCTCGCCTCGCCCGCTTACCCCTGAATCTTGGCGGAATCCAATTACCAGTACTCATGCATCCCTAGCGCAACCCGCAGAAGCGTGGTGTATGATCCCAGGCGGTAAGCATTAAGCGTATCCCTTGATGCTGTTTAGATTCTTACTGACATACTGTAATCGTGACTAAGCCTTGGTCTGCGCAGCCCAGGGAACCCACGCAAGCCTAAATCATGAAACAGTTCCTCCAATTCATCTGCCTCGCTTCATGCCTCTCGGCCGCCCCGTTCCCACACGTCCGCTTCTGGGATTTTTCCGGACCGCGCACAGTCATCGCAGGCAACCGCTCCTTTTTTGTCACCACCCCGATGTATGCTTTTAACTTTACAGTCGATCCAGCCACCAGTATCTTCAAAGTGACAGGTGGTACCTATACTCCAACTAATGGAGACATACTTACCGTTGAAACTTCCGGAACACTGCCCGGAGGGATGTACTCGCTCGTAGATAACTACTGGCCGAATTGGGATGTCTGTGATGTCGGCGTAGGCGGCGCTGGGACGTTTCATCTGAAGCAAGACGCAAATAACTTTACTGTACCGGGTCCTTGCACCGGAACCTTACAGACTGTGAGTGATGCGGGCACAGGCATCCATACAGCGTCTCTCTACAATACGAATACTTCATCTTGGAGCCTTTATTTGAATTCCGACCCAACTGGGTTTCCTGCGGGTACGACGTTTGCTTATAAGGTGCCCCTCTCTACTTCGGAGTGCAATTACAGCGCTCGTACGAATAGCGGAGGGAAAATATTTAGCCCTTATGGTCCGACAATCTGCATTGTTGCATCAGTGCCGCCGAACGCCACGCCCGGTACGATGACTACTCACATCACGTTTTGCGGTACGAACGCCAGCGGAAACTGCACTACTTTCGACTGGGTGATCGACGTGGTCGCACCTCCCAACATCACATACGCGCCACCCTCCAGCTTCACATCAATCCCTGGTCTTGCCAAATGGGAAGGCGTCATGACCGCCCGTCCCTGCCCAAACTCAATGTGCGGCAATGCTGGTGATCCAGCAAGTTTACTATCCGGTCCCGCGAATTACTGTGATCCCCTCTCGAGTCCATCACCAGTCAATTATCTCGGAGCTGCTACAAGTTCCACGGTCTCCTTTTACGGCTGGAATCTGCTATTCGACAACATGGCCATCTATACCGGGAACCCGGTCTATAGGACCGGATGTTTCCAAGCTGGTATGGGCCATGCCGGAACGACGGATTTGCAGAGTGTTAGGCATTACGTAACGGCCGGCGGCGGAAGCATGATCGGCTACGCCCACTTCACCGAAAGTCTGTTTCGAGCGGCTCGAGCTTTTAATGACAGTTCCTACTCAGATGCTGGTCTGTTGATGAAAAACAACTACATTGTCGCGTATGGCCCCAAACTCGGACTTTCGCAGTTGCGTGAAAATTCTTACGGCTTGGATGATGCAGTGGCCTTGTTCAAGTATGGAAACTACAACGCTCCCACGTGGGCAGACGTTCGTGATGGACTTTATGGCTTCGTCCTGCGGGCTACCGAGTCAAATACTTCCGGAGTTAGGTACGCTCAGCAGGCATACATGTTAGGCTTGGCAGCTCATGCGTTCGAAGCGGATTGGCAAGTAAGTGCCGACCCACGTGCCCCTTACGCCATTAAACGAATTCTTGACTATGAGTGGGCCAACTATGACAAGACCAACCACATGATGATGAACCTTGAGGGGCCGGCAGGAACAAGTCCATGGTGCGCCGACTTTAATCTTTGGTTTACCTCCAGCGGAGGAGTTGATGGTAACTGCGGCACTCACCCTCCTAACTGGCAATCTCTTCAAATGATGATCGTCCACGCGTTCTGGTGGTACTACGCCTATACAGGCGATACCACATATCGGGATGAGGGTGATGATTGGTTCGCGCATGCTTTCGACCAAGGAGGTTTGACTGGCAAGCAGGCATCTGAAGCCTACTATGATTCCTTCAACGCTGTTGGTTGGAGGACTGGAACATTGAAGGTGAATCAGTGGTATGGAGATGCACAAGCCTCCGTTAGCTGCGATCTGAACGGGGATGGACAGGTCAACGTCATCGATGTTCAACTAGCATCGAACCAAGCGCTTGCTATTGCCGCTTGCACTAATGGGGACCTAAACGGCGACGGCCATTGCACCGTCGTTGATGTGATGAGAGTTGTCAGTGCCAGTCTGGGCGCAACCTGCAACACAGCGCCGTGAGTATCCAGGCTGGCTAGCCGCTGCTTTTGATTTTGGCATGCCCAAAAAACGGTCTCCAACAATGATCGATCATGGAGATCGGCGGGATAAATCGACCTGCGGCCCAGCGACTAGCGATTACCGACGCTCAAGAAACGCGGCGGGCCAATGGCTTAGCCGTCTCTCCGCCGGCTGCCGACGCAAACCAGGCTGTTGAGAAGTCACATGTTTTCCGAAAACCAGAATGGGAGGAACAACTTCCTTGATTTGCAATCGACATGTGTCGCTCCTGATGCTGACTTCTTGAATGCCGGTCCCAGCGCGCCAACCGCACTCCCTGCGAGCTGCGCGGTCGTGCCCGCCGGAGGAAATTGGACGAGCAAGTCTAAACAGACCGCGCAGTAGTCGCAGGAAACGACTCATGGAATGGACTCTAGAATAGTGCTACGAATCGGAAAGACTCTCCATGTGTTTTCAATTCGTTTTTCGGGGTGGCGAAGTAGACGATCTCTACCGAACCCTCGCTGGTGCGTGATGAGTCGTGCTGTTCGGGTCGCAAGCATGAGAGGCCGCATGGAGAAGCTAAGGCGTATTCTTTCTGAACTTGAACCACAGGAACGAGGAGCGTTGGATCGGTTCAACTATCTCGAACAGACCCCAGAACAAATCTCTACCGAGTTGCCATAGACGCCGAGAAACTGCTGCAAACTCAAGTTTCGAGTAGCTGAACACCGTCCTTACATCGATTCCTTGAGGCGCGCTATGCCGCATCCAATAAACTCTTCTGCTGCGTACCCAACAAACTAACAATAACCCGTTGGCTTTTAAGCTAATGAAGTAGTACTATCCGTTAGGGTGGGTTACGACGATGACCAGATGCGACATATTCTCGCTGCATTGACTCCGCGTGAACAAGAAGCGCTGAAACGGTTCTACGTCCTAGGGCAGGATGTTGCTGAGGTCTTACGGGATATGGACATGTGTGGGACTGAGTTTCGAGAACTCAAATCCCGAGTGAAAAGACAATACCGCGACCGACACAGAGGTGACGCTAACTGAGAATAGTCGTGCCCGCGCGGGATACTTGAGTCGCTTTCCACATACTCCTAGTTCTACGCGAACCGAGCGTTACACACCCTGTTCGGCTTGGAACGCCGCGTCACTCTGAAGGCCGCTCGCAGCAGCTCGATAAATTCTTGAAGTTTCTCCAGCCGTGAAATGCAGAAGCGACAGCTGAGGAGATGCACCTCAACGTTGGCTCTTTCATCTGTCCGCAGACTATGCTTCAGCAGATATAGTTCGAGTCGGTCGTCCGAGATGTGAGGTTCGTCGCGGCTGGTGCCCAACAACGGCATTGGTGTTTCTCCTCGTCTGGAAGGGACGCGACAGAGGGCTACCCACGGTAACAATGGTGTAGTGGGTTTTCCGTGAAACAGTTCTCTCTTTTTTTCGACCGCGTCCAGCGCGACTTTCCTGGTAAAGCCTGAGCGGCAGCTAACCATCACTTCCGTCAAGACTTAGCTCTCAGATCTAACGCATATTCCGAAAAGGGCGAGACGAAACGCCTAGGCATGCCAGGAATAGCCCTAAGACAATAGTATGAGAGCAAGGGATATATCTAGACACTATTGGTAAAGCGAAATACGGAGCTGGGCCATATTCGCTTATTGAAGGTTGTCTTTCCTTCTTAGCATTTAACTATCGAATCGGATAACACTTATCGAATCGGAGGCCAGATGTTAGCAGGAGTGCGTCCCATGAGCGGACTGCAAAGCCAATCCGTTCAAGCATCGTCGCTAGATCGCCAAGACTACATACCTTGTGCACCGATGGTTGAAGGAATTCAGGCAGGATGCGCCGACAGCATGGAGGGATTATATCGATTTTTAAACGGCAGACCCCGGTTCTTTCTCGCGACGAAAATTCCTGCTCAGCACATAGAAGATAGAATTCATGAAACCTTTCGACAGGTCGTCTGTGCCATTCAGCGAGGGCAGATTCGAGACCCAGATTGCTTGATTGGGTTCGTTTACGTGGTGCTCAAAAGGCAGGCAATGCTTCAAATAGGCGAGCTAGTTGCCGGTCGAGCGTTGGACTGCATGGACATGGGATTGAACGTTCCAAGTTCCGTGGACGTTGAACGGGAGGCTTCATCTGCAGAACATCAAAGACTTCTCGTGAAGGTATTGCGGGAATTGCCAGAGCTATCCCGGCGGGTGTTAGTCGAATTCTACTTGAATGAAAAGCCCGCCGAACAGATCTGCAGAGAGCTGGACCTTACCGAGACCCAATTTCGGCTTCTGAAATCCAGAGCCAAAAAGCGTTTTGGTAGCCTTGGCAAGCGCAGACTTCGCCCGCCATTATTGCGGAGCTAATTCAACACCCAGCCGTGATCAGGACCTAGGCTACCGTCGCTCCACGGCCGAGCTCCTTAGGCGGGTCTTCACCCAGATTTGTCGTGGACAAACATTACTCCCCTTGCTGCAATAAAGTCGAGAACTATCAGGTTTCAGCCCACTACAATCCTAGGGTTAAAGACCATATATGCCGGTTGGCCTCCGGTTTGTTGTGCCGTTGTCCCGCCTTTTCCCCGCCGCCGGGAAGCGCAAGATAGGAGCATCCAAATGGAGTTCGCTTGTGGTGTTGACGATGAGGCTATCGAGCTTGAGGCTTTGAATCGGCTTCAAGATCGTTCGATTTTGCTGCATATTACCGAGTGCTACGGGTGTCAAGGCCGAGTGTTCGAGTATCGTAACTGGATCGGGAACCTGAGGCTCGTGTTGCGGGAGCTGCGGGAAGACCAGGAACGTCAAGAGACGCCGAATGACCCCTACGGTTCATCACCTGGAAGCGGAGCATGACGGCCCGCATGGAATCGGATGCGACGCTAAGGCGTATTCTTTCTGAACTTGAACCAAAGGAACGAGAAGCGTTGGCTCGGTTCTACGATCTCGAACAGACCGCAGAACAAATCTCGACCGAGTTGCACATAGACGCCGAGAGACTTCGCACATTAAAGTTGCGTGTCAGGACGGCCTATTTTGCCACCATAAGAGCGAACTGAAAAACACTGAGATTCTACCCGAACCGAACACACTATTTTCAGAGTCCATTCCATGACAGCTATTCTGCGACTGCTGCGCGGTCTGTTTAGACTTGCTCGTCCAATATCCTCCGGCGGGCACGATCGCGCCGCTCGCAGGGAGCGCGACTGGCACGGGGGCTAAGGTCGGTGGTTTCGCCCTCCTATCTGGCATGGCATTTGCAGGCTTTACAAAGCTCGAATTGAAGGTTATCGCGCTCCGGGTGAGTGGGCTCAAAGGCTCCGAGATCGCCCAGCAGTTGGGCGTCAGGCGGCAGCTAGTCTACGATGCGCTGTGGCGAGCATGCAAGAAGGTAGGCATCAAGAATGACGCGGCACTGCTTACGCGATGGGCGATGGAATGGGGCTTCGATACGCTACTGGAGCCAGAAACGTCGCTGGAGCCGGAAACGTCCAGAAACGAGGCCTAATCCTGCCAAGCCCCAGCGGGAACATCTAGGCGGACTGCTATCGAGCTTCACGTAATGGGTAAGATGACATCCAGTCCGATTCGTCAGCATCTAAGGACGTGCGAGCCTGTACACGTTGCGGAATATTGCGCCTAAAGCGGCATTTTGAAACGGGCTTTGCGAGAGTCAATTGGTGGCTGCCACAGGGTGCATGCAAGTTGCAGTGAGAAGTTTTAGGGCCGGGTCCACTAAATTCCTGTCGGAGGACCCCTGCTAATCCCTGCGGACGCGCGGGAGCGACTCGGGGTCCTGCCGGGCGTGTCCTCCAGTGAAGGCGTATATTGCGGGTCACAGGGCCTGCATTGGACTCGCGAGCAGAACGGCCATGAGCAGCGCCGATATCGAGAACACTGGTAAAGAACGCGTCAGCGGGCGAGTTGCGGTTGGAGTTCGAAGAGCCGTTTGAGATTTTGCGAGGTGCGAACCTCGCAAACCGCAGAAAGGAAATGCGGGAAGCCCGGTCGGACGCGATTCTGAGATTTGGCTCCCCGGCAGGGATTCGAACTTTGGTTAACGGCCCAGCAAAACAATCGAGGGCTTCTGGTTCATCGACTGCCGAAACATGAACACTATTTGTTGGAGTTGTAGGCGATTGTAGATTGTTGAATGTTCAGGAAATCAGCAGCTACGAAAATGACTACATTCATGAATATTAGCCGTAGATGACGCCATCCAACCCATTGATTATGTGGAGCTTATGAGGTCTTAGCTTCGAGCGTTCCGATGACTTGGGCGCAGGGGGTCGTGAGTTCGAATCTCGCCGCCCCGACCAAAGCCTTTATTTTCAGTAGTTATTCGCTGCGGATTACACTACCGTTTGTGCGAAGCGCACATGTCGCATCTGCAGGTGCCCTAGTTCCAGGGCGAGCGTTTCCTGAGCAATTCCTCACTTTTGTCGAACCCTCGGCTCCCGAAGTGGTGATTCACAGCTACATTTTTATCTACAATGCATTGGGGTGAACCCCTCGACTGAGCCAGTCTGCAGTAACTAAGGGGTTCAGATACGTGGTTCTGCAGGAGATTTGCAGTCGATCAGCTTGGGCTTGTTGATGGAAACGTGGGCAGGTCCTTCTTCGGACTTTTCCTGTTGCGCCGCCTCGGCGATCATCTTGGAGATGGAGGGAGTTTGCGCTCTGGCTCCGGCAGACCAAATGAGAGCTGCGGCCGCTCACGCGCCCTGAACGCGCTCCTGGTATATCACCTACCTGAAGAGCCTTGGCACAAAATCGTTCAGGCTTCGTCGCCAAGTCAACCATTCGTGAGCTGTACCCGGCGATTCGAAGTAGACATTGTGAATACCGGCCTTCGTCAGCTCGTCGCTGAAGTTTTTTGTTGCCGGTCCCTCCACGGAGCCTATTCCCAGAAACAGGAGTTTGGTTTTTTTGTTGAAGGCAGACGGATCCGCAAATGCCCCGCTGCAGGCAGTCTTCGGATCGAATGCCGCCCCTCTGCCGCCGCAGCTTCCGCTGAATCCGCCGATGTAGGCAAACTTGTCCAGGTTCGTGAGAGTGGTCAGGAAGGTCTGCATGCCACCCATGGAGAGGCCGGCCATGGCGCGATCCTCGCGTCCCGGAAGGACGCGGTAGGTCTTCTCGACCATCGGGATCAGGTCGGCGACCATCATCTCCGTGAAGGTCGCTCCTGTGAAATTGGCCAGACCACCACCCCGGCCGGCGGGAGCCGCTCCCCGCCCTGCCGCGGATGGGCTCGCCGGTGGCTGGACCAATCCGCGACCCGCGAATATCGTTCCATCCTCACCCGGCTTGACGGCGTTCAGATTGTCCATCACGACGATCATCGGCTTGGCCTTCCCGGCCGCGATTGAATTGTCGAGGATGAAGTCCACGTGCCCCTGGCTGTACCAGCCAGTTTCGTCTTCACCCCAGCCGTGCAGCAAGTACAAGACCGGGTAACGACCTTTGGTGTTCGTCTCATAGTCCGGCGGAGTGTAGACAAAGGCGCGTCGCCACTTCGCCGTGACCTTGGAGTAATAGGACTGCTGGCTAACGTGACCATGCGGGACATCTTTGGCCTGGTAGAAATCGCCACCCGGCTCGGGAATTTCGATCCCGCTGTTTTGCCATCCCGATCCAAAGAACGTCATGGTCGCCGGGTCCGCGACGGTAGCACCATCGATCTGAAGACTGTAGTAATGGAATCCGATCACCAGGGGCGTTGTGGTCACGGACCAGCTACCGTCCGGACCTTTCGCCATATCGAATCCCTGCCCGATGCGTACGCTGACCTTTTGGGCGTTCGGCGCAATGACCCGAAACATCGCTCGATTATCGGGATAAACGCATGGGTACTTAGCGGAAGGGACGTTGTACACCGACGGCGTGCAGATGTCGGCCGTCTGCGCAAACGCCAATCCGCAGCTAATCGCCGCCAAGCCAAGGATCCATTTCATGAGTTATCTCCTATCACCCCCCGAATCAGCCATCAGGTCGAGAATGCCGTTGACAATCGCAGACTCCGCACAACCGGGTTGCAATCGTGAAGACAGAACCTCAAACGTGTACATCCCGAAGCCGGCATCGTGCGGGATATAGCCGGAACGTGCCGAGCCATTGGTGAGAGTCGCCATCATGGTCCGGGCATAGGGCGACTCGTTCTTCAGACGTTGGGCGATCGGGTTGAACACTTCCGCATTCACGGCGCCGATCATGATGTCTCCGAGCCTCAGCAGTCCCAGCCGGATATCCACCGGACCGGCCGCCTTGTACTCTCCCGGGAAACCCGCGCGACCCTCATTCGTGCGCTCGCGCCCCGGGCAACTGACGGTCTTGAACCGGCCGTCAACCCGAATGCTCGACTCTGTGCGTTCCATGCCGCGCATCACGTGCATCACTTCTTCGCCCAGGAACTGCCCCATGGAAAGGATCATCTGCTTCTGCTGATTCATCAGCTTGATCACGGTCGGGTCTTTTTTGTTCAGCCCCTGGCCGCCGGGAGGCATCGAGTTGCTGATGTCGATGCCGCGCTTAGCGTAGTCTTTGATGCGGATTTCGCGCAGGTCGTAGGTCTGCTGAAAGTAGATCGGATTCTGGTCGCCGGCAGCGCCGCTAGACCACAAGGCGACGATTTTATCGTCGAACGAATCTTCAATGTACTTTGAAGTGGTCCCAGGGGCATCGCCGCTGACCAGGTCGAGCTGGCCCGCGGCCACTCCGTGCATAGCGTAGTTGTAATAGACCGCCAACGGCTCACCGCTCAGGCTTTCGAACTTGATCACGGCGACGGTCTTGTCGGACGGACCTTCGTAGTTGGGCCCTTCCCACCAGCGCCTGGTCTTGGGATCGATGATGTTGCGATTAACGTTGATGTAGGAAACGCCCGTTCCGTAACCTATGCGGGCCGGCGCGAGCCGCTGCTTGGCTAGGCGGACGGATTCCACGATCTTCTGGGTGTATGGAGCGGCTGGCTGGCCCGGTACGCTGTGGCTGTGCGTCGCGCTCAGCAGCACATTCTTAGCAGGAATTCCAAGGTCGGTTTCGAGCTGCCTGGAGACTGCCTGCCAGATCTGGTCGGGCACACCGCCCGCGTCCACGGTGATGAGCGCAGCCGATGCGGTCCCGTTGTCGATTACGATCGCGCGCGAATAGATGTGATCGAGGATGCCGTCGTAGTTCTTCGGCAGGTCGGCCTGCGCCGGAGTCACATCCACTTTGGCCGCGCCCACGCGCAGCGCCGTGTTCTGGCCATACGCCCCGACCGACATTCCGAGCGCGATTACAATCCAGACGGCCGCAAGCGATTTTTCCATGGTTTTGTCCTACAAACCCTGGCGCTTCTGATTCTCGATAAACACATCGCACGCCTGCCGCCGCAGGCCTTCTTTGGCCACCGGGCCGGCATCCGTGAAGTCCATGTATGCGCGCGCGGTTGCATCGAACTTGGGCCACTTCACCAGCTTTCCGCCGTTGGGATCGCCGGTCTTGGCGAAGTTGGTCCAGTATTCCTGCATCTGTGGCGCGTACTCTCGGTCCGAATCGTTGTATTTCCGCATATTCTGCCAAACGGGCAGCGTGCCGAAGATAAATGGAATCTCCGAGGCATGAGGCGCGCCCAGCGCTTCCTGGCCGTGAACTGTGCGCGAGAACTGATACTCGTAGCCGGTATTCTTCGCAGCGGTGTGCCAGATCAGTTCCTGAACCGTGCCGCAGCGGAATGAATTATCCGTGGTGAACTGCAGCATCACGGTTCCATTCTCGGGATCGGGCTGGGGATCGTTCGCGCCGTTCGCTCCGTACGCAGCTAGCGCACGATCGGCAAGGGGGCCGTACCGTTGCGAAATCATCTGGCGGATATCGCTCGCCGCGCCGCGTGGCTGCATCTCCTGGGAATTGTTGCCGATCAACAACGGCACCTTTTGCTGGCGGCCTTCGGCATAAATTTTCGTGGCGGGCTCGGGAAGCACCCAGCCGTCCACCGTGATTCCCAAGCCTCCCCGAGCGCCCTTTACGATCAACTCTGTGTCGGAAATGCCGCGCAGCTTGGCGAGCGCATCGTCACCGGTGAATCCCAGGCTCGCAGCGAAGTCCAGACCTCTCTTTTCCGCGGCGGCCAGTGCAAGTCCTGCGCCTGCCGGCCCGCTTTGTGCGATCACTCTCACGAACAGTCCCTTAGTGAGTGGAGAAGCGATCAGCGCGTTGACGTCGCCCGCGCCTGCTGACTCACCGAAGATAGTGACATTCTTAGGATCGCCGCCAAACTTGGTGATATTGTCCTGCACCCAGCGCAGGGCCATAATCTGATCGGCCAGGCCATAGTTCCCGGAGGCATGGTGGGGAGATTCTTTCGTCAGCCCGGGATGCGCGAAAAAGCCGAAGACACCAAGCCTGTAATTGACGTTGACCACCACCACTCCGTGACTCGCGAGGACTTCACCGTTGAAGAGAGCCTCTATGCCCGATCCGGCGGTGTTCCCGCCACCATGGACCCACATCATCACGGGCACGGGCGACGTCATGGGAAACTTCGGCGTCCACACGTTCAGCTGCAAGCAGTCTTCGCTGTGTGGCAACTGCGGGTTGTCGTTCTGATGGCACATGGGCCCCATCGTGGTGGCGTCACGGACGCCGGTCCAGGCTTTTGCCGGCTGCGGTTCCCGCCAACGCAGGTTGCCGACCGGAGGTTGCGCGAAAGGAATATTTTTGAAAGCGGCTCCCCCATTCGACGTGGGGCTGCCGCGAAGCTGGCCGGTGCTGATCGTGACCATCGGATCAGAACCCGCGTTCAAGGCTTGCCCCAAGCACAGGACGCAAGCCAGTATGCCCAACACTTTGATGGATTTCATCGTCTTCCTTCCTTTGTTACTGACGGCAAGAGTAGTTCGCGCCATCTTCCCGATTGCCCGAGCCGTTGTATTGCGCGTGCGCTGGATAAGCGCACAGGGGACGGCTGCGCCCAGGAAACGCCCGTCCGGTAGCCATAACCGATTCGGGAGCCTGGTTCTTCTCCACCCAATTCACCGCCGCGCTCAGCATGTCGAAGGTATCGAGCGTCGCGCTGCCGCCGCCGCAATGGCCCATGCCCGGCGAAAGAAACAGGCGGCTCCAATCCGTGACTTTCGACGCGCCTCCGTTGGCGGCCGTCATGCGCTGGTAGTAATCGATGGTGTCCTTGGCGGAAAACCAGGGGTCGCTCACGCCGTGATAGAAGATCAGCTTCCCACCGTGGGAAGAGAAGCTGTTGAGGTTGACCCAACTGTAGCTATCGCCGATGCGCGCCGTCGGATTGTTGTCCACAGTGGCGGCTTCCGCATCCACGTCCTGAGTTGTGGCCACGGTGGGACCACCGACGGGGCTCGGGCCGGGATTCAGCAAGCCGGGGATTCCGCCGCCCTGCGCCGTGATTCCCGTGTCGTAGAACCAACCGGCATAAACCTGCTTGCCGCGCGAATCCTTGGGACCCGCGAAGCCTTTTTCAATGGAGGCCACCTGCTCCGGCGACAGACACCCATCCGCCTTCGCGCCCTGGCATTGGAGATCGCGAGGCCGGAAGTTGCAGCCTGCCGGATCGAAGATCATGCCGTCCTTCACGCCGTCGCGCGCATCGCATGCGTCGAGCAGTTTTGCGATAAAGGCTTTCTTCTCGCTATCGGTCAGCGCCGGTCCTGGCTTTCCGCTCGCATCTTTGGGCGCGACCGAGTTTAAGGCCACAGTCACGGTGCGGGTGGCCAGATTCGAATGGCCCGTGCGCATCGCGGGCGAGCCCACCACGATCCCGTCGAAGTACAGCGGATAGCGCTGCGACATAAGCATCGCCTCGCGTCCGCCGGTCGAACATCCGACGTAGTAAGAATGTGCGGGCGGCTTACCGTAGTACGCTGCGATGATCTGCTTGGCGAGCACCGTCAGCCGTCCGATCGCGACGAACTCGAAATCTAGTGCGGCCTGCTGATCCTGCATGAAGGCGCCGTCGAAGCCGCCGCCGCTACTTTGATGTCCAGTGTCGCTGCTGGCGACCGCGAAACCGCGCGCCAGCGCTGGCTTGTCTCCGACGGCTTGATTACCGATCGGCTCCCCTACGGTTCCGTTCAGGCCACCGCCACCTTGTTGCAGAAAGTTGCCGGTCCAATTTTCCGGCATTGCCACCGCGAATCGAATGCCGTAGGTCTTGCCATCCGCACCCGTGCGCTTGTCGACAATGCCGTTCACGCGGCAATGCGCCGGCAGCACGGGACCCGGACCTCCACGTCCGCCAGGAGCTGGTCCCGCAGTCACCATCTCGGCCCGCGTGATCTCGACGATCGCGCCCGGCATCTGGAACTTGGACAAATCCGCGCACTGCTTCGCCGTCTGGGCAAAAGTCGTCGCGGCAGCAAGAAGGAAGAAGATAGGTTTCATCGGGACACCCTCATTTCTGTAACCACAGGCGAACTTCACTGCTTGAACACTCCCAGATCAAACGCATCGGCCATCGTCTGATTGCCGGCGTCGTTGGGATGGATGTGGTCGCCGGAATCCGCTTCGGCCTTCAGCTTGGCCGGACTCTGGGCATCGCGCAGAACTGCATCCAAGTCAACCACCGCATCGAAATTCCCTTTCGCCCGGATCCAGCGGTTCGCCGCCACCCGGACCTCTTCGCCACGCTCGGAGTAGGTCGGCACGCCCACGGCTGGAGTGAGCGTGGCTCCCATCACCTTGATACCCTGCGCATGACAGCGCTCAATGATTTGCCGGTAGCCGCCAATCAGTTCGTCGGCCGTCAATTGGTTCGGTCCATTCGGTCTGGTACGAATGTTGATGTCATTGATGCCTTCGAGCAGGATCACCCACTTCACGCCGGGACGGGTGAGGACATCGCGATCCAAACGCGCCAGCGCACTTATTCCCGCGCCATCCCGCAGCACCTGATTGCCAGAGATTCCTTGATTTACCACCGCGACATGTTGCGTCGCCTTGTTCTCCTTCAGCCGCTTGGCAAGCAGCGTCGGCCAGGCCATATTGGCATCCCGCGTCGTCGCGAAGCCATCGGTGATCGAATCGCCCAGCGCGACCACTGTGTATGCATCGCGCGGTGCAGCGACGTCGATCCCGGCCAGCCACGCGTACGCGAACATAGTCGTGGTTTCAGACATGCTTCGCGAACCCGCTACGTTGCCTTTCGAGATGTAGGCTGTGTGCAACCCGACCGTGTGGTTGGCGGGAGCACCGGTATCGCGGGGAAGATACAGCGAGACCGCGAGGTCGGAAAGCGGGGCAACCTCGAGGTCCACGGGATCGCTGACCGCAATCGCTCCAGGCGGAATGGTGAAGGATTCGCTTCCTCCGAACTTAAGAACGCGATCCGTCGCGTCGGCGATCTCGCCTCCGTCCTTGGCGGTTGCCAGATGGGCCGCTCCGACTTCGAGCGGCCGCGCGTTCAGCATGTTCGAAAGTTCCACGCGCACGCGGCGTCCTCCCACGCTGATATGCACCACCATCCGAACCGTTTGGTCAGCCAGCGATGCCGGCAAATTCGACGCCTCGGGGCCTTTCTGCCTGGCCGGCCGCGGCGGACCGGTAGGGGCTAGAAGCTGCTGAGCCGTGGTCCAGGTCGTGACCCAACCCTCCAGCCCGCTCTGCGCCGGAAGCATCGCCACGGCGCCCAGCGCCGCGATTGCGACCGTTCCCAGCCTGCGCATTCTCATTGTCCGAGAGCTTTCTGAATCGCGGGGGCCAGCACGGCCGTCATCGCCTTGTAGCCTTCGGCGTTGGGGTGCAGACCGTCCGCGGAGATAGCGTCTTTCAGCCAGCCCCGCTCATCCACCGTCGCGCTGTAATAATCCGCATAGACGGCTCCGATCTTCGCGGCGTAGTCCTTCATCCAGGCATTCAGTTTCAGGATGTCGCCCGCCGGATGACTGTCCGTCATCTTGGCGGCAATGCGCGGAGGTCCGCCCCTGCCAGCACCCGCGGGTGCGGCTGGCGCGTTTTGCGACCGCTGGTATGGATAGTCGCTCACCGGTAGAACCGAGCACAGGACCACTTTGATTCCGTGGTGCTGAGCCAACTCAGTCATGGCCATGATGTTCTGCTGGATCATTTCCGCGGTTTCGGGGCCCGTGTTCCGGGCAACGTCATTGGTGCCTGCCAGCACCACCATCGCGGCGGGCTTCAGCTCGATGACGTCGGGATACATGCGGACCAGCATCTGCGGCGTCGTCTGGCCGCCGATGCCACGGTTCACGTACGGCTTACCCGGAAAGGATTCCTCCAGGTTCCAGAAGTCGGTGATCGAGTCGCCCATGAAGACCACTCGATTGGCCGGGGCCGCTTGCTTCTTCAGTTGCTGGTTGGCCTGATGATAACGGCTCAGTTGATTCCAGTCCTGCAGCTGATCGGCGAGCGCTCGCGCGTTGTTGATGAGACAGCAGGCCGCACGAGGAGGATTAAACTCTTCGGCTATCTGCGCGCCGGCGGGGATCACTGCCCATGCCAGTCCTAAAACGAAAGCAAGTGTTTGAATTCTCATAGTCCAGAGTGGGGAGCCACAACCTGTATTGCCAGGTTTTCGAAACAAATACGGTCACCTCGACCCAGCAGATGGCAATATAAACCGGCATCATCGGCAAGTCAAGCCGTTTGCCCGGGAAAGGATCAACCTGTATTATCAGATTTATGACTCAGCAGGGGTCGTCGCCGAAATACGAGGTCATCCGGCAAACACTGGCAGACGGGATCCTATCCGGACAACATCCGCCGGGCCATCGCCTCCCGAGCGAATCACAGCTGGTCAAAGCCTTTGGCGCCTCCAGGCCGACCGTGAACCGAGCCCTCCGGGAACTGCAGCTGGCGGGTTTGATTGAGCGCCGCGCCGGCTCGGGCAGCTATGTTCGTGCCGATGCGGCGGCGGCGCGCGGATACACCTTCGGCTTGCTGATCCCGGAACTGGGGCGGACCGAGATTTTTGAGCCGATCTGCCGAGGCATGGCGGAAGCGCAACACGGCAGCCAGCACGTGCTGCTCTGGGGCAGCTCATTCGGCGACGAGGCGAACATGGAACAGCAGGCCTCGCAAGCCTGCCGCCAGTTGGTGACAAAAAAAGTATCCGGGGTCTTCTTCGCTCCGTTGGAGTTGACTCCGCAGAAGGACGCCATCAACCGCGCGATCGCCGAGGCGCTCGATCGGGCCGGGATTCCCGTGGTACTTCTGGATCGCGACTTGGTATCGTACCCGGAAAGAAGCCGCTATGATCTGGTCGGCATCGATAACCGGCGAGCAGGCTACGCGATCACGAAACATCTGATCCGCAGCGGGTGCAAGCGTCCGTTATTCGTCGGCCGTCCAGGCTCGGCGCCCACCGTGGACGCCGCGCCGCCGGCTACCAGGAAGCCGTCACGACTGCGACTCCTACTCTCGAAGGTCACGTTTGCCGCATCGAACCAGATGATCGGGCGCAGGTCAAGGACATCCTGGCGCGGCTGCGTCCCGATGGATTCGTCTGCGCGAACGACTTCACCGCGGCTCGCTTGCAACGGACTCTGATGGAGCTGCGCGTGAGCGTTCCAGACAAGGTGCGCATGGTTGGCATTGATGACGTCAAGTACGCCAGCCTGCTCTCTGTTCCCCTCACCACAATCCACCAACCATGCTCCAGCATAGGCGCCGTCGCGATCAGCGTCATGCTGGATCGGCTGCGTGAGCCCAGACTACCGGCGCGAGACATCCTCCTAAATTTCGATCTGGTGGTGAGGAACTCCTGCGGGGCCAGAAGAGGCAAAGAGATGAAAAGAGGAAGAGATTGACAGCAATGCCCCGAACGCCGATACTGACGGTTGCGTGAGCACCGAGAAAGAGAATCTGTCTTTACAGGTCGGAACGGCCCTGCCTCACGTGGCCGTTCTGGGTGAGGTCCTGTGGGATCTATTCGAGCATTCCCGGCGATTGGGCGGAGCGCCTTTAAACTTCGGCGTTCACGCGCGCCGGCTGGGCCATCCCGTGACCTTGATCAGCGCACTGGGTGCGGATGAACTGGGCGAGCAGGCCGCGGAGATGATTGCCGCGCTGGATCTCGATACCCGCTTTCTGCAAAAGACTTCGCGCTTTCCCACCGGGACCGCTCAGGTACAGATTGAGCACAGCGGAGTGACGCAGTTCACGATTCAGCGGCCGGCCGCGTATGATGCTGTCGATCTCTCAGCTCGTGATCTCGATCTTCTCCAGCAATGCGAGCCTGGATGGTTTTACTACGGCACGCTGTTCGCGTCGACCGATCCAGGCAAGAACGTTTTGCACCGGGTTCTCCGCGCCTTGAGAGGAGCCACAAAATTCTACGACCTGAACCTTCGCCCGAGATTCGACTCTCCGGAACTCGTGAGTGAACTGTTGCAGAGTGCGGATGTAGTGAAGCTCAACGAGGAGGAACTCCAGCGGGTTCATGAGTTCTCGGCCCTCCCGTTGAACGTCGAAGCATTCTGCCGCCAAGGGTCAGCTCGCTTTGGGTGGCAGGCAGTAGGCGTCACGCTGGGAGATCGCGGTTGCGCCGTACTCGCCGGTGGACATTACGTCGAAGCGGACGTACATCCCATAGCGATCGTCGATACCGTGGGTGCCGGCGACGCCTTCGCTGCCGCGTTCATGCACGGACTCAGCCTGAACTGGCCCGCGGCCGAAATCGCATCGTTCGCGAATCGCGTTGGCGCTCTGGTTGCCAGCCGACATGGAGCCATTCCCGACTGGACCCTGGAGGAAGCTGTGAAGTTGGGATGAGGAATCAGGTCCAACTGATTACCTACGTCGACCGCTTATCGGGCGGCGGGTTTCGGGCTCTCCATGATCTGTTCGAGGGACCGTTTCAGGGGCTGTTCGGCGGTGCGCATCTCCTGCCCTTTTACTGGCCGATCGACGGCGCCGATGCGGGCTTCGATCCGATCGACCACACGCGGCCGGATTCCAGGCTTGGGTCCTGGGACGAGGTGCGCGCGCTGGGCCAGGGCCGGGATCTGATGGCCGACCTGATCGTCAATCATGTCTCCAGCAGCTCGCCGCAATTCGAGGATTTCCGGAAACACGGCGACACATCGACCTATGCCGACCTATTTCTGACTTACGGACGCGTCTTTCCAAAAGGAGCATCGGAGAAGGATCTGCTCCAGATCTATCGCCCGCGTCCGGGGCTTCCGTTCACAAAGACTCGCCTGGATGATGGCACGGAACGCTTGCTGTGGACGACGTTCACTCCCGAACAGATCGATATCGATGTGCGCTCATCCGCTGGGCGCGCGTATCTGAACCAGATCCTGACCGAGTTTCAGGCCGCAGGCATTCGCGCGATTCGCCTGGATGCGGCCGGATACGCGATCAAGAAACCGGGAACCAGCTGCTTCATGATCCCGGAGACCTTCGATTTCATCGACGAGCTCAGGGCGCAGGCCCACGCGCTGGACATCGAAGTGCTAGTGGAGATCCACGCATACCATCAGGATCAGATCAACATCGCAAAGCGGGTCGACTGGGTCTATGACTTTGCTCTGCCACCTTTGGTGCTTCACGCGTTGTATACGCGCACGGCCGCGCGTCTGAAACATTGGCTGAGCATCAGCCCGCGGAACTGCATTACCGTTCTCGACACACACGACGGGATCGGCGTCATCGACGTTGGACCGGATCGGAGAGGCGTCGAAACCCTGCCCGGATTGCTGACGGCCGAGGAGATCGACAATTTGGTCGAGACGATCCATTTGCGCAGCAATGGCGAGAGCCGCCAGGCGACTGGAGCGGCCGCGCACAACCTGGACCTCTACCAAGTCAATTGCACCTACTATGACGCCTTGAGGCAGCGCGACGAAGAGTATTTGATCGCTCGCGCGCTTCAGTTTTTTGCACCGGGGATCCCGCAGGTTTACTACGTGGGACTGTTGGCTGGCGCGAATGATCTGGACCTGCTTCGACGCACCGGTGTTGGCCGCGACATCAATCGCCACTACTACAGCCGCCGGGAAATCGACTCCGAGCTGGTGCGGCCTGTGGTCGAGGCGCTCTTCGATCTGATTCGATTCCGAAATACGCATCCCGCCTTCGCAGGAGAGTTTCGTCTATTGCCTTGTGAGGACCACGAGATCCATGTCGAGTGGCGAAACGGTGACCAATGGGCTCGCCTGGAAGTTGACTTGAAACCAACCGTCGCCACAGTCTTTCACTCGGACACGAGCGGAGACCGCCGGTTTGCGGTTGCGCCTGCTTCGATGAAGGAGATCGCGCGATGAGTGCGCCCGTCAGGCCGTCCATGAACATGGCCCTGATCAAGGGATTGACCTACGTCATGTTCGCGATGTTCGCGATGACTACCGACTCGGTCGGCATCATTATTCCTCAGATCATCAAGACATTTAAACTGAGTCTGACCGCCGCCGGAACATTTCAATACGCTACGATGGCCGGCATCGCAATCGCGGGGTTCTTCCTGGGACATCTGGCGGACCGATATGGGCGCAAGGCGACCATCGTGGCCGGGCTGATGCTGTTCGCAGCCTCCTCATACCTGTTCCTCGCCGGGAGTTCCTTCCTGTTCTTCTGCGTGCTGATGGCCCTGTCGGGAATCGCGATCGGGATCTTCAAGACGGGTGCGCTGGCGCTCATCGGCGATATCTCGCACTCCACCGCCGAACATACCTCGATCATGAATTGGGTGGAGGGATTCTTCGGCGTCGGCTCCATCGTCGGACCTGCGGTTCTGGCCCGGCTCCTGAATCGCAATGTTCCGTGGCAGTGGTTGTATGTGATCGTCGGCAGTATGTGCGTCATGCTGATTCTAACGGCGCTGCGCGTGCAATACCCCACCAGCGTCGCCGCCGCGGAAGACACGAATTTGCAGGCGGTCATGACGGTGACGAAGAACCGTTTCGTTCTGGTGTTTTCACTCGGCGCGTTTCTCTATGTCGCGGTCGAATCGGCGATCTATGTGTGGATGCCGACCCTGTTCGAGGGATACCACGGAACGGGCGAGTGGATCGCCGTTTACAGCATCTCGATTTTCTTCCTGCTGCGCTGCGGCGGGCGATTCCTGGGTGCCTGGATGCTGACGAAGCTTGCATGGGACACGGTCCTGACCATCTGCAGTGGTGCGATCCTGGCGTGTTTCGCGCTGAGCATAACGGGAGGCGTCCAGTGGGCGGTGTTCGCACTGCCCCTGTCTGGACTGTTCATGTCCGTCATCTACCCGACCGTCAACTCCAAGGGTATCTGTTGCGTGCCGAAGTCGGAACACGGTGCCGCTGCGGGAGTGATTCTTTTCTATACATGTCTTTCGGCCGTGCTGGCTCCGCTGGCAATCGGCGCCATCAGCGACGCCATGGGCAAACCGATTTATGGCTTCATGCTCGCCACTGGGTTTGCCGCGTTACTGTTTGTGGGAATGCTGCTGAATCAGTTTTTCGATCCTACCAGCGCGGTCTTGGGACGCGCGGATGAGACTGAATACCAACAGCTCGCTTCCAAGATCTCTTCTACGTAAAGAGAGGGTTCATCATGCTGACTCGACGGAGCTTTGTCCCGCTGATGTTTGCGGCGCACACGTTATTACGCGCGCAGGCCGCAGTCAACCGCGTTGTAATCGATCCACTGCGTGTGCGCGCCACCCTTGACCGACGCATTTGGGGCAGTTTCTTGGAACACCTGGGCCGCGCGATTTACGGCGGCATCTATGATCCCGGGTCGGTTCTGGCCGATGCATCCGGCTTCCGCAAAGACGTTGCCACGGAGGTGCGCGGCATGGGCGTGCCGATCATTCGCTATCCGGGCGGCAACTTCGTTTCCGGATACAACTGGCTGGATGGCGTGGGCCCGCGCGATAAGCGGCCCACTGTGCTCGACCGGGCCTGGAATTCGATCGAGACGAACCAGTTCGGCACCAATGAATTCGTAACCTGGGCCAAGAGCGTTGGCGCCGAGCCGCTGATCGGCACCAATTTCGGCACGGCGGCGCCCGAGATGTCGGCCGCGCTGGTGGAATATTGCAACGTGCCGGGGGGAACCAAGTGGAGCAATCTACGCCGCGACCATGGCTACGCGCAGCCCCACGCGATCAAAACGTGGTGCCTGGGCAACGAAATGGACGGCACTTGGCAGATCGGCCACATGCCGGCCAGCGAGTATGGGCGCAAGGCCGTGGATGCCGCTCGGCAAATGCGAGCTGTCGACCCCAGCGTGCAGCTGATCGCCTGCGGGTCATCGGGACCGGGCCAATCGACATTCCTTGAATGGGATCGCGAAGTTCTGGAAGAGTGCTATTCGCAAGTGGACGGCATCAGCCTGCACCGCTATTACGGGAACGACGCGACCGGTGAAACCCGGGGCGATTCATTGAAGTATCTGGCGTTGAACCTGGCGATGGAGGAACAGATCGACCAGGTCGCGGCCGTTTGCGAGTATGTCCGCAAGCGCACGGGCTCAAGCAAGCGCCTATGGCTCTCGTTCGACGAATGGAATGTCTGGTACCGCCGCCGCGGCGGCAATGGCCAGCGTCAACAGGCGCCGCACCTGCTGGAGGAAGAGTACAACCTGGAGGATGCGTTGCTGGTGGGAGGGTTGGTAAATGCACTGCTCAGACGGTCGGACAAGGTCCGCGTGGCGTGTCTGGCGCAACTGGTGAACGTGATCGCGCCGATTGTGACCAACGCAAACGGCCTTTTGCGCCAAAGCATCTACTATCCCTACTCGTGGGCGCTCGAAAGCGCGCGCGGGCAGGCACTGGACGCCCTTGTGGAATCTGCCGCCATCGAAGGCACACCGGCCATCGACAGCGCGGTTACCTTTGACCCGGCTACCAGCCAGTATTGTGTGTTGCTGCTGAATCGCGACCTGATGCAGCCGCGAGAAGTCACTCTCTTGTTCCGCGACAACGCACCTACCCGCAGCTTGCGATTCGATACACTGACGGGCACGGATCTGAAAGCTGTCAACACGTTTGCCGACCCCGGCAAAGTGAAACCGGGCGCGATCGAATTGCCCCGTCCAAGTGGAAGCATAGTGTTGCAATTGCCGGCGCGTTCGTATTCGCGGCTACTGCTACAGGCAGCTCCTGCGTAGGCGATCACGATCAGAAGCGCTAGTCACCCACCATCGCCATCTCTGGTAGACCGCCAAATGACATCGAGTCCTGCTTGAGGGTGGTTCTCAATCCACGGAGGTCATAATCAATCGACGATTCCTGGCCAGTGCTATAGTGTGCTTCCTGATCGCTTCGGTGGGCGGCCGAACGTCCGCGTCTCTCGCGGTGGCGATCCTCATGGCAGCTCAAAGACCCAGACGGACCCGCCTCGGTTGGGTGGATTCTGTATCTCGGGTACCAGCCCGGGCCACGTGGTAGCGTGTGCGCTGCCATTGCCCACGGTTACGGCGATGTACTGCTTGCCACCCACCGAGAAGGAAACTGGAGCCGAGCCTGGCACATCGTTTAGGCGGATTCGCCAGAGCTCCTCGCCGGTCTGATCGTTGTGCGCGCTGAACCAACGGTCGATGGAACCACTGAAGATCAAGCCGCCCGCCGTCGCAAGAATGCCCGATGTCTCAGGCGCACGTTCCCGTTTGATGAACACGGTCTGTCGTGTCTCTAGATTCGTCGCCTGAATGCGCCCATATTGGCCGTCGCTATCGAGACGCGGCCGCAGGCTGACGCGCACGCCTGTGGTGAGGAACCCGCGTTCACCGGGACCCGTTGGAATCAAATCCATGCAGGATTCGACTAGCGGAGAATACAGGATCTTGGTTTCCGGATTGTAGGCCGATGGAATCCAGCTGCGTGCTCCGCCGGCGTGCGGGCAGACGATCTTGGCTTCGCCGTCGCCTGGGATCAGCGCCGGATTGATGGCCTTGGCACCCGTGGCCGGATTGATCCCGGTCACGATGTTTTGCAGACCCATGTCGAAGGAGAAGGCGTACTTGCCCGTATCGGCCTCCACCGCATCGTAGATCGCGATCTTACCCGCCGTGACCGATACAGTCTTGGTCACGCCATTTATCGGGAGCTTCAGCAACGTGCGTTCGAAGACCCAGTCGAAATCCCACTGGTCGTTGGCCACATGCTGGAAGTGCCATACCAGTTTCCCGGTGTCGGGATTCAGCGCGAGGGTCGAGTCCGTGTACAGCGCCTCGTTGCTGACGCCCGGCTGCGTCGATTTGATTCGCAGCGGGCCGGTGTCGTAGGTCTGCGCGACCCCGAAATAAACCAGGTTCAGCACGGGATCGTAGCTGCCAGGGACCCACGACGATCCGCCGGTGCGCTTCTCAGTAGGTAGTCCGTTCCAGGTGTTGCCGCCCGGCTCGTTCGGCAGCGGAATGGTGCGGAAGCGCCACGCCTCAGCGCCTGTGGCCGCATCCAGCGCCACGATGAAATTGCCGCCCGGCTGTTGGCCGCCCGTGCCGATGATCACCTTTCCCTTGGCCACTAGTGGGCCGCCGTTCAACTGCCAACTCTGTGGTGCGATGGTGGTGTCCCACTTCAACTGGCCGGTGCGCGCATTCAGCGCGACGAGGTGGACATCGGAAGTGGCAGCAAAGATCGTGTCGCCGAAGATCGCGATCCCTTTCTTCACCGATGGCCTGGACCCTTGCGGCAGCGTCCGCTGCCAGTGCCACAGTAGATCACCGGTTGCGGCGTCGAGCGCTTCCACCTGATCTGTGTATCCCTGTACGAACATCACGCCGTCGTGCACCAGCGGGGGCGCTGTGTTCGGACCCGGCGGCAGCGACCAGCTCCACGCTACACGCAGGCTCTTCACGTTGGTCCGGTCAATTTGCTTCAGCGGACTATAGCCCTGGCTATCGAGCGTGCGCCGCCACGTGAGCCATTCGCCCGCCGGCGGATTCGCCAGCATTGCGTCGGTGACTGATGTCATGCGGTCGAGCAGCGTGCTGGGTAGTGGTGCGTTCGGCAACGCCACGCCGGGAGTCAATCCACCGCCCGGGGCTCCACGACGCTCCGCTGCGCCGGGGATGCGCAGTTTCGCCAGCGCGGCCGCGTCGGTCGGCATGTCGCGCAGGCTGGGCGCGATCCCGTTCGATTGAAGAATATAGGCGGCGATATGCGCATAGGTGGCCGCGCGCAGCGAACCTGGAGCCGCTGGCGGCATCTTCATCGACATATAGTCCACCAGATCGCCAACGGTGCCGCCCGCCCAGTTCATGTTGAAGGTCGTGCCGCGCAGCGCGGGCCCGAACTCTCCGTTATCGAGCGTCCGCCCGTGGCACGAGAGACAGTTCTGGTCATAGGCGGTCTTGCCCGCAGCCGATTGGCCCGCGGAGTACTCGACGGGCTCGCCCGTAGCAGGCTTCACCGGAGCTGGTACCGGAGCCTGCGCCTTCAGCCCGAGCCATACTACCGCTAGTAATCCCGCCGCGACGGCGAACGATTGCTTCATGTCGATAAACCTCCCGACCTACTTGATGCCGCTTCGGCCCGTAGGCTCAATGGATGTCACTTTACCCGGATGCGTCCGGAAACACAATCTGTCACTGCATCCCACCACTCTTAGCGGGCGGGCAGAAGTGGAGGGCGGTCCGGAGGCAACTGCTGATCCGGCGTGATGAGCATGATCCCCGCCAGCACGTAGTCGCCTATACTGACGGCCACCTCCAGGGTGCCTTGCCGCCCGAACAGCCTGACCGCGTGCGCATAGAGTTCAGAGTCGAGCTTGTGATCGCGCAGGATCTGGCGGCCCATCTGAATCACCACCGTCTCGTCTTCGGGTAGTCCCACAAGCGGGCGGTTGAACTTGATCGTGTCGACGGCCTTCTGGCTGACGCCGAACTGCAGCGCCGCGGCCTCATGCCCGGTCCACTCATATTGCTGCTCGATCTCCCAAGCGCCGATGATTGCGCACAATTCAAACAGCCTTCGCCCGATGACGCTCCCGCTGCGCAAGTATTTATTGAGACGATCAATCGGTTCGGCCGAGCCAGGACTATACAGCGACACGCCTCCCGGTCCGCGCAACGGCACCTGCCGGGGCGCGGTGCCCACGACGTAGTCGTAGGCGGCGCGATCGGCGTCCGTCTTCATTTCTGTGCGTTCGACGATCGGGAAACGCGACATCGACACGGGATCGATGTCCGCTGGAAATTTCGGCGTCTGAGCGACCACAAGGCCGGCAAACCCGGCGAACACAACGAGACGCAATAACTGTGACAAGGATTCCTCCTTCACTTCTTTCAAGCTGACCCGTTCCTTAAGGATGCGCGAATACAAATACATTGCTAGCGTTGCCCGGCCTCAACTCCTCGGGCCGGCGGCGTGATCTTCAACGGCTCGATCGATCGGTACCTCCGCCCGTACGACGACCGGACCGGCAAACTGCTCTGGGAAACGCGATTGGCCGATGTGCCGAGCAACGCTGCTATTTCGTACACGGTGAACGGAAAGCAGCAGATGGCGATCGGCGTGGGCAACGGCGTCACGCAGGCGACGGGTTCACGCCGCTCGTGCCGGAAATCCAGAACTTCGACGGTGCTCCGGCCGTGTGGGTGTTCCAACTGCCGTGATCGGAGTTATTTCGCCGCACCCAGCCGTTACTGCGCTCTGTCCGTTCCAGAGCACCGGAAAATACCGCCCGGCTCTAGTGCTGTTTTGCCGGGCTTCGGGCTTGTGCAGCATAGTCTGGCGATCAACTGGCTTTTAGCGCTCTTCTCCCGGTGGCGGTGCATTAGGATTGATCGGGGCACCGCCGCGCCCTTGCGGCACATAGCCATCGTTCGATTTGCCGTTCTGAAAGAACCTCGCATCGTAACTGTGAGGCCCGGTCGCATAGGCAGCGGAGGCCTGTCCAAAAATCTTGCCTGCCCGGATCACGTCGTCATGAACTTTCTGGACCAGTGCCCAATACCGGTCATCGGTCTGCGGAAAGCCGGAAAACACGCTCAGATCAGCGTTCCCGATGATCACGACATCGATGCCCGGCACCGAGGCGATGTCATACGCGTTGGCCACGCCTGTGGGCGTCTCAATCATCACCACGACAAGCATGTTGTCGTTGACCGTCTTCGAGTAATTATTACCCCATATGCCCGCAGCCTGACCCGCGCCGGTACTGCGCCGCGCCACCGGCGGATATCGCGACCATTTAGCCGCTTCCCGAGCCCGATCCACATCGTCCACGGTCGGCACGATCACGCCCAAGCATCCAATATCCGTCGTGTGCTGGATGCGCATCTCCTGAGCGTCCGGCAGGCGGATCATGGGTATCGCAGCCACATGGGGACAGGCCGCGATCATCGCCTCTATATCCCTGAATTCCAGTGTGCTGTGCTGCATTTCAAACCACGTGAAGTCGTAATGTTTTGCCTTCTCGCAGTAACCCGCCGGGTCCATGGTGGATTGCGTGAAGCTGAACACCTGCTGCCCGGCCAGCAATTTCTCTTTGGCTGTGTTGTACAGCTTGCCCGGAGGCAACGTAGGAAGCGCATTCCCTCCGCGCCCGCCACGGCCAGCACCGCCTGGGGCGCCCGTCGCAGCCGGAGCTGGAGCTCCCCGACCGGGAGCGCCTTGTTGGGCGAACGCAGCTACGGCTGAAAATACAGCGAAGGCTGCCGCTATCGCCCGAACTGTCTTGCGCCTGGATGGCGTTAAGGGTTGAGAAATGATCATGTTTTGACCGGCGACCTCGCAGCAGAGATACTAGCACAAAGTCGACCCGCCGCATAGGTCGACTCGCGAGCTTTTGGCAGCGGCGTCCACATTTCCCGGCGCTGACCAGCTAGCTTCCGATTAGCAACGCTTGAGACGCAGCCGCTATACACTTAATAGCTATGCGGAGCTATGTTCTTACGACATTCGTTCTGACGGTTCTTCCCGGGCTTCTCTTGGCCCAACAGCAGGGAATCTCCAAAGACACAAACTTTTATAGTGGGACACCGGGACTCCAGGCGCGCGTCGCGCGATTCACCGCGCAGCCTGCAACCTCAAAAGCAGGGCAAGCGGTACGGCTTGAGTGGGTCGTCGAAAACCCGATCGGCGTCTCAATCGAGCCTGGAATTGGGGCTGTCCAGGCTCGGGGGAGCAAAGAGGTGAACCCCCGGCAGACCACGACGTATGTCCTGACGGTCCGTGGCCCCCGTGACCAGATGGTCACGCAGGAAGTGACAGTCACGATTCCGGGCACCACCCCGCTGAAAGCAGTAACCGCTGTGAAGAGGGAAATTCCCAAGATGCCGGACGGAAAGCCGAACCTCTCCGGAGTTTACAACATGATCTTCCCGGGCAGTTTCTTCCCGGGAGGCGCTCCCATGAACATTTCCAACACGCCTGGGCCACTCGAAACGACGCCTGTTTTGAAGGCCGGTGCGCAGAAATTTAGAATCGTGCGCGGGCCCAACGATGCCGGCCCGTCCACAGATTGCCACGCTCCGGGAGTTCCCCAGGCCATGTTCTCGCCCTACCAATGGCAGATCGTGCAGGGACTTGATCAGGTGGTCGTGCTGTATGAATACCCCGGGGCGTTCCGAGTGATTCCGACGCACGGCGGCTCGCACCAGTCGGGAAACTTGGATCCGACCTGGTATGGCGATTCGATAGGCCACTGGGAGGGCGACACGCTGGTGGTCGACACTATCGGATTTAACGACAAGACAGAGCTTCCGGGCGGATACCGGCACACCGAAGCACTGCACGTGGTGGAGCGGTTTCGGCGCGTGACGTTCGATCATCTCGACTATCAAGCCACAATCGAAGATCCGAGCGTATTTGAGAAGCCGTGGATGGTGCATCGAACCCTGCCACTCCGAACGGACTTGGAGCGGGTGGAAGAATTCGTCTGCGAGAATAATCGGGATTACTCACGCTTGTTCCAGAAGTGAACGGCGATGAACGGTCGAACAGAGACTACTCTCGGCGCAACCAGGACATCCAGAAGCAGCAACGCGATGCCGTTTAGTAAAAATATTCATGCGCCGAGAACTTCGCGTCACGATCATGCAGCACATAACATTAATAGTATGGCCGCCAAACAGCATTTTGGAACGAGGAGCCGGCCCTAGGAGGCGCCCACGAGCAAGATGTTATGTGGCATGACCGTTGTTCTCAAGACCAACATGCCTTTCCCGCCTATACGATCTTAGCCAGAGCCCATACTGAACCCTTGGCTCGCCAATTGGTGACGGACGCCCTGAGAAGAACGATTTACTTCAGGAACTGCGCCGGGTGGCGGTAAACACCTTGAGCGTCCCGGTCGCATTCGTGCTCGATCAACTGAAAATTCGGCTCGGCGTGCAGCGCCAGCGCGACGCGGATCATCCAAGGGCGTTGAAACACCTCGAGATCTTCGATGGTCGCTTCGTAGTTCATAGTGTTGGACGCAGTGCGCGTGTAGCGTTCGATCACATGAAGCTTGTTGCTGTGGAAGTGACCTGCGGCGTCCAGCCAGCTCTCAGGCTTGAAGTTCGTCACGTCAACTACCAGAGTGTTTCCTTCCCAGCGGCCTCGGGAATCGCCCATGTAGAACTCAATCCCGTCGTCATAGTGCGGGCGCCCGTCGGTGAAGATCACGCGATAGGCATGCACATCCTGATACACGATCACCACGCGATCCTGGTGCTGGAAGATCTGAAAAGGTTCGGGGAGTAGGGTCGTGCGGGGAACGCCGGGTTGGAAACACACGAGCAGAGGGTCCGTAGTGGCGCGCGCCTGAAAGTTGCGATCCGCGGTGCTGCGAGCCTCCGCACGGTAGGGGATCTTGCCGTTGGCGGGATCCACGATGACCCCTTTTTCAGCCTCGAGATTCCGGTATGCGTTCCCTTTTGCCTGCCAAATGCCGCGAAGATCGTGCGCATCCTTTACGGACTTTGCCGCTGATGGAGACTGTGTCCAAGCCGGCGCCGCGGCGAGGAGGAGCAGCGCCAATGCAAGGCGTATCATCTTTGTCCTCCGTTCACCGGCGCGTTCGGTGAAGGAAGATGTGCAGCGTCGCGTTCGCCTTCGATGCAACCATACTCGAGCAACTCTACGTCCGCCGGCCGCCGCCGCAGCGGAACACGCACGGTGAACGTACGAGAGAACACGGCTGGGTTCTCGACCTGCGCCTCGTATTCGAGCGTGTCTTTCGCCGTCAGCCGAAATCGCTCGACGACAGTCGCCCCTGCTCCAACGAAGTTGCCAGCCTGGTCCAGCCAACCCTTCCCGTTCAACCCCCGCACCTCTACCACGAGCGTATCGCCTTCCCAGTGGCCTCGCGAATCGCCATTCCAGGCAGAATAATCCTTAAGGAACGGACGGCCATCGGTCGGGATGATCCGCACACCGTGCTCAGTTTCCGTTAGAATCACGACGTAATCGCCGTCCTGCAAAATTTCGAGCGGAAAAGGCGGAAACATCACCCGAGGGACGCCGTGCATGTGGCATTGGCCGACCGGGTCGCGCTCACGATGTTGATCGTTATCGATAGCGCGTTCGCGCATGCCGGGTAAATAAGGAAGCTTGCCGCCTGGCGGGTCGACGATGACGCTGGGACCTGCAGGCGTTCCGTATGAGGCTGCGTGCTCTTCCACGTTGAACGCGGCGGACAGCGTCGCCGCCATCCAGATACCGCCGAAGTCGGGATGCCCGTCCGGCAGGCGCGGCGGGGTAAATGCCGATTGCGCCGAGGCGCATCCAGCGGCGATGACGAGCAGTGCGAAGTGCTTCATGCTACTTGGAATCGCGTGAGGAGGCCGCGCTGACCTGCCGCCCATCGGGCAGCTTCACCGTACTGGCATTGGCCGTGTTCGATCCGTCTTTGGCCCGGAATGCGTCTACGCTGATGTGATCGCCGGCCCTAAGCGATTCCTTGCGCCATCCGCGGCGAAACAGCGCATTAGTGCTGCCGGTTTCCACCGACCATCGCACCATCGCGCCATCGGGATTCTTTACGTCCAGGTAGATCCAAGAATGTGGGTTCATGAAGTCGAACTTGACCACGGTACCGTCCAGTTTCACTGGCTGTTTGTCGTCAAACTCGGCTGCAAACGAATGATGAGCTGCGACCGGCAGGACGCAACCCACAAGAAGAACCAGCACGCCGATTCTCACTACCCACCTCCATATTTCGCCGAACTGCCCGGTCACGAGCCATGCTAGCACGCAGGCCCGCGCCCTAAACAGCTCGGGATTGAGCGAGACCGAGCCGCGCGGACCCTGCGCCACCGGAGCCGCACGCCCGCCCGTGCGGGAAACGCGGCCGTGATCACGTGCGCCTGAAAGCAGCTACTGGCCGGCGGCCCACTTCTTCACGTCGAAACCCTCCGGCACACGCACAAACACACTTTGGGAGCCCTTCTCTAAGGTCCTGTGCCCCTTGCCGGTGACGTCTTCGACAAAGCTTATATCGCCAGGCCGCAAGTGCGCCTCGGTTCCATCACTGGTTTCGACGTCGATTTGACCATACACGGTGATGGCGAATTGCCGGTAGCTCGTATTGTGGAGCTTCTCGCTGCCAGCCGGCGGCGTGTTGCCGGAATAATTCATGACGGCGCCCGGAATCAGCACGCGGCCTTTCGTCGTGATATCGATCTCCTCCAGATGGGTATCGCCTTGGGCGTCGCTCCACACGCGATACAGACGCGGGCCATCAGGCCCTTTCTGCTGACTCATCACAACGCCGGCTGCCAACACCAGCGCGCCCAGCCCGAACATGGTCCTCTTCATTGCGGTCGTCATCGTTCCATAAACCTCACTTTGCCGGAGTTCGCAACGGGAGCTGGTGTTTAGATAACACCGTTGGATTGGAGTTCGCGCAGTTCCGATTGCGTGTAACCCAGCAAGTCCCCAAAAACTTCGCCATTGTGCTCGCCGACGCCCGGCGGCGGTTGGTCGGAGCCTACCGCCGAGCCGGAAAACACAATCGGAAGGCCGGGCCCATAGACATCCTCATCCAGCGCCCCAGGATGCTGCAACCGGACCGTTTCTCCGCGGGCGACCACCTGCGGGTCTCGCACCGCTTCCGCTGGACTGCGAACCTCGGCGGCCGGGACACCAGCCCGCGCCAGGATCGCGACGACATCCGCGGTTTGACGCACCGCCGTGAATTCGCCGACGGCACGATCCACCTCGGCAACGTTCTGCACGCGCGCGTCGCGGGTTCTGAATCGCTCGTCTTCGCACAACTCCGGGCGTCCGATCGCATGGAAAAGAGAAGCAGCGAACACTTCCGTGGGCGCGCAAATGGCGACGTAGCCATTAGCGGTGGCATAAACCCCGAAGGGCGCCAGACGAGGCACAGTCTGTCCCGTGCGCTGAGGCACCCCGCAACGTTCCAGAAGATCGAACGGCTCGGAAGCGACTAACGATGTCATCACGCCCAGCATCGAGACGTCGATGTGCTGCCCCACGCCCGTGCGCTGCGACTGATGCAATCCGGCGAGAAGCCCGATCACGCCGAACAGCGGTGTACACAAATCCGCAAATGGAACTCCAACGCGGACAGGGGGTTCGCCCGCAGCGCCCGAGGTCATCATGGCGCCGCTGAGCGCCTGGATGATGGCATCCATCGCTTTTCCGGAGCCTTCACCCTGGCTTCCGAATCCCGTGATCGAGCAGTACAGCAGCCGGGGATTCATGCGATGCACGTCAGCGTAGCCCGCGCCCAACCGCTCCAATACTCCGCGGCTGAAGTTTTCGACCAGCATATCGGCCTTGTTCACGAGCTTCTCGAACACAGCACGGGATCCAGGATGCTTCATGTTCAAAGTCACGGCTTTCTTGCCGCGAAGCCGGTTGATAGCGGATACGGAGATGTCATCCGGATGCTGGCGTTTCAAATGCGGCCCTTCGGGACCGATATAAGGAGCGTTCGCGCGGCAGGAATCCGGACCCGCCGGGTTCTCGATCTTAATGACCCGAGCCCCGAGACCCGCCAGCAGAAACGTGGCATATGGTCCGGCCAGAGCCGTTGTCAGGTCAAGCACGGTGATGTCCTCGAGTGGACGTCGTTGCGACATCGTAGGATTCGACATCATAAATTCCTTCTGCGATAGAACTGGACCCGATCACCAGCCCATTCGAAAACCGCGTTCAGCCCTGCTCGTGCGCTCACGTCTTGAACGTATCGCGCGACATCTCGACCGCGGTTATCATTGCCCAAGATTTCTGGCTGCGAGTGGCGGTTAACGAAGCAGGGACGATAGCCGGCGGTGCGGACTCCGCTGCGGTCCACCTCACAGTAGGCGAGGATGGCGTTCTTCGCCTCGGGATGAAACGGGTAGGTTGTGTACTCGGGGTCCGGTTCAAAACCGAACAACTTCCGCCTGCGTTCGGCCCACGCGCGACGATCCGTGCTGGCATTCCCATCTACGCTCAGCGCTTTGGTAGCGATCGCGAAATTGCCGAGTCCATGAAAGATCGGACGGTCTTTGTAAATCTCCATCCCTTGCAAAATGTGGGCATGATGGCCCACCACCACGTCGGCTCCCCCATCAATAGCTGCCTTGGCGACTTGCCGTTCATACATCCCGACGGTCGCGGGAGTGTGCCCGAGGCCTTTGTGCAAGGCAACCATCAGAACGTCGGCTTTCTGCCGGAGTACTTCGATATCGGCCGCCATAGCTTCGAGCGTACCGGGTTCGGCAAACGTGTATACCGTGGGCGGTCCCCCCGGAGATGCATGGTCGAGTTCGTAATGTGTCAAGACGTGTACATATGCGCAACCAGCTCGATCTCTTCGGGCCCAGGACTCGCGCGGCCCAACACAGTTGTAGCTGAGAACTCCCAGGCGCAGACCATGCCGTTCGACAATCGCCGGCCGTCTGGCCTCTGTCAGATTCATGCCCGCGCCGGTGGTCGCGATGCCCAGGCGGTGGAGTTCGGCGATCGTGTCTTCCACGCCATTCGGTCCGGCATCCGCGATGTGATTGCCGGCCAACGTCGCCACGTGAAGTCCCGCGCGCTGGAGGGCAGCGAGATGCGCCGGATCGCTGGCCGGTGCTGGAACATCGAAATGCGTCTCTACACCCCGCGTCGTATGCGGAACTTCAACGTGCCCCACAAGGACATCACACGCCCGGAGCTGTTGGCGTGCCAGGTCAAACAGAGCATCGGGATTGGGCTCGTCGAGAATCAAATCGCCGGCCATCTGCAGAGTAAGGAATTCACCCAAGGGAATGCCTCCGATTGCGGGAACCTGTATACATCGACATGTACACCAGCAAATGCACTGGTAGAATCACAAGAAACCGTGACCAAAGCATCCCAGGCTTCCCGACCCAGGCGCGAGGTGGCGTACCATCACATCCAGCGCAAGATCTCGACCCGCAAGTTGCGCGCCGGAGAACCCGTTTCCGACGTCACCATTTCCAAGGAACTGGGCATCAGCCGCACGCCGGCGCGGGAAGCGATCCGCCAGCTGGTCAGTGAGGGACTCCTGGAATCGATTCCCGGACGCGGCGTGGTAGTGATCACTCTCGACCGGGACGATATCCGGGAGTTGTTTGAAATGCGGGAAGCACTCGAAGGCCTGGCGGCGCGCACGGTTGCTGGACGCTCGCCGTCGGCCACAGAGATTCGCGACCTCCGCTCCATCGCTTCGGCTCTCACCGCACTGATCAAGGAACTGGACGCCAGCCGGAAGCCGGTGCTGGACGAAAAACAGATGGAACGTTTCGAGGTAGCCGATCTGGCGTTTCACACCTACATCATGAAGCTTGCGGGTAACCAAAGAAGCCTCAAGACACTGGCTGGGATCCGGCTGTTGATCCGCATTTTCGCAGCCCGCCGGGGCGGTCACAATATCGCCATATTGAAGCAGATCAACCGCGATCATCTGGACCTGATCGCGGCGCTGCAAGCTGCCGATCCGCAAGCCGCGGCCGACTGCGTGCATCGCCATATTCTGAAAAGCCAGAAGAGCCGTCTCAATGAGTTCGACCAACGGGAACGAGAAGCCGCGGTGCCCCAGGACGTCGAATCTTTCATGGACCAGATCCGCGCGGAACTGACCTAGATAATCCGTCATCGGCGCCCCACTTGATCCAGAAAGCGGGATGCATCCCGGCGCATCTTCTCGCCGTCCCATAGGCGCGCATCCACCATGTCGGCGTGAACAGAAAAGACCGGAATACCAGCCTCTTCCAGAGCGATCTCGACGAAAAGCGTTCCGGTAGCCGAGGGACGCGTTCCGAGAGGTGTCAAAACGAATGCCGCATCGATCCGGTGGTTGCGAGCCTGCTCCACAATCCATTCATTAGCCCACGGAGGATTGTGCAGCTGTTCGTTCATGCTAACCGTGCGGCTTGCCAGCGCCAACAGGGGGTCATCCAAACCATAGCGGATGTATCCATCGGGACCAAACGCCAAATACATCGACCAGACAAACACAGCTCCGTGCGATTCCTCAAAAGCAGTGTAGAAGTCCAGGTCGTACCACAGGCCGGCGCCGACCCACATGATCCGCAAGCGTTCGTCGGGACAGGCAGCGATACCCTCTTCCGCTCGGCTCACTACCTCATCGCGAAAGGCCTTCGACTGTGACACAGCCCAGTCCGATCCGCGCTGCCACTGCGCCGCCATGACGTTTGTAATCTGCTCGTGCATCCGAACCGGTGTCTTCGGCGCGTTGCAAATCGCTAGCTTCGCCTCTTCGAAATACTCCTCCTGACGATTCACTTGCTCCATCAAGGTACGCAATCGATCGGGATCGAACTTCCGTCCGGAGATCCGTTCGAGCGATGCGATCAAGCGTGCGAACTGGCGCACCATGAACCGTAACCGATGGTCTTCGAAAAGTTCGCGCCAATGATGCCGGCTCTGCTCCCACCATCGTGGAGGCAGATGCGTCGCCGCGGGCGCGTCCAGGAGAATCAACTCCGCACCAAAATATTTCGCCCAGGTTTCAAAAACCCGCTGCACGCAATCGCACGTGAGGCGAGCCGCCAGTAATGAAGGCTTCGGCAGCCCGCCCCACGGCGCCTGACTGGTGTCACCCAACACCGTCGAGGCCATCGACAGGCTGCAATACCGGCACAACCCCTTGTGAAAGCCGGCTTCGTTCAGCCTGTCCAAATAATACGGAGCCAATCTCTTCGCGGACACCACGGCCGCCCACCACTGATTGCTGACCATGGGCACATCCATCGTTTGAAACAGCTCGAACGGCATGTCCGCTTGGCCGATGGCGTAAGGCGCACGCGTTTCAAAGACTCGCTCGCGCAGCGTAGCAAACCAGGCCTTCTGGCCTTCCGATGCCGCGATAGTTGACGTCAGTTGCTTCTGCGCCATGACTATTTTCGATGAAGATTTCCGACAAACTCGGCAAGTGAACCACCGTTGTCGCGCACGTTTTCTCGCACGAGGACGCTCGGGATCGAGCGCGACTCCAGATACGAAAGTTGCCCAGGATAGTCCCAGCCCTGAACGTCATCCTCCAGCGGGACATAGAACAAGACGCCGGCGACGTGCCCTCCCTCAATCTCCCGCCGGAACCAGGCGTCTCGATGCTCCGCTGGATGGATCCTGGGGCTCACCTCGTCATAGAAGTACTTTTCAAAAATCGCCGTCACTGGATCCTTGTTTGCATAAACATGGTTCACGCAAACATCGGTATCGCCCGCGGCGCGGGAGCCACGCCAATCATCCTCCGCAACCACATAGCCGCCGGCTTCTTCGACCAGGAGATGCAGCGAGGCATCCGTCAGGGGCACCCCTTTGATCAAGATGCGCGGCCGCTCAGCCGCAACCTGCTCCTGCATTCCTTTGAGCCGGTCAAGTGCGCGATCCGCGAACACACTACGTTCCTCCGAGTAAAATCCGCGTATCATTTCGATCGCGGCCGATCCCTCAAGGCGCCCTTCGCTCCGCTTTCGGAGGATGTCCCGGACACAGCCGCGGGCTCGATTGCTCTCAGCGATCGCATCGCGCAGTCCGTCTTCGGAGGCGTCGAAATCGCGCACCATCTGACGGGTCCGCTCCAACCCGTAGTCGTAAGACTCTGGCGTGCGGGTGTGCAGGAGGTTATAGAAATACAGTTCGGGAATCGTGCCGGCAGGCTGCGTCCGCCCAATTTCCCGAAGGTACAAGTACAGCTTGTGTTCCTGCTCGGACGTTCTCGGAATTACGACCCGATCCAAGTGTTTCCACGCTCCCGCGCAGAGGTGGTCGAAAATCACACGGAATCTGCGGTCAAACACATCCTCCATCCACCGGTCTGCGTGCGGAGTCGGTCCAGCCTCATCCTCGAGCAAAACCGGACTGTAGCCGGCTGCGCGTAGAATCTCCCAGGGGACTGTGTTTGAGGTGATTCCGGCGATGCGAACGTTCCTCATGCGACTTGCATCTCTTCCGGATAAAGAGCTCGCCGCTTGAGACTGTACCGCCGCAAAATTAGGAGGTCGCCGAGAGCCAACACCGCGGCACACGCCACAAATACCCACCCCGCCGTGAAGCCTCCAGTGGCATCCCGCAGGTACCCCAGCATCTGCGGTCCCAGGTACCCGAAGATCCCGCTCCCCAATCCGACGATCCCCATTCCCTTTCCGACATCTTCCTTTGGCAGCAGGGAGCTACCGATCGCATAGAGCTGGTTGGTGGCGGCGTGGCCCAGGGAAACAATCATCGCGACGGCGATGCGGAAAACCAGAAGCTCTCGCGACATGACTGCAAAGCTCGCAGGAACCAGAAGCACAGCTAGCCAGATCATCATGTTCCAGCGGGAATACCGGTCGCACAGGTAGCCGAAGCCCAGATTCAAGGGGATGCTCACAAGGTAACTGGCGCTGATGATCGACGCAGCGTCCTGAGCTCCCATGCCGAAGACCGACTTCACCGCATACGGCACGAAAAAGGTCACGCTGAAGCCGCCCATGTTGATGAGGCCTAGCAGAATCATGCTCCAGATGATCGGATTGCGGAGCGCCGAGACCGCGCCGGCACGCGTCATTGAAGTACCATGCGGTGAAGTCCCATGCGATCCGGCAATGTCCGTCGGCCGCGAGCGCTGGCGATGGTAGAGCAGACCGAAAACGATCGCGCCGAGGAGAGTGATCGCGGCGTACCCTTGAATGCCGCCTCTCCACCCAAGCCACGCTGCCACACGGGTGCCGAACGGGGCCCCTATGACCGACGCGAAGGCGGCCATGGCGCCGAGAATGCCCATGGTCCGGCTCCGATACTTGTCCGGTGTCACCATCGCCATCGCGGTAAACACAGCGATGAACGCGGTACGGTAGCCGATCAGCCAAAGAGCGCGAAACACGAGTGCGACGTCGTAGCGAGTGGCCTGAGAGAGAGAGGCCAGTCCGACAGCCGTAACAGCCAGTCCGATCAGAAGCGCGCGCTTTTCGCCGATGCGGGCTGCGAACACTCCGGCGGGCAAGCTGACCAGCAGCGCGATGATGCCGTACATGCCGGTAAAGAGACCGATTTGAGAATAGGACGCCCCAAGATCCTGCTGGATCGCCGGCAATAGCGGCGAGACACCCAGGCTCGCCATCTGGATCGCCATCATGGCAACGATGACGGCGGCGACGGAAATTATCCAGTTTCGATTCACTCCGGCTAAGTATACATGATGGATACACTCAGCTTGCGGCTGTCTTTTGCGGCTGTTACACTCTTTTCGACATGACAAAGACGCTGTTGAAACTAGTGGTCCTATTCCCCCTAGTGGCGGTGGCCCAAGACAACGGAGTAATCGCCTTCGGGACCAAGCTGGTGCCAAAAACCCAGATCGCCCAATCGCAGCAACTCGCGAAGTCCGTGGCAAAGCCGGGCACAGCAGGCTGGCAGGCCAAAGGCGACCAGCGGCGAACGTATCGATTCCCCGGCACCGAGACCGATCTGGCCTATCGCGTATATGTGCCGACAACTTGGGATGGCAAGGCGAATCTGCCGCTGGTGATGATGCTGCACGGCGCAGGCAGTAATGAGAGCCAGTATCTGGACCAGAACAACAAGCAGCTTCTGAAGCTTGCAGAAGATCATGCCTACCTGCTGGTGTCCCCATTGGGTTGGAATCCTATGGGCGCGTATGGCACGTGCCTGCGGCTGCCGGCCGTATTCGGCCAGGCAGAAACCGCCGCGCAGCAGCGGACCAATGCGTGCGTGCAGAACGCTCAGACTCTCGAGCGCAGCGAGCAGGACGTGATCAACGTCATGGAGATGGTGCTGAACGAGTATCCCGTCGACCGCGGCTCAATGTTCCTGATGGGCCATTCGATGGGTAGCGGAGGTGTTTGGTATCTCGGGGCGAAGTATGCCGACTATTGGAAGGCGATTGCTCCCATGTCCGGTCCGTTTGTGGAGGAATCCACGTATCCGTGGGATCGCATTCGGAAGATGCCGGTGTTCATGACCGAAGGCACGGGCGCGACTCCTTCGCTGGCGGGAAGCCGGGCCATGCAGGCGTGGATGAAGTCGCAGGGGTTTCCCTTGGAATACATGGAGGTCGAGGCAGATCACGGCCGGATGGTGGCTCTGGTGCTGCCCGCGGTGTTCGATTTCTTCGACCGGCAACGAAAGAAGTAGCGGTCTCGAATGCACGTGGCGCGAAGGGGCAAGATTTATACATGATCAGTGACAGACGTTCGTTTCTCTTGATGGCCGGGGCTGCTGCGATCGCCGGTCCTGCGGTGCATCTGGCAAAAAGGTCAGGGGACGGGCGAAGGTGCTTCTTCCGCACGCCTCATGGGATTGCGGCATGAAGGACCGTCCATCCAGTCGATTGCGTTGCAGGGCGACACCAGCGCCAAAGGCAAGGGCTACTTTGTCGGTGATAGGTGCACGCTTTGCACCGATTCCAACTGGCAGGTCCAGTCGCGCTCACTTCGTTAACGACGAAAGGAGAATGCACGGCATCTGAGGGCACCTAGGCTCGACCCGGGTGCCCTCCCCCCCCAACACCGCCTCTACTTGTACCCCTTCGTATCTACGTGCCAGCCGGCTTCCTGACACAGGCCGCAATTTGCGCCCAGGAACATCTTGGATTCGTTCTTCTCGCTTTTTAACTGCCAGTTCAGCATCGCCACGGCGACCCGTGCGAAATCGCCGCCGTTGGGCTGGCTGTAGGTGCCGCCATGGCTGACGCCATCCTTGTACGTGTGGATCGCGGGCACCTTGGTGATTCGCTTAAAGTCGTCCAGCCCGTTCTCATAGGCGATGTCGGTTTTGTCCCCGGTCACGTAGAAGATGGGCGAATGCAGCTTGTCCAGCTGGTCCTTGCGGATGTCTTCCATGGCCGGCGTTCCCGGGCCGCTGGGAGCGGGCAAGATGCCGCTGTTGAAGATGCCGACGAGTTTGACGCGCGGGTCCGTCGCCACCGCGTAGGACTGAATCCCTCCGCACGACATCCCCATCACCGCGATCTTCGACGCATCCAGTTTGCCGTTGTAGGGGCTACCCTTCCGGCCATTTTCGGCCAAGGCCCAGTTGATGGCGTCGAGCAACTGGGACGATTTCGTGGCTGGACCCGCGGCCGCCTGCTTGCCGTCGCCTTTCGGGGCACCCTGCTTAGCATCCCCTTTCGGAGCGCCCTTGCCTTGAGCCGGGGGCGCGAGCGGAGGCCCGATCGCGATCGCTAGGTAGCCATGCGAGGCAATCTCCAGCAGGAAATTGCGGTGCGATAGTCCGTTGTTGGCGCAGCCCCCATTGCCCCATGCAATGATGGGCAGTTTTCCTTTCACTTTGGACAGGTCCTGCGGCCGATACACCGTGTGCGTCGGGAGACTGGAATCTTGTTCCAGGATCGCCGGGAACGGTCCCGTTCCCTCCTGTGCCCACGCACACGCAGCCACTAAACATAGTGCAACAGCGAATTTCATTATGAAGTCTCCTTTTGATCTTCCGCGCACTTCAAACTTACGCTCTATAGATTGTACAGATGTATACACCATGTATCCACCGCCCCCTCCAACCCGCGGGCTCGACAGCGGCGAATCCGCGAACTGGGACTACGGAAGCGTAAGCGCGACGAGTTCTGCCGGGAAGTCCCGATTGCCGATGGCGACCACGATGTACTGCTTCCCGTGGGCCAAGTAGGTCATCGGAACACCGGTCTCGTTCGCGGGCAGCGTCATTTCGTGAAGTGTTTTCCCGGTGGCCTTGTCCAGAGCGCGGAACAGCGGACCGCCACCGTTCGGACCGGACGAGAACATGCCGCTGCCGTCACCCGAAAACAAGAGCGTCTTGGTGACCAGCAGCGGAGCGCGCTCGGGTTGCCCCACCCCGCTAAGATCGACGCCCGCGAGCTTGGGATTATCCGCCACGGCCTTCGGCGCGTGTCCGTTGGGAACCATCCATCGGTGATCGCCGGTGTGCATGTCGATAGCTGTGATCCGGCCCCAAGGTCCTTTGACCAACGGCAGTCCGAGTGGCGTATCCACGCGCACGAACGCACCAACGTAGTTCATATCGCTACCGCGTGTGGATCCGGGTACCATCGCGCTGGCCCACCAGGTGGTTTCCGAAGGGATGTAGAGCATCCCGGTTTCCGGATCCGCGGCCGCACCTTGCCAGTTCGCCGCCCCCTGATTGTGCGGAACGATCAACGTGCCCTTCTTTCCACCTTCCCCCTGGAGGATCGACGGCGTGAACACCGGCCCGATTTTGTACTCGGAGAGGATGCGCAGTGCCTCCGCCTTAATCTCCGGCGTAAGATCGTTCACATCGTCCGGCCCGATACCGTTGCGATCGAACTGCGCGGGCCTGGTGGGGACCGGCTGCGTGGGTGACATGATTTCGCCGGGTACGGTCGAGGCCTCTACGGGCCGCTCCTCGATCGGCCAGATCGGTTTCCCGGTGACGCGATCGAAAACAAATGTGAAAGCCTGCTTGGTGATCTGCGCGACCGCTTTCACCGGTTTTCCCTCCACCGTCACATCCATCAGTACGGGCTGCGATGCCAGATCCCAATCCCAAATGTCGTGATGGACCGTCTGGAAGTGCCAGATACGTTCGCCCGTCTTTGCATTCAGACAAACCAGACTGTCTCCGAACAGGTTGTCTCCCGGCCGGTGCCCGCCGTAGTAGTCGCCCGTAGGCATCTCAATCGGCAGATAGACGTAGCCGAGTTCCAGATCCGCGGCCATGGGAGCCCACACTCCCGTGTTGCCGGTGTACTGCCACGAATCGTCCTTCCACGTATCGATTCCGAATTCACCCAGGCGCGGAATCGTGTGGAAGGTCCACAGAAGTTTGCCGGTGCGCGTGCTGTAGCCGCGCACGAAGGCCGGAACATTGGTCTTGGATTTTGGCGCTCCACCGGCCAGCATCGCCGCCCCGACCACAACCACATCGCCCACCACGATCGCCGGCGAGCTGGCGCCGATTTGACCCGGTTCCACTTGCCTCCCCGTGCCTTCGAGCAATCCCACCCACAGATCGACCACTCCGTTCGATCCGAAGTCCTTTACGGGAACACCCGTGTCCGCATCCAGCTCGACCAGTTGGTACCCGCGCGTGATCAACAGGACACGCCCGTGCCCGGCCTCATCGGCCCAGTACGCCACACCGCGATTGTTATTGCGCGGAGCGCGGTCTCCGCGCTCGCCTTCCTCCAGGCGATACGTCCAGAGGGTCTCGCCCGTGGCTCCGTCAATGGCGACGGCCGCGCGTTGCGCCCCCGCCGCGAAGAACAGCTTCCCGTTTATCGCCAGCGGAGTTACTTCCAGGTTGTAGTCCGGGCGCGATCCGTAGTTCTCCGACGTCCACCGCCACGCGATCTTCAACTTCGACACGTTGGAGGCATCGATCTGCGCCAGCGGTGAATATTTCGTGCCGCCTGCGTCGCCACTGATGTATCGCCAATCCGCGCCGGATGAACCCTGTTGGGCCCCGGCCGCTGCGATCAGCATCAGCAGAACCGCGCTTGCCGGCAAGATCGTGCGAGAGATTGCGTTCGGTCTCATCCCTTGAAAATCATCCGATCTACCAGTTGGTGAACGAACCGTCCGGCCGCTGATTCATCAGCATGCCCGCGCGATACGTATCGTAGTTGCCGATCTGCGTCAGCCGGTTCGTATCCACCGTCACGCCCAGACCCGGCCGGTCGTTCGGCCACAGCTTCCCTTCCTTGAAGTCGTAGCCCTTCGGCAAATATGGCCACGTGCGGCTGCCGTCGCCCAACATCTCCATCAATGCCGTGGTGGAAGTCGCGATCAGGCAGTTCACCAACGCGGCTTCGGAGATGGGGCCGGTAAAATGAGGAATCATGCCGATGTAGTGCGTCTCCGCAAGGGCGATGACCTTCATGAACTCGGTGATGCCGCCGACGTTGGGAAGCGTTACGCGAGCGTAATCGATCAGTTCGCGCTCGATCAGCTGGTTGATGTCCCACTTATAGCCGAACTGCTCGCCCACCGCGATGGGCACGCGAGTCCGTTGACGCACATGTTCGTAGCTGGCCACGTTCTCGCTGCGGATGAGATCCTCGCAGAAGTAGGGATGCAGCGGCTCCAGCATCGTGGCGAGGTTGATCGCATCGGGCGCGTCGAGCTCGGTGTGGAAGTCGATGGCCCAGCCGCCGTCCCCCGCGCCTTTCTGCAGCAGCACGCAATCGTCGTACATCTTGCGAACCAGTTGGAACCGGTCCACGACGCGCTCGCGCGGGTTGTCGGTGGCGTAGCGATACGTGCGGAAGCCGGCGTCGCGGCAGGCTTTCGCCGCGTCCTCAAGGGTTCCGCCACGCGGTGCGGGGAACACGGTGGAGTACAGTTCCACATGATTGCGCGACTTGCCGCCCAGCAACTGCCACACCGGCACGTCGAGCGCCTTGCCCTTGAGGTCCCACAGCGCCAGATCGAGCGCGCCGAGCGAATGCAGCTTCTCGCGGCCGGCGGGATAGAAGTAACCCCGCATCATCCGCTGCCACAGATTGTCGATCCGGAACGGGTCCAACCCGATCAACATGCTGGCGCATTCTTCCATGGTCCTCGGCTCACCGCCTTCGCCGATTCCGACCAGCCCACGCTCGGTCTCGATCCTCACCACATTGGTGGACTGGTTCACCATCGGCTGGCCTTGCCGTCCCTGAGCATCGCCGGGATTCGCGTAGTAATGAACGGCCTTGATCTTATCTTCAGGAAGGGCGAAGCCCCTGACATAAGGCGTCGACCACATTGCCGTCCCCAATGCCCCAAGCCCTTTTAGAAAGCTCCGCCGATTTGTGGGCCTCATCATGAAACCTCCTGCCTGCCGCTGCCTACGGACGCCCGTCGCCGATCGCCAGCCAGGCTTTCGCGCATTCCTCAACCACGGTGAGATACTTCTCGACCTCTACCTTGCCAACGATCCACGGATTAGGCTCGCCGGCCTTGCGCGCCCTGGTGCGCTCAAAACGGTTCAGCGCGTCGTTGTACTCGGTGTGGTTGCCGATGATGACGTCAGCGCCCGCGCCGTCGCTGATGTCCTTCAGTCGTTTCGCATTGGAAATATAGGACTCCAGCATTTCCTTCGAAGTCCCGCCACTCAACGCGGTTCCGCCCCACTCCATGGCCAGATGCGGCTGACCGCGATCCTTCACGGGAACCAGAAAAGAAAGCGTGCCGCCAGTGTGGCCCGGGGTGATGTAGATGGTGACTGTGGTGTCGCCCAGCGTCACCTTCTGCCCGTCCGTTGCCTCCATGTCGTGGCGCGGAGGATCGGCCTCCCGGGCGGAAAGCTCCCAATCCTTGGGTCCCATGATGATGCGCGGCTTGTACGTATCCTGCAGGAATTTGACGGCACCGTCATGATCGCCATGCGCGTGGCTCACGATGATGTACTTAATATCCGCCGGATCGAGTCCAACCTTCTTCAGCCCATCCACGATCGCGTCCTGCGCGGCGTAGCCGAACAGCGTGTCAATCAGAATGATCCCCTGGCTGGTCTTCACCGCCCACGCGCTGTTCATTTTGGTGGTCAGCATGTAGAGGTTGTCGAACACCTGACCGCCTTCGGCATACCAGTTCTCTTTCGGCGGAGTCGCAGCCGGTCCGCGGCCGCCACCCTTCACGGCATCGCCACCCTTCGCCGCGCCGCCTGGAGGGCCTCCCGCCCGGCCTGGACCGGCGGGCGAGTTCGCGGTGGACACAGGGCCGATTGTTGCCGGGCACGCCAGGCGCGCCGCGCCGCTGTTATTCGAGTTCAAGAGGGCCGTGGCGGCGGCTTTGTGCGCTGTACCGGTATCTTGCGCCAGCAAAGTACTCAGGCACGGTAGGAATAGGATCGCAGGGCTCATTCGCATGGCGGATCAATGACCTCGTGTTGATTTAGTGCGCAGCTCGTCAGCGGATCGCCTGCAGTATACATGAGTATACTCGTGAGCAGCAAACTCCTTGACATCAGGGCGGCCAGGACACTACAGGCGTAAGTTCACCACGAAATCCGTTAAGGGCTTGTCGCTGGCGTCGAGAATCCGGGCACAGAAATCGGTGGCTCCTCCACCATTGACCACGGCCGCTCGAATCACGTTGGGGCCCTTTTAACGTGATTCGCTTCGATACACCGTCATCGATAACCGTCTGCCGATCTCCATAAATCCCGATCACCTCTTGACCGTTCACCCACCAGATAGAAGCTGCGTTGGACCCTATCGCCAGCCGGACGTCTCGGATCTCGCGCGGCGCCTGGACCACCGTCACTGCCCAGAACAGAACATTGGAAGTATTCCTGTCTAGGGAACGCGCAAAATGAAATAAGTTTACGTTGTAGTTGGACGTGTCCACGGCGTGCCAGGTGAGTTGCGCACTTTCGACGTTCACCTTTTCCCCATCGCGAGGAACGTCCGAGAGTTCGGTCGCAAAAGGGCCTTTCTTCACGGCGGCCTGAACAATGCTGTCCGTAAGGCCTGTGGCGGCGATCGGTTCCAGCAGCAGCCAACGCCGGATGAATCCATCGGCTGCGGGTTTCAGATCCGCTGTCTTGGACGGCGATAGAGTAGCGGCAGGAACCGAAGCAGCGCCGGCAGCCACTGCATTCACCAGCAGGACCGCCACAGCCGCTAGAACAACCACAAGAAAAGAAGCATCGCGTTTGAACGGACGCATGTGTCGCCTCCGCAGCGACCCCCGCGAACATGTTCGGGTATTTAGAGCCCAGGTACAGCGCGCCAGCACCGCACGGGGGACCGCCGTATCAGCGTCACGCTCAGCCTCCGAACACCATTTCCAGACTATCGTGCTCCAATAGCGTCTGTGTATCGTTCCAGAAGAATTACGTCTTGTTTCCGACAGCCGATTTTCGCTATACCTGAGTACAGGGGAATGAACACCCAAGTCGGAATTATTGGGGCACGGCCTGAGGGCATTCCGCTGGGGCACTTGCTGTATTAAGAAGGGATCGACTCGGTCACTCTGGAAACCCGCGATCACGAATATGTCATCGACCCCGGCGGCCCGCTCGAAACATCATTTGAGCTCCTTCTCGACCGTTATCACTCGTTGCATCTGTTGAATGAAGCGCTGGAGCACGGGCTGGACATTGTCGCATCACCACAACCGATGACGTTGGCATGGCTCGGTGTCCCAAGCTCGCGATACACGCAGCCTCGCACTCTCAAGTGCTGTTGAAACGATTCCGGCACCAAAGCGACTCCGATTCGTCCTGCTACGAGAAACACTGCGGTCTGAAGTAATCTCGTTGGCTGTAGGCGAGGAGAAGATGCTCCTCTTGATCGGAGTGTATTCAGGACCAGCGCATGAAAGGCAGTCTCCGTTCCTGGCTATATTCGTGGTGGTCCAACTTACCGGACCAGTTCCGTTGCTGCGAAGCAGGGCCTTTATATATAGGATCGAATGTTGCCCGGAGATCTTGTGGCAGGAAGGTGCAACTTCCTGCAAGCTGTTGAGTTCCGAGGGAGTCGACAGCTACGAATTTGACTACATTGCGCGATCTTTGCTGTAGACGATGCGAAGCCAACCCAAGGGATACATGAAGCTTATAGGGTTTCCAGTCTTGTCCGTTCCGATGCCTTGGGCGCAGGGGGTCGTGAGTTCGAATCTCGCCGCCCCGACCAACGTAAACAACTCATTTATTTGCAATGCCGGGTTTCGGCCCGGCTAGCGCACCTGTAGCGAACTGTGGCGTTTGGGGGTTCCTGGAAGCTCTTGACAGCTACAACATTGACTACAATCGGTCTAAACCATAATCGTCAGCGAACGTTTGAAACACACCTTACTCATTCTGTAAGATCCGGTCCGAGTGAGTTTCGCCTCCCGGCTAGCTGGCCCTCCTGTTCGTTTGGCCGGCGGATCGCCCCAGCCGGTACGTAGCCATTCCAATCGCGGCGAGGAATAGGCTTGAGACACTACGCGTCTGGGATGGCGGACGGGTGATCGACCGACCCGGGTTTAGAGGTCCGCTTGGTATGCCATGTAACCGCTCGGTTCCCTGACAACGTTGGGCTTTACAGGGACCTGCGGTTTGTCTTGGAAGACATGGGCGCCGACTACCTCAGAGAATCATCACCAAAGGCCTGCCTATCTCGCACGAAGAGCTCGGCGTAAAGTGAGTCGCGTGCGGAGATTCACAAACCCGGACGCCACACCTGCCGGTGATCGACTTACCGCGAAGATTGATTCGAGGCGAGACGCTGGTCTCCAAAGAACATGGTTAGAACCGATAGTAAAGGCCGAACTGAATCAGCCGCGGTCCCACCCCGGCACTGCTGTAGTTCTGCGACGTAATCTTGCCGAAGCCTGCCGTGTTCACGTTCTGGTCGTTGATAAAGAAGTTCGGGTGGTTGAACACGTTGAAGAAGTCGAAGTGTATCTCGAGACTCTGGCGCTCGGTGATCTTGGTGCCCTTTGAGACGGAAAAATCGTAGTTCCAGTAGCCGGGGCCGAAAAGCGTACGCCGTTGCAGCGAGCCGAGCGATCCGGGTTGCGGATTGAAGAATACCTGGCCTGCAAACGGGGGTGCGCCATCTGCCGCAACGCCCTGTTGGTTGGCCGGATTAATGTGACTTGGGTCGATCCAGTACGGTCCGTCGCCTCGCATGAACAGGCCGGTGATGTCGCGAAGCTGGCTGTATGTCAGCGGAGAGTCCACAGTATTTTCGGCGGACCGGGCTCCGCGATTTAGAGTGCCCCGCTGGGAGCGGGCTTCAACTGGATTGCCGCTATAGATGGCGAGAAATCCGCTCAATGCCCACCCGTCAATCAAGCGGTCAAGACCCTTGTTCGAGAAATGGAACCTGTTGGACGCGCCGAACGGCAGCGGATAATAATGATTGAACTTGAAGGCATGGCGCTGATCAAAATTCGCAATGCCTTTCTCGATTCCGGGGTTTCCGTTGTCGAGCTGCGCGTCGAAACCGCGCTGCTGGAAGGTGTTCGCGAGCGCCTTGCTGAAGGTGTAGTTGGCCTGGAACTGGAGCCCGTTGCGCGTGCGCTTGCGAACTTCAAACTGTGCCGCGTTATAGGTTGAATTGGCGGTGTTGTTCATCATGCCAGAAAACAGCGTATACGGGTTGGGAAAATAGCTAAAATCAGGCTGGTTCGCAGGAACGAAATTAGAACGGGGATTTTGGGTCTGATAAGTCTGCGCGAGCGTTCCCACCTCACCCGTGCGCAGAAGACCTTGAACCGTAGCGTTCGTAAGCAGGCCGCCTGACGGTAACAGAGGGAAGAAGGTAAGCACTTGACTGCCAGCGATCGCGGGATTATAGGCCGGATTAAACGTACCGGTAGCGTTCTGGGCCAGGAACCCGTTATTACGCGCGCGGATGAAATCCTGGAGGAACCCGCCGCGATTAACATCGACCTGATTAAAGTCGATCAACCGAAAGCCCTTGGCGGCGTGGTTCCCCACGTAGCGTCCTTCGAACACCCAGCCTTTTAGGTCGTGCTCTACCGAGAAATTCCATTGTTCCACGTAAGGCGTCGCCAGGTTGGGATCGATCAACCCTTGCGCGGGAGGCGAGGTCGGTGACAAATTGAATTGTGCCAGAGAAGTAGTCGGAAGCGCGAAAGGCGGTGTGTCGATTGGTGTGGGCAGGTCGGCGCGGCTGGTCAAATTGCCGACGTTTCGGTTAATAAAAAGGCCGTTGTTATTAACCAGCGTGTTGAAGACGCTATTGAGGGAATTGTCGTTAACGAACGCCACGTCGTACCCGCCGCGAATGGAGGTTTTTCCTTGCCCAAAAGGATCCCATGCGAATGCGACGTTGGGCGCGAAGTTGTTCTTATCCTGCTTGGTGATTTGTCTGCCTGCTCCGCTGCCGGTCAAATCCAGAGTAGCGTTTCCCAGCAGTGTGGCCGGTCCGTTGTTGTTTTGCAGCACCGGCTGGACGATCAGCCCGCTGGTTTCGTCGACGGGCGGGAAATAATCCCAGCGCAGGCCCAGGGTCAGCGTCAGGTTTCGCAGCACCTTAAAATTGTCCAGGACATATAAGGCGTAGTTGTTGTACGCAAAGTTGTTGATTTGCGGGGCTCCCTTGACGAATCCGGAAGTTGGGCTGGTGGGATTGAACTGCTGGGCGCCGGAGGTCAACAGCCCGGCGAGAGTGGATAAAAGGCCGTTGGCCCGGCTTACGTCCGTCGAGCTGGCGCCCGGTATACTGCCTGCCGTGAATCCAGCGGTAGACGCGGACGAAATACCGATGGTATAGGTCGGAACCGCGCCGTTGAAGTTAAACGAACCAACTCGCGTTTGGAAAGTCTGGAATCCGAATGACACCGTGTGGCGGCCTTTTACCCAGTTTGCGTTGTCATAGATTCCATACCAATTGACATTGCGCCCTTCGCCGACCTCGCCAGATTGTACCGGTGAGCTGAACTGCATTCCGGCGGTCGCCAGACCCGTAGCCAGCACGTATGCCGGGGATGGCGTGTTCAAATCGAACGTGGATGGGGCACGATTGTATCCGCCCCGAAGCTCGTTGGTCAGCGTGGCGGTAGGCGTCCAGCGGTAGGACACGGAAAACAGCTTGGCCGTGTTGTCGTTAAAGACCGGCGGAACCACACTATAGAAAGGCGTCAAGTCCGGACGGTCCGTGATCTCGCGGTTCCACGCGTAGGTGGCCGAGAACACATGCTTCGGCGTCAGGTTGTAATCCAGCTTGCCGGTGACGTTGTCTCGAACTCGCTTGTTGCGGGCATTGAAGCTATAGCCTGTCGTATTCAGCTGGTCGCCGATCGCGCTGTTGTTGCTGGTGGTGGGCACTTGATCCAGAAGTTTTTGCATGAACGGGCTGATTTGCAACCCGGACTGCGTCAGCACGTTGAATTGCTGGACATTCCCGCCGACACGATATTGAAGGATCCCCTGCCTGGCCGTCGGGGTGAGGATGGTATTGTTCACCGGCGTGGTGCCGGGCCGCCGTAAGCCCTCGTAATTCGACCAGAAAAACAGCTTGTCTCTCTTAATGGGGCCGCCCACAGTTCCGCCAAACTCGTTTGAATTCAGGAATGGTCGCGAAACTCCGTTCTTGTTGTTAAACCAATCATTGGCAGAGAAATAATTGTTGCGGTTGTACCAATAAAGCGAACCGTGATACAGATTGCCTCCCGAGGGTGTCACCAAACTAAAGGTACTGGCCGCCCCGCCGATCGTGGGATTGGAATTGGTAGTAGAAACCGTAAACTCGGCTACCTGTGCGATGGTGATACGGTTGGGAATGTTGTCCAGGTCATTGAGCCGTACCGAATCCTGGATATTGATTCCGTCGACATAAAGGTTCGAATAGCTGGGCCGCATACCGTTGACCACGGTATTGGCGCGGCCGTTCTGCGCCACGCCGGCCTGTAAAACGAATAGGTTGCTGATCTGGCGATCCAGCACCGGCAAGTTACGGATCTGCTCCTGTGTCGTGGTCGATGCGACTTCGGCCGTTGCCAGCGTTACACCCGGCGCATCGGCGGTCACCTCGATTGTTTGGGTGGTTGACACGAGGGATAGCTTTATGTCGGGCAGCGTCGTCTGTCGCCCTGGCTCGACTCTCACTTCCCTTGCGGTGTATTTGGAAAAGCTGGGACTCTCGATTTGCAGCGTGTACAGATCCGGCCTGACCGCAATCAAATCGAAGATGCCCTCGGAATTGGTACTGGTCTTCAGAAGCGGGCTGCTGCCTTCAGGCAGGTATAGGCTTACGGAAGCATTCGGAATCGCTGCTCCCACGGGATCGAGAACCGTTCCGGTAAGACGGCCGGTTTGTTGAGCATAGGCGGAGAGAGAGATGACGGCTAACCCCGCTAGGATCTGAAAACGAATCATTTGCTGTGCCCCCTTCCAGTTTCGATACCACCCCAACCATCGATTCAACCGGAAAGCACGCCTTTAGAGGTCGTGCGAGAAATGCCCGACTCTACCTAGAGATACACGAAACTGTAACACAATAATATTCTGTTGAAAAGCCTTTTGTTACGCCAAAATAGCAAGCTCCTTGGACATTGCGAACGCCAAGTTAGCCTGCGGGGACAATGAGTAGGCGGATTTATCGCCCTGCGTTCGAAGAATACCGGAGCCGCACCTTGACCAGCAGCGGCTCACTTGGCTTGACGGCGACTCGGTAAACGGTTTGGGGTGCCGGGTCTTCCTGCATCAACAGGCGAGTTCGGCCCGCAGCCACCTCCTGCTCCGCCTTCGTCCAAGGTTTACCGGCGCCGCCTGAGAGCTCAAATCGCTGGACGCTTCCTGTTCCCCACTGCTTTTCCCAGCCAGTCACCAGTTCGGTCGCAAGGGGCAGCGCTTTGGGGCCGATGTCCAATCCCTTTAGAGGCTCCGGCGTCAGGATCACCGTGAGTTCCTCTTCGCTTTGGTCCGCGCGGCTGTGGCGGAGCGTAAAGAAATTCGGCCGGTCATCTTGCCCAGGAATGTCGATTAGCTTGCCGCCGCTTACACGATTATCGCCACCGCGAGTGCGGGAAGTTGGAAATATCAGATAAGGCATCCCCCGCTCACCCGAGGCATAACGTTCGCGGTCTATTACATAAAGAAAGCCCGTATCAGGCGACTCAATCGTAAGGCGTACGCGATCTCCCTCCCGCAGATTGGTGTTTATGCCCACACGCTCGGGAACCCATTCCACCGTGTTCGAGCCTTCCTGCACCAGGATTCGAGCTCCGCTATCGGCGAGAGTGGCGGCACGAAGTCGCCAGACCGTCACGCCAACCTGTCGGGACGGCAATGGCTGGCGTATCGACGCCGTCACCGCATCACCGACCGTCTGATATTTCGCCCCAGCCGTCGCGGCGGCGGTTGTTGTCCGCGGACGGGCTTGCACCACGGCTTCCGGCACTATGGCTCGTGTCCCCGAATCGGATTGGGCCAACGCCGCACTAGCGGCCACGAGCGCCATCAGGACTCGATCGCATCTCATATAAGGCCTCCCCAGATTCACTGCCATTCCCCGTGCTGAACGAATGCCGCCCAATAATATGGCGATTCCCAGCGTTTCTGCTTCCTCATTTCCAGCTGCGCGGCGCGTAACGCCGCCGCCGGCCGCATGCCTTCGCGAAGCATGCTGCGATACATGCTGGTCATCAGCTCGGCCGTGGCCCGATCGTTCACGTTCCACAAACTCACAATGACGCGCGGCGCACCGGCATACAGAAACGCGCGCGTCAACCCCATGAGTCCCTCGCCGCGAACTTCCTTGCCCAGGCCCGTTTGGCAGGCGCTGAGGACCACGAGCTCGGCCGCAAGCCGCGTGTTATAGATGTCATTCACTCGCAGGAATCCATCCTCGGGCTGATTATTGTCGTCGACCTGCGAGAGCACCAGCGCGGAAAGACTGGGCCGCTCCGTGTCTAGGTAACCGTGCGTGGCGAAATGGAGATAGCGGTAGTCGCTCAGTTGTCCGCTGGTGGCCGCGACGCGGCTGGCCTCAAATCCGACGGCTCGCAGATTGGCGCCGCCGCGAAACACTCCGAGAATCTGATCGGCTTCCTGCGCCGTGTACGGAAGGCGCGGGATCTTCAGGCCCGTAGAACCGCTGTCGCCAGGCTCCGACAGATGCTCCAGAATGCGCGTAGATTCCGGAGACACAGGCGGAGTTGCATAAGCCACGGTCGTCTTTCCCGCGCGAGCATCCGTACGATCGAACACCGGATCGGCGAATACGGCGAGCATCTTCGAAGCCGGCTTGCGCCCTGCAAGCTCTCGGCGCAGGACCGCCATTGCCGAAGCCGAAGGCAGCATCACCACCTCATGCGCGATCACGAGCGGCTCGCCTTTGCCAACCGGAAGCATGGAGAAAGGCAATCGCTGCAGCGCCCCATCCGGGACCACCACCAGCGTTTTTCCGCCCAGAACCAACTCCGCCGGCCCGATCACCATCCGGCTCAATTCCTTGGCCGCCGTGGCCAGCGCAGCGTCGGCCTGCGCGACGCGCTTCAGCCGTTCCGGGGGAGTCTCCAGCCGCTTGACGGTGCTGCGGGCAGTGAGCAAGCCAGTGACTCGCTCCACCTGCGCCTCGATCTTGTCGCGTGCGGGAAGCTCCCACGCACGGATGTCGTGCTTGCCCACGGCCCACAGGTAGCTATGCTTCTCCCCCAGCGAGTATTCGAGCAGCAGCGTATTTTCATCCAGCAAGTCACGTTGGATCTGCGCCGCCGTCAGCGGACTCGGCTGGGTCAGCGCCGCGTACCGCGGACTGTTCTTACGGATGGCCGCTTCGACGTCCTGATACTGCGACTCCAGGTCGCGGATTTCCTGCTGCAGCGCAACGGCCTGCGCAGTAGCGGGCCCCAGCGGCAGCAGCCGCGAGCCCTTGGCGTTGAGCGTGTTGGTGATTTCGCGCTCGCGCTCGATCAGTTGGGGATCCACTCCGGCGCGGATATCAGCATCGGCCAGCATATCGAGCATGCTGCGCGCCCGGGACCGCTCGCTGGCTTCGAGCGCCTGATTCGCGTTGCCAAGCCGCATCAGCAGATCTATATAGAAGCTATATGAATCCTGGCGCGTGGCGAAGAAAGATGCTCGGAGCTGCTCGCTGTCCGCATGCGTGCGGTTCTCCTCGGTCAAGCGCAGCCCTTCTTCCATGCGGTCTCGTGCGGCGGCTAAGTCCCCACGATCGCTTTCAGCTCGGGCGGTGGCTTCGAGTGCGTTCGCCTCGGAATTTCGATCGCCGATGGCGCGGAATTCAGCGAGAGCCTGCTCGGCCTGCTGCAAAGCAGCCGCAGGTTGACCTTCCAGCATCAGAACGCGGCCCAAGTAAAGCATAGCCCCGGCCATGCTGCGGCGATCCTGCACTTCACGTTCCTCGTCCAGTGCCAGGCGAATGGACGCCTCGGCCTCGGCAAGTCTACCCAATCCCGCGTAAGTGAGCCCCAAGTCTCGCCGGATTTCCGCTTCTTTTCGACGGTCTGCCAGCGCTATCTCGATGGCGAGGGCCTGTTCCAGATACTCCAGCGACTTCGCCGGCTGCTCCATTGATTCATAGGTAAGGGCGATTACCTGCAACGTATCGCCTTCTCCCCGCCTGTCTTTTGCCTCCCGCCATAACGGGAGCGCCTGCTCCAAAATCCTCAGCGACTCCTCGAAATCACCGAGCCTCCGGTAGACGGCGCCGATATTGTGCTGAAATGCGGCTTCAAGGCGCGTATTGCCTTCCTGGCGCACCAGCGCGAGGGCAAAGGTGTAATCGCCGAGCGCGCTCTGCCAGTTTCCCAGGCTGCTCTCAATCTTTCCAATGTTGTTGAGCACGTTCGCTTCGTTCGCGTGTTCCCCAGTAGCACGGTACTGTGCGAGCGCGAAGCGGTAGGATTCCAGAGCTCGCTGCGGCTCGCCGAGCACGTCCAGCATGCCGCCGATGTTGTTTCGACCCATCGCTTCGCCGTGTTTGTCTCCTGCCTGTTGGAACAGGTCAGTAGCTTCCTCGTTGTACCGCAGAGCTGCTCTGATATCTCCGCTCTCCGCGAGAACGGCGCCCCGCATGAGCGCAGTCAGTGCCTCGTAGTATCGATCGCCGGAGTCTTTGAAGAAGGGGCGAACCTGATGAAGCAGGTCTATGGCCTGCCTGCGCGCATCGGGCGTCCTCCTTCTGCGCAATTGGTTTGCTTGCAGGAGTGCCTGATGGGCGGACACTTCCTCGCCGTCGGCTGCGGTGCCTTGATGCAACGCCTCCAAGGTCAACTGATAAGAGCCCTTGCTGGTCGGCAATCCCCCGAGCTTGATCTCAACGATATATTCACCGGCGATCTCGGCAATCCCCTCGACGGTTTCCGGTCCGTAGGCTCCGTTGGGCAAGTCGGATTCCATCACCACCTGCTGGCGCGAATCGCGCAGCGTGAGCACAATGTCGCTTCCGGTTTGCGTCGCGACGACTTTGACGAACTGTCCTGCTGTAACCGGCAAGGCAAGCCGGTCCACGGTCGCACCTTCAATCAGCCGGGTGAGTCGAACCCCCAAAGGCAGCCGGTCGAGGGCAGCGCTTTGCTGGGACGTTGCAGAGACTACACCCAGCAGGAAAAGCAAAGTAATCGGGATAGTTCGTCTCATACAAAACACCAGCAGTGGAGCGAGCTTAGCTTGCAGCCTGGGTTCTAGGTCAGGTTCTGACGCGGCTGAAGCCGTCTTTGCCGGCTAAAGCGCGCCCCACATTGTCACCAAATATCAATACTTGCCGGAAGCCTTCCTACTCGCCTGCTCCGGGAAGGGCGCGGTATCGGTCGCCGTCCAGGACAAATCGTCATCGCCCAGGCCCTTGACATCGTCATCAGGCGTGAATGTGCCACTTGTTAGCGTGGCGTTGCCGGTACTATCGATGGTCAGCGTAAAGCCAACGGCGTCGTATTTCCCTCCGTTGAATACGCCGCTCGATGGAAGGTGAAAGTCCGTGACGGTAAAGCTCGACACGGTATAGACGGTATTGGTCCCATCGCTGGTCCCGGTAACGCTGCTCGGAGTCGTGGCGATCGCGGACGCGTGGGAGTTGTCGTTGACCCGGTAGCTAAGGATCGCGCCGGCCTGCAGAACGCTGTTGGTAATGGTGTAGCTCAACTGAACCTGTCCGTCCGACTGGTCATTACCGGACACATCGACATCCAGGATCAGCCAATTAGTTGTAGACATTGTGTATTCTCCTTTTAGACTGAAATCGTTTGGCCGCTCCTGCACGGGAGTGGGCCGAATCCGAATCCGCTGTACAACTGGGGTCTCCAATCATACGCCCGTGGTCCAAACCGTTCAAGCAGCCTCCTGACACTAGGTAAAGCGTCATCAGCCGAAGGATAATCTCGCGCTGATAAGAAAAAGATTGGCCATGGTTCACAGATGCCGAAGTTCGAGCAAACCGCCCAAAACTGAATCCGCGCCTCGCAATTGTATGCTCGAGGTGGCCGGAAGACCCTTCCCGGGTTTCAATACAGCCAGCATATCCCTAATCTTGTGTTGAAGATCCGGGTTATCCACTCGCCCTGCCATTTCCAGAAGGTCAACCGGCTGCTCGGTCCATACGATCCAAAGCTGCTCGGTCCCCGGATGACTGTCGAAAACGTTCCATCCTGTTTCTGCGGTCTGGTTGGCAGCCATGGACAGTTTCGAGAGTATCCACAGACTATTGACACCGGCACTACCCGGTCCGTCACTTACAACATATAAGTAACCGGCCTGCTGAGATTGCGCCTGCACTCGAAAACGCCACCCGGCCTCGAATGTCTCGTTACGCGATGCTACATAAGGGTCTGCCACTGGTGTTCCATCCTTCATTCGCTGGGCAATGATCGAAGCAGTGAGGCTGCGCTCGGAAGGGGAACCGTGGGTCAGCCACCATCCCAACCCGCCAACCGCCAATGCTCCGGCCGCCCACGCCATCAACGCGCGGCGAGGAACAGCAATGGGCGTCGATGCCGGCTGGAGCAGCTCCCCCAAATCCTGGGCGACGTTCGCCATCGTCACGACCCGCTGTTCCTTATCTTTCTTGAGACACCGTTCGATTAGCTTGGTCAGCTTTGCTGGGACCGTGGGATCTACTGCCGCCGCGGCTGGTGGCTCAAGCGTGGCGATTTGATGCAGCGTCGCTTGTGGATTGGGGCCCTTGAACGGACGGTGTCCGCAAGCAATTTCGTAGAGGATGATGCCGAATGAAAAGACATCCGTGCGCCGGTCTACGGATTCGCCCTTCACTTGCTCGGGTGACATGTATGCCGGCGTGCCGGCGATCGCTCCGGGTATCGTCAGCGAGAGCGTGTGCGTGGCATCGGGATCTTGCTCCGCAGTCGGATCATGCTTGGCTAACCCGAAATCGAGCACTTTCACCATGCCATCTCCTCTGACCATGATGTTGTTGGGTTTGAGGTCACGATGGACGATGCCAGCGCTATGGGCTTTGGCGACGGCTCCAGCGGCTTGCCGCGCATATTCGAGCAGGGTCTCTCGCGGAGCCTGACGGCGCTCGAGCAACTCCTGAAGCGTGAATCCATCCACGTACTCCATCGCAATGAAATCCAGGCCATTCTCACCGCCGAATTCGTAGATGGTCACGATGTTGGGATGGTTCAGCGCGGAAGCAGCCTTGGCCTCGCGAATGAATCTTTCCTTCAGCGACAGCGTGCGGCGATCAGGAAGGAGAACCTTGAGCGCCACCGAGCGATCCAGATTGGTATCAATGGCTTTGTAAACCGCGCCCATGCCACCTTGGCCAAGCTTCCGGACAACTTGGTAGTGCGCTATTCTCTGCCCTTCCGCGAGCGGCGGCGCACTGAAACCTTCAAGCGTTACGGTATCCATCTCGGTCAGTGGCTGGTCGATCCAGGCAGGCTGCTGGGAAGCCGCGATCAGCGAATCCACTTCGGCGCGCAGGCCAACATCAGCGCCGCAAGCCTCCTCCACATACGCAATGCGTCGTTCCTTCGTCAATTCCAGGGCGTGATGAAGAATCCCTCTGACCCGGCGCCACCGCTCCGGGTCAAGTGGGGGAGACCCCGGTGGTTTCGACATGGAGCGAGCGTATCACAACGTGCGAGAGATGCTATTAGCGGCTCAATTCCCGGATCAACCAGGCTCGCGCCGTCACCCAGTGCCGGTTCGCACTAGCCTTGGAAATATTCAAAACCTCTGACGTTTCCTCGATCGACAATCCGGTAAAAAAGCGCAATTCGACAATCCGGCTCTGCTGCGGATCGAGCTTGGCCAGAGTGGTGAGCGCGTCATCCAAAGCGATTAACTCGCAAGGCCGGTTGTGGGACAGATCCAGAGCCTCGTCTAGCACCAGTGTGGGAACTCCACCCCCGCGTTTCTTTCGATTGCGCGTGCGGGCATGATCCACCAGAATCCGGCGCATCATTTGGGCGCATGCGGCGAAGAAGTGCGTGCGGTCGTTCCATTCGACGTCTTCCTGCGCTACCAGGCGCAGATAGGCTTCGTGAACAAGATCCCCGCTTTGCCAACTGTGGTCATTCCGCTCGCGACGCAAACGCTGCTTTGCCAGCCGTCGGAGCTCGGAATAAACCAACGGCGTGAGTTTGGCGCCCGCAGCTTCGTCGCCTTGGGACCATTTTCGGAGTAGTGCCGTTAGATCGCCAACTGAGTCTTGCACAGTTTAGCTCGCTGTAACTTTCAACATGGGAAAAAACACATTCGTAAAGTTTAAGGATCCACTTCGCCCAACGGCACAATCTGACTCTATCTTATTGAAACGGAATCGTTCCTAGTCACGGGATTCTCTCGCAGTAGTCAAAGGCCGCAATTGGGACCTGCAGAGGCCCCGCAACCGCAGTCATTAATAGGCTTAGGATGAGCGGCGCATCTGCCGCAAGTACACGTGCAGCACCGGTGGCAGCGCCAATCGGCGCAAGTGCAGGGGCGCGCTGTAGTGAGAATTGTAGCTGACCAATTCCACAACTTCCAAAAGGCTGGCTCCGTAAAGGCCTGATTCTATTGAGGGAAAATTCAGGAAGTCACCTGCCTTGGGCGCAGGCGCGCTCCCTTCCGGTGAATCTTTAGATTCAACAGCTTAGAAGTCGAACTCGTGGAACCTGAGGAAACTATGGCTACATTTTCGACTACATTTAGTTGAGGCCATGGTCGGAGTTTGGTAGAAGTAGCCGAAGCTGAACGGATTAAACCTATCGAGAGCTGACATAGCGCACCTGCAATTACGGCAGGTGGGCTGAGCCGAGTCCACGAGGCGCTCCGAAGCATCCGGCAACGTCGAAAACACGCTTTAGGACCAAGCATTCCAAAAACGGTCGGCCATGGAGATTTGCTTGGGAACGCTGCGGCGTATAGACTACGGAAATACGTGCCCGAGCATCGCCATACGATCCGGGCACGATTGGTCCATCGCCACGCCGCGAAAGCACTC
>Ga0105248_10000282_pt1 | contig 60115 bp, 51 predicted proteins | sample KBSS34metaG_FD_81524 | JGI IMG/M metagenome (GOLD analysis project Ga0105248, IMG submission 81524) | Switchgrass rhizosphere microbial communities from Kellogg Biological Station, Michigan, USA - KBS S3-4 metaG | ecosystem: Host-associated > Plants > Roots > Rhizosphere > Soil | place... | reverse complement strand
GTCTCCAGAACGATACGGACAGCGCCTTCCTTGAACTCCCGATCGAACTTACGACGCGATTCCACGACAATCGCCTCACCCTCTGTTCGCGATGTTCTCCACGCTCAAAGGGGAAACTCAGCCTGGCACGCGGGTGCGGTGGTGGCGTTCTGAGGGTGGGGCGGGCTGGTGGTGGGGGTGGTGTCGAGTAAACGCTCGACTCTGCCAGCATCGGCCCCGAGGTGCGCGGCCGCCTGACTTCCTTGACCAATGGCTGGTCATGCCGGTGCTGGCTGCCGCCGCACCAGCGGCGGCAGCCAGCACGTCGAGCCGCTCGCCGCGCTCTGCCCCTATCGGCAGGCGGGCAGGTGCGAGGCCTGGACGTACCCCCAGCGGCCGGACTGCGGCGCGTACCCGAGCACCCACGTCTGAGGGCCGGGGTGTCCGCAGTGGGCTGTGGTGATGTAGAAGGAGTCACCGGATCGCACGTTCCCGATCACGAATGACTGGGGAGCGCTACGTAGGGTGCCGACCGAGTCGGGGTGGATGAGAGCGCCTTTCTCCTTCCCCGTATGGTCGGCACTGACCGGTACCGCCTTGGTCCGGCCGTTCCCGCCGACCGCTTGGAGGTCGGGGAGAGGGTGCTGTTGCGCGTCGTAGGCGCGGGGGTCGTTCAGACAGTCCTGTGCGATGAACCCCCAGGAGGGTTCGCTGTTCTTGGCGTAGTCAAGAATCAGCGCGTAGCCCTTGTAGGTGTAGCGGACGCCTACGTGGTACGCCGCGCCGCTCGACGAGCGTCGGGTCTTGGTCCACGACCTTTCTGGAACCCCGTCCTTCGGGAAGTTCTCGTAGACCTGGCACTTCTCCTTTTTGAGAGTGGTCGAATGCGTGTAGTCCACGGAGCCGTTGCCGGCGGACGCCGGCCCTGCCACGGATGCCACCACCGCGACCATCATGGTGGTGGTCATCAGCAGCAGCGCCAACCATCGGCGTGTCATCATTCGCCTCGCTCTTTTCTCTCGTAGGTGATTTCGTGACCGTGCACGCAGGAAGAGGAAATCGGGCACGGGCCGGCGGCGCCGACGACAGCGACCTTCGGGAGCGAGAAAGCCCTGCCAGAGACCCGGTCGAAGGCTCGGTTCCTCGACCTGCGACCATCGTCATCACGCCACCAGGCGTTGACAAGGACGCGGTCATAAGACGAGACGAACGGGACTTGTCCCAGGCCTCCGACCTGGGGACTGAGACGAAGACGGGGACGGCTGAGACATTGAGCGGACGCCGAGGGTCGACACGGGAACTTTCATCGGACTTGCCTGAGCCAGTCCAGTTGTTCACGACGGAACTCCGCCGGATCGTCACGTCGACCGGGATGAGTCAAAGAGAGCTCGCCCAGAAGCTGTATGTGAGCACGGCGCAGGCGAATCGGTATCTCTGCGGCAGGGCGAAGATCCCGCCTGGGCAGCTCGACACAGTATTCGGCCTGGGGGGACTCACGCAGGAGGAACAAAATCAAGGACTGCGGCTATGGCAGCAGGCATGGGAACCCGGGACGGCTGATACCGAGAAACCCCCACCGGGTGACCAGCCGGTCGACACCAGCCAGGTCGTCGACACCGACGACCCACCCACCGGAGCAGACACCCCAGCCGCCGTGACGTCCGCTGACACCGAGATGTCGGCGCCGAACCTCCCGGGCAGCCAACCGCTGGGCGTCGACGCCAGAAAGCCCGAGGGAACGGGAGACAGCGAGAGTCCACCGGGAGCCCGTGGCGGAAAAAGCACCAGGCTGCGCCGCCTACTGGCCGTGGCCGTCTGCGTCCTCGTCGGTGGCCTGATCCTTGCCGACCGCCTTCCCGGGCATTCCCCGAAGGCCGAGGGCAAGCCGAGTGCCATCACCGGCACGCCGCTGCCCGCGACATCGAGTCCGACCGCGGCCCCGGCCTCAGCCTCGGTGGCCGCCTCACCCGGACCAGCTTCCTCGAAACCGGGCACGACCCCTACCACCTTCCAGCTCTCAAGGTCGCCGCAGCGCGTGGAGCCCTCCCCGACCCCGCCATCGACGGCGGGGCCGCCGGCCGCGGCCGTCCCGTCCGGCACCCGGTACTGCTCCGTCTGGCAGTACCGGGTGACCGAGCACGCGGACGTCGTGAACGTGACGAAGACGCCAGTCGCGACCGCGGCAGCGGGCCAGACCTTCTACAGGTCCCTCGATCCCACCGTCCCGAAGGTCCAGTACCGCTACTACGGGTCGGTCGGCGCCGGAGGACCGACAGGCTACGTCCTCCAGGAGAAACTCGAGTTCGTCCGGGAAGTCTGCGGCGCCCAGTAGCCGAACGGAGCCGTTCTTGGCGTCCGTGCTCGGTTGGGGCATCGCAAACACGCTGTAGGCAGCGAAATGATCCGGCCCAGGCAAGGCCCCTCACCCTGTCCTTCTCAGGAGATCGTTTCCGAGTGACTGGGGAGGTCGGGATGGGGGAGCTCGTGCCGGCGCTGTTGCATAGGCCGATGCCATGGTCGACCTCGGCGGCCGAGGCATGATCGAGTGGTGTCTCGCTGCCGCCCTCGTCCGCCGGTCCCAGCGTCGGAGTTCGCCGGGTTCCGGTTCCCGCCTGAGGTGATCGTGCTCGGCGTGCGCTGGTATCTGCGGTTTGCCCTGTCCTACCGGGACGTCGAGGAGCTGCTGGCCGAACGCGGCCTCGTCGTTGACGACGTCACGATCTACCGGTGGGTGCAGCGGTTCACGCCGCTGTTGATCGACGCGGCCCGGCCGTGCCGCCACAGCCCCGGTGACAGGTGGTTCACGGACGAGACGTATGTGAAGGTCGCCGGTCGCTGGACGTACTTGTACCGGGCGATCGACCAGTTCGGCCAGGTCATCGACGTCCTCGCTTCCGAGAAGCGGGACCTGGCCGCAGCTCGCCGGTTCTTCACCCGGGCGCTGGCCCATGGCCGCCGGCCGGTGGAGGTGACCACTGACCGGGCTGCGGCCTACCCTCGGGTCCTCGACGAACAGCTACCCGCCGCCCACCATGTGGATGACCGGTACGCGAACAACAAGGTCGAAGCTGATCACGGCAGGTTCAAGGCACGGCTGCGGCCGATGCGAGGGCTCAAGCGTCTTCGCTCGGTTCAGGTGATCGGATCCGGGCACACGTTCGTCCAGAACGTTCGCCGTGGGCACTACGAACTCGGCGTCGACGCCAAGCCCTGTCTCCGGCTCGCGGCAGCGTTCACCGAGCTCGCGCAGGCCATCTGATCAGGCCACCTACCTGACCGTGGCGTGTCTGGGGCCGGCCCAAAGCAACACAGCCCTTGCGCCTCAGTTCGATCATGATCGGGATCATGTCAACGTCATCTCTCGGGGGCAAGCGGCTCACGCGGCGGCACATGGGCTGTGAACCGGATCGCTGCCAGGTCGTCGTGGCCGCCCGCGGCGGGTGTCCCCGTCGGGAGCCGGGCCGATCTCCGGCCGGCGGCATCGTCGGTGCGGCTAAAGTGCCTGTATGGCGAGCCCTCCCGGTGATTCCGTCGACCTCGGCAAGATACAGGCTGTGCTCTTCGACATGGATGGCACGCTCGTCGAATCCGACGCCGCGGTGGAGCGTGCCTGGACGCGGTGGGCCGAGGAATACGACGTGGACCGTGGGAGTGTTCTCGCGATCGCGCACGGAGTTCCAGCAATACAGACGGTGCGACGGATTCGGGCGGACCTGGACGCCGAGGCCGTCGCGGCCGCCGTCGTCCGCCAGCACGAACTTCAGTACGACGACCTGGCCGATGTCGTTCCGGCGAAGGGCGCGGCCGAGTTGTTGGCGGCCTTGGCGAGGCTCGATATCCCCTGGGCCGTCGTCACAAGCGCGGACACCCGTCTGGCAAAGGCACGACTAGGGGCAGCGAACTTCGAGCCGCCGGTGCTGATCACGGTCGACGACATCTCGCGAGGAAAGCCTGACCCCGAGGGTTACCTTCTCGCCGCGGCGCGGCTCGGAGTCGATGTTTCCGAATGCCTCGTCGTCGAGGACGCGGCGCCCGGCATTGCAGCGGGCAGGGCTGCCGGCGCGCTCGTCGCCGGCCTGAAAGGGTTGGCATCCGATCTCACGATCGAGGACCTGGCACAGCTCGTCGGACCGCTTACCACGGCCGCGGCGAGGCCAACCGACCCGAACTCGCCGGCGGACTCCCCCTGAATCCACCCAGGCTCCGCGTCAGGTGTATGAGTACACCTCCAGCTGGAAAACGTAGCCTGCTGCGGTGTGTCCCTGGCCGGGGTTCCCTGGGCAGACGCCCCGGTTCGGCTGGTATCCGTCGAAGTAGAGCGAGCTGCACTTGGAGCAGAAGCGCCACGCGCTCTGGAAGTTCCTCGGAACGGGATTCTGGTCGTGCCAGAGAATGTTCTGCGGGAAGATACCGGTATGCCGCTGGCCACCGCGGCCGGCGCATACCCCCGGCGAGTCGTGGTAACACAGCAGGCCGCAGGACGAGCACTGCCGCCAGTCGCTCTGCTGGTGCGCCGTCTCGCCGGCGTGGTGGTCGGTGCTGTTGGTGAAGGGTATCCCGAAGGTCCAGCCCTGGATCACGTGTCGGCCGGCCGCCGGGCACCGATTGTTGACCTGTTGCAGGTTCCGGACCAGGCCGAAGCATTTGTTGCAGTAGCGCCAGTCGGGATGCCAGATCCCCGACGCCTGGGCGGCCGGCGACGACAGCATGGCTGTCGCCGTGACGGTTGCGAGTCCCAACCCCGCCGCCAGAAAGGCGCGCCGTGGCAGGCCAGCCGACGGTTCGTCCACTGTCATTGTGCGCCCCCGTAGTGATGCACGCACCGTCGTGGATGACGGTGGGAACACTATCGCCCGGCCGGCCTCGGCAGCGGTGATCGTGACTGATGTGCGACAGGATGTGCCAGGATGGTTCTGGCGTTATCGGGTGCTCGGCGCACGTTGCCGGCGACAGCCTTTAGTTGCTGTAGACCCGGCGGGGCTCGAGGAAGACGGCGGTTCGGCGTTGTTCGACCATGACGCGGTCGTAGGCGTCCCAGTCGTCGTGTGTGCCGCCGGCGGCCGCAAATACCTCGCGGAGCAGGAGACGGAGTCGCTCAGCGTCGATGTCGGAGTGCGGGTCGTCCGGGCCGATGAGTTGTGCGTTTCCCTCTGCCGCAACCCATTTCCAGCCGGTCCTGACGGTCACGGTCAGCGCCGGCCGGGCACGCAGGTTGGCGAGCTTCACCGGGCCGTAGGTGACGAAGCCGACGACGGGCACCGCGGTCAGCGGATGCGCCAGGACGCCGACGTTGACGACGGATGACTGGATGGTCTGGTCGGCCCGCAGCGTCGAGACCACCGCCAGCCCGTGCTCTTCGCGGCCCAGCGCCGCCAGCTCATCCAACGTCACCATCGTCACGCGACTCCCGTCCGTCGACGCCCAGGCGCGGAAGCCTGGCCTCGCCCGCATCAGCGTCAGCCCGCGGCCGCCTGTATTCATTCCACCGTTGGGGACCAGTAGTCGGTGGCGAAGGCCAGGTGGTAGCGCAGCTCCACTCCGGGGAGACGATCGCATCCAGCATCGATGCGGGGGGAGCCTCAGGTACGCGCCAGTTCCGTGTTCGCGCGTTCCGTGATCAGCGTCAGGACCCGGCCCGCGGTCGCCAGGTCCTCGGCGGGGATGCCGGCGTACACCCGGGCGGAGATCGGGGCGGTCTCGGCGCTGGTGGTCGCGAACAGTTCCCGTCCGGCATCCGTAAGGCGCACCCGGGACTCGTTCGCCGATTCTTCCGCGAGCAGCTTCGCGCCGGTCAGTTCCTCGATCACGCCCCGCACGACCGACTCATCGGTCTTCAACGCGTCAGTGACCTCGTCGACTAGTTGATCGCGGTCGATGGAGTCGCCGGCGGCGACGACGGCTCGTAGCGTCACGCTCTGGTTGAAAGTGGCGCCGTGGCGGGCGAGTACGCCTTCCAGAAGGGCGCGCCCGGCGTAGTGCGCCAAGGCGATGAGGCGGGGGGTATTCGGAGGTGCGGTGGGTGCGGACGGGGTGGCGGTGGTCATGACTTCTCCTCGGTGTTCTCGCTGAACGGATCGAGTGGTGCAGCCAGCAGGGTTGCCAGCTCGTCGGTGAACTGGCGGGTGCGCGCGCCGTTCTGTCCCCCGAGTGGCTCCAGTAGCTGGTCCAGAAGTCTCTGAACCACGGCGATCGCCCTTCGGGTGACCTCGCGACCTTGATCGGTGAGGGTCAGCTGCATGGCGCGGGGATCGGTCGGATCGCGGGTTCGGACGACGAGTCCGGCGGCTTCCAGGGCACGGGCGAGCTTCGAGACGTAGAGCGGTTCCAGTCCGGTGTGATCGGCGAGCCGGCGCTGGCTGGGCCGCAGCCCAGAACGCGACATGCCGTACAGCGACGCCATGACCGCGTACTGGGCATGCGTCAGACCCAGCGGGGCGACCGCCCGGTCGACAGCCACCCGCCACTTCATCGACAGCCGCCACACCAGAAACCCCGCCGTAGCCCTCTCCGCCGCCGAACTCATGGCAGTTACAGTACATGGCTACTATGAACATGGCTACTAAATGAGGATGAACGCGGACGGACGCGGCGCGGCTGCCGCCCGGGCGGGACCAGCACGCCCAACGCGGCGAGCACGTCGCCCAAGGTCGGGCTGATTGTCGTCACCGACGGTGATCGCGCCGATCGGCTGGGCGGGTTGGCGCGCGATGACCTCCGAGGGCCTCGCTGTCGTCGCGGGACCGTAACGGGGCAGTCATCTCGATGAAAATAGATCTCATCAATATTCTGTCTCATGAGAGCGCGAGCGGACCTCGGGAGCCAGGGACTGGCGGTGATCGACGTCGGTGGTATTGATGCGGACAATGTCGCTGCGCTGGCCGACCTGGCGACCCAGATCGATGCCGCGTGCGCGGCGACGGGGTTCTTCGTCGCTGTCGGTCACGGAATCGATCGGGACCTGACCGCTGCCGCGCTCGCCGCCGCGAACGACCTGTTCGGGTCGGACGAGGCAGTGAAGGAGAGTCTGCGCGTAGCCTGCCCGCCCGGTGTGCAACGCGGGTACTACGGCCTGGGCGCCGAGGCCCAGGCGTCTGCCGCCACACCCACGGCGACCTCCATGGCCGGTCGGAGCCTGCCCGGCAACCCAGCCCGAAACGCCGCGCCCGCCGCACCGACCGGACCCGCCGGACCACCGTCGACGCCCGCGACGGAGCCTCCCGATCTTTCCGAGACGTTCGCGATCGGCCCCGAGCCCTTCGTCGACGCCGGGCCGTTCACCGCCGGCAACGTCTGGCCGCGACACCTCCCCACCTTCCAGCGGACCTGGATCGCTTACCGCCGAGCGATGGAATCGTTCGCGCACCGGCTGCTGCGGGTGGCGGCGCTCGCGCTGCGCGACGACCCGTACGCCTTCGATCCCCTGGTGACCCGCCCGATCGGCACCACCCGGGCACATCACTACCCGGCGCTCGCCACCCGCCCGGAGACCGGTCGCCGCCGTGGCGGCGCGCATACCGACTACGGCACGCTCACCGTCCTCGCCGTCGACGGCCGGCCAGGCCTGGAGGTCCGCGTCGGCGCGGCCTGGGTTCCGGTGACCTGCCCGCCCGACGGTCTCGTCGTCAACGTCGGCGATCTGCTGGCGGTGCTGAGCGGCGGGCGGTGGCGTTCGGCCTGGCATCGGGTCGCGGTGCCGGCCGGCGAGCCGCCGTACCCGGCCCGCACGAGCATCGCCCATTTCCAGTTCCCGAACGACGACGCCGTGATCGACGGTGTCGATCCGGCCGGACGACCCGTCTCGATCACCGCCGGCGCCTATCTGACGACCAAACTCGCCCAGCTCGGCCGGGTCGCGCCACGCGCCACGACCGTGCGCCACCGCAACGAGGTGACTGCATGACCGCCGCCGCGAGCCCGGCCACCACCAGCACGGGCACCACTCACGCGAGCAAAACCGCGGCCGCCGCGGCCACCGACCCGGCCACCACGACCACCACGACCACCGACCCGGCCACCACGACCACCGGCCCAGCTACCGCGGCCACCGCCGACGGCCCGGCAGCGGCAGCCAGCACCGCCAGCTCGGCCGAGGCAGCCGTCGCGGTACCTTCGCCCCGCCCCGGCACCGCTGCCGCCAGCGTCGCAAGCGGCCTGTCGGGATCCGGGATCAGCTTCACCGCGGTCTCCAAGACGTTCGACACCGGTCGCCGGGGAGCGTTGCGTGCCCTCGACGAGGTGGGCTTCGAGGTCCGTGGCGGGGAGTTCGTCTCCCTGCTCGGCCCGTCGGGATGCGGGAAGTCGACCGCGCTGCGGATGGTCGCCGGGCTGGAGGCGCCGTCCGGCGGGGAGGTCCGCGTGCTGGGCCGGCCGCCCGCCGAGGTGGTGTCGGAGCACCGGGTCGGGATCGCCTTCCAGGATCATGCCCTGCTGCCGTGGCTGGACGTGCGTGGCAACGTCGCACTGCCGTTCCGGGCCGTCGGCCGCCGCGTCGACCGGGGACTCGTCGACGAGCTGATCGAGCTGGTCGGGCTGACGGCGTCGGCCGGGCTGCGTCCGCGCGAGCTGTCCGGGGGGATGCGCCAGCGGGTGTCGATCGCGCGTTCGCTGGTGCTGCGGCCGGACGTCCTGCTGTTGGACGAGCCGTTCGGCGCGCTGGACGCCGTGACCCGCCGCCGGCTCAACCTCGAGCTGCAGCGGATCTGGGCGCAGCGGCGGATCACCACCCTGATGGTCACGCACGCGGTGGACGAGGCGGTGCTGCTGTCCGACCGGGTCGTCGTGATGAGCGCCCGGCCGGCGCGGGTCGTCGACGTCGTCACCGTGCCCTTCGATCGTCCGCGCGGCCTGGAGCTGCTGACGGATCCCACCTTCCACGAGCTGGAGGACAGGCTGACCCGCGCTCTACTCACCACGACCGGCGACGCCGAGGGTCCGGCCGACGCCGGGGGCGCCGAGTGTGCCGGGGGCGCAGGGGGTGCCGAGGCTGCCACCGGCGCCGCCGCGGGCGACCGAGCCGCTGCCGACCCAGCCGCCAGTTCCGACATGGAGGAGTCATCGTGACCGACACCGGGCCGCACGCCGAGGAGCACCCCGACCAGCACGCGGACCAGCACGCGGACCAGCACACCGATCAGCCGCCGTGGGAACGGCTCGCCGCCACCCTCGAGCCGTGGCTCGTCGAGGTGCCGCCGGGCGGCGCCAGCGCCGGGGAGCCGCTCGTCGAGGAGATGGCCCGGATCTTCGACGAGCTCGGCTTCATCCTCGTCCGCGGCGCGCTCGGCCCGGCCCAGGTCGACGAGCTGGACGCCGAGCTGGTCCGGCTGCACACCGCCCTGATGCGCGGGGAGCTCGACCCCCGGCACGGCGCCGCCGAGCTCGAGCCGCCCGGCGAGGTGATCGTCGACGGCCTGCGGTTCTGCAACTACGTCGTCTACGTGAGCCAGGCGTCGGAGCTGGTCGACCGCACGATCCGGAGCTCGCTGATCAGCACGCTCGCGCCGCGGCTGCTCGGCGGCGAGACCTTCTTCTACGACTACGACCGGCACGGCGTGATGTACCTCGACGCCCGCGGAGCTTCCCTCTACAAGGGCCTCATCTGGCACCCGGACTACGAGTCGACGCCGAACCTGCCGATCTGGCCGGCGGTCGCGTTCACGATCAACATGGACGACACGTCGCCGGAGAACGGCTTCCTGCGGATGCTCCCGGGCAGCCACCGCACCCCGCCGGCCCAGCGCCCCGAGAAGTACCGGAAGGTCCCGGGCGAGGTCGCGGTCTACTGCCAGCGCGGTGACCTGATGTTCCACCACAGTCACCTGTGGCACGCGGCGAGCCGGCCGAGCAACGACGACGCGATCCGCCGGCACCTGCGCGGCAAGTGGTGCTCCGGCGCGCCGGTGGCCGCCGGCGCGTGGGACGGCCGGTTCGACAACTCGGCGACGCGGGCCAGCGGGCGCTGACGTGGCGGTCCTCAACGTCGAACGGTACGGCGACCCGGCCGGCCCGCCGTTGCTGGCGATCCACGGGATCACCGGCCACGCGCGTCGCTGGGAACGGCTCGCCACCGAGGGTTGGCCGGCACGGCGGACGTTCGCCGTCGACCTGCGCGGCCACGGCTTCTCGCCGTGGGAGCCGCCGTGGTCGCTGGAGCAGCTCGTCGACGACGTCCTCGACACCCTCGACGACCTCGGCGCCGGGGCCGTCGACCTGGTCGGCCACTCCTACGGTGGCGCGGTCGGGCTGCGGCTGCTGGCCCGCGAGCCCCATCGGCTGCGCCGGCTCGTCCTGCTCGATCCCGGGCTCGCCCGGCCGTCCACGCTCATGGCCGCCGAGGCCGACGCGATGCTCGCGGCCGACGGCTGGCCGGACCTCGACGCGGCGATCGTCGCCCGCAGCGCCGGCTGGCTGATGTCCTCGCCGGACAGCACGGCGCTGGCCGGGTCGCTGCGGGTCGGCGCGACCGCCCAGGGCACCGGTGGCGTGCATCCCGCCATCCGGACCGAGATCGACCAGCACCTGTACGAGGGGGGCGACGGGCGGTACCGGTTCCGGTTCAGCCGGCCCGCGGTCATCGCGGGCTTCGGCGAGCTGTGCCGGCCGGTACCCGAGATCGCGGAAGGCCGCCCGACGCTGGTCGTGGTCGCCGGGCAGGCCGGCGTCGTCATCCCCGACGTCCTCACCCAGCTGCGCCGGGAGCTCGGCGATCAGCTGCTCGCGACGACGCTCGACTGCGGCCACATGGTCGCCTGGGAGCGCTTCGAGGACACCGTCTGCCTGGTCGACACGTTCCTGAACCGCTCCGACCCGAACCACCGTGACCCCGACCGGCCCGACCCCAACCGGCCCGACCCCGACCGGCCCGACCCGAACCGCGCCTGACCCGGCGAGAGGAGCCACCTTGTTCGACCTGCTGATCGTCGGCGGCACGCTCGTCGACGGCACCGGCGCACCGCGCCGCGCGGCCGACGTCGCCGTGACGGCCGGCCGGATCGTCGCCGTCGGCGACCTGCGCGACCAGCCGGCCCGGCGCAGCATCGACGCGTCCGGCCGGGTCGTCGCGCCCGGCTTCATCGACCTGCACACCCACTACGACGCGCAGGCGTTCTGGGACCCGACGCTCAGCCCGTCGCCGCTGCACGGGGTGACGACGGTCGTCGGCGGCAACTGCGGGTTCACCATCGCCCCGCTGTCCGACGACCCGGCCGACGGCGCCTACCTGATGCGGATGCTGGCCCGGGTCGAGGGCATCCCGCTCGAGACCCTCGAGGCGGGGGTGCCGTTCGACTGGCGCTCGACCGCGGAGTACCTCGACCGGCTGGACGGGACGCTGTCGGTCAACGCCGGGTTCATGGTCGGGCACTCGGCGCTGCGCCGGGTCGTCATGGGCGCCGCGGCGCTGGAACGGGCCGCGACCGACGCGGAGATCGCCGCAATGTGCGCGCTGCTCGCCGACGGCCTGCGCGCCGGCGCCCTGGGCTTCTCGTCGTCGTGGTCGCGTACCCACAACGACGCCGAGGGCGCCAGGGTGCCCTCCCGGGTGGCGACCAGGCAGGAGGTGCTCGCGCTGTGCGCGGTGTGCCGGGAGTTCCCCGGCACGTCGCTGGAGTTCATCCCGCACGTCACCGCGGCGTTCGACGAGGAGATCCTCGACCTGATGGCAGCCATGTCGGTCGCGGCGCAGCGCCCGCTGAACTGGAACGTGCTGCCGGTCACCGCGGGCACGGCGGGCGACGCCGCCGCGAAGCTCGCCGCCGGTAGCCACGCCACGAGCCGCGGCGGCCGGGTCGTCGCGCTGACCGCGCCGATGACGACCGCGCTGCGCCTGAGCTTCGACAGCGGCTTCATGCTCGACGCGCTGCCCGGCTGGGCGGACGTGCTATGGCTGCCGCGGGACGAGAAGCTGCGCGCGCTCGCCGATCCGTCGGTGCGGGCGCGGCTGCTCGCCGGCGCCGCCAGCCCGGACAACCCCCTGCCACACATCACCGACTGGGAGCGCAAGCAGATCCTGGAGGTCTTCGACCCGGCGCTGCGCGCCGCCGTCGGGCGGACCGCCGCCGAGCTCGCCAGCGAGGCCGGCTCGACGGCGTTCGACGCGCTGCTCGACGTCGTCATCGCCGACGGCCTGCGGACCACGTTCGGTTCCGTCGTCGAGGAGAGCGCGTCCGACTGGGCGGCGCGGGCGGAGGTCTGGCGGGACGCGCGGGCCGTCGTCGGCGCCTCCGACGCCGGCGCCCACCTCGACCTGTTCGCGTCCTTCCAGTACACGACGGTGCTGCTGGCCGAGGGCGTCCGGGAACACGGCGTGATCTCGCTGGAGGAGGGGGTGGCGATGCTGACCTCGGTGCCGGCGGACCTGTACGGCCTGGTCGGGCGCGGCCGGCTGGCGGTCGGGGCCTGGGCCGACGTCGTCATCCTCGACCCGGCGACGGTCGGCGCCGGCCCGGTGCACACCAGGTTCGACCTGCCGGGCGGGGCGGGGCGGCTGTACGCCGAGGCGATCGGCATCGACCGGGTGCTGGTCGGCGGCGTCGACACCGTCGTCGACGGCGAGTTCACGGCCGCGCGCGCCGGCGCGCTGCTGCGCGGCGGCAAGGACACCAGGACGGTGCAGCTTGTCTGAGCAGCTGCGCGTGCTCGCCCTGCCCGCCCGGCCCGGGCCGTCCCGGCCGGTGCCCCGGTGGACGTCGTCGTCGCTGGCCCGCGCCGCCGGCCCGTACCTGCTGCCGGCGCTCGGCGCGGTCGTCTTCGTCGCGCTCTGGGAGTGGACCGGGCGGGCGGGCACGTTCGGGAAGACGTGGGTGCCGCTCACGACCATCTGGGACGAGTTCTCCCGCCCCGGCCGGTCCGAGCTGATCGGCCGGGCGGCCCGCGCGACGTTTCGCCGGGCCGCGATCGGCTTCGGCGTCGGCTTCGCGCTGGCGGTCGCGGCCGCGTCGCTGAGCTCGATCCTGCCGCGGGCGCGCAGCGCGATCGGCGCAGCGGCGATCGCGCTGAACTCGATCCCGTGGATCGCGCTCGCGCCGCTGCTCATGATCGTCGTCCCGCGGGACCAGACGCCGATCGTGATCGCGGGCCTCGCCGTCTTCTTCCCGGCCTTCGTCACGGTCAGCGCCGGGCTCGCCGGCGGCTCCCGGCAGCAGGAGGACCTGCTCGGCGCGCTGGGCGCTCCCCGCTCGCGGCACTGGCTGCTGGTCCGGTTGCCGAACGCGGTGCCCTCGCTCGTCCTCGCCGTGAAGCTCGCGCTCCCGTCGGCGATCATCGGGGCGGTGTTCGGCGAGTGGTTCGGCGCCGGCCGGGGGCTGGGGCTGCTGCTGCTCACCTCGATGCAGAGCTACCGGCCGGCGCTGCTGTGGGCCGTCTGCCTGCTCATCGCCGCGGTCACGATGGTCGCGTACGGCCTGCTCAGCCTGGTCGAGCTGGCCGTCGAGCACCGGTTCGCGCTGCGGGCCACCGACACCGTCGCGCTGCCGGGGCGGGCGCGTGCCGGCTGGCGCGGGGCGGTCGGCTGGCTCGCGTTCGCGGTGCTCGCGGTCGCCGGCTGGGCGGCGTACGTCGAGGCGAGCGGGGTGAGCCCGCTGCTGGTCCCGACGCCGCGCACGGTCGGCGGCGAGCTGGCCGACGCGCCGGGGCTGTTCCTGCGCAGCGCGCTGTCCACGATGCGGCTGGGGCTGTCGGGCTGGGCGCTCGGGCTCGTCGTCGGCGCGCTGCTCGCGATCGCCACCTGGTGGTCGGGGCTGCTGCGCGGCCTGCTGACGCCGATGGTGATCGTCGCCAGGACCGCGCCGACGCTGGCGCTGCTGCCGGCCGTCGCGGCGGTGATCGGCTACAACGACTGGAGCATCATCACGATCTGCGTACTGATCGCCTTCTTCCCCGCCTTCGCGTACACGCTCAAGGGGCTGCGGATGTCGGCGGACGGGGCGTTGGACCTGCTCGCGACCGTCGGCGCACCGCGCGGGCGAAGGTTCCTGTTCGTCATCCTGCCGGCGTCGCTGCGCGACATGGTCGTCGCGATGCGGCTCACCGCCGGGGTCTGTGTGATCGCGGCGGTCGTCGGTGAGTACCTGATCGGCCAGCGCGGGCTGGGCCGGCTGTTCGCGGACGCGATGGGGCGCCAGAACATCGGCCTGGCCTGGGCGGTCGCGCTGTCGATCGTGCTGCTGTCGATGGTCGCGTTCGGCGTCGCCGACCGGGTCGGCCGGGCGGTCTCGGCGCGGATGTCCTGACCCGGCCCACCGGCTTCGACCCGGCGGCGCCGCTCGGCCGCCGAGGTTCCACGCACCTCCCGATATTGATCCGATCAATTTCCCCGTGTCAGCCCCATCGCCAGCAAAGGAACCAGAAAATGATCAACTTCGGGGCGGCCTCCTCCGCCCAGCTGTCGCGCCGCTCGCTGCTGCGCCGATCGGCCCTGCTCGGCGGGGCCGCGCTGCTCGGTCCGGCGGCGCTCGCGGCCTGCGGCGACGACAAGCCGGCGGCGCCCGCGGCCGGGCCGTCCGCCACCAAGGTCAGCACCGTGTTCTCCTGGGTCAAGAACGTCGAGTGGGCCGGCTTCTGGGTCGGCGACGACCAGGGCTACTACACCGACGAGAACATCGCGCCGGACTGGATCGGCGGCGGCCCCAACGCCCCGGAGAACGTCCAGGTCCTGGAGGCGGGCAAGGCCGGCATCGGCCTGGCCTCCGACACCCTGAAGATCATCGACGCGGCGGCGCAGGGCGCGGACTTCGTGATGTTCGCCGCCACGCTGCAGGAGTCGCCGGTCGGCTTCGCCTGGCTCGACCCGAACATCAAGAGCATCCACGACCTGGTCGGCAAGACCCTGGGCGGCGACAGCTCCTCACCGTCGATGATCGACGCCTGCTTCAAGGTGAACGGCATCAAGAAGGACTACAAGTTCATCCAGATCGGCGCCGACCCGGCACCGCTCGCGAACCACCAGGTCGACGCGATCCTCTGCTACACGACGAACCAGGTCAGCGTCCTGGAGGCGCAGGGCCTCAAGGTGTACTCCGCGACCCTCACCGAGTTCGGCGTGCCGCTCTACGCCGACGCGCTCATCGCCAAGCGCAGCTTCCTCGACGCCAATCACGACGCCGTCGTCCGGTTCCTGAGGGCGACGATCAAGGGACACGAGAAGAACATCCAGGACCCGGAGCTCGGCGCGCGCCTGTCCGCCGAGAAGTACGGCGTCGACCTCGCCCTCGACTACGACGGGCAGCTGACCGAGAACAAGAAGCAGATCAAGCTCTGGGTCAGCGACGTGACCCGCAAGAAGGGCATCCTCTGGATGGACAAGGACTACATCTCCGGCCCGGTGTACGCCGGCATCCGCGCCGCCGGCCGGACGCAGCTGCCCGACGTGAACAAGCTCGTCGACCTCTCCTTCCTCACCGAGGCGTACGACGGAAAGACGTCGCTGCTCGCCGCGTGACGACTCAGGAAGGCACGGGCGGCCGCGGGCGCGGGCGTCCGGGGCCACCCGGCGGACAGATCATGGCGGGTATCTTCGCCGGAGTCGACCTGCCCGGGGGGCACCGGCAGAAGGGGTGAGGTGTGGGCGAGACCAGGACCGAGCTGTCCGCTCAGGTCGGCGTGGCGATCCGGCGCCGGCGCAAGGCGCTGGAGCGCACGATGCAGGACGTCGCGCAGGAGGCGGGGCTCTCCCAGCCGTTCCTCTCGCAGATCGAGCGCGGGCTCGCCCTGCCGAGCATGCGGTCGCTCGACCGGATCGCCCACGCGCTCGGCACCAGCGCCGTGTCGCTGCTGTCCAGCGGGCAGACGGGCGCGCAGGCCGACGTCGTCCGGGTGGCAGAGCGGGTCGGCCTGGTGCAGGACGAGCTCGACCCCGGCTCGAACGCCTCCGCCCTCACCCCGGCGAACCGGCAGCTGCGGGCGATCGAGTTCACCGGCGGCTGGCGGGAGTTCCAGCCGTACTCGGTCCACCACAACGACGAGTTCGTTCTCATCCTCGCCGGCGAGTACGTCGCCGACGTCGACGGGACGCACTACGAGCTGGGCCCGGGCGACGCGGTGTCCTACGCGGGCGGGATTCCGCACCGGTACCGGATCGTCGGGCCCGGTCCGCACCGGTTCCTCGCCGCCATCGTCGGCGACGAGTTCGACGTCGTCGCCCGCGGCGACCAGCTCGCGAGCCTCAGCACCCCCGCCTCCCGCGCGATCAACAGATCCTGCGGCGACCTGTCCGGCTAGGACGCGACCCAGGCTGCGCGGGACGCCGTCCCAGGACCAGCCGAACGAGAACAAGGCCGAACCGAACCGAACCGGGCCGGCGCGGCCGCGGCGCCAACGGCCGCGCGCCGGGATCCGGGGCCCGGTCATCCCAGCGTGCCCGGACGGCGCGCCCCAGCGTCGTCCGGGCACGGCCGACCACCGTGAACCGAGGTAGCACCGTGCACGTTCACACCCGCCTCTACACGAACGGCGACTGGCTCGACCCGCTGGGCGACGCCACGATCGACGTCGTCTCGCCGTACACCGAGCAGATCGTCGGACGGGTTCCGGACGGGACGCCGGCCGACATCGAACGGGCGGTCGCCGCCGCCCGCGCCGCGTTCGACACCGGCCCGTGGCCGCGCCTGCCCGTCGCCGACCGGGCCGCCGTGCTCGACCGCGCCGCCGACCTGCTGGAGCGGCGCGCCGCCGAGGTCGGCGCGCTGATCATCGCCGAGATGGGCTCGCCGGCGTCGTTCGTCGCGACCGGTCAGGTGCCCGTGCCGATCGCGTTCCTGCGCGCGGCGGCCGCACTCGGCCGGGAGTTTCCCTTCGAGGAGCGGCTCGACGGCGGCGACGGCGGAAGCACCCTGGTGCTGCAGGAGCCGGTCGGCGTCGTCGGGTGCATCGTCCCGTCGAACTTCCCGCTGCTGCTCGCGGCGGCGCAGATCGCGCCGGCGATCGTCGCCGGCTGCTGCGTCGTGCTCAAGCCCGCGCCGGAGAGCCCGCTGGACACGTACGTGCTCGCCGAGGTCCTCCAGGAGGCGGGGCTGCCCCCGGGCGTCGTCAACATCGTTCCCGGCGGCAGCGTCGCCGGCACCCGGCTGGTGCGCCACCCCGACGTCGACAAGGTCGCCTACACGGGCAGCGCCGCCGTCGGCCGGCAGGTCGCCTCCTGGTGCGGCGAACGGCTGGCCAGGGTGAGCCTCGAGCTCGGCGGCAAGTCGGCCGCGATCGTCCTCGACGACGCGCCGCTGGAACAGACCGTCGCGGGCCTGCTGCCGATGGCGTTCCTGAACTCCGGGCAGGCGTGCGTGGCGCAGACCAGGATCCTCGTCAGCCGAAGCCGTCGCGACGAGTTCGTGGAGGCGTTCGCCGAGGCGACGGCGGCGATGACGATCGGCGACCCAGCGGACCTCGGCACCCAGATCGGCCCGCTGCTCGCCCGGCGCCAGCGCGACCGGGTCGAGAGCTATCTCGACCTCGGCCGGGACGCCGGGGCGAAGGTCGTCGTCGGGGGCGGCCGGCCGGCCTCCCAGCCGCGCGGGTGGTTCGTCGAGCCGACGCTGTTCGTCGACGTCGACAACTCGATGCGGATCGCCCGCGAGGAGATCTTCGGCCCGGTGGTCTGCGTACTCGACTACGACGATCCGGCCGAGGCCGTCGCCATCGCCAACGACTCCGAATACGGCCTGTCCGGTTCGGTGTGGACGGCCGACGTCGCCGCCGGCATCGACATCGCCCGCCGGGTGCGGACCGGGATGGTCAGCGTCAACGGCGCTTTCCAGTCGCCCGACGCCCCGTTCGGCGGCTACAAGAACTCCGGCATCGGCCGTGAATGCGGCACCGCCGGTCTGAGCCTCTACCTGGAAAGCAAGTCCGTCGGCCTTCCGCCGTCGAGCTGACCTCTTCACCAGCTGGTGTCCAGCGGTCGGACTCCCCCGGTCCGCCGCTGGACCCCGCCCGCGTCAGTGGGTGGTGACGCCCGGGTCGGCGGCTTCGGGGCTGGCGGTCTCGGCGGTCTCGGCAGTCTCGGCGGTCTTGGCGGTCTTGGCGGTCTCGGCGCGGCGCAGCCGGATGATCGCGGTCGCGTCGAGCTGGCCGTCGCCGCGGGCCTGCGCGGCGGCGAAGTCCCGCTCGGCGAGACCCGTCATCGGGACCGGGATGCCGCGGCGGGCCGCCTCGGTGAGGCAGATCCGCAGGTCCTTGCGCATCCAGTCGACGGCGAAGCCGAAGTCGAACTCGTCGCGGATCATCGTCTGGGCGCGGTTGTTCAGGTACCAGGAGCTGGCCGCGCCGCCGGTGACCGCCGGCAGCACCAGCTCCGGATCCAGCCCGGCCGCGACCGCGAAGTTGAGCGCCTCCGCCGCGCCCTCGATGGCCCCGGCGACCAGGATCTGGTTGACCATCTTGGTGAGCTGGCCGCTGCCGACCGGCCCGATCCTGGTGATCGTCGCGCCGTAGCTCGCCAGCACCGGGCGGACCCGATCGAGGACGTCGGGGTCGCCGCCGCACATGATGCTGAGCCGGCCCGCCTCCGCGCCGGCCTGCCCGCCGGACACCGGCGCGTCGACGAAGCCGACACGACGCTTCGCCGCCTCGGCCGCGATCTCGGTGGCCAGCTCGGCGGACGTCGTCGTGTGGTCGACGACCGTCGCGCCCGGCGCGAGCGCGCCCAGCACACCGTCCGAGCCGAGGGTCACCGCGCGGACGTCGTCGTCGGCACCGACGCACAGGCAGACCACGTCGACGCCGGCGGCGGCCTGCGCCGGGGTGGCGGCGACCTTGCCCTGATGCTGCTCGGACCATCGAGCCGCCGTCGCCGGCGTGCGGTTGAAGACCACCGTCGAGAACCCGGCCCCGGCGATGTGGCCGGCCATCGGAAAGCCCATCTTCCCGAGACCGATAAACGCAACCCGCATCAGCGCGCACTCCCGTTTCGTAGATGTTTCCGACGCACGGACATTCGTTCGTTTAATGACCTTCGAACGGTATTCAACCTGAAACAGAGCCTATGTCATCATCAGGGATATGGGCGACACCGACCGGCCGCACCGGACCGGACCGAGAAGCTCCGCGGCGACCGTGCGGGGTGGACTGGCCGCGCCCATCCTGTCACTGCGCGGAATAACGCGGGAGCCGAGCCCCGAGTTCGCCGCCATCGTCACCGCGGTCGATACCGCCTGCCAGGGCGCCGGATTCTTCTGTGTTGTCGACCACACGATACCGGCGTCGATGACGGCCGCCGCGATCAGCGCCTCGGCCCGCTTCTTCGACCTGCCAGCGGAAATCAAGGACCGCAGCCGGGCACGCGGCCACCCCACCCTCCGGCGCGGCTACGTCCGGCTCGGCGGCGAGAGCCAGGCCGCGGCGACGGCCGTGACCACGGCGTCACCCGACCCTCCCGGCGCCGGCACGGCCCATCTTCCAGATCTTTCCGAAACGTACTGCCTGGCCCCGCACGGCGCGTCCACGCACCCGGACAGGTGGTCGGCCGCCGACGTGTGGCCGGATCAGGAGCTGCCCTGGTTCCGAGCGGCGCTCGAACCGTTCCGGGCCGCCGTCGACCGGCTGGGCCGACAGCTGTTGCGGGTGTGCGGAGCCGCCCTGCGCGCCGACCCGACCGCATTCGACGACATCTTCCGCCGGCCGCTCGGCGGGCTCCGGGTAAACCATTACCCGGCATTCGACGGTCCGCCGGAACCCGGCGTCTGGCGATCAAGTCCGCACACGGACTACGGATTCTTCACCATTGTCGCGGTCGACGGCACACCCGGCCTGGAGATCCTTCGGGACGGCTCCTGGCTACCCGTCGACGTCCCCGCCGGCGGCTTCGTCGTCAACGTCGGCGACCTGCTCGCGGCGACCAGCGCCCACCGGTGGACCAGCACCTGGCACCGGGTCGTCGCGCCGCCCGGCCCGGCCCGGCAGCCGGCCCGCACCAGCCTCAGCTACTTCCAGTACCCCGACCCCCGCGCGCCGATCGCGGGCTCCTGCCAGCCGGCCGGCGTGGGCACCGCGGACTGGACGGCCGGCGACTACCTCGCGGCCAAGGTTGGCCTGCTGTTCGGCACCGGCACCGGCACCGGCGGCGGCGGCGAGGTCGACCGACCGCCGCGCGGCTGACCGAGCAGGACGGGGTCCCGAGCGCCTCGACGTCCTCCTGCACCTTCACGTCGACGGCCGGGCGACGCCGGAGCCGTGCGACGCCGGAGCCGGGCGACGCCGGAGCCGGTCGGCCCGGACGCCGGAGCCGGTCGACCCGGACGCCGACGCCGGCTCAGTCGCCCCGCAGCTGGTCCACCAGCCAGCCGACCGGGCCGACCCGGATCGCGACCCGCAGCAGCGTCGCCGTCCAGCCCGGGAGATCGCCGTCGTCCTTCTGGCGGTCGACGGCGTGGTCGAGGCCGTGCCGGACGGCGGGGGTGAGGTCGTCGTCGGTGAGCGGCAGCTGCGGCTGGCCGCTCTCGGGTAGCAGCGTCAGCAGCAGCGCGGCCCGGCTGGTCCGCAGCTCACAGGCGGCGCCGTCGAGAGTGTCGAGCGCGATCTGCTGCACGCGACCGTCGGCGCCACCGCGCGCGAAGGCGGGCTGGGTCGCGCACGGGTCGGGGACGGCCAGCGTCCCGCGCCCGCCGGAGCGCAGCGTCGACCCGGCCAGGCCGACAGCGAGCAGTGGCGCGAGAACTACGGCGACCGCGCTGATCGCCCGGCCGAGCCGTGCGGACCGCGGCGCCGGCCCAGCCGGCACCGGCATCGGTGCCGTCCCGCCCGGTGCCGTCCCGCGCGGCGTCGGCCCGCGCGGCGCCGTCACCCGGGGACGTCCCGACCCGATCCGCCAGGCCGGAACCAGCGCGAGCAGCGCACACAGCGCGCAGAGGGCGAACGAGTCCCGGAAGGAGCCGGTGACCGCCGTCGTGATGATGCCGGAGAGGGTGTGCTGCAGGGGCTCGAGGCTGCCGTCGGGCGCGACCTGGTCGAACACCTTGTCCAGGTCGGGCAGCTCCCCCGCCGGCGTGTCGCCGAGTGCCTCCCCCAGCGAGCGGGCCAGGGAGACCTTGTCGCCGAGCGGCACCGGTTCGCGCAGCCCGGCCTCGGTTCCGGCGACGATGGCGTGGTCGAGCCGGTCGGACAGCGACGACGCGAGCAGCGGGGTGACGGCGGCAAGGGCGAGCACCAGCCCGACGTGCCGCGCGATCACCGACAGGGTGCCGTCGAACGCGAGCCGCGGGCCGACGCGGATGGACGCCTCGGTGAGGGTGGGGACGGCGAGCCCCAGGCCGAAGCCGGTCACGGCCAGCGCGGCCGCGGCCGTGCCCCAGCCCTTGCCGGGAACCAGGGCCAGTGTGCCGAGACCACCCGCGACGGTCAGGCAGCCGACGACTGCCAGCGTGCGCGGGCTTCGACCGGCGGTCGCGAACCGGCTGAGCAGGGTGCCGACGGGCAGCACGGTCGCCACGGCCGCGGCGGTCAGCGGCGTCGCACCCCAGCCGTTGATCATCAGCAGGACCACCAGGAACAGCGCGCCGACCAGCGCCGCGGAGACCAGCGCCAGCCCGACGTGCGCGGCCACCAGCCGCGCCGGTGCAGCCCGCTCGGGCGCAGGGGTCACCAGCGTCGGTGCCACCCTCGGAGCAGGCGGCGCCGCGGCGCCGCTGGCCGGGCCGCCCGGCGTCCACGGGCCACGCGGACCGGCCGGGACCGTGGGCCCGGCCGTCCTGGGCGCGCGCGGGTCGGGGACGCGTCCCGCGGTGCGCGGGTCGGGGGCGCGCGGGTCGGGGGCGCGCACGTCGGCGGCGCGCACGTCGGCGGCGCGCGGCGCGGCCCTGGCGGCGCGGGGCAGCGCGAAGAGGGCCGCAGCGGCCAGCGGGGCCTGCACATAGAAGATCGACCGCCAGCTGAACATCTCGGTCAGCACGCCACCCGCGGCCGGGCCGAGCGCCGCCCCGACCGCGGCCGCCGCCGACCAGGCCGCGAGCCCAGCCCGGTCCGACCCGGCCAGCCGGGCGAGCAGCGGGAGTGAGCCGGCGAGCAGCAGCGCCGCGCCGGCCCCCTGGACGACCCGCAGCCAGGTGAGGGCCGACAGCGAGCCGGCGGTCGCGCACCCCAACGACGCGAGCAGGAAGACGACCAGGCCGAGCGCGGTCAGCACCAGCCAGCCGCGCCTGCGCGCGAGCAGGAGGACGGGAATCGCGGCGAACACGATCGCGACGTTGTAGCCGGTCACCACCCACGAGACCGCCGACACGGTCGAGTCGTATTCGGCGAGCAGCTCGGGCGCGGCGAGCACCACGATCGAGGCGTCGGCGAACGCGACCGCGACCGCGACCGCCAGCAGCCAGCCCGCCGGCGGCAGCGCCGCCCGCCCGGCTTCCGGTCGCGTCCAGCCCGGCATGGCAACATCGGTGGTCACGGGTTCCAGCCTCCCCGGCAGCCGGCGCGCCGTCACTGGGGCGAACCCGACATGTCGCCCTCATAACAGCTTCACCCCGACGGCGGCAGCCCGGCGGCGATGGTGGCGTGCGCAGCGGTGCGGCCACGTCCGGCCGACCGTCGGCAGGTTCTGGCGACCACGGCCCCAGTGGGCGGACGGCATCACCGACGCCGCGAGCTTTCACGCCTTCGCGGCTCCCGGCTGGGCCAAGGCCGTCACGACCTTCGTCGTGACCCCCGACGGGGACGGCAGCCTGCTGACCACGACGACCGCGGTCGTCCCGACGAACGCCGCCGCCCGCCGCGCCTTCGGGCGCTACTGGCTTCTCATCCGCGTCCCGTCCGGCCTGATCCGCCGCGAGATGCTGGCCGCCGTCGACCGTCGCGCGCGGCGGCCACGCGGCTGAGGCCGACAGCTCCGCGCCGCCGCCGGGCGCGCCGCCGCCCCGCCGGCTCGGCCGGCGGGTGGATCGGGCGCGACGGTTGCCCGAGCAGCTGAGCCGTTGGTCAAGACCGCTAGCATCTCGGCGCATTCCCAGAAATTCCGACGGGCCGGCCGGAAGACCGTCCGGTGGGCAACGTGCCCGGCGCACAGGGCGTCGGTACTGGGAGATCCTTACGAGCGGCGGGGACGGATGACGAACCACATCGAGATGGCCAGCACCAAGCACGCGGCCCGGCCCGCGACAGCGGGAGCGGCGGCGGTCGACCAGGCGGGCCTGGGAACGGCGGTCACCCGGCGCGCACGGCGGGCGGCGGTCGCGCGGCTCGCGCGCCGGGCGGGTCAGGTGCTGCTCGCCGCGGTGGCGATGGTCCTGCTGCCGGCGAGCGTCGCCATGGCCACGACGCCGGTGATCGAGGCCAAGAAGAACCGCAGCGCCGGCGACGTCACCATCGGCGCCGTGATCATCATCGTCATCCTCGTGGTGCTGTTCCTGATCTACCGGCTGATCCGCGGCCGCCTGCGTGGCTGAGCGATCGGCGGCGGCAGGCCGGGCGCAGTCCGGCAAGCCCTGTCGAGTGGGGCCTGGGGCCGAGTAGCGGGGCGTCGCAGCACCCCGTCAACGCCAGCGGCCGGCCGGGACGCGTCACGCGCATCCCGGCCGGCCGCTGGCTGGCCTCACTGCCAGGGTCAGCCGGCGTTCCAGCGGGGCTGGCCGTGGTAGCCGGACTCGCTGGTCAGCTGGCGGAAGCCGGCGGCGAGGTTGTTCGGGTTCACCACGAAGATCTGGCGGTCGCCGTTGTCCGGGTTGACCTTGTTGAAGATCAGATCGTTGTTGGTGGCCCACGCGGGGTCCTGATTGTGGCCGGGCTGGTCCGTCGTGATCTGGGTGACCCGGCGGCTGCCGACGTCCATCACGAAGATCTGCGTGTTGTTCTCATCGCCGCCGATCTGTCGTTGGAACGCGAGCCGCCTGCCGTCCGGCGACCAGACCGAGTCCGCGTCGACGTTCGGCGCGTTGCCGGCTTTCTGCGCGGCGAGGAACTCGGCCTTGTTGAGTGGCACCGGCTGGGCGTCCACCACGTCGGAGACCACGACGAGGAAGCCGCCGTCGCCACCGGTGTTGTTCGACCAGTAGGCGATCTGCTCACCGACGGGCGAGTATCCCGGGTCGGACGCCTGCGGCTCGGTGTTCAGCCGACGGACCGACGAACCGTCCATGGCGACGAGGTACAGACCAGCCTTCGACTGGCCGTTCACGGGCGGGCCGCTGGTCGACCGGATCACCAGCGACCTGCCGTCCGGCGCGATCGACGGGCGGGAGTCCTCCGGGATCGTGAGCTGCTTGGCCGGGCCGGAGGTGAACAGCGAGATCGGATCACCGGTGCCGTCGGCGGCCTTCGCCTTCAGGATGCTGCCGCCGGCGGTCTTGTCGAGATAGAAGACCGTCTTGCGGTCCGGGCTGATCGCCGGAACCGTGAGGTCGTCCTGGTCGTTGGCGGCCACCGACTTCACGTTGGTCACCTCACCGCCGGCCGCCGGCACCTGAGCACTCACGATCTTGTAGTGCGGCTCGCCGGGCAGCTTCTGCGTGAACACCATCGTGTCCAGCCCGAGCGGGCTGGCCGCGCGCGGCAGGAACGCGGCCACGTCTGCGTTGTTGCCGCCGCCGTTGTCGTCCTTGCTCAGGACGCTGGGCAACACCGCCGCGAGGATCGCGATCACGGCCACCGCGGCGACGATGCCGAAGATGAGGGGCTTGCGGCTCTTCTTCGCCGGCGCGGGCGGCGGGGTCGGCTGGCCCTGATAGCCATGCTGCGGCGGCGCACCGCCGGGCGGCGTGTTGGCGTACTGGGTGGCGGCCCGGGTCGAGGGGTAGTCCTCCCCAGCGGGCTGGCCGGGCCGGGTCGCGGCGAGGGTGGCGGCATCGGTCCCCTGGCTGGCGCCCCCCCGGCGGGTATCCAGGTGCCAGTCGGCGAGGACGTTGGTGACCTGCTCGCCCTGGTCGCCGGTGTCACCGGCGTCGCCGCCGAGCAGGCGGTCCATCAGCTGGCTGGCGTTGGGACGCTCGTGCGGGCTCTTGCGCATCGCGTCCCAGATGATCGGGTGCAGCGCCGGGTCGACGCCGTCGAGCCGCGGCTCCTCGTTCAGCGCCCGGTAGAGCAGCACCTGCGCGCTGCCGGTGCCGAACGGGTACTGACCGGTGGCCGCGAACGTCACCAGGCCGCCCCACGCCCAGATGTCGGCCTTCGAGGTGATCGCATCGCCGCGGATCTGCTCCGGCGACATGAACGCCGGGGTGCCGAGCTGCTGCAGATCGCCGGTCAGGCTCGTCGCCGAGTCGAGCGCCCGCGCGATACCGAAGTCGATGACGCGCGGCCCGAACGGGGAGAGCACCACGTTCGACGGCTTGAGGTCGCGGTGCACGATGCCGGCCGCGTGGATGGCCCGCAGCGCGGCGGCGACGCCGACGGCGAGCTGCTCGAGGTTCGCGTCCGCCAGCGGCCCGCCCTTGGAGACGAACGACTGCAACGTCGGGCCCTCGATGAACTCGGTGACCAGGTAGGGCTGCTCCGCCTCCGGGTCGAAGTCCAGCACCTCGGCGGTGCAGACCCGGGCGACCCGGCGGGCGGTCGCGGCCTCCTGCCGGAACCGCTGGCGGAACTGCGGGTCGTCGGCGACGTCGGCGCGCACCACCTTGATGGCGACGAGCCGGCCGAGCTCCGATCTACCCAGGTAGACGGTGCCCATCCCGCCCTGCCCCAGCTTGCCCAGCAGCGTGTACGCACCCAACGCCCGTGGGTCGTTGTCGCCCAACGGTGTCGCGCGGCTGCTGACGTTCGCCTCTGACGACGCCATCGGCCCACCCCTCTCGCTAACGGACGCCGGCCACGCGACGGCCCGGAAATTGACGATCCGTGCGGGCAGAATGTTACCGTCTGGCGATTTCCGCGAATGGGCGGGAATGCAGGCCGGCGCAGTCGGTGCCCCGACACCGGCGCAGGAACCGGTCTGGACGGGAAGCGGCGGACGCCGACAGCGGGCGACCGGAGGCCGCGCTCCAGCCCTGCGGCCAGCAGTGATCCGGCCGCCAGACGCCACATTCACCGGCCGCACGGGCCGTCGGGGGCATCCTCGGTCCAAATGTCCGAACTGTGACAGAACATCTGCGTCAGAAGTCGTCGCCGGCGGCGATCTGCCCCGAAGGGGGCGACGTTGTGCCGGTGCGCCACAATTCGAGTTGTCGGGCGCCTCTGGCGGACGGGCAGAAATGCCCGAGCCCAACGCCCCTATGGGCCCGGACCCCACCGTTGGGCCCGGACCCCACCGACCTGCCTGACCGGTCCCCGTCGGCGCCGGGCCCTGAAAGGTCCGACGCCTCCTTCCGGTGTCGGCAGATCGGTGGGGGGCTGGACCGCCGGCCGCTAGCCCGAACTGGCGCCCCCCGCGTGCCGGCTCGAGTGACGGTCCCGCCAGGACCAAGTTGACCGCGATCGAGCCGGAGCGATGTCGTATCGATACGGGTTCTCGGAAGATTCCTGGCCGAGCACGTCGAGGGGGCCGGACGGCCGGCGAGAACGCCGACGGCGGTGAACCGCCCTCCGCGAGGAGAAGCCGTCCACCGCCGCCGGTCGTACGGTCGTGCCCAGCCGGTCAGGCGCTGGCCGCCGCCGCCTTCCGCTTCTTGTTCGTCTTCGGGTCCATCCGGCGCAGCATCCACGACGTGATGCCGATGAACACCAGGCCGTCGACGAGGCCGAGGCCGACGTCGGTCACGTACTGCTTCTTCGTGTGGAAGAACAGCGCGTCGTTCGATGGCGCCCGCGGATTGATGAACTGATCCTTCTTGTCAGGCCGCTTGACTCCCGCCCGAAGGATCTTGTTGAAGTCCGCGTCCGCCGCCATCGCCGCGTAGCCCCATCGGGCCGGTGAGACGACGGCGACCTGCTGCAGGCCCGGCTTGCCGGACACCGGCACGATGCCGGCGCTGAACACCAGCTGGATCATCGTCACGACGACCATCAGCGGCATCGTCTTGTCGGCGTTGTCGACCGCCGCGGAGATCGCGAGACCCACCATCGCCGACGCGAAGATCGTCACGAACACCGCGAACATGCACTCGAGCAGCGTGCTCGAGATCAGCGGGTCTGGTGGCAGCCGGCCGATCAGCGCGATGAGTGTGAACGGGATCGTCTGCAGCAGCGAGATGACGGCGAGGACGAGGACCTTGGAGCCCACGTAGGCGCCTCGCGACAGACCGATCGCCCGTTCTCGGCGATAGATCTCACGTTCCTTGACGATCTCGCGGATCGAGTTCGACATGCCCATGAAGCAGGCACAGAGCACCATGATCAGGAAGATCGTCGGGGCGTCCGAGTTGGGCGAGAACGGGTCGCCCGTGTCCTTGAAGTTGCCGTTGATCGCCCGGGGGATCGCGCCGAGCACGAGCGGCAGCGCCATGGACAGCCGCAGGTAGCCCTTGTCGGACGCGATGACCGCGAATGTTCGCCGGCTCAGCGTCAGCAGCTGTTTGACGACGGACTGCTGCCGGATGCTGGGCAGCTCCTCCGGCGCCGGTCGCGCCGACGGAGCGGTCACCGCCGACGGGACGTAGTGCCGCGACTGGCGGAAGTTCGCCGCCGACTCGGGGCCCGGCGTGGCCTCCAGGCTGCGGAACACCCTCGGGTAGTTGTTCTCCCCGAAGAACGGCAGCGCGTCCTGCGGCGGCCCGAAGTAGGCGACGTAGCCGCCCGGCGCGAGCACGAGGACGTAGTCACACAGGTCGAGCTGCAGCACGGAGTGCGTGACGACGATGACCGTACGGCCGTCGTCCGCCAGCTTGCGCAGCGACTCCATGACGTTCAGGTCCATGCCCGGGTCGAGACCCGAGGTCGGTTCGTCCAGGTAGAGCAGCGTCGGGCGGGTCAGCAGCTCCAGGGCGACCGAGGTCCGCTTGCGCTGGCCGCCGGACAGCCGGGACACGACGGTGTTCGCGTGCTGCGTCAGGCCCAGCTCCGCGAGCACCTCGTCGATCCGCGCCCGGCGCTCCGTCGGCGTGACGTCCGGCGGGAACCGCAGCTCGGCGCCCAGCTCCAGCGCCTTGCGCACCGTCAGCGACGTGTGCAGGATGTCGTCCTGCGGCACGTAGCCGATCCGGCGGCGCAGCTCGTCGTACTCGTCGTAGAGGTCCCGGCCGGCGTAGCGGACGGTGCCCTTGTCCGCCGGCTTGAAGCCGGTGAGCGCGTTCAGCAGCGTCGACTTGCCGGCACCCGACGGGCCGACGACGCCGAGCAGCGCCCGGCCGGGCAGCCGGAACGTCATGTCGTGCATGAGCTGCCTGCCGCCGCCCGGCGCCCAGACGTTCAGGCCGTCGGCCTCGAAGCTGACGTCGCCGGAGTCGACGTACTCGACGAGCTGGTTGCCCTCGAGCTGGAAGACGTGGTGCCCGACGGCGATCACGTCGCCCTGCCGGACCGGGCCACGGTTGACCCGGCGGCCGTTGAGGAACGAGCCGTTCGCCGAGTCGAGGTCGACGAGGTCGACGTTGCTGCCCCGCACGGAGACCTGCGCGTGGTGCCGGGAGGCGAGCAGGTCGGTGATGGTGATGTCGTTGTCGCGGCCGCGGCCGATCGTCATCGTGCCCTGGCGCAGCGGGTAGGTCTTGCTGCGCTCGTGCTCGCGGTCGAGGCGGGTGTGCCCGCTGACCTCGCTGTGGGCGAAGTCGTCGTCCTGGCGGCCGCCGGAACGGCCGTCCTGGTAGTTGTAGTCGTCGCCCCGGGTCGGCCGGGTGGGCCGGTTGGCGCCCGCCGCGCGCGGCGGGGTGTAGCCCGCCTGGTTCGGCAGCATCGTCTGCATGTCGGCGTCGCCGCCGAAGTCGTAGGCCGACCGCTGCGCCGGGAACTCGGTGAGGATGGTGACCTCGGGACCGGTCGGCGTGCCGAGCCGGAACGTCGTCTCGCCATGTATCTCGACGGTCTGCAGCATGCGCTGGCCGCCGAGCCAGGTTCCGTTGGAGCTGACGTCCCGCACGGCCCAGCCGACGGGAGTCTCCTCGATCATGAGATGCTGCCGGGAAACCCGGCTGTCGGCGATCACGTAGTCCGCGTTACGGGCTCTGCCGATGATGAATCGTGGCTGCCCGGTCGGCACGATGACCTGGCCGGCCTCGCTGCTGATCCTTAGAACGGCCGTTGACACGTGTCTCCCCCTTCAGGACGGGACGCTGGCCGGGCTGCCCCGCCGAGCTCACTCTGTCCGCCAACCGCCCGCGGTGCGCCGAGAACCCTGGATACCCCAGGGACCCACGACGAGTAGCTCGGCGGTGTCACTACTAGACCAACCTCGTCACGAAACGACCGATCTTGCGGCAGATCGTAGCGTCGCGCTTTCCGACCGATCGGCACGGGGTGAGAGTACGAGCCGCCCAGCGGGACGCTCACCCCCGGTATTTCGGAGTTCAGAGACCTGCTGGCGCACGACGACCAAAGCCGGTCACGCACCGTGAGGCATGTGACCTCACCAACCACCATCCGGACTCTGCTCCTCCTACCTGGCGACCAGCCCCAGCGAACGCTCCCCCCGAGGGAACCCACGCGTTTCGACGACGGTACCGACCCCCCAACTGGCCGTCCGGGTCGGACCGGTTCGAGCATCCTCTCCTCGACCTTTGGTGGCCTCGGCCTGTCGTTGACCTGACCTTGTTCCGTCACCGGAGCGTCCGGGTTGACCACGGCAAAGGAAATCCGCGTGACGCAAAGTTGTCAGTGCGCCGCCGGACGCGCGACACCCGGCCCGGGCCACCTGCGTCCGGGCCGGGAACGGTCGCGCTACTTCTTCTTCTGCTCCGGCAGCACGACGTCCTTGGCGGTGGCCGTCACCGACAGGCCCGTCGCCGTCGTGCCTGCACTGACGATCTTCAGGTCGAACGGCAGGTTGTCCGGGATCGGCAGCGGAATCGGCACCGACGCGCCGCCCGGGATCGGGATCGGGATGCCGCCGCCACCGCCGAAGCCGCCCACCGATCCGTCGACCTTGATGTTCGACGGACTGATCGTGAGCTGGTTGTTCTGCACCGTGAAGGACCCCACACCGGTCAGCTTTACGTCGACGTCCTGGCCGAGGACCGTCTGCTTCGTCGACCCGGTGATCTGCACGTTCTTGCCGCCGTCGGCCGGCGCGAGCTGCCAGCCGAACGGCTTGTCCTTCAAAAAGGCGTTGATCTCGTCGTAGTTGATCGCGACGGTCGCCCTGACGTCGTCGACGGGCACCTTGCCGACGTTGTTCGAGATCGCGTCGGTGAGTGGGACGTGCACGCCCTTCAGGTGCGCGTCGACGCTGGAGATCTTCGGCCCGTCGGTGGTGGTCGGGATGTTCTCCAGCACGACGCCGACGTCCTTGAACTTGCCGAACAGCACCTGGGTGAGGAACGGGAAGCCGCCGAGGCTGACCTTGCGCACGATCGGCGGCTGCTGGCCCGGCTTCAGGTTCTCCGCGACGGCGACCTCGACCTGCTTGCGCATCTGCCCCACGGCGACGTGCGCCGCCACCCGGTCGACGGGAATGGCGATGATCAGCAGCAGCACGACGATGATGAGCGCGATCATCCGGCCGCGCCGGCGCCGCTTCTTCCGCTTCGGCTCGGCCGCCGGCGGCGGGACGGGCGTGCCGCCGGTGCCCGCGGGTCCGACGGGCAGGCCGCCCATGCCGGCTCGCCAGGCGCCGTCGTCGACGGGCACCTGCTGACCCCAGCCGCCTTCGGTGGGCTGGGTGACATAAGGCTCGCTGTACGGGGCGTCGTAGCCGTCCGCTGCCGGGTCGGCGTGCCGCTGGCCGTAGCCCATCTGCTCGGTCGGCCTGCTCGTCGGGGCACCCTGCGACCCGCGGCCGCCCGCCTCGGCGCCGGAGCCGACCCGGCCGATGTACTCGGTCGCCCGCTCCTGGCCGGACCGCCCCTGCGGCCGGGAGGTCCCGCCCGACGAGGACGGCTTGGACCGCCGCGGCGGCGCGACCGGCGACGGGAACTCGCCGGGGCGGGGCGTCGGGTACCGCTCGACCGGGATGCCGGGCTGGGACGTGTACCCGGCGCTGCCCGGGCCGTTCGCGCCGCGGGCCGGCCGGGACGTCTCGTCGCCGTCGCGGCCCTGCTGGCCGCCGCGGCCGGAGGTCGGCTTGAACCAGTCCGCCGGCGGCGGGGGACCCGCCGGCCGGAACGACTCGGCGGGCGGCGGCGGGGCGCTCGGCGCGCCCGGACGGTTCGGGTTCGACCGCCGGCCCCGATCCGCGTCGCCGCGTCTTCCCCGGGCGGCCTCGCCCGGTTCGTACGCCTCGTCGTCTGCTGGGTTGTTCACGGGGTCATCTCCCATCGGCAACGCGCCGACCCACGCGCGCGAGGACTTCCCCACCCCGTCGGCTCACCCCCCGGATGGTCGCACGTCGAGGGTCCCCCCGGAGCGCCGAGGGGGTGATCGTTATTGCGCCGCGGGTGTCCAGTTTCCGACGTTTCGCAGCGTCACCTTGCAACAGCCGTCCGCACGCTGGCGGTCCGCGTCGTGAACATGACGAATCCGGGACAGCGCGGACCGTAGTCGGGCTCCGAGCCGTCGAGGACCGTCCGCCGGCCAGGAAAGGCGGGCGTTTGATCGACGCCGGCGCCCGCTCGCCGCCGCCCGCGCCTTGGCGACCCGGCCGTGGCCGGGCAGGCAGACCGGGCAGCCCGTCAGACCTCCAGCGGCAGCGTGGCCGCGGACCGGCGGGAACCGCGCGGCGCGAGCCGGAACACCGCCCCGCGCGGCGACGCGTACGCCTGCCAGAAATGGTCCGCGACCGCCTCCGGGCGCAGCGGTCCGCCGGGGCCGACCCGACCGTCGAGAACGACCGTGCGCATCCGCACACCCTGGTCCGCCAGTGTCGGGCTCACGGCGGCGGCGAGTGCAGCGAGCCCCGCCTTGCCGACCGCGAGCGCGAACCGGCCGGCGGGCGGCTCCGTGCGGCTGCCCGCGACCGTCACGAGGATCGTCGCGCCGACCCGGTCGACGAGGAGTGGCACCGCCACCTGCACCGTGCTCAGCGCGCCGGTCACGTTGACCGCGAGCGTCTGGTTGAGGACGTCCGCCGGGACCGAGAACGCGCTGCCACGGATCGAGAGCTTGGCGTTGTAGACGACCACCGTCAGGCCGCCGAGGTCCGCGGCGAGGCCCGCCATCGTCCCGGCGAGCCCGGCCGCGTCGGTGACGTCGGCGACCGCGCCGCGCATCGTCAGCCCGGCGCCCGCGAGCTCCTCGGTCAGCCGGCCCAGCGTGTCCGCCGAGCGGGCGACCACCCCGAGCCGGAAGCCCTCCCGGCCGAACCGGGTGAGCAGCTGCGCGCCGAACGCCGCGCCGGGGCCGACGACAACCAGGCCGCGGGTCGCGGGCGCGGGCAGCGGCGCCGGCTCGGGCGCGCCGGCACGCGGGACCGTCACCGCGGCCGGCGTCTCCGGTGGCATGCGTCCATCTTGGACCGTCGGCACGCGGGCGCACGACCAGGGCGCCGAAAATTTGTTCGAATTCTCGCGCCCGGGACCTGACCAGCCCGGGCCCGCGTCGAGGCAGCTGAAATCGGGCCGAACAGTGCGGCCCCGACCCCGATGCCGATGCCGACCGCCCCGATGAAGATCAGATATCGGGAGGGGCGGCCCGGAGACGCACGCACTTGTGATCTTCAGGCGGCATCGCGTCAGACACGCGGGGCGCACAGCCGCGCCGTGTCAGACGCCCGGGGCGCGAGGAGGTCCCTTTCGTGCCCCTGATGTCGGACACGACACATCCCCGCGTTCCCGACGTCTGACAGGACGCGAAAGATCGACGACTCCATCGACGCCGCCCCGCGACAGCCGATCGCGGACCGGCACGGACACCGGCCTGATCACGACCAGCCGCCGGGCCTAGCGGCCGGCCAGCTCGCGGGCCCGGCGGGTGCGGTCGAGCTCGGCCTGGGCGCGCAGCGGAGCCGATTTCCGGTAGTAGTAGAAGATCGGCGGGGCGACGATCAGCGGTGGGATCGCCATCAGCAATGCGAAGATCACAACTGCCCCGATGACCACTGCGTACCCCTCTCGTGCCCCCACCCACGGGGGAAGATCCTCAAGCGTTTGCCTCGGCCACGCCAGCCGGCCGCGGCGGCGGGCCACACCGTCGGTTCTACCGGATGTCGTAGGCAGCGTCGTCAGCCTATCGATCCCGGGCCGGCCGCGCGCGGCGGCGGGAACCGCCGGCCGAGCTGGTGGGGCCAGGCCGGCCGGCCGGGCTGGCTGGCCGGGCGGCCCGGAGCGGCGTCAGGGGACGAGCACGCCGGGGTTGAGGACGCCGGCGGGGTCGACGGCCTGCTTGACCGCCCGCAGCACGGCGACGCCAACCGCGCCGATCTCGGCGCCGAGCCAGGGGCGATGGTCGGTGCCGACCGCGTGATGGTGGGTGATCGTCCCGCCGGCGGCGACGATCGCGTCGTTCGCCGCCGCCTTCGCGCCGGCCCACAGCCCGGCGCGGTCCTCGCTGTGGCCGGCGACCAGCGTGAAGTACAGCGACGCGCCGGCGGGGTAGAGGTGGGAGACGTGGCAGAGCACCACCGCCGGCACCCCGGCTGCGGCGTAGGCGTGCGCGAGCGCGCCGCGCACCCCGTCGTACAGGCCGGTCAGGCCCGACCAGAACGTCGCCGTCTCCAGCGTCTCCGCGAACATGCCCGCGTCGAGCAGCGCGTCCCGCAGCCGCGGCCCGTGAAACCGTCCGCGCAGCCAGTCGTCGCCCGCGCCGCTGCCCAGTGGCCGGGCCCCGCGGGTGGGGAGCAGCTCGGCGAGGTCCGCGGCGTGCCGGCGCACCCGCTCGGCCTCCCCCTCGTAGCCGAGCACGATGTAGCAGCCAGGATCCGCGTCGCCGCCGCCGTCCGCGCCGCCGCCGTCCGCGCCGCCGCCGTCCGCGCCGCCGCCACCCGGCTGGCCACCGCCGGTCTCGCTGCCGCCGGTCGTGTGTTCGCCGTCGCCGGAGTGTTCGCCGTCGGTTGGCGCGCCGGCGGCGTGCGGCGTGGCGGCACCCGCCGCGGTCTCCAGCTCGTCGGAGAGCCGGGCCACCGCCGGCAGCAGGTCCCGCTGGGCGAGCTCGCGCAGCACCTCGAGCCCGGCGGCGAACGTGCCGACCCGCCAGCCCTCGTAGCGGCGGGCCGCCGGCAGCCGTCGCACCCGGACCCGCACCGCCGTGATCACCCCGAACGCGCCCTCCGAGCCGAGGACGAGCTGGCGCAGGTCGGGCCCGGCGGCCGACGCGGGCGCCCGGCCCAGCTCCCAGTCGCCGAGCGGCGTCGCCACCCGCAGCCCGACGACGACGGCGTCGAACCGGCCGTAGCCGCTGGACGCCTGGCCGCTGGAGCGGGTCGCGGCGTAGCCGCCGATCGTCGCGTACTCCCAGGACTGCGGGACGTGGCCGAGGGTCAGGCCGTGTTCGGCCAGCAGCGCCTCCGCCTCGGGGCCGCGCAGTCCCGGCTCCAGCGTCGCGGTCAGCGAGACCGGATCGACGTCGAGCAGCCGCCTCATCCGGCGCAGGTCCAGCGCGACGACGGCGCTGTGACCGTCCCGGCGCGGCGCGAGGCCGCCGACGACGGAGGTGCCACCGCCGAACGGCACGACGGCGACCCGCTGGCCGGCGCAGGCGGCGAGCACCGAGGCGACCTCGTCGTGGCTGGCCGGCGAGAGCACCGCGTCGGGCGCGGCGGACGCGTCGCCGGCGCGCAGGGCGAGCAGGTCGGGGGTGGAACGCCCCCGGCAGTGCCGGATCCGGGTCTCGTCGTCGTCGCGGAGGTGCTCCGCGCCGACGACGGCGACCAGCGCGGCGCGCGGCGCGTCGGACAGTCCTGACGGCGGGACGGTGACGGCGGCGAGCTCGACCGGCGGGCTCGGCCGTTCGGCGAAGCCGAGCCCGTCGACGAGCAGCGCGCGCACCGCCGCCGGCAGCGCCACCCGTTCGCCCGGCTCCCCCCACCCCCACCAGGCCAGGTCGCCGGGCAGGGCGCTTGGGTGGAGGCTGTCCAGGGGATTCGGCGACTCGGTCACCCCGCCAACTCTGCTCTCCCCACCCGCCCTGGCAACCCGCCGCGCCCGCCACCGCCGGCATCCCGCGCCCTGTGGCCAGGCTCACCGCGCCCACCTTCGCCCCAATGGCGCCGAAGGGCGGACCTGCGTCGTTGCCAAGGTTGGGCTGGACGGTGCTCGGGTGACCGCGCAGGCTGGTGGGGCGACTCCGCCCCGACGCATTCCGCGGGCGCCGAGCGCGCCAGAGGGAGGACGCGATGACCGGGGCCAACTCCCTCCCGACGCCCGGCGGTTCGCTGTCGGCGGCGCGGCGTGAGCGCGAGCTGGCCCGGCTGGCCGGCGGCGAGGTCGTCGACCTGCTCGTCGTCGGCGGCGGGGTGACGGGCGCCGGGGTCGCCCTGGACGCGGCGAGCCGCGGGCTGTCGGTCGCCCTGGTCGAGGCCCACGACCTGGCCTGGGGTACGAGCCGGTGGAGCTCCAAGCTCGTCCACGGCGGTCTGCGCTACCTCGCGAGTGGCGATCTCGCGCTGGCGATGGAGAGCGCCGCCGAACGGGACATCCTGATGCGCCGGACGGCGCCGCACCTGGTACACCCGGTTCCGATCATGGTGCCGCTGACGCCGGACGTGCGCCGGGCCGACGCGGCGGCCATGGTCGCGGGCCTGCGGGTCGCCGACCTGCTGCGCCGCTGCGCCCGCACCCCGAGCGGCACGCTGCCGCCGCCGCGCCGGCTCACCGCCGTCGAGACGCACCAGCTCGCGCCGACGCTGCGCGACGCGGGACTGCGCGGCGGGCTGCTCTACTGGGACGGCCAGCTGGTCGACGACGCCCGGCTCGTCGTCGCGATCGCGCGCACGGCCGCGGCCCACGGCGCCCGGGTGCTCACCCGGCTGCGGGTACGCACACTCGACGGCACCGAGGCGCTCGTCGAGGATGCGCTGACCGGCTCGGCGTTCTCGGTGCGGGCACGGTCGGTTGTGAACGCGACCGGGGTGTGGGCGCCGACGCTCACCCCCGAGATCCGGCTGCGGCCTAGCCGGGGCACCCATCTGGTCGTCGCCGCCGCGGCGTTCGGCGGCACCCGCACCGCGCTGACGGTGCCGATGCCCGGCGAGCGCAACCGCTACGCGCTGGTGCTGCCGCAGGACGACGGCCGGGTCTACGTCGGCCTGACCGACGTCCCGGCGGAGACGGTCGAAGAGGTGCCGCGACCGACCGCGGCGGAGGTCGAGGCGCTGCTCGGCGTCGTCTCGGGAGTGCTCGACGCCCCGCTCGACCGCGCCGACGTCCGCGGCGCGTTCGCCGGCCTGCGCCCGCTGCTCGACGTCGCGGACGGCGGCGGCCACCCGGGCCGGGCCGCCCGGCGGCGGGCCGGCGGCCGCAGCGCGGACCTGTCCCGCCGGCACGCGGTCCGCGTCGGTCCTACCGGGGTCGTGACGGTGGTCGGCGGGAAGCTGACGACCTACCGCCGGATGGCCCGGGACGCGGTCGACGCCGCCGTCGCGCACGCGGGCCTCACGGCCGACGCGTGCCGGACCGCCCGGCTTCCGCTGGTGGGCGCCGCGCCGCGCGCCCAGCTCGCCGCCGTCCCCGCGCCGCGGCGGCTCGTCGAGCGGTACGGCACCGAGGCGCCGGCGGTGCTCGCCGAGGCGGCCGACGACCCGGGCCTGCTCGCCCCGATCATCCCCGGGCTGTCCGTCACGGGCGCCGAGCTGCTGTTCGCGCTGCGGCACGAGGGCGCCCTCGACCTCGACGACCTGCTCGACCGGCGCACCCGGATCGGCCTGGTCGCGTCGGACCGGACCGCCGCCGTGGGGCGCGCGGCCCAGCTGGTCGACCTGGAACGGGCACTGGGGCGTCCGCCGATCGGGCGCTGAGCCGGCAGGCGCCGGGATCAGCCGGTGGGAACCGGCACCGGCCAGGCGAGCTCGACGATCGTGTTGTCCTCGTCCCGGTCGGCCCGGATCACCAGGCCGCCCGTCCGCGGCGGGGTGGTCTCGGCCGGATACGAGATGTAGCCCGCGCCGCTGTCACCCGTGCACATCAGCGTCACCATCACCCGGCCGGCCGGCGCCAGCCGCAGCGCCTCGCTCAGCAGGTCGACCAGCTCGTCGCGGACGTCGCAGGGGACGTCGGCGAACTCGCCGGCGACCTGGAGCGTGACGGACGCGCCGCGCGCCTCGGCCGCGTCGATCGCCGTCTCCAGCTCGGCCAGCGGGCCGGCGCGCCCACCTGAGCCGGACAGCATCCGCCGCAGCGCCCGGGCGCGGCTCGCGCACAGCCGGCGCACCTCGTCGTCACGCGGGTCGGCAGAGCCGGCGGCGACGGCGCGCAGCAGCGGGAGCACGTCCCGGTTGAGCCGGGCGAGCCGGCGGGCCCGGTCCCGGCGGACGACCGCGGCCGCCTCCTGGTGCGCGCCGAGCTCCGCCTCCAGGTGCGCCGCCCGCGTCGTCGCCACGGCCGTCGCGCGCAGCACCGGGCCGGCGGTCGTGACCAGCAGCTGGATCGTCGAGATGCCGTACACCGTGCCGAGCAGCCGGATCAGTTCCAGCGGCTCGGTGCCGATCCGCGGCAGGTCGATCGCGAGCGTCACGCCGACCATCACCGCCACGGCGGTGCCCCACTGCCGCGTCGGCCGGGACACGGTGATCGGCAGCAGCAGCACCGTCGGCGCGAGGCTCCCCGCCCAGTCGTAGATCCGGATCACCTCGGCACCCGACGTGACCGCCGCGCCGGCCAGCACGACGGCGACGGTGAACACGAGCGTCGCGAACGCCTCGACGCCGGTCAGCGGACGCCGCCAGGTGATCGCGACGATCCGCAGCGCGCCGCCGGCCAGCACCGCCCACAGCAGCAACGACGCGTACGGCGCGATCGGCGTGACCAGGTCCAGCGACGGCGTCGAATGCGTGCGGAACGCCACCGCGGGCAGCGCGAGCACGGCGACGCCGGCGAGCACCGCGACGCCGACGGCGCGGCGGACCGCGCGCTCGTAGTCGCGGCGCAGGTCGGCGCCGTCCGCCGCGCCGATGGCCACCGGCCGGGGCGCCTGCCAGTCCAGCTCGACCCGGGTGCCCTCCCCCGGGCCGGACACGATCGCGGCCCAGCCGCCGACGTCGGCCATCCGGCCGTGCATCGAGCCGCTGATCCCGAGGTGGGTCTCGTCGCCGCGCGCGGCACCGCCGGCGCCCGGGCCGCGCTGGCCGGCGGCACCGGTCGCGCCCGGGCCGGTCGCGCCCGGGCCGGTCGCGCCCGGGCTGGCCGCGCCCGGGCTGGCCGCGGCCGTCGCCCGGTCGACGGCGGCTTGCGCCGGGTCGAACGGGACCGCGTCGAAGCCGACGCCCTCGTCCTCGATCTCGACGCGCACGCCGTCGAGCCAGCGCTGGATGCGCACCCGTGCCGTCCCGACGCGGGCGTGTTTGCGGACGTTGGTGAGCGCCTCGCGCATCGCCTCGGCGAGCGCGCTCACGACGTCCGCGGGCAGCAGCTCGGCCGCGCTGCCGGGCGGTTCGGCGGCGCGCGACCCGCGCGCGGGCAGCGGCCAGCGCCGGTCGTCCATCCGGGTGAAGGTCACGGTCACGTCCAGGCCGTCGTCGGCGGCCTCCTCGGCGACCACGCGCACCTGCCGCTCGAGCGCGGCGTCGGAGTCGCCGGGGGCGTCGGCGGCGCCGGAGCTGGCGAGCTGCTCCTGCACCTGGGCGACGACCCGGGCGCAGCGGATCCGGGCGCGCCGCAGTGCGCCCTCGGTCGCGGCGCCGACCGGATCGGCGGCCGCGGCGCCGGCCCGCGGTCCGTCGGCCGTGGCAGGTCCGGCCTCGATCGGCGTGACGCCGCCGAGGCCGATGCCGGCGAGCGTGTTCAGCACGGTGTCGTGCAGGAAGCGCTCGCTCGCCCGGTCCGCCTTCGCGCGCTGGGCGGCGACCAGCTCGGCGCGCGAGCGGGCACCGACCGCGTCGAGCCACGCGTCCGCGGCCAGCGCCACCCGGCGCAGCCGCACCACCCCCTGGCGCAGCGTCAGCCCGATGAACAGCAGCAGCCCGGTCGCGGACAGGACCGGGGGCCGGTGGTCATAGGCCGGGACGAAGTGGGTGACGGCGAGCGCCAGCAGCACCACCAGCGAGAACCGGGTCCGCAGCGCGCAGACCGCGGTCAGCGCGGAGAACATCACCGTGAGCCAGACCCACGAGCTGGGATCGCCGAGCGACGCGTTGGGCACCGTCCAGGGCGCCGTCACCGCGGCCGCGACCCCGATCCCGATGTCGACGAGGACCAGCGCCAGCGGCAACGCCCGCCGGTAGGTGATCGTGACGTAGACCAGGCTCCAGGCCGCGGCAAGCGCCGGGCCGATCACGCTGACCGGATGGTCGCTGTACCAGTCGTGCCACCAAATCCACACGTAGCAGGCGGTGAACAGCACGACCAGGCCGCGTAGCACGGCCAGGCCGCGGAAGTACACCGCGGAAAACGTGTCAAGAGCGCGGGCCGGCATACGGCATTTCCCCCCACTGCCTGCAGAACGGCGCAGTCCCGTACCTTCCTACGATGCCGTATCCGCCGAACAGGTGAGGTGCCGGCCACGGATTTGGTGGCTCCGTCGGGCCGCCCGCGCCGGGCGGCCCGACGACCCGCTGGCTAGGCGGGCACGTCGACGCGGCAGGTCAGGACGCGGGACTCCCTGGTGGCGCGGCGCTCCTCCTCGACGTAGGAGCGGGCGGTGCAGACGAACAGCGTCTGCCCGTCCGGGCCGCCGAGCGCGCAGGCGTAGGCGCCCTCGTCGCCGGTCGACACCTCGGCGCGGACCTCGCCGCCCTCGCGGACCCGCAGCACCCGGTTGTGGAAGGCGTCCACGACCCAGATCGCGCCCTCGGCGTCGGCGCAGATGCCGTCCGCGGCGACGATCCGGTCGTCGGCCGGCAGGTCGGGCGTGCGCCGCCCGCCGGCGGACAGGTCGGCCCAGACCCGCTGGCGGACAAGGGCGCCGTCCGCGGCGATGTCGAACGCGGTCAGCCGGTAGCCGAACGTCTCGGCGACCACGAGGGTCGGCCGGCCGCCCCCGGCCGCGGGCAGGACGACGGCGCCGTTCGGGAAGTGCAGGTCCTTGGCCGCGACCGTCGCCGTGCCGTCCGGGTCGACGCGGACGAGCACGGTCGGGCGGGGCGCCTCGCCGGCCATCAGGTCGAAGCCGAAGTTCCCCGCGTAGGCGCGGCCGCGCTCGTCGACGACCAGGTCGTTGAGGTTGCCGCCGCAGAACCCGGACAGGTCGGCGTGCACGACGAGCTCACCGGTCGGCTCCTGGCGCAGCAGCTGCCGGTCGAGCATGGAGACGACGAGCATCCGTCCGTCGGGCAGCCAGCCGAGCCCGGCCGGCTCGCCCGGGATCTTCGCGACCACCTCGGCCGCGCCGCCGACCGGGTCGAGGGCGAGCACCTCGCCGAGGTACTGGTCGGACACCCACAGCCGGCCGTCGTGCCAGCGCGGGGCCTCCAGGAACGAGCGGCCATCGAGCAGCACCGAAACGTGGGTAGGCGGCACCCGGGTCTCCATCCTTCGACGTGAGCTGCGCGACGCCCCGACAGCGTCGGGCGGCGGGGCGGAGCCCACACCGTAGCGAGCGCCGTGCGCCCGGCACCGACGCCCCCGCCGGCCCGTCGATCAACCACGCCCGGCGGGTTGCGGACACCGGGCGCGGTCGGCGGTGGATGACCCGGCGAAGTTAGGGAGTGCTAACCCATCAGCGGTGGACGGGCCGCTGGCGGCGGTAACCTTCCTGCATGCCAGGGCGTGCCACTCCGACGCGCGCCGAGCCGCCCGGCGCGGACGGCGGCGCGGCCGGCGCACACGGCGCGTCGGCGGGGTCCGGCGGTCCGGCGGACGCTTCGGCAGGGGGCTCGGCGGCGGCGCCGCCCGGCACCCCCGGGGCGCGGCGTGAGCGGCTGCTGTCCGCCGCGGCCCGGCTGATGGCCGACCGTGGGTACCACGGGGTGAGCATCAACGACATCGGCGCCGCGGCGGGTGTCTCCGGTCCCGCCGTGTACAAACACTTCCCGAGCAAGCAGGCGATCCTCACGGAGCTGCTGGTCGGAATCAGCGAACGGCTGCTCGCCGAGGGCACCGCGCGGGCCGAGACGGCGGGCAGCCCGGACGAGGCACTGGACGCGCTGGTCCGCTGGCACGTGTCGTTCGCGCTCGGGTCCCCGGAGCTCATCCGTCTCCAGGACCGTGACCTCGCCAGCATGGACGAGACGGCGGCGCGGTCGGTGCGCCGGCTGCAGCGCCGGTACGTGGAGATCTGGGTGACCCAGCTGCGGGCGCGCGAGCCGGGGATCGCCGAGGACGCGGCGCGTGCCAGCGTGCACGCCACGTTCGGGCTGCTCAACTCGACGCCGTACAGCGCCTCCGGCGGTGCCGCCCGCCTCGGCCGCGCCCGGATGGCCGCGCTGATGCACCGGCTTGGTCTGGCCGCGCTGCGCGCCGCGCGCTGATTTCCACCTGCGCGATACCTCGCCGAAAGGCCGCGACCCGGACCGGATACGTGATGACGCGCGGCCTCGCCGGGAATGCCGAGCGCGACACATTGCGCGTTCTCCGTCCGGGCCGGGCGTCGTCTGTTTGTTTCGACAACCTTGCCGGCACGCTTCGCCGCACGGTCTGCGCCGGGGCCGCCGACCAACCCATCCGACCGTCCTTGTGACGTTGCCGACGCCGCCCTGCCGCGGCGATCGGCCCGCGCCGCGCCGGACCGGCGACGGATCCGCAGGTGAGAGCCATGTGGCCGACCGCGGCGGTCCGCGGTCGGACGGGTGGTCCGCCGGCCGGCCAGCCGCATTCTCCGCCGCCCGGCCCGCTACACATGCGGCGCGCAGACACAAGTGATTGACCACGCACCAGCCGCCTGGGTACCAATTTATTTTACCGTGTCACCTTCGCCCGAAGGCGCGGCGGAAGCAGCCGCCCGCGCCTTCTTGGCAGTGCCGCCGTTCGTCGGTGACGCGTCGCATGAAAACGGCTGGTCATGTCCCCGTCGGCAGTGCCGCCGAAGCGGTTCGGTAACCGGACCGCGACCTGACCGACCGTTCAGCGGCTGGCGGAGGTTTGCCGGGGCGGAGAACCCCGGAGCCCGGCCCGCGCACTCGCCTGCCCAGACGACGCCTGCCCCGACAGCCCATCGCCTGACCAGACAGCCCGCCTGCCCGGACTCCCCGGGCCCGGAGACGCGCCGACGCGGATCCAGGCCAGGGGCCGTCGACCTCCCACAGCGCCTCTCCGCACCCGTCCACGGCGCCCGGCGCCGCGGGCGGACCTCGCGTACCCGCTTTCCCGCCCGGCACCACCGGACGCCTTCCCGGCGTCCGCGACCACCTTGGAGGATCTCCATGCATCCGACACCCGGCCGGCCGGCGCCACGCGCCGCCAGCTCATCTCGACGACGCGCCGTGCCGCCAGCTCCGCTCTCCGAGGCACGCGTGCCCGTCGCGCCGGCGGCGGCCACGACCGGCGACGACGCGGGTCGACGTTCGACCGACATCACCACCCGCCTCGGCGGCGTAGGCACCCGCGGCGCGACCAGGCAGGTCCGCCGCAGCTCGGGGCGGCTCGGCGGCGGCGGCGGATCCGTCGCCGGCGCGACCACCGTCGCCGGTGTGCCGATCTCGACGGGCCGGCGGCACTGATGCGCATCGGTGTGGCGCGCGAGACCGCGCCGGGCGAGCGGCGGGTGGCCCTCATCCCGCAGGAGGTGGACGGCCTGCGCAAGGCCGGCCACGAGGTGATCGTCGAGGCGGGCGCCGGCGAGCACGCCGGCTTCCCCGACGCGGCGTACGCCGAGCGCGGCGCGACCGTCGGCACGGCGGCGCAGGTGTTCGCCGCCGACGTCACGCTGTTCGTTCGCGTTCGCGTTCCCGGCTCGGACGCGGCGGTGGCGGACGACGCCGCCGGCCGGCTGCGGCCCGGACAGGTGGTCGTAGGCCTGGCCGACCCGCTCGGGACGCCGGGCGCCGCGACGGCGCTCGCCGCGAGCGGCGTCACCAGCTTCGCGCTGGAGCTGCTGCCGCGGATCACCCGGGCGCAGGCGATGGACGTGCTGAGCTCGCAGGCGACGCTCGCCGGCTACAAGGCGGCGCTCATCGCCGCCGGCCGGCTGAACAAGATCCTCCCGATGCTGACGACGGCCGCAGGCACGCTGCCGCCGGCCCGGACGCTCGTCGTCGGCGCGGGCGTCGCCGGCCTGCAGGCGATCGCGACCTGCAAGCGGATCGGCTCGGTCGTCTCCGCGTACGACGTCCGCGCGGCGGCCCGCGAGCAGGCCGAGAGCGTCGGCGCGACGTTCGTCGACCTGGGCCTGGACTCGGCGGACGCCGAGACGGCCGGCGGCTACGCCAGCGCGCAGAGCGAGGACTTCCTTCGCCGCCAGCGGGAGGCGCTCGGCAAGGTGGTCGCCGCGCAGGACATCGTGATCACGACCGCACAGGTGCAGGGCAGGCGGGCGCCGGTGATCGTGACCGCGGAGATGGTCCGCGCGATGGCGCCCGGCTCCGTCATCGTCGACATCGCGGCCGCGCAGGGTGGCAACTGCGAGCTGTCGCAGCCGGACGAGGAGGTTGACGTCGACGGCGTGACGGTGCTCGCGCCGACGAACCTGCCGGCGACGGTGCCCGCGCACGCGAGCCGGCTCTACGCGAAGAACCTGACCAACTTCCTGAAGCTGCTCATCGTCGACGACCAGGTCCGGCTCGACCTGACCGACCCGATCATCGCGGACACGCTCGTCACGCACGAGGGCGAGGTCGTCGCCCCGCGGGTGCGCGAGCTGCTGGGCCTCGGCGCCCTGGTCGCCGCGGCCGCGCCAGACGACGCGACCGCCGCCGCCGACGTCCCGGCGACACGCGACGGCCCGGACAACGCCGGGGCCAGGACGGCTGTCATTTCGACCACGGCTGGGGGGTGACGCGGATGTCCACCGCGATCGAGAGCGGCCTGTACGTGTTCCTGCTGGCGAGCTTCGTCGGCTTCGAGGTGATCCGGCGCGTGCCGCCGCTGTTCCACACCCCGCTGATGTCGCTGACCAACGCGGTCGCCGGCATCTCGCTGGTCGGCAGCCTGGTCGTCGCCGGCTCCGACCGGGGTGTCGTGTCGACGTTGCTCGGCACGATCGCCGTGACCGCGTCGACGATCAACGTGGTCGGCGGGTTCCTGATCACCGACCGGATGCTGAAGATGTTCCGTCCGCGCGACGCGGCCCCGAAGGGGGCGGGTCCGGGTTCCGCCGGCCCCAGCGCCGCCGACTGGCTGCGGGCGAGGTTCCGCAGGGGCGCGGCCGCCCCGGCGAGCACGACCGTCACCGTGCCCACCCGGGAGGTCGCCCGATGAACGACTACGTCGTGCCCCTCTGCTACCTGGCCGCAGGTGGCTTGTTCATCGTCGGGCTGAAGGGCATCACCCAGCCGAAGACGGCTCGACGCGGGCTGCAGGCCGCCGAGCTTGGCATGCTGTTCGCGATCGTTGGAACGCTGGTTAACAAGGAGATCGTCGACTTCCGCTGGATCATCCTGGCGTTCGTCGTCGGGTCTGCGATCGGCGCCCTGATGGCGGTCTTCGTGCCGATGACAGCGATGCCGCAGCGGATCGCGCTCTCGCACGCGTTCGGTGCGCTCGCCGCGGGTCTCGTCGGCACGGCCGAGTACTACCACCGCCAGCCGGAGATCGGCGCCTTCACGATGACCGCGATCACGCTGGAGGTGCTGCTCGGTTTCGTCACCTTCACCGGCAGCCTGATGGCGTTCGGCAAGCTGCACGAGATCCTGCCGGGCCGCCCGCAGGTCTACCGCGGCCAGAACGTCGTGAACCTCGCGACCTTCGCCGTCGCGGCGGCGGCCGGCGTGTGGCTGATCACCGACCCGTCGAAGACGTTCCTGTTCCCGGTGATCGCGGTGCTCGCCGCCGCATTCGGCGTCATGCTGATCATCCCGATCGGCGGCGCGGACATGCCGACCGTCATCTCGCTGCTGAACTCCTACGCCGGCCTCTCCTCGGTGGCGATGGGTTTTGCGCTGGACAACAAGGCGCTCATCATCGCGGGCGCGCTCGACGGCTCGGCCGGCTTCCTGCTCTCGGTCATCATGTGCCGGGCGATGAACCGGTCCTTCTCGAACGTGCTGTTCGGGGCGTTCGGCCAGGCGGACACGTCCGCGGCGGCGGCCGGCGTCGTGGAGGAGCGGCCGGTGCGCAGCGCCTCCACCGAGGAGGCGGCCATGCTGCTGGAGACGGCGCGGTCGGTCATCATCGTGCCCGGCTACGGGCTCGCGGTGGCGCAGGCCCAGCACCGGATCCGCGAGCTGGCCGACGTGCTCATCCGCAACGGCGCCGAGGTCCGGTTCGCCATCCATCCGGTGGCCGGCCGGATGCCCGGCCACATGAACGTGCTGCTCGCCGAGGCGGACGTGCCCTACGACCAGATCCTAGACATGGACGAGATCAACGCCGACTTCGCCCAGACCGATGTCGCCCTGGTCGTCGGCGCGAACGACGTGACCAACCCGGCCGCGAAGACCAACAAGGACAGCCCCATCTACGGCATGCCGATCCTCGACGTCGAGTCGGCGCGAACCGTCATGGTCGTCAAACGCGGCATGAAGGCCGGCTTCGCCGGTGTCGAGAACGAGCTCTACTACCAGGACAAGACCCTCATGATCTTCGGTGACGCCAAGAAGGTCGCCGAGGGCCTCGTCCACGACCTGGAGGCGACGGTCCGCGCCTGAGCCGGGTGGGCCGTTCGGGTGACCACGATGGTGGGCATCCGAACGGCCGCCGGCGGGCGGCACCGCGCCGAGAGCGCGGCGCATCCCGTCACAGGAGTCCACGGACCAGAACTTCGCGATGCTCGCCTACATAGCCACGGACCTGTTTGTTCGTGGACTGCAGGAGGCTGGCCCCAGCCCGACCCGAGAGTCGTTCATCACGAATCTCGGCAGGGTGCCGAACTACGACGCCGGCGGCCTGATCGAACCGGTCGACCTGGCGCGGTCAGCGCAGACCTCCACAAGCCGGTCGAAGGCCACCCGTTCCAGGCCGTGATCGGCCAGCCGCGTCCGGAACCGGGACAGCACCGTCGGACCGAACCCGGTATCGGTCAGCTCCGCACCGAGGGCGTACTTCCAGTCGATCGCGCGGACCGTCATCGCCGCGGCCTGCCGGTCGGTCAGGTTCTCGGTGAACGGCAGAATCTGACCCGCACCTGGGCGTCCGAGCTGAGCGAGCGGCGGATCAGGGTGAAACTCCATCAGCCCGGGCGTCGTCTACACGCCGGCGTACCTGAAGGCCGGCGTCACCCTGGCCGACGCCGAGCAGACGAACTTGGCCGCCATCCCGGTCGGGCGGCTCGGCACGCCGAAGGACGTCGGCCGGCTCGTCGCCTTCCTGGTCTCCGATGACGGGTCGTGGATCAACGCCACTGACGTCGTTATCGACGGCGGGCAGCTAGCGCCGGCTGACGCGCACCCGCCAGCCGTTATCGAAGCACCACCAGCGGCTGGTCGCGCCCGGGCGTGGCGCTGCCAGAGCTCCTCGGCGACGTCCTCGGGCCGGTGCCGGCCGTCCGGGCCGACGGCGCCCACGATGGTGACCTGCGCGGCGTGGACCCCGTCACCACCGAGCGTGTCGGGCAGCATCCCCCAGCCGCTCGGGGTTACGCCCGATCAAGCCGACTCGATAGCCCTCGCGGCCGAACCGGCGGGCGGCCGCCAGCCCGATCCCCGGGCCGGCGCCGACCACCAGGAACGTGGGGGCTTCATCAGTCATGGCTCTACCGCCGGCGTCAGCGTCGACTACTACATCCGCCTGGAACAGGGGCGGGAGAAGCACCCGTCGACCCAGGTCCTCGCCTCCATCGCCGACGCGCTGCAACTCGACCACGACGCCTACCAGCACCTGTTCCGCATCGCGGGCTTCGCGCCCGGATTGCGCACCTCCGCCCGCCCGGAGCGGATCGACCCCGACCTGCGGCAGCTGATGGACGGCTGGCCGAACAACCCCACGCTGGTTCTCGGCCGGACCTACGACGTGCTCGCCCGCAACCGGCTCGGAGCGGCGCTGTGGCGACCGTTCACCTACTCGGACAACCTGCTGCTCAACGTCTTCCTGGACGACGCGGCGCCCACCTTCTACAAGAACTGGCGCGCAGCGGCAGTCAACACCGTGGCCGGCTTCCACGCGGCAGCGGGCGCGGCGCTCGACGACCCGCGTGTTCACCAGATCCTGGAGGAGTTGACAGGGAAGAGCCCGGAGTTCGTGCAGATCTGGGAGCGGAACGACGCCCGAGGCAAGAACGCCGATGAGAAGACTTTCGTCCACCCAGACGTCGGCGAGCTGACCCTGCGCATGCAGACCTTCGACGTCCGCGCCGCCCCCGGCCAGCAACTGGTCGTCTACCACGCTGATGCCGGCACCCCGTCAGCCGAAGCGCTCCACCTGCTCGGCACCCTCGCGGCGACCTACGCGTCCACAGCGGATGAAGCCGGCCCGCCGCGACCGTCAGTCCGCCGGGCGTAGCGTGCTGCCCGGCCGCAGCCGGCCCTGCCCGTCGAGGTCGGCCAGCACCCTCGGCAGTCCCTCGTCGAGCATCTTGCGCCGCACTCGGCCGAGCAGGCGGGACATGAAGAAGCCTTCGACGCCGCGGAAACCCGTGTGCTCCCAGGTCAGTGATCATGCCGGCTTACGCCGGCGCCCTGTCCCGATCACCCATGCGAAAGCCCGAGGTTAGGGGATTTCAACTTGGGTGAGCATGCGATGGGCGAGGTCGAGACGGGCTTGTACGTGGCTCGGGCGGAGGCGTCCGCTGGCCTGGAGGGTGGCGAGGCCATGCAGGGTGGACCAGGCGACTTCGGCCCGGGTGCCGTCTGCGTCGGGGAACACGTCGTAGATGCCGGCGAACGCCCGGTGGAGCGGTTCGGGGGTGGTGTCGGCGGCGAAGGTCAATCCGGAGGGCAGCGAGAACATCGCCTCGTAGACCCGGGGATGTGCGCTGGCGAAGTGCAGGTAGGCACGCATCCGCGCCATGGGTGACGAGTCGACCGCTTCGAGCGCCGCCGCGATGTCGGCGAACCCGGCGAGCGCTACGGCATCGATGAGCGCCTGGCGGCTGGCGAAGGCCGAGTAGAGCACAGGCTGGGTGACACCCAGCCTGTCCGCGAGGCGGCGCATCGTGACGGCGGGCCAACCGTCGGCCTCGGCGATCTGGCGGGCAGCGCGGATGACCTGTTCGCGTCTCAGGTCGAGATCTGGAACCGGCCTCGGCGACACAGATGGATAGTCTAGCATCGTTATCTAACGGCGCTACGTCCGTGCGCCGCCCCCACTCGCGGGAGATCCTTCACCATGCAACTGGCTGCCGTGCTGGTCGGACTCGTCGCCTGCGCCGCGATCATCGCGCTCGGCGTTCGTTTCGTTGTCCAACCCCATCAGGCGACGCTCGACTTCGGCATTCCTGCGGACAGTCTCCGCGGCCTGACCGAGATCAAGGGCGCCCGCGACATCACCTCCGGCGTGGTGCCGATCGTCGCGTGGGTGTCCGCGGGCCGCACGACTCTTGGCTGGGTGCTGGTCGCCGCGGCGCTCACCCCGACCGCGGACGCGCTGATCGTTCTCACGAACGGTGGGAAGCCCTCCAGGGCGTTGGGCATCCACGGGGTCACGGCCGGTCTGCTCGTCGCGGCGGGGCTCGTTCTGGCGCTGCGATGAGCGACGTCTCGTCGAATCCTCGCCGACCTCGCGACGTGAGGGGTCGAGCATGTCGCTCGACCTGCGTCGCGTCGGCTCAACTGGACCAACAACGAACAGATGGATCAGGAGCGTTGAAGGAGTGTCGATGAACGAGCCCCAGGGCTGGCGCGTCCTCGGGTTCGGCAAGCACCCCGAGAACGCCGCGGCGATCCAACAGCGACTGCGCACCGAGGGCCTGCGCGCCCGCAACTTCGCGCTCACCAACGACGCGGCCGGCGACGAACAACTCATCCAGGAGTTGAGCAGCGCCATCTATGATGCGGTCGCCATCGGTGGATACATCACGGGGCAAGAGCCCGAGTCCCCGCCCACCCCGGAAACCACGGCGTGGTTCAACCGAATCCTGAACATCATTCACGAACACGCACCCACCGCGAAAATCGTCCTGGTCGCCGGTCCCACCGACGCGCTCCCCGCCATCAACCGCGTGCTCCGCGGACCTGCCGGTTAGCTGGCCCGGCCGCGAACGGCGACGCGTCCCAGGCCCGTGGCGTAGCGTTGCTCCCGCCGGTACGGGATCGGCCGGCGTGGCGCGGGACAGAAGCGGGCTTTGCGGCCACCCGGTCCGGGCCGCCGGGCCCGGCACCCTGGCCTCGGCCGCTCGCAGTCCGTGCCAGGAGGAACGCGATGACCGCGACGACGCCCATGGGCGCCTCCCCAGACGCGACGCCCGCCCACCCCGCGACGCCCGCCACCCCCTCCGGTCAGCTTCGCCGCGTCGACGAGGCCGCGCTGGCGCGGCTCGTCTCGGGCGTGACCGGAAAGGGCGAGCCGGTGACGGTCGCCGCGCCGTTCACCGGCGAGCCACTGGTCTCGCTGCCGCAGTCGACGGCCGACGACGTTCGGGAGGCCTACGGCCTGGCGCGCGCGGCGCAGCCCGGCTGGTCGGCCGTGCCGGTCCGGGAGCGGGCAGCAGTCCTCGCCTCGCTGCACGACCTCGTGCTGCGCCGCCGCGACGAGGTGCTCGACATCCTGCAGTGGGAGACCGGCAAGGCGCGCGCACACGCGTTCGAGGAGGTGCTGGAGGTCGCCGCGTGCGCCCTGCACTTCAGCCGGCGGGCGCCGCGGCTGCTCGCGCCGCACCGGCGGGCCGGTGCCTTCCCCGTCCTCACCCGGGCCGTCGAGTCGCGCCGACCCAAGGGCGTCGTCTGCGTGATCACCCCGTGGAACTACCCGCTCGCCCTCACCGACGACGTCCTGCCGGCCCTGGTCGCCGGCAACGGCGTCGTGCAGAAGCCGGACAGCCAGACCGCGCTGTCCGCGCTCTGGCTGCGCGAGCTGGCGATCGAGGCCGGCCTCCCGCCCGCGCTGTGGCAGGTGGTGCTCGGAGGCCGGGACGCCATCGGCGACGCGCTGGTCGACGGCGCCGACTTCGTCGCGTTCACCGGCTCTACCCCGGCCGGCCGGGCGATCGCCGCGCGCGCCGGCCAGCGGCTGATCGGCTGCTCGCTGGAGCTCGGCGGGAAGAACCCGATGGTCGTGCTCGCCGACGCCGACGTCGAGAAGGCGGCCAGGGGCGCCGTCCGGGCCTGTTTCAACAACGCCGGCCAGCTGTGCGTCGCCATCGAGCGGATCTACGTCGACCGTGCGGTCCACGACGCGTTCGTGGCGGCTTTCACCGACGAGGTCGGCCGGCTGCGGATCGGCGCCGCCCTGGACTACACCGCCGACCTGGGCTCGCTCACCTACCAGCGCCAGCTCGACACCGTCCGGGCGCACCTCGACGACGCCGTCGCCAAGGGCGCCACCGTGCTCGCCGGCGGGCAGGCACGCCCCGACCTCGGCCCCCTGTTCCACGAGGCGACCGTGCTCACCGACGTCACCCCCGACATGACGCTGTACCGGGACGAGACGTTCGGACCGGTGGTGGCGATCTATCCGGTCGACGGCGACGATGCCGCCGTCGCCGCGGCCAACGACACCGAGTACGGCCTGAACGCGAGCGTGTGGAGCCGCGACACCGCGCACGCCCGGGCGGTCGCGGGTCGCATCGACGCCGGCACGGTCAACATCAACGAGGGCTACGCGTCGGCCTACGGGTCGCAGGGCGCGCCGATGGGCGGCATGAAGGCCTCCGGCCTGGGCCGCCGGCACGGCGACGAGGGCCTGCTCAAGCTCACCGAGGCGCAGACCGTCGCGAGCCAGCATGTCCTCGGTTTCGACCCGCCCGGCTTCCTCGGCCCGGACCGCTACGCCGCCCTGCTCACCCACACGCTCACCGCGCTGAAGCGTTTCCACATCCGCTAACGGCAGCCCGCCGCCGGCAGGTCCGCAACGTCCACGCCGGCGGTATGGGTCGGGGGCGATCGTTGGACCGACGCCCGCCGGCGCTGCGGGACCGGGCCCGCGCCGGTTGATCAGGCGATCAGGAAGGGCACGACCTCGGCGAGGAGCTGGTCCGGGGCGCGGCTGTGCACCCGGTGGCCCGCTGGGATCGTGATGAGCCGGGCGTCGGCGACGGCGCCGGCGATCTCCGGCGCCCGTTGAATCTCGTCGATGACCAGCAGGCCGTCGAAGTCGACGAAGCTGGCCGGGTCGGCGGCGGCGGATCTCGCCAGGTCGTCATCGAGGTAGTAGGTCCGGGTATCGCCGCGCGTGTCCGCCGTGATCTCGGCAAGCGTGCTCTTCCCCACCTGCCGCGCTCCGTTGATGACGACCACGCGCGTGTCTGCCAGCGCCGCCGAGACCATCGCCGCCGCATGGCGTGGAAACAGCTCGAGGGTCCCCTGGCCTGGCATCGTCACTACGGCTGCCCGTCGCAAGGCCCAGGACTCCGGAGCCCCCAGCGATCAGCGTCATCAACCGGTGTCCGGCTAGGACGCCGCCGCTTGCCCAGACCCCCGCACGGCCGGTGTTCCGCCATGATCACGGTCAGTCCGCCGCCATGATCACGGTCAGTCCGTCGGACCCGTCACGGTCGATCTGCCGCCATGATCACGGTCGATCTGCCGTGGGCCGTGCGGTCTGTCTGCCGGGCCGGCACGGTCAGGGGCCGAGGTCGTCCATGGCTCTGTAGAGGCGCTCCTCGGAGACGGGGTAGGGGGTGCGCAGCGTCTGGGCGAACAGGCTGACGCGAAGTTCCTCGATCATCCAGCGGACGCGCAGGAGGTCGGGGCCGGGCGGCGTGCCGGGTGGAAGGAGGTCCCTTGCCAGCTCGTCGTAGGCGGCGCGGACCCGGGTGATCTTGGCGAGCTTCGGCTGCTCGGCGGCGGCCTCGGCCGGCAGCCGGTCGAGGCGACGCAGCGCGCCGGTCAGGTAGCGGGTCAGGTCCTCGAGGCGGTCCGCGCCGGTGGCCGTGATGAAACCCGGGTAGACGAGCTCGGCGAGCTGACGGCGCAGGTCGTCGAGGCTCGCGGCGAGCGTCGGCGTCGGCTTGGGCCGGACGGCGGTTCGCGTCGCCGCGCCGCCCTGCACGGCGGCGAACGCCGTGGACAGCGACCGCAGGTCCGTCACCTGGACGGGCCGGCGCGCGGCCGCCGGCTGGCCCCCCGTCGGCGCGCCGCCCGCCAGCGCCTCGGTCCGCGCCGACACGTCATGAGCGAGGGTCAACGCCCGCTCGGCGGCGCGGACGACCATGAGGCAGCGTTCCGGCAGGTCGGCGCGGACGGCGTCGCGTAGGCGCTCGAACGCGGCGCCGTCCCACACCGGGCCGCCGGCCTGGGCCAGCAGGGCATCCGTGGCCGCGGCGACCGCGTCGTCGAGCAGGTCGCCGACGCTTGCATGCGGAGCGTGCCGCAGCGCGAGCTTCGAGGCGTTCGAGAGCTGGGTGTTGACGTAGCGCACCGGCGACGGGACCGACGCGAGCAGCAGCGCCCTGGTACCGACGGGATGGGCCCGGTTCTGCTCGGCCTCCGTCGCCAGCACCCGCAGGGCGGCCGTTCCGGACGGTTCGGCGACCAGCGCGGGGAAGCCGCGGACGACGTGCGTGCCGGAGCGCCGCTCGACGGTCCGCGGGATCGTGCCCAGGTCGCCCCAGCCCGTCAGGCCGGTGCGTTCCAGACCGCCGCCGGCGGCGGAGACGGCCGCCGTCAGCTTCGGCGCGAGCTGCCGCTTGAGCTCGTCGAGGTCCTTGCCCTCGGCGAGCGTCCCCGGCGACCGCTCGGCACGCCCCGCCCGGCCGTCGCGGCCGTCGCGCTCCTTCCTCGCGTCGAAGACGCGGAACGTGATCCGTAGATGCGCGGGCAGCTTGGCCAGGTCCCAGTCCGCCCGGGAGATCGTCGTGCCGCCGCCGATGCGGTTCAGCTCGCGTTCGACGACGGCCAGCAGCGGGCCGTCGGCAGGGCCGACGCGGTCCAGCACGGCGCGGGCGTAGTTCGGCGCGGGGACGAAGCTGCGCCGCAGCGCCTTCGGCAGCGAACGGATCAGTTCCGTGACGAGGTCCTCGCGCAGCCCGGGAACCTGCCAGTCGAAGCCGTCCGGATCGATCTGGTTGAGGATCGCGAGCGGGATGTGCGCCGTCACGCCGTCGGCGGCCGAACCGGGCTCGAACTGGTACGTCAGGGCGATCCGGTGCTCGTCGCCGGGCCGGCCGGGCCAGTGGTCCGGGAAGTCGTCGGCGCGCACGCCGGCCGCGCCCGCGTTGACGAGCATCGCCGGGTCGAAGACGAGCAGGTCGGGCGTGCCCGGACGGGTCCTCTTCCACCAGGCGTCGAAATGCCGGCCCGAGACGACGTCCGCCGGGATGCGCGCGTCATAGAAATCGAAGATCGTCTGATCGTCGACGACGATGTTGCGGCGGCGGACGCGGTGCTCCAGCTCCTCGGCGTCCGCGAGCAGCCGCTGGTTCTCGGCGAAGAACGCGTGCCGCGTCTCCCAGTCGCCCTCGACGAGCGCGTGCCGGATGAACAGCTCCCGGCAGAGCGCCGGATCGATCGCGCTGTAGTTCACGGTCCGGGCGGCGACCAGCGGCACGCCGTACAGCGTCACCTTCTCGGCCGCGAGCACGGCGGCCGCCCGGCGCGACCAGTGCGGCTCGCTGTACGACCGGCGGACCAGGTGCGCGGCGAGCGGCTCGACCCATTCCGGCTCGATCTTGGCCGCGATCCGGCCCCACAGCCGGGACGTCTCGACCAGCTCGGCTGCCACCACCCAGCGCGGCGGCTTCTTGAACAGGGCCGAGCCGGGGAAGACGGCGAACCGTGCGCCGCGGGCACCGAGATAGTCGCGCTTCTCCGGATCGAACAGGCCGACGTGTGCGAGCAGGCCGGTGAGCAGCGCGGCGTGCACCTGCTGCGGGCTCGCCGCGGTGGCGTTCGTCGACAGGCCCAGCGAACGGGCGGCCTGGCGCAGCTGGCTATGGATGTCCTGCCACTCCCGGACCCGCAGATAGTGCAGATACTCGGCCCGGCACAGCTTGCGGAACTGGTTCGACGACAGCTCCGCGGCCTTCTCCCGCAGATAGGTCCACAGCTTCAGGTAGCCGAGAAAGTCGGACGTCGGATCGGCGAAGCGGGCGTGTTTCTCCGCGGCCGCCTGCTGGGCGTCGGCCGGTCGTTCCCGCACGTCCCCGATGGCCAGGGCCGCCGCGATGACCAGCACCTCGGCGAGCGCGCCCTGTTCCTCGGCGGCGAGGATCATCCGGGCGAGCCGCGGGTCGATGGGGAGCCGGGCGAGCCGGCGGCCGAGCGGCGTCAGCCGCGGCGTCCGATCAGCGCTGTTTTCCTGGCCGCCGCCGACTGGGACCGCGGTGGCCGCGGCGGTGTTCGCCCCGGAGTCGGCGGCAGGGCCGGGCGCGCGGTCGGATGCGGGCTTCGACGGGCGCCTCGGCCGGTGGGCCGCCTCGAACGCGCCCAGCTCGTGCAGCAGCGCCAGGCCGTCGGCGATCTGGCGTGGGTCGGGCGGGTCGAGGAAGGGGAAGTCCGCGACCTCGCCGAGCCCGAGCGACGCCATCGAGAGGATCACGGAGGCGAGGTTCGTCCGGAGGATCTCCGGGTCGGTGTACTCCGGCCGCGTCTCGAAGTCGTCTTCGGCGTAGAGGCGGATGCAGATGCCGTTCGACGTCCGTCCGCACCGGCCGGCCCGCTGGTTGGCGGAAGCCCGCGACACGGGCTCGATGGGCAGCCGTTGCACCTTCAGCCGGTGGCTGTAGCGGGAGATCCGGGCGGTACCGGCATCGACGACGTACTTGATGCCCGGGACGGTCAGCGACGTCTCAGCGACGTTCGTCGCGAGCACGATCCGCCGGCCCTTGTGCGGCTGGAACACCCGATGCTGCTCGGCGGCGGACAGCCGGGCATACAGCGGCAGGATCTCTCGGGGCAGCAGTTCCTTGCTCGGCCTTCGGGCCAGGGCGTCCGCGGTGTCGCGGATCTCCCGCTCGCCGGACAGGAAGACGAGAACGTCGCCGAGCCCCTCGGCGGACAGCTCGTCGACGGCGTCGCAGATCGCGGTGACGACGTCCCGGTCCGGATCGGCGTCGGGGTCGTCGGGATCCACGACCGGCCGGTAGCGGACCTCGACGGGATAGGTCCGGCCGGTCACCTCGATGATCGGTGCGTCGCCGAAATGCCGGGAAAACCGCTCGGTCTCGATCGTCGCCGAGGTGATGACGACCTTCAGGTCGGGTCGGCGCGGCAGGATCCGGTGCAGGTAACCGAGAATGAAGTCGATGTTGAGGCTGCGCTCGTGCGCCTCGTCGATGACGAGCGTGTCGTACTGGCGCAGCAGCCGGTCCGTGGCCAGCTCGGCGAGCAGGATGCCGTCGGTCATCAGCTTGACCAGCGTGTCCTCGCCGACCTGGTCGGTAAACCGGACCTGGTAACCGATCAGCCCGCCCAGGCCGTCCGCGCCCACCTCGTCGGCGATGCGCTCGGCGACCGTGCGGGCGGCCAGCCGCCGCGGCTGCGTGTGCCCGATCAGCCCGGTGACGCCACGGCCGAGCTCCAGGCAGATCTTCGGGATCTGCGTCGTCTTCCCGGAGCCGGTCTCGCCGGCGACGATGACGACCTGGTTGTCGCGGATCGCCGCGAGGATCTCGTCCTTGCGCTGGCTGACGGGCAGCTCGGGCGGGTATTTCAGCGCCGGCACGCCGTCGCGCCGCAAGGCGACCCGGATCTCCGCCGTCTCGACGTCGCCGGTGATCCCGGCGATCGCCCGGCTCCGCGCCTCGGCGTCCGGATCGTGCCGGACCGCGTCGAGCCGCCGTGCCAGCCGGTGCCCGTCGCGCGCCATCAGCCCGGTCAGCCGCCCCGACAGCCCCGCGAGCTGCGCCCGCTCGGCCGCACCAAGCTCGACGGGCCGGTCACCGGCGGGCCGGTCACCGGCGGGCCGGCTCGCGGCCCCCGACCGGCGTCGCCGCCCAGAGCGCCCGGGCCGCTCGGAACCGCCGCGACCACCCGCGCCTCGGTCTGCCCCGTCCCCGGCCCGCTCCGCGTCGGCGGGGTCCACGGCATCGCCAGTCGGCAGGTCGACTGGCTGCTGGGCAGGTGATGACGTCACGGTACGAACGGGGTCCAGATTCCTGAGCATGGCTGACAGCGGCTATCGAGGGTCTCACAGCCCAGGTCGGGCCAGGGCGATCACGACGGGCGACCCGCGACGCATCGCGCGGCGGCATCGGCCACGTCCCCCGCATGTCCGACGTACCAGACCACCATGCATATTCCCGCCCCGCCGCGACCGCAAGCGAATATCGGCCGGGACGCCCCCCGTGATCAGCGGATTTCGCGCCCGCCGTCGGGCGGCGTGGGGCGGAGGCTGCAGACCGGCTCCCGGCCAGGTCAGCCGACGACGCCTGAGGCGGCGGCCCGCGACTGCTGCTCGGCCGGGGCGTCCTTCACCGACGCGCTGGGCACCAGGGCCGCCGCGCCGCTGCCCCGCCACGACGGGCGCGCGTCCGGGTCGGGCGGGAGCGACGGGGAGAACTCGTCGCCGAGGCGGCTGAGCGCGGTGCGGGCGAAGATCTGCTGGTGCGTCACGGTCCGCTCGGACCGGCCACGGCCGACGAAGCTGACGGTCCAGTGCAGCAGCGTGGTCAACCGGTGCTTGAACCCGATGATGTAGACGAGGTGCACCGCCAGCCACATCAGCCAGGCGATGAACCCGGTGAGCTTCAACCGGCCGATCATGGCGACGGCGCTGAACCGCGAGATCGTCGCCATGCTGCCCTTGTCGTGGTACTTGAAGATCCGGCCGGAGTCGCGGCCCTCGATCCGGGCCCGGATGTCCCGGGCCGCGTGCCGGCCGCCCTGGATCGCGACCTGGGCCACGCCGGGCAGCTGGTTCAGCGAGATCATGTCGCCGACGACGTACACCTCGGGGTGACCGGGCAGCGTCAGGTCCGGCTCGACCTCGATGCGGCCGGACCGGTCGAGGCCGGCACCGCTCTGCTCGGCGAGCTGCCGGCCGAGTGGGCTCGCCTGGACGCCGGCCGCCCACACCTTGCAGACCGACTCGATGCGCCGTCGGCTGCCGTCCTTCTCCTTGACCTCGATGCCGGTCGCGTCGCCGTTGGTGACCATCGCGCCGAGCTGCGCCTCGACGCCGAGCTTTCGGAGCCGCGCCGCCGCGTAACGGCCGAGCTTGTCGCCGAACGCCGGAAGCACGGCACCGGCCGCGTCGAGCAACACAATCCGCGCCTTGCTCGGGTTGATGTTCCGGAAATCCCGGCGCAGTGTGCGACGGGCGAGTTCGGCGATCTGGCCGGCCATCTCCACGCCGGTCGGGCCGGCACCGACGACCACGAAGGTGAGCAGCCGCTCGATATCCGCCTCGTCGGTGGACGCCTCCGCGAGCTCGAACATGCCGAGAATGCGGCCGCGCAGTTCGAGGGCGTCGTCGATGCTCTTCATCCCGGGGGCGTGCACGGCGAACTGGTCGTTGCCGAAATACGACTGGCCGGCGCCGGCGGCGACAATGAGGCTGTCGTAGTGATACACGCTCGTGCGGCCGACCAGCTCCGAGGTGACGGTGCGCGCGCCGAGGTCGATGTTGGTGACCTCGCCGAGCACGATCTGGGCGTTGCGCTGCCGGCGCAGCACCTCCCGGGTCGACGGGGCGATCTCGCCCTCGGAGAGGATGCCGGTCGCCACCTGGTAGAGCAGCGGCTGGAACAGGTGGTGCGAGGTCTTCCCGATGATCGTGACGTCGGCCCAGGCGCTGCGCAGCGCCTGGGCGGCGAACAGCCCGCCGAACCCGGAGCCGATGACCACGACGCGATGCCGGTAGACACCGCCTCCGGCCGCGTCGACGCGGGTGCCACTGGTAGCTTCGGTGTTCGCGGTCACAGTTGCTCTCCACTCATCCACACGGGCGAGCGCATTACGCCGTTCAGCTCGACGATCCCACAGGGACGCGACGAAGTCGCCACCACTCGCGCGTGACCTTCAACCCGTATGCGGCGCACCCACCTTGTGGCCTGTAGCAGAAATCACACAGCCCAGATTGTCAGTCCTAAGACGACCGTGGCACATCCCGGCCCCCTCTCGGACCCCCGCGGCGTCACCGGCCCCGTCGCCGGGAAAACCGCGCAATTACAACTAATCCAAGCTGGCGTCCGCGGCGACTTTTCCGCTGGACGCACCGCGTCGGCTGGGCCGATGGGCAAGAAGCACCGGACCAGCCGACGCGGGCAGCCGATCAGGCGCCGGGCTGCGGGACGATGCGCAGGTACGGCTTCGGCGCCTCCCAGGTGCCGAACAGCTCCTTCGCCTGCTCGTTGTTGACCGAGCCGGCGATCACGACGTTCTCGCCCTGCTTCCAGTTCACCGGTGTCGCGACCTTGTGCTTCGCGGTCAGCTGCAGCGAGTCGATCACCCGCAGCACCTCGTCGAAGTTACGGCCGGTCGTCATCGGGTAGACGAGGATCAGCTTGATCTTCTTGTCCGGGCCGATGACGAACACGTTGCGAACGGTCTGGTTGTCCACGGCCGTCCGCTGCGCCGGGTCGCCACTGGCGTCGGCGGGCAGCATTCCGTACGCCTTGGAGACCGAGTAGTCGGCGTCCCCGATCAGCGGGTAGTTGGGCGCGGTCCCCTGCGTCTCCTCGATGTCCTTGGCCCAGCCCTCGTGCAGCTCGACCGGGTCCACCGACAAGCCGATGATCTTCACGCCGCGCTTGTCGAACTCGGGCTTGATCGAGGCGACATAGCCAAGCTCGGTGGTGCAGATCGGCGTGAAGTTCTTGGGGTGCGAGAAGAGCACCGCCCACGAGTCGCCGATCCACTCGTGGAAGGAGATCGGGCCCTCGGTGGTCGCCGCCTGGAAGTCAGGAGCGGTTGCGCCGATCGTCAGAGTCATCGCTGTCTCCGTCGTGTTCCGGCGCGCGCCGCGCCGGGATCCGTTGAGGTCAGAGGCGACTCTACGGATGCTGGCTGCCTTCGACCGCCCCTCGCGACGTCCCAGTTGTCCACCAGCCCGATCGGCCACCCCGGAAGAGCCGCCCACCGGATCAGTCCGCGGCCAGATCCACCGCGGCAAACGAGTCGACGTGCGGGTACCCGGCGAGCGCGTCCGCGTAGGGCTCGCCGGTGCGGGCGACGCCGAGCGCGGCCCAGCCCGCCGCCGCCGAGCGACGGCCGAGCCCGACGACGGCGGCCACGGCGCGCTGCCCGTCGGCCGTCACGCCCCGGCGCGCGGCGCGCCGCCGCGCACGAGCGTGTCGAAGTCGGGGAAGCCGCCGGCGAGGTCGCTGCCGGTGAAGGCGCCGACCCAGCCGTCCGGATCGCGGAAGAAACGCACCGCGGTGAACGACGGCGTCGTCCCCATGTCGAACCAGTGCGTGCTCCCGGCGGGCACGGACAGCAGGTCGCCTGCCTCGCAGAGCACGGCGTGCACCTCGTCGCCGCGGGCCACGTCCCGGGTGTGCAGGTAGAAGGCGCCGCGGCCGGCGGCAAAGAAGCGCACCTCGTCGTCGGCGTGGGTGTGCTCGGCGAGGAACTTCGCCCGCGCCGTCGCCGCCGTCACCGGGAAGCTGGGCGCGCCGGTCGGGTGCAGCGCGGCCACGTCGACCTCGGCGAAGCCCTCGGCGGCCACCGCCGCGCGATCGGGTCGCGGTAGGCGGCGAGGACGTCCTCGGCCGGCGCGGTGGGCGGCACGCCGGCGACGAGGGGCCAGCGCTCGAAGCGGAAGCCGAGCCCGCCGAGAACGGCGCCGATCTCGGCCGCGTCGGTGGTCGCCATGGTGACCCGTGCCGGGTCGTCCGCCGGCCAGGTGGTCAGGGCGGTCATCCGTTCCTCCTCGGTCCGAGCCTCGGCCCGCGCAGGACCCGCCGATCGTCCGGCCGACCGAAATCCCGCGTCAAGGTCCGGCGCACCGCCCCGCGCGCCCCGACGACGGCGTGGCATCGGCGTCGGCCGCTTGACCAAGTACCGTCACGATCCGCATAGTGCCCGCATGTCGGAGCCGCCAGACCCACTCGAGCGCGGGTCCGGTGTGCCGGCCGACAGCCCCGGACCGGCCGCCACCCCCGGACGGGGCAACACCGCCGGACGGGGCAACACCGCCGGACGGGGAGACACCGCCGGACCGCCGCGGCCGGCCCGGCC
>Ga0105248_10000280_pt1 | contig 60247 bp, 61 predicted proteins | sample KBSS34metaG_FD_81524 | JGI IMG/M metagenome (GOLD analysis project Ga0105248, IMG submission 81524) | Switchgrass rhizosphere microbial communities from Kellogg Biological Station, Michigan, USA - KBS S3-4 metaG | ecosystem: Host-associated > Plants > Roots > Rhizosphere > Soil | place... | reverse complement strand
GGCTGGTAGGGACCCCGGGACTCGAACCCGGACGGATTGCTCCGAGCGATTTTAAGTCGCTTGCGTCTACCGTTCCGCCAGGTCCCCACAGCTGTCCAAACCCCTTATCGTTAAAGGTTTTTTCCGTCGATAGGCAGATGGAGCAGCTCGGGAGAATCTGGAACAAAAGGGAGTTTTCGGGGTGGTTCGGGACAGAACGTCCCGGAATAGTCCCGAACCAGGTTCACCGACTGTTCCGCTCGGGTGGATCACCGACACAGGCCTTCGCGAGAGCAAGGGCATGCGCGGGGCCCACGACCTGAGGCGACATAGCGGGATGCGCGGGCCAAGACGACCGATAGGTCCGCTGATCGGCACCGCCTCGGCATGTCTGCGAAGCGCCAAGAGCAGACAGTGCGGTCGGACCAGAAAGCGGACCTTCGACGGCCCTGCTGTTCGTCCCCTTCCGACCCACGGCCGAACAGCGTCCGTTCCTGGCGCGGGGCCGACGGCGCAATCGGGATGCACCACACCGCTCATTCCCGCGTGTCGCGGCCCGTAGCGCTTGGTACGAAACGGCGCGGCCGCGATGTCGCGACCGCGCCGTTCCGCAGGATCGAGGCGGCTAGGCCTTGGCGGCGAGGGCTTTCACGGCGTCCCGGATCACGCCGATGACGACGTCTGGCTGGGACAGCATCGGCACGTGGCTGCTGGCGACCTCGGTGACCCTGGCGCCCATGCGCTTCGAGACCCAGCGCTGCAGGTCGGGGTGGACGGTGTGGTCCTGGGTGGCCAGCACGTACCAGCTCGGCTTGGTCCGCCAGGCGATCTGGTCGGCGGTGAGCATCTGCTCGTCGAACAGATTGGCATCCGGCGGGAAGTGCGTCGCCCACACCAGCTGCTGTTCCGCCGCCGGGAGGTCGCCGCAGAAGAATTCGGTCCCGGAGGGGAGCATCCAGGCCAGGTCGTCAGCGACCTCCACGCGGCTGAAGATATCGGACGGGAACTTGTTGAGCTGGTCGTTCACGGTCTCACCGGCGTCGGGCGCGACCGCCGCGATGTAGACGAGGCCGACGACGCGGTCGTCCATGCCCGCGCCGGTGATGGTGGCGCCGCCGTAGGAGTGGCCGACGAGCAGCACCGGACTGCCGACGCGGTTGAGCGTCCGCTTCACGATGGCCAGGTCCGCCTGGTAGCTCTCCAGGCTGTACTGCACCGAGATGACCTCGTGACCGTCGGCCTGCAGGGCCGGGATCACCCTGCTGAAGCACGAGCCGTCGGCCCAGATGCCGTGGCAGAAGACGATGGTGGGTTTCTTCGTCGTCATGTCGTTCTCCTTCGATACGCCGCGGTGAGATCCCTCGCTGGTGCGGCCCTCGGCAGCCGGGACAAGGCCAGCCTCCCGCATCGCTGCGCCGGCCGGCGCCCGAGGATGGGGCAGGCTCGCGTCCCTCTGTCGGGGAGGGCCGATGTCCGCCTTCAGGTACGGTCCAGGCGCAATGCGCGGCGGAGCCGGCGCCAGGCCCCGCCGTCGGCCTGGACCGCGGCGTAGGCGACGCGGCTGGGGACGAAGACCTCGATCTTCACCCCGGCGCCCGGCCGGCTGGTGAGGGCGAGCCGGGCCTCGATCCGGTCGGCGCGCTCCCGCAGGCCGGGGAGGCCGAAGTGCCCCGCGCGCCCACCCGCCGCCAGGACGTCGGCGTCCAGTCCGACGCCATCGTCGGTAATGGTCATGGTCAGGCCCCGCCGGTCGTAAGCCAGGACGACGTCGATCTGCTGGCCGCCCGAATGCCGCGCGGCGTTGAGGATGGCTTCCCGGCCGATGGCCAGCAGTTCCTCGGCCGCCACGGGGCGCAGCGCCCGCGACTGGCCCTCCTCCACCAAGCGGAACCGCGGCGCTTCGGGCCCGGCCTCGGCCTCGGCGGCGTAGGTCAGGGCCTGCCTGAGGTCTGCGGCCCGGCTGCGGGCGCGGATGTGGCGGACCTGGTCGCGGCCGGAGATCAGCACCTCGTCGGCGCGCTCCAGGGCGGCGTCCATCTGCCGGCGTTGCGGGCCGGGGGGCAGGTCCTCCATGATCGCCTGGAAGCGCAGGATCAGGCCCTGGAAGCCCTGCAGCAGGGTGTCGTGCAGCTCGCGCGCAATCCGCTCGCGCTCCGCGACCCGCGCTTCATGCCGGCTCTGGATCGCGGCGGTCACCTGCCGGATTCGCAGCGCATAGGCCAGCCACAGCGCCAGAGCGGCGGCGACAACACCCAGGAGCGTGAACCAGATGCTCTGGACGAACGTCGGTGGAATTTCGAAGGCCAGCGTCGCGCCCTCGGTGTTCCAGACCCCGTCTTTGTTCGCCGCGATCACCCGGAAGCGATAGTGGCCGGGGCCGAGCCGAGTGTAGAAGGCCTGCCGGCGTGCGCCCGCCTCCACCCAAGCCGGGTCGACGCCCTCAAGCCGATAGCGGATCGTGACCCGGTCAGGATCCTGCAGGCTGATCGCCGTGTAGTCGATCTCCAGGTTGGAGACGCCGGCGGCCAGCTTGCCGACCTTGGCGGCGTCGATGACCCGTCCGCCCACCGTCAGCGACCGGATGTGCACCGGTGGGGGGACAGGGTTTCGGTAGAGGCGCCGCGCATCGATCCAGGCGACGTTCTCGACGTTCAGGAACCAGAGGCGCCCGTCCGGCCCGCGCACCGCCGTGCCGCCGAACTGCGCTTCCGAGGCTGCCGACCGAAGGCCATCGCGGCTGTCGAACAGCTGGCCGTCGAGCGTAACGGCCGGATCTCGGAAGGCGAGCTCCAGCTGCCGTGTCGCCACGCGATATATCCCGCCGTTTGCGTGGAACCAGGTCCCACCAGCGCCATCGGTGACGACGCCGGTCACCACCTCCAGGAAGGGCGCCTGCCGCCGCGACAGGGTGTGAATGGCGCGCCCGTCGAACCAGGAGACGCCATGCTCGGCAGCGAGCAAGACGCCGTCCGGCTCGGCGATGAAGGCGTTGACGCCGCCGATGTCCGGCCCCGTGACCTCGGAGTACACCGCGAGTCGATCGCCGACGAGGCGTTGAATGCGATCGTCGAACAGCCACACGCCGCCTTGCCGATCGACCCTCACGCGGGTCAGGGCGGTCGTGGCAAGGCCCGGCGCCGATATGTGGGTCCACATGCCGTCGCGCCGATGGAACAGGCCCTGGTCGCCGAACACCGCCCAAAGGTCATCTCCATCCTGGCTCGCCGAGACCAGGCTCGCGCCTCGCGCCGCGTCGGGCAATGGGATGTTCGTCGCGACGCCGCCGTGAAGCCAGGTGAGCGTCCGGGGCCGGCCGACCAGCACCCCGTCCTCGCCCGCCGCGTTCAGCAGTTCTAGGTCGGTGGCATCGAGGGCAAGCGGTCGTGGCGCGCCATCGGAGGCGGCATAGATTTTCTGGATCTTTTTGTCGCCCGCCAAGGGCGGCGCCGGCGGCGGCCCGTCGGAAATATAGACAGCGTCCTTCGACGCCGCGATCTGCGCGGCGCCGCCGCGGATCGCTGGGATGGGCTCGGTGACGACGTTCGCCGGCGCGAACCGGTTGAGGCCGGTCGACGTCCCGACCCAGACATCGCCCTCACGGTCCTCGAACACTGGACCCGGGAATATGTCGGTCATGCCCTGGGCCGGCGTGAACGGCTCCGCGTCCGTGTGGCTGCCCGTGATCGAGCGCATCCGGTAGAGGCCACCGTTTATGCGGTTTGCGCACCAAAGCGCGCCATTCCGGTCAAAGAAAAAGTGGCCGACCACCTTCGGTGGCACGGACGCGCCGATTTGAGGCGGTGGCGGCGTCGGGCCCGAGGGGCCGAGGTCCGGCAGGGCGTAGAACCGCCCGCTTGTACTGTCGGCGGTCCACAGTCGGCCGTCAGGCGCGCTGGCGAAATCGCCGATGGAGCCGCCGTAGCCTTCGGCCTTCACGAAGCGGGTCGAACCGGGCCGTAGGAAGTAGAGGCTGGTGAGGTTCTTGCTCCACACCACGCCGTGGCGGTCCACGGCCAGGCCCCAGACGCCGCCGGGCGCCCGAAAGAAATCGGACGATCCCCAATCGCTCTCCATGACCTGCCAGCTGCGCCCATCGAAGCGCGCCACCTTGTCCGCCGCGATCCAGACCTCGCCGTGCGGCCCCAGCACGATGCTTCGGACACTGGACGGCGTGCCAAGGTTCGGCACGCTGAAGTTGGTCAGCCGACCGCGGCTCAGCCGGCTGATGCCGCGCGACGTGCCGATCCAAAGGTCGCCCGACGCGGTGACGGCGAGCGTGGACACGCCGCCGCCGGGAAGCTGCTGCTCGAACCGTTCGACGTGCAGGCCGTCAAACCGGTAGAGCCCCGACGGCGCCCCGATCCAGAGGTAGCCGTCCGGCGTCTGGGCGAGCGCGCTGACGTAGGCCGGGACGCCGTCGTGCAGCGTCCAGGCGGTATGGCGGAATTGGGTGAGGCTGCGGGTCGGATCGAGCGCGAACGCCGGGCCGCCGACGAGCCAGGCGCACGCCAGCAGGACAAGCGCCAAAGCCAATCTGGCCAAGTGAGCCCCCAAGACCTCTCCCAATCCCCCGAACGGGTGGGGCGATCCTAACCCTGACCAGGGCGAGACGCGATCCGCGGGGGACTAGCTTCGCGGAAATGGCGGCGGACGTCGGAACGTGTGAAGTTTCGAGAAGGAGGCCGAAGATGCAGGGGCGCGAGGCAGGCGGACCAATCTCGGTCCTCGTCGTTGACGACCACCCGGTCCTGCGGGAGGGCGTCGCGGCGGTGCTGCGGCGGCACGACGACTTGCGCCTGGCCGGCGAGGCCGGCGACGGCGCGGAAGCCATTGCCCGATTCCGCGACCTCAAGCCGGATGTGGTCCTGATGGACCTGCAGATGCCAGGCCTGAGCGGGCTGGAAGCCATCCGGGCCATCCGCGCCGAGGCGCCGGCCGCGCGCATCGTCGTCCTCACCACCTACGACGGTGACGTGCAGGCCTTCCAGGCGATGAAGGCCGGCGCCGCGGCCTATCTGCTGAAGAGCAGCCTGCGCAAGGAGCTGGTCGACACCATCCGTGACGTCTATGCGGGGCGGCGGCGACTGTCGCCGGAGATGGCCGAGAAGGTCGCCGTCCACAGCGTCGACGACCGGCTGAGTGAGCGCGAGATCGAGCTCCTGCGCCTGGTCGCCGAAGGCCACCCCAACAAGCAGATCGCCCGCGACCTCTCGATCTCGGAGGAGACTGTGAAGGCCCACCTGAAGAGCATCTTCGGCAAGCTGGACGTGGCGGACCGCACCCATGCCGTGACGGTCGCCGTCCGGCGCGGCATCATCACGCTCTGAGGCGCGGGCGCTGGCCGGACGGGGCGCGCTAGCTGAGGCGCTCGAAGGTGCGGCGGTAGCGCTTCAGGAAGGCGCGGCCGCGCGCATGCAGGTCGTTGGCGGCGGTCTCGCGGGCGACAAGCTGCAAGACGCCCTCGGCGGCCGGTTCCAGGCGAAGGGTGTCGCCGACCTGGACGTGGAGGGCTTCCAGGTCGTCGGCGTCGAGGATCAGGGCGACGCGGTCGCCGACTTTTTCGAGCTTGCAGGAGATCATGGCGGGCTCCGAGGCCAGGTCCGATCCTAGCACAACGCGGGGCGTTGAATTCCGCTCATCGTCGCGGCTCCGGTGGCCTACCAATTCCCGTCATCCCGGCCGTAGCGAAGCGGAGAGCCGGGACCCAGGGGTTCAGGCCGTGCGGTCGCTCCTGGGTCCCGGGTCGGCTCTTCGGCCGCCCGGGATGACGATGGCTTTGCGCCACGAAAAAGGCCCGGCGCCTTGCGGGCCGGGCCTCGTTCAATGCGTAGATCGGTCGGCTACTTGCCGGCCGCCGGCGGGGCCGAAGGCGCGGCTTCGGCTTCCTGGCGGCGACGGCCGCCGCCCATCATCTTCTGAGCCGCGGCCAGTTCGGTGGCATCGATGACGCCGTCGTGGTTGGCGTCGATGACGTCCCACTTGCTCGTCAGCATCTCGCCGATGCGGCCCTTCAGCTCGGACTTCTCGATCTTGCCGTCCATGTTGGAGTCCAGCATGCCCATCAGGGCGCCTTGCTGCAGGGCCTCGTCATAGTTGACCAGGTGCTTCGAGGTTTCGTCCATCCAGCGGTAGCGGATGCGGGTGAAGAACATCTCCTCCCACGACTGGTCGCCCCAGACGATCTTCTTGCTGGGATCGGGGTTGTGCGGGTTGGACTTGGAGTTGTCGTAGACGTAGTGGGCGATCAGCTTCGAGCCCGCCGGGATCTTGATCGGCTCGGCGAAGTTGTAGTGGCCCTGCCAGCCGAAGTCGTAGCGCGGCAGGGTCAGCAGCAGCTTCTTCTTGCCGTCCGGATATTCGATCCACAGGTCCGAGGACGTGGCGCGGTAGTGCGCGTGCGGGAAGGCCGAATAGAGCAGCGCATCCTTCGGGAAGGTCATGTAGGCGACCTCCTGGTGATGGCCGTCGTAGGGCGGCAACTCGATCGCGTTGTTCACGATCTGGTTGTTGTGCATCACGATGTCGGGGACCTCGCCGTCCTTGTAGAAGTAGAGCCCGATCTTGGTGTGCTCGGTCACTTCCTTGCCGTAGGGCGTGTAGTGGTTCTGGAAGCCGATGGCGCCGCCCGGCGGGATGTAGGTGCCGGCGTCGGTCGGGGCGACCTCGCTCTCGGCGCCGACGGCGTAGGAACCGACCGAGGCGCCCCAGCGGTTCTCGAAGGCCTGCTGGCCGGCCTTGGGCGCCTCGTCCATGAAGCCGGTGAGCACATGGTGCACGGCCTGGCGGGCGTCGACCTTGATGGTCGAGGCCTTCAGCCACTTGCCGGCCGTCAGCGGATTGGCGACCCAGGGATGCTGGTAGTCGACCACGCCGGTGGCGGGGATGGTGTAGTTCGGCACTTCCAGCACGATGTCGGGCTTGCCCAGCGGCCATTCGGCGGCCACCAGGTGCTTGGTTCCGAGCGGATCGGCGCCCTCGCCGCGGGGCGAGCCCTGCTCGATCCAGTGGACCAGGGTCTTGGTCTCATCGGCGGTCAGGCGGCGATCGTTGCTGAACTTGCCGACGTGCGGATCGGAGTGGAAGGGCGGCATGCGGTCGGTGCGGACCACCTCGCGGATCATCGGCGAGAAGCCCTTGACCGTGGCGTAGTTGGTCATGGCGAAGGGGCCGATGCCGCCTTCCTCGTGGCAGGCCACGCACTTCTTTTCCAGGATCGGCGCGACGTCCTTCACATAGGTGAGCTGGGCGGTCTGCTTGCGAACCGGGAAGTCGACCAAGGCGCCCTTGGCCGCGGTGGCGGCGGGCAGGGCTTTGCCGGACACCAGGGCGTCGACCGCCTTGCCGGCGTCGGCCACGTCGCCGCGCCAGACGATGGACCAGGTCTTCGGATCGATGACGATGGCTTCGGCCGAGCGGGTGACGCCCAGGCTCTCGCCGACCAGCTGATAGCTGTCCATCATGATCGGGGCGTCGTAGCCGGCCTTGGCGGCCTCGGCGAGGATCGCCTCGCGGGTGTCCTTGAGGTTGGAATTGATCATCCAGACCTCGACGCCCTTGCCGGCGTAGGCGGTGTTGAGCGCCTTCACCGCGGCAGCCTGGCCGCGCAGCACCGCGTCGCCGTTGGACTGGGTGACCAGGACGACGGCCTTGTCCTCGGCCCGGCGATAGAGCTCGTGAGCCTCGAAGTTGGCGTCCACCAGCAGGAAGTTGCTGACCGACGCCGCGGCCGTCGCCGACGCGTTGTGCGCAGCCTCAGGCGCGCCCGCAGGGCTGGAGGAGAAGCCGTAGACCAGGAGCGCGCTCACCGCCGCCCCGAACACGCCAAGCTTGGCAGAAATCATCTTCGTTTCCCTCTTCCCGACTTTAGTTCTCGGCGCGGGCTCTCGGCCCATGCGACAGCGACCCTCAAGGCGGGGCTTTCGCCGTAAGCCTAAAGGTCGCATTCGAACGCCGTTCGACAACTGAAATCTTTACAACAGAAAGATCGGCCACGGGTAAACCGCCATTAGGGCTTTTCGAACCCAATCCCAGGCGTCAGGAATGACCGGATGAAGCCGAGGACCGCCGCCCCGCAGATCGCCAGCGTCAAGGCCAGAGCGCTGGACGCGGCCTCGGCGATTCTGGCCGAGCAAGGGGTGGAGGACCTGAACCTTCGCGCCATCGCCGAGAGCGCCGGCATCGGCATTTCGTCGATGTACCACTACTTCGCCGGCAAGGAGGAACTGCTGCTCAGCCTGGCCCTGAAGGGCTTCGAGGATCTGCGCGCCGACATCGACCGCAACCGGCGGACGGGCGGCTTTCCCAACCCGCTGGGGGCCGGCGCGCGAGCCTATTTCGGCTTTGCCGAGACCCGTTCGGCGCTGTTCTCCGTGATGTTCAGCGAGCGGCTGCTGACCCGCCACGAGGACCTGCGCGAGGCCGAGCGGCAGACCATGCTGGCGTTCCAGGCGACGGTGGACGACGACCCGCGGTTTCCCGCCGACCGAAAGGCGGACGTCGCCGCCGCGCTCTGGGCGCTGGGACGCGGCATCGCGGCGATCACCTCATCGCATCCGGGCGGCAAGCTGCCCGACGACTTCGCCGCGAGGCTGCAGGGCGGGCTGAGCTACCTGCTCAACCGGCCGGAATAGGCGTTCGCAGCCGGCATTGCCGAACGCGGTTCGAAGGCGTCTCATCCCTTCAAGGCCCTCCCAAAAAGGGGCCGATCGGGAGGTCTGACGATGTTGATACGTGCGCTCGCGCTCGCGCTTTCCTGCGTAGCCCTAGGCGCGCTCCCCGCCGCCGCGCTGACCAATCCCGCTGTGGTCGCCAAGGGCTACAAGGCGCCGCGCGACGCCTGGGGCCATCCGGACCTCGCCGGCGTCTGGTCGCCGGCCACGATCACCCGGCTGGAGCGTGACCCGTCGCTGGGCGAGCGGCTGGTGCTGAGTGAGGCGGAGGCGCGGGCGGCCGAGGGCGACACCGCGGCCAACAACGCCAAGGCCAGCCTGCCCACCGACCAGAAGCTGAAGGTCGACGACGTGGACTGCGGCGTGAAGGGGTTCTCCGGCGTCGCCTGCGGCTACAACAATTTCTGGGTCGATCCGGGCACCAAGATCATGCGGGTGGGCGGTGAGCCCCGGTCTTCGATCGTCGTCTCGCCGAAGAGCGGGCGGATGTCGATGACGCCCGCCGCGCTCACCTCGTTGCGAGCCCAGCAGACCCAGGTGGGCAACTTCGACGGACCCGAAAAGCGGCCGCTGGCCGAGCGGTGCCTGGTGGCGTTCGGCTCCAGTTCGGGGCCGCCGATGCTGCCGGTGCTGTACAACAATCATTACGCCATCGTGCCGGGCAAGGACCTGATGGCGATCGAGGTGGAGATGGTCCACGACACGCGCCTGCTGCGGGTCGGCGGGACGCACAATCCGTCGGCCATGAAGACCTGGATGGGCGATTCCGTCGCGCATTGGGACGGCGAGACCCTGGTGGTCGACAGCACCAACTTCCGGCCCGACCAGACCTTCCGCGGCGCCTCGGCGGACATGAAGGTCTCCGAGCGGTTCACGCGGATTTCCGACAAGCAGATCCTCTACCAGTTCCGCGTCGAGGACCCGAAGACGTTCAAGGAGCCCGTGGAGGGCGAGGTCGCGTGGAACCTGACCACGGACCGGATCTACGAATACGCCTGCCATGAGGGCAACTATGCGCTGCCCGGCATCCTGGCCGGCGCGCGGGCGGCCGAGCGGCAGGGCAAGGAGATGGAGGGCAACCGCGGCGCGGTGAAGGAAGAAGGCGGGCAGTAGGCGCGCGGGAACCGGGCCTTAAGGGTCATCAGGCTAAGCCGTGTGAGGGCAGCGGACGGCTGCCGCGCGAGCAGAACGGCCGATGGCGACCACGATCCTCGACACCCGGCCCGAGCGCCGGCGGGCAAGGCCTTCCGTCCGGCTCATCGCGCTGGCGATCCTGAGCGCCGCGGCCATCGCCTTCGTGACGCTCTGCCCGATTGGGCTTCGACCGCACCTCGCGAGCGCCAACCACGAGCGGTTCACCGCCTTCTTCGTCCTGGGTGGGCTGGTGGCGCTCGCGGCGCAGCGGCGCTCGCTGGGCGCCCTGGCGCTGGTGGTGTTCCTGGCGTTCGGCCTTGAAGCCGCGCAGAGCCTGGTCCCAGGTCGCCACGGCATGCTGTCGGATGCGATCGTGAAGGCGCTGGGCGGCGTCCTGGGCTGCGCCGCCGCTCAATTCAGCTTCCCGCTCAGGCGCCTGCTGGCAGGGGCGCCAGCGGGAGCCCTTCCCGCTCGCGATGGATTGTCGTGAGCGGGCAAGAAGGGCTCCAGATATAAGCGACGACCCTGTTCATCCCGGTGGCTTGAATCAAGCCACCGGGACAGGGTCTGGTGAGATCTGACCCCGCTGTGTGACGTAGTGGTCGAGGTCGGCCAGGGTGCGCTTCCAGGCTCCATCCATCGCCGGCGTCCAGCCCGCGCCGCAGGTCTCGCGCACCACCTCGGCGACGATGCCGAAGAAGGTGGCGAACACGGCGCGCGGGACGTCGTAGCCTTCGTGGGTGATCACCTCGGTCTCGATCAGGTGGTGGGCGTAGGTGCGTGGGCCGATGAAGTCGAGGATCGCCTCGAACACCTTGGCCAGCATCTCGCCACGGATGCTGTTGTTGCTGTCGCGCCAGAACAGCGCCTGCATCTGCGGCTGGCGCGCGAACAGACGCTCGTAGACCCTGGGTGACAGGTCGCCGCCGCGCTCGGCGGCCAGCTCGAGGCTGGCCTCGACCGCGTCGGCGTCGGTGCGGTCGGTGGGCTTGAGGTCGTTCACCTCGCCGCGATCAGGCGCGCGCGGGAATGATCACCGGCATGGTCTCGAAGCCATGCACGAAGGGCGAGTAGTTGCGGGTCGGCTCACCGGCCAGCTCGATGCGCGGGAAGCGCTTCAGGATCTCCTCCCAGATGATGGTCAGCTGCATCTCGGCCACGCGGTTGCCGACGCAGCGGTGCACGCCGAAGCCGAAGGACAGGTGCTGGCGGGGCCGCTCGCGGTCGATGATGTAGGCGTTGGGATTGTCGACCATCGTCTCATCGCGGTTGCCCGAGATGTACCACATGACGACGTTCTCACCGGCCTTGATGGTCTTGCCGCCGAGCTCGATGTCGCGCGTGGCGACGCGGCGCATGTGGGCCAGCGGCGTCTGGAAGCGGATGGTCTCGGAGACCATCGACGTGATCAGGCCGGGATCGGCGCGCAGCTTGTCGTACTGGTCGGGGTTCTTGTTGAGATTGTAGATGCTGCCCGAGATGGTGTTCCGCGTGGTGTCGTTGCCGCCGACGATCAGCAGGATGACCGTGCCCTGGTACTCCTCCATCGACATGGTCCGGGTCGCGGGATTCTGGGTCAGCATGGAGATCAGGTCGATGTTGGGGGAGCCGTCCAGCCGCTCGTTCCACAGATTCTGGAAGGCGCCGAAGCACTCCATCATCGCCTGGCCCTTGTGCTCCCAGCTCTTCACCGGGCCGTGGCCGGGCATGTTGGTGACCATGTCGGACCAGTAGGTGAGCTTGCGGCGGTCCTCGAAGGGGAAGTCGAACAGGGTGGCCAGGGTCATGGCCGTCAGTTCCTTGGACACCAGATCGACCCAGTCGAATTCCTGGCCGATCGGCAGGCTGTCGAGGATCTGGCCGGCGCGTTCGCGCACCACCGGGGCCATGTTGAAGATGTTGGAGGGCGCCACCGTCGGGCTGACCGCCTTGCGGTGCACGCTGTGTTCCGGCTCGTCCATGGTGATGAAGCCGGCGCCGCCGCGACGGCGCACGCCCATGACCTTGGCCTGTTCCTCGATGGCCTGCAGGTTGGCCAGCGCGATGCCGTCGGCGGAGGAGAAGCCCTCATGGTCGGTGTCGACCGCCATGATGTCGTTCCACTTGGTGATCGACCAGTAGGGGCCGAACTCGCTGTCGGGCGTGAAATGCACCGGGTCTTCGGCGCGCAGGCGCTCGAAGATCGGCCAGATGGTGTCGTCCTGGAAGCGCTGGGCGTGCGCCGGGTTCAGCTCGGCGAGCGGCGTCGCATAGGCCTCCGCGGCCGCGGCCGACTGATCGACTTTCACAGCGATATTCATAGCTTCGCTCCCACGCACGCGTCCCGATTGGGGGACGTCAACGCGCAGTCAGAAGCCTTCGAACACCGTTCGACAAGCTGCGCCTAGCGCTCAGGCCTTCTTCGGCTTGGCCTTGGCCTTCTTCGCCTTGCCCTGGCCGGGCCAGCCGGCGTCGATCGGCAGGCGCGGGTTGGCGGTGATCTTCAGGTCGGCGCAGTGGTGATAGGTGAAGCGGCCGTCCTTGTTGATCCCGTGCTCCTCCATGAACTGGATCACCTGCAAGGTGCAGTGGTCGCAGTTGATGTTGGGGATGTGCACATAGGTGTCGAACACCTGGCGCGGCTGGCGCACGTGGTGGTCCCAGAAGCCGTCCATGATCACCGGCGGCTTGGTGTTCGGATCGACCTTGGCCGAAACCGATATCGGGCCGCGCGGGCCGTCCTTGGTGACGTCCTCCGGATCGGCCGGCAGCTCCTTGCGGTCGAGGACCGCGAGCGCCACGCGGAAGTGGCCCGGGTGGTAGATGGTTTCCTGCACCTTCAGGCGCAGCAGTTCGCCGCCGGGGACCTCGGTGACCGCGCCGGTGGGCTTGCCGGGGTCGGTGGAGACGCCGCCGCAGGGGCCGAGCTTCTGGGGATCGCCGAGCTGGTTCTCCTCGATCCAGCTTTTCGGCTGCATCAGGATGAAGTGAGCCGAGACGGACGGCGCGGCGGCGAGCGCCACTGAGCCCGCGACGAAGGCGGCGGCGAGACGAAGCTTCATGATCGGAACCCCTCGAGTTGTGGCCGAGGTTTATGCGCGCCACGCCGGATCGGGGAAATCAGAAAATCTGCGGCCGTTGGGGCACGGGCGGCCCTGCTGTCTTGACCGTCAGGACGGCGTCGCCCATGCGGGGGCCATGGCGGTCTACACCGACATCAGCGACGAGGAACTGGCCGGGCTGCTGGCCGACTTCGATCTTGGAAACGCCCTCAGCCTGAAGGGGGTGGCCGAAGGCGTGGAGAACTCCAACTTCCTGCTGGAGACCGAGGCCGGCCGCTATTTCCTGACGGTCTACGAGCGCCGGGTGCGGCCGGAGGACCTGCCGTTCTTCCTGGAGCTGCTGCGGTGGATCGCCGGGCGCGGCTTTCCGAGCGCGACGCCGATCCCGGACCGTGAGGGTCGGTTGCTGAAAGAGGTGCGCGGCAAGCCCTGCGCCATCGTCTCCTTCCTGTCCGGCCTGGCGGTGAGGCGACCGACCGCGGCGCATTGCCGGGAGGCCGGCGCGGGCCTGGCGCTGTTGCACCTGGCGGCGGAGGGTTTTCCGCTCAAGCGGGCCAACGACCTGGGCCAGGCGGCCTGGGCGCCGATGTTCGCAGGGCTGGGTCAGGCGGCGGAGGATCTCAAGCCGGGCCTGGCGAAGACCATATCGTCCGATCTCGAACTCTTGGCGGCCCGCTGGCCGAAAAACCTCCCGGAAGGCGTGATCCACGCCGACTTCTTCCCGGACAACGTGTTCTTCACAAACGGGAAATTCGCCGGCGCGATCGATTTCTACTTCGCCTGCGTCGACGCCTTCGCCTATGATATCGCCGTCGCTCTGAACGCCTGGTGCTTCGAGCCGGACGGCAGTTTCAACATCACCTCGGCGCGCCAGCTGGTGGCCGGTTACGAGAGTCACCGCAAATTGTCCGATCTCGAACGATCGGCCTTGCCGGTGCTGGCGCACGGGGCCGCGATGCGGTTCTTCCTCACCCGGCTGCATGACTGGGGCGCGACGCCGGAAGGCGCGCTGGTCCGGCCCAAGGACCCGCTGGAGTATGAGCGCAAGCTGGCCGTGCATCGCGCCTCGCCGGACCTGGTGTTGTTCGGGGCGGCCTCTTGACCCCGCAGGTGGTGATCCACACCGACGGCGCTTGCTCAGGCAATCCGGGGCCGGGCGGCTGGGGCGCGGTGCTGCACTTCAAGGATCAGGAGAAGGAGCTCTGGGGCGGGGAACTCTACACGACCAATAACCGCATGGAGCTGATGGCCGCGATCCAGGCGCTGGAGGCGCTGAAGCGACCCTGCAAGGTCGAGCTGCACACGGACAGCAAGTACGTCCAGCAGGGGATCAAGGAGTGGATTCACAGCTGGAAGAAGCGCGGCTGGAAGACCGCCGACAAAAAGCCGGTGAAGAACGACGACCTGTGGCGCAGGCTCGACGAGGCCCGGCTGCGCCACGAGGTCGACTGGCGCTGGGTCAAGGGCCACGCCGGTCACGAGCACAACGAACGCGCCGATGCTCTGGCGCGGCTGGGCATGGAAGAGACCTTGGCCGCGAACGGCCGTTGAGGTCCGGTCAGTGGGCCGCGGTCGCGGCCACGGGCGTCGCGGCCAGCTGAACCGCCGATGGCGCCGCCTTCGGCGGCACGATCCGATAGAGCACCGCAAACCCGGCGTCCTTCTCGAGCTTGAGCTCGGCCGGCAACGGGCGGGCGCCGTAGCTGTCGGGAAAGTCGGCGTTCAACAACAGCACGTAGTCGAAGCGCGTTTTCCAGAGCCGCACGTAAGGCGCATTCCCGCTGATCAGCCGAGGGTCGCTGAGGGCGGCGACGCTCGCGATGGCCCCGCCTTCGCGAAAGGTGATCTGATCCCAGGGCGGGTTGACGTCGATCGGATGGACGCCGTGCTGGCTGAACACCGTCGGCACGAAGGCGCGACGTTCGAAGACGGCGATCGTCGCCAGATGGCGGTAGACGCCTTCGCCGTGGAAGATGAAGCGCCCGGGCGGCGGGGCGTTGAGCTCTGCCGAGGTCGGCCGATTCTCCAGCGGCAGGATGGCCGCGCCCGCCGGCACCCCGGCGATCGCTGCGGAGACGGAGGCGGACATGCGATCGGCCGCTTGCCAGTTCCAGGCGATCCACGATGTCCGCCCCACGATCAGTAGGAACGCCATGACCGAGAACGCCAGCTCGGCGCGAGGGCGCCGGACAAAGGAGATCTGGATCGCGGACACCGCCGTCAGCAGAGCCATGATCGGCACCCTGCGGTCGATCCACCCGGCCTGCGAAATGTAGCCCGGCATGAAGGCGGAGAGTACGGCCAGGGCGATGGCCAGGGAGGCCAGGCCGAAATGGGCGCGCAGCTTTCCGGTCGTGAGCCCGAAGGCCAGGACAGCGGCCAACAGCGCCGCGAGGCCCAGGTCGACGACCCGGTTGTAGGTGATCAAGGGCGAGGCGAGGGCGTTCAGGGTCTGGTTGAGCGTGTTCCACCAGATCTGACCGGTCTCGGCGGCGGCCTCGCGATTTCCCGGCGCCGTGCCGGTGACAAGGCTGATCACACCGATGGAGATCGGGCACACGGCGGCGGCCAATAGCGCGCGCAACGCCCGTCGTCCCACGGGGGTGGGCGATTCCTTCAGCCGCTCGGCGCCGAACGCCGATCCGGCGAGGAGCACACAGTAGAAGGCCAGCGCCATGGGATGGTCGAGGAACAGGATCACGCCCAGCGCCACCCGGCCCAGCGCCGCCAGCCACGGCCCACGCCGCGACAGGGCGGGGTCGATGGCCACGAACAGCAGAGCGAGGCCCAGGCCGATCTGGAAGTTGAGGAAGCCGGCGAGCGCCGTCAGCGGCCAGGCGAAAAACGGGATGATCAGCTGATAGCTGTTGAACCCACGATAGATCCTGGCGTTCAACGCCACCGCCCCGGCCACCGGCAACACGACTGAGAGCAGCAGGCAGAAGCGGCCGATCAAGTCCGGCGACAGGACTCGGCGAAGAGCCTGAGCCACCAGATCGATCCCTACGTCGGTGCTGATGTGTCGCCATTCGACCCTGAAGAACGGCGTCAGGTTGTCGTGGGCGATCATCCAGATCCGGGCGAGATGGTTCTGGTAGTCCAGCAGGACGGGATGGGCGAAGGCGATGATCGGGATCGCGACCACCAGTATCGACGCCAGCAACTGATAGGGCACGGTGCGTGGGGCGGCGTCTGAAGAAGGCGCGCTGTGGACTTCCGCCTGCATCGCTGCCTTTGCCGCCCGAATCAAATGCAGGCGCGCGCACCTGCAGAATCTTGTGTGCGCCTTCAAAGCAAAGGTTTCAAGGCGCGCGCAAAACTTGTCCTAGATGCCCTCGACCCCGGGCGGTTTTACCGTCTCTTTTGCTGAAACGTGATGCGAGGGTGGCGCTAAGTTGCCTGAATGGCGGCGGCGACGTCCTGAGCAAACTGACCGGTCATGCCTTCTATGGCGGTGTTGGTCATGACCACGGCGCTGATCTTCTTGACCGGGTCGACGAACCAGCTGTGCCCGTAGACGCCGCCCCAGAGCCAGGTTCCAGGCGAGTGGACCGAGGCGCTCGCCGAGGGGTCGACCACCACCGCGCCGCCGAAGCCGAAGCCGAAGCCCGGCCCGTTGGTCACGATGGGCAGCTCGCCGGTCTGGTTGCTCATCATCGCCTGGGCGGTCGCGGCGCTGACGATCCCGCCGCCGCCGGTGCGGATGGCTTCCAGGAAGGTCATGAACTCCCGAGCATTGCCGACCATGCCGGCGCCGCCGGAGGGGAAGGAGGCGGCGTCGAAGGCGCGGGCCGGCGAGTAGCGAATGCCGGAAAGCTCGGCGAAAGGCACCACCTGCGGGTCGGTCATGATGGCGGGTGGCGTTCCGTCGACGTAGGGGACGGCCAGGCGAGCCTTGTCGGTGACCGCGAAGCCGGTGTCGGCCAGGCCAAGCGGGCGCGTGACGGTCTCGGCGACGATCTCGGCCAGCGGCTTGCCGACCGCGGATTCCAAGGCCGCGCCCAGCACGTCGAGGCTGACCGAATAGAGCCAGGCCGCGCCCGGCGGGAAGAACAGGCCGGCCTCGGTGACCAGGGCCAGTTCCTGGTCGAAGCCCAGGCCCGGCTGGTCCATGCCGTCGGAGACGCCCAGCGTCAGGTAGGGCCCATCGTTCGCCTGCATGAAGCCGTAGGAGAGGCCGGAGGTGTGGGTCAGCAGCTGGCGAACGGTGATCAGCGGGGCCGAGCCGCCGAACTTCGGGCGGAAGGCGGGCAGGAAACGGTCGACGGTGTCCTCCAGGCGAATACGCCCGGCCTCGACCAGCGCCAGGACGGCGGCGGTGACGATCGGCTTGGTGAGCGAGGAGAGCCGCAGGATGGTGTCGGGCGCCATTGGCTTCTCAGCCTCGCGGTCGGCGAACCCGGCGTCGCGGGCGTAGGCGCTTTGCCCGTCGCGGGACACCAGCACGTGGGCGCCGACGATCCGCCGGTCGGCAAGCGCCTTGTCGATAACGGCGTCGAGAGCGGCGGTCAGGTCGTGCGGCATCGGCGGTTCCCCTTGAGTTTTTTCCATTCAGACAGGCCCAGCCGGACGGCGTCAAACTCACGGGCCATGTTCGCAAATAGTTCGATCTCGAATTTGCGGCCGGACCGCGAAGCACCTAGGTTGTTCGCGTACGAACGGAGGAGCCTGCCATGGCTGCCGAACCGGAAGACCATCCCGACGTCCAGGTCTTCGACGAGATCCGCTACATCGAACATCTGGTGCGAACGACCATCACGCACAAGCTGCCGGTGGGCCTCACCTATCCGCAGTTCGAGGTGATGAACCTGTTGTCGCGCCGCGGTGACGGGATCTCGCCGCTGGACGTGGCGCGCGCCCTGCAGATGACCAAGAGCGGCCTGACCAACACCCTGCAGCGGCTGCATGCGCGCAAGCTGATCCAGGTGGAGCATTGCGAGAAGGACGGCCGGCGCAAGGTGATCTGGCTGACGCCGGAAGGCCGCACGGCCTATGGCCAGTCGATGGTCGCCATCCGGCCGAAGATGGAAGACCTGCGCGACGGTTTCACCCAGAAGGAATTCCGCGACGCCCTGCCGTTCCTGAAGGCGCTGCGCACCTGGCTGGGCGAGAAGCCTTAGGCTCCATCCTCCAGCACGAAGCGCGCGCCGCGGTCAGCGATCATGATGGTCGGCGTGTTGGTGTTGCCTGAGGTGATGGTGGGCATCACCGAGGCGTCGATCACCCGCAGGCCCCGCAGGCCGAAGACGTGCAGGCGTTCGTCGACCACCGCCAGCGGGTCTGAGGCCAGGCCCATCTTCGCCGTGCCCACCGGATGGAAGATCGTCGTGCCGATGTCGCCGGCGGCCTTGGCGAGAGCGGCGTCGTCGTCGCCGACGCCTGGGCCGGGCAGGTATTCCTGAGGCTGGAAGGGCTGCAGCGCGGCCTGGCTCATCAGGCGGCGCGTGACCCGGATGGCGTCGGCGGCGACGCGGCGGTCGGCCTCGGTGTCCAGGTAGTTGGGCGCGATGATCGGGGCGGTGGCGGGATCGGCGGAGCGCAGTCGGATCACCCCGCGCGAGGTGGGGCGCAGGTTGCAGGCCGCCACGGTGACCGCCGGGAAGCGGTGCAGGGGCTCGCCGAACCGGTCCAGCGACAGGGGCTGGATGTGGAATTCGATGTTGGCCCGCTCATGGTCCGGGGACGAGGTGGTGAAGATGCCGAGCTGCGAGGGCGCCATGGTCAGCGGCCCGGTGCGGAACAGGGCGTATTCGGCGCCCATCAGGCCGCGGCGGATCAGGTTGTGGTAGGTCTCGTTCAGCGTCCGGACGCCCTCAACCTTGTATATGGCCCGCTGCTGCAGGTGGTCCTGCAGGTTGCGCCCAACGCCCTGGCGATCGAGGACCAAGGGCACGCCCTGGTCGGAGAGCCATTCGGCCGGGCCGACGCCGGAAAGCTGCAGCAGTTGTGTCGAGCCGACCGAGCCGGCGCACAGGATCACCTCGCCGCGGGCGCGGGCCTCGACGGTCTCGCCATGGCGGCGGTAGCGGACGCCGGTGGCGCGCAGGCCCTCGAACAACACCCGCTCGGCCAGGACGCCGGTCTCCAGCTTGAGGTTGGGGCGGGAGAGCGCCGGCTTGAGGAAGCCCTTGGCCGCCGACCAGCGCAGGCCGCGCTTCTGGTTCACGTGGAAGAGGCCGACGCCTAGGTTGTCGCCAGTGTTGAAGTCCGGCGTCGAGGGCACGCCCAACTGGTTGGCGGCGGCCTCGATGGCGTCCAGCACGGCCCAGCGCACGCGCGGCTGCTCGACCCGCCACTCGCCGCCGGCGCCATGGTGCTCGGTCTCGCCCAGGAAGTGGTCGTCGAGGCGGCGGAAGACCGGGCGTACGTCGTCCCACCCCCAGCCGTTCAGGCCGAGCTGGCGCCAATGGTCGTAGTCGGCGGCCTGGCCGCGCATGGAGATCATGGCGTTGATCGCCGAGGAGCCGCCGACCACCTTGCCGCGCGGATATTTCAGCGCCCGGCCGTTCAGGCCCGGCTCCGGCTCGGTCTCGAACATCCAGTCCGAGCGCGGATTGCCGATGGCGAACAGGTAGCCGACGGGGATATGGAACCACACCCAGTCGTCGCGCCCGCCGGCCTCCAGCAGGAGCACGCGGTTCCTGGGGTTCTCCGACAACCGGTTGGCGACCACACAACCGGCCGAACCCGCGCCCACGACGATGTAGTCGTAGTCTCCGTCGACGGGGTTTGCGGGGGCCCGGGCCATGCCGTCCTCAATGCGGGAAGTCAGTCCGATCCGCTAGACCGATCAGCCCACAGATAAGTCTTGCCTCACGCCCCTGGCAGGCGTCCGATCCGGTCAGCCAGAAGCTCCGGGGAGGGCTCATGTCCAGGACCATTCATCTCAACGGCCGCGCGGTCAGCGTCGACAGCCCGGACGACACGCCGCTGCTCTGGGTGATCCGCGACGAGGTCGGGCTGAAGGGCTCCAAGTTCGGTTGCGGCATCGGCGCCTGCGGGGCGTGCACGGTGCATATCAACGGCAAGGCGACGCGGTCCTGCGTCACGCCGCTGTCGGCGGTGGGCGACGCCAAGGTCACCACCATCGAGGGCCTGGACCCGGCCGGCGCGCACCCGGTGCAGAAGGCCTGGATCGAGGAGCAGGCGCCGCAGTGCGGCTACTGCCAGTCGGGCCAGATCATGCAGGCGGCGGCCCTGCTGGCCGCTACGCCGAAGCCGACCGACGCCGAGATCGACAAGGCGATGAACGGCAACCTCTGCCGCTGCATGGCCTATGTGCGGATCAAGAAAGCGATCAAGCGCGCCGCCGGCGAGACGGGCGCTCCGAAGGCCGCCGCCAAGGCCGCTCCGAAAGCCAAAGCGGGAGCCAGCGCATGAACCGCCATCTGACTCCCACCGACCTGCAGGCCGGCGCCACCTCGCGGCGCGGCTTCCTGATCGCCGCGGCCGGGACCGGCCTGCTGTTCAGCTTCACCGGCGCCGGCCCCGCGAACGCGGCCGCGGGCGCCTTCGAGCCGACCATCTGGTACGGCATCGCGCCGGACGGGGTGGTCACGGTCCACGTGATCCGCGCCGAGATGGGCCAGCACGTGGGCACCGCCATCGCCCGGATCGTGGCCGAGGAACTGGAGGCCGACTGGTCGAAGGTGAAGTTCGACCATGTGGATTCCGCCGCCAAGTGGGGCCTGATGGTCACCGGCGGGTCTTGGTCGGTCTGGCAGAGCTTCCCGCTGATGAGCCAGGCGGGCGCCGCGGGGCGCATCGCGCTCATCGAGGAGGGCGCGCGGCTGATGGGCGTGCCGGCCGCGAGCTGCACGGCGCGCAACAGCGTGGTGTCGGGCGGCGGCAAGTCGATCACCTATGGACAGATCGTGTCCAAGGGCGAGCTGAAGCGGACCTTCACGGCCGAGCAGCTGGCCAAGATGCCGATCAAGCCGCCGGCCGAGCGCCGGCTGATCGGCAAGCCGGCGCAGGCCCGCGACATCCCGGCCAAGACCAACGGCACGGCGCGCTACGGCATCGACGCCGAGGTTCCGGGCATGGTCTTCGCGCGGCCGAAGGTGCCGCCGACCCGCAACGACTCCAAGGTGGTCTCGATCGACGACAGCGCCGCCAAGGCGGTGCCGGGCTATCTTCAGTCGATCGCACTGGAGGACCCTTCGGCCAACGTCCCGGGCTGGGTGATGGTCTATGCCAAGAGCTTCTGGGCGGCGAACAAGGCGGCCGATCTGGTCAAGGTGACCTGGAACTCCGGCGACAGCGCCAAGGTCTCCGAGGCCGACCTGCAGAGCCACGCCGCGGCCCTGATCGCCGACCCGAAGTCGGGCGGGACGGTGGTCGACGACAAGGGCGTCGACGCCGCGTTCGCCGGCGCCGCCAAGACGCTCTCGGCCACCTACACCACCTCGACGGCGCTGCACTTCCAGATGGAGCCGATCAACGCGCTGGCCTTCGAGAAGGACGGCGTTTTCGAGATCCACACCGGCAACCAGTGGCAATCGCTGGTGCTGCCGTGGCTGGCCAAGGCGCTGGGCCGGCCGGAGGACAAGATCGTCATGCGCACCTATCTGCTGGGCGGCGGGTTTGGGCGCAGGCTGAACGGCGACTACGCGGTGGCCGCCGCGCTGGCCTCGAAAGCGATCGGCGGCAAGCCGGTCAAGATGGTCTGCACCCGGCCCGACGACAGCCGCTTCGACAGCCCGCGCTCGGCCTCGACCCAGGTGGTGAAGATGGCCTTCGGGCCCGACGGCAAGCCCACCGCCATGGACCACGCCGCCTGCGCCGGCTGGCCCACCGAGGTGATGGCGCCCTTCTTCATGCCCAAGGGCGAGAACGGGGTGGCCTTTGACCCGTTCGCGATCAATGGCGCGAACCACTGGTACAACGTGGGGCCCCAGCGGGTGCGGGCGATCTCCAACGACCTGGCCAACAAGACCTTCCGGCCGGGTTGGCTACGCTCGGTCGGGCCGGGCTGGACCAACTGGGCGGTGGAAAGCTTCATGGATGAGGCGGCCCACGCCAGCGGCAAGGATCCGTTGGCCTTCCGCCTGTCGCTGCTGGACGCCAGCGGGCGCAACTCCGGCAAGGCCGACGGCCTGACCGCCAACGGCGGGGCCAGCCGCCAGGCCGCGGTGCTGAAGCGCCTGAAGGTGGCCGCGGGCCTCGGCAAGAAGCTGCCGGCCAACACCGGCGTCGGCATCGCCACCACCTTCGGTCAGGAGCGCGACATGCCCACCTGGTCGGCCTGCGCCGCCCAGGTCCACGTCGATCCGGCCAGCGGCAAGGTGACGGTCGAGAGGCTCACCCTGGTCGTCGACTGCGGCGCCGTGGTCAGCCCGGACGGCGCGCGCTCGCAGATGGAGGGCGCGGCGCTGTGGGGCATGAGCCTGGCGCTGTTCGAGGGCACCGAGTTCAAGGACGGCCAGGTCAAGGACACCAACCTTTCGACCTACACCCCGTTGCGCATGGCCGACGTGCCGCAGATCGAGGTGATCTTCATCGAGAGCCCCGAGCCGCCGGTGGGCCTGGGCGAGCCGGCGACCACCGTCGTCGGTCCGGCCATCGGCAACGCCATCTTCGCCGCCTCCGGCGCGCGGGTCCGCGACCTGCCGATCCGGCCCAAGGCGGTGCTGGCGGCGATGAAGAAGGCCTGAGACGCCGCCGCACGTCGGCGACTTCTCATGTGATGCGAGGAATTCTCACGCTCGGTGAGGTCGATTGACCGCGCCAGGTCGCAGTCGTTGTTTCGGACGACGTTGATCTGGAGAGTTCGATGAAGAATCTGCTTTTCGCCGCCGCGGCAGCCGCAGCTCTGGCCTTGAGCGCGACGCACGCCGGCGCCGTCATCCTGGCGCCTGGACTCAACGCGCTTAGCGGAACGACCTCCGCCGCCCAGCCGCAACTGGCCGGCACGGTTGTGCAGGATGTCACCACGGCTGTCAGCTTCGCGCAGTCCGGCGGCACCTTCAGCGCCAACGTCCAGAGCCGGGTGGTCCTGTCCGACGACGGCACCTACGACTTCTACTGGCGCGTTTACGACACCAGCTTCGACGGGCGCGCCGAGCTTCCGGCCATCGGCTCCTTCCGGATCGGCAATTTCGGCGAGCCCATCGCCGGCCTGAACGGCGACTACCGCACGGACGGGTCGGGCGACACGGGTCCGGCCAACGCCGCGGTGTTCAGCGGCAGCCTCGACGATTTCGTCAACTTCAACTTCGGCGGGACCGGCCTGCGGCCCGGCCACGACAGCTACTTCATGTTCCTGGACACCGACGCGAAGCACTATTCGAAGAACGCCCTGTTCGACCTGACGAACCGCGGGCAGACGGAGGTTTCCGACGCCTTCGCGACCTTCGGCGTGGCCGGCGTGCCGGAGCCGGCGACCTGGGCGCTGATGATCGGTGGGTTCGGCCTGGCCGGCGTCGGCCTGCGCCGCCGCCGCGCGACGGCGGTCAGCGCCTAGGACAGGCGACGGCCTCCTCCCGCGATGGAAGGAGGCCGCTGGCCGCCTAGGGCTTCACCAGGGCGTCATAGATCCACGCGCGGTTCTTGCGCTGGTATTCCATGGCCCGCTCGCGGTTCTGGATCATGAACACCATGAAGAGGTCGTTCTTCGGGTCGACCCAGAACTCAGTGCCGGCGATGCCCCACCAGCTGTAGGTGCCGTTGCCGGGCCGGGCGACCTTGTCGTCGATGACCACGGACCCGCCCAGGCCGAAGCCCATGCCGGGGCCGGGGAAGAACAGGCCCGCCGCGCGGATGGCCGGCGTGGTCTGGTCCTCGCGCATCTTGGCCACGCTTTCGGGCTTCAGGATGTGCACGCCCTTGTAGGTCCCGCCGCCCTGCAGCATCAGCGCGAAGCGCAGGTAGTCTTCGGCTGTCGACGAGATGCCGCCGCCGCCGGAGAACAGCACCGGCTTCTTGGTGTAGTCGTAGTAGGGGTTGCCGATGCCCGGGATGTTGCTGGCGGCGAGCGGCTCGGCGAAGCGGGCCTTAGCGCTGGCCGGTTGCCAAAAGCCAGTGTCGGTCATGCCGAGCGGGCCGGTGACGCGTTCCTTGACCGCCTCGTCCAGCGTCTTGCCGCTGGCGACCTCGACCACAGCGCCCAGGATGTCGATGGAGCGGCCGTAGTACCAGGCGGCGCCCGGCTCGGTGCGCAGCGGCAGCTTGGCGACGAGCTTGGCGTAGTCGCGCAGCTTGACGTCGTCCCGGTTCTCGCCGCCGGCGTCCCAGGCCTTGGCGAGCGGCGTGGTCGGCTGGATGAAGCCGTAGATCAGGCCAGAGGTGTGGCTCATCAGGTTGCGGACCAGCATCGGCTTTGTGGCCGGCTTGGTCGTCCCGTCCGCCTGCCAGACGGCCAGGTTGGCGTATTCCGGCAGGTATTTGGAGACCGGGGCGTCCAGGTCGAGCTTGCCCTCCTCGACCAGCGTCATGGCGGTCACCGTGACGATCGGCTTCGTCATGGAGAAGACGCGGAAGATCGACTCGTCATTGGGGACGGCCGTCTGGCCGGGCCCTTGCGTGCCGAAGCCCTCCTGGAACGCCACCTTGCCGTGGCGGCCAATCAAGAGGTAGGCGCCGGCCAGCTTGCCGGCCGCCACGTCGGCCTTCAGCCCGTCCTCGGCCACCTTCAGCTTGGCTGGGTCGAAGCCCAGCGCCGCCGGGTCGCCCATGACGACGGACGAGACCTTCGGGTCCACCACGCCCTTCGGCGCCGCGATCGCCGATGCGGCCAGGCCCAGCGCCAGAACAGCGGCAAGCGCCGCGCGTGTGAGTAGTCTCTTTTGCATGAATTAGGTCCCTCCCGTTGCCGGAGTGATGGCGCCTTTCCGCGGGGGCTGGCAATGGTTCGCCGCCACAGTTCACGGAGCCTGAAATGACCGACGCCCTTGCGCCCACCCTGCACGACACGCTGGGCCAGGTGCGAATTGTCAGCGACGCCGAGGGACGCTCGGTGATCGAATACGAGTGCGGCCCGCAGATGTGCCACTCGGGCGGGGTCGCCCAGGGCGGCTTCGTCTGCGGCTGGATCGACGCGGCGATGGCGCACGCCTCGCTGACCATCCTGCCCGACATGACCCCGATGTCGCTGGAGCTGAAGGTCAGCTACTACGCCCCGGCGCGGCCAGGCCGGGTCACCGCCGAGGGCTGGATCGAACGGCGCGGGCGGACCACCTGTTTCGCCGAGGGCCGGCTGCTGGGACCGGCCGGCGAGGTGCTGGCCAAGGCAAGCTCGACGATCCGCCTGATCCCGCGCGACGTGGTCGAGGCCGGCGCCAAGCGCGCCATCGGCTAGACCGGGACGTTGATCCAGGGCGGATCAGGGCGCGTCGGCGTAAAGCTTGACCAGGCGGTAGAGGAAGTCACGGCCGTCCATCAGCGACTTCACCCGCATGCTCTCGTTGAGGCCGTGGATGCCGTTGCCGTCGCGGTCGCTGAACAGGCCGGAGACGCCGTAGGTCGGGATGCCGGCGTTGGTCAGGAACTGGCCGTCGGTGGCGCCGGTCTGCAGGACGGGCACGACGGGGACGCCGGGCCACATCTCGGCTGAGAGCTTCTCGATCGGGCCCATGATCTGCGGGGTGAGCGGCGGCGAGGTGACCGCGGCGCCGCGCACCTCGGGCATGGTCACGTGCACCTGCGGGTCGGCGGCCAGGCGGACAAGCTCAGCCCTCACCACCTCGGCGGAGACGCCCGGGAAGATACGGCAGTTGATGTTGGCCCGGGCGCGCTGCGGCAGGGCGTTGGTGGCGTGGCCGGCCTCCAGCATGGTCGCCACGCAGGTGGTGCGCAGCATCGAGTGGAAGCCCTTGTCGCGCGAAAGGATGGCGTTGGCCTTGGGGTCGTTGGGATTGGCGACGATGGCGGTCATCGCCTGGCCGACCTCGCCGCCGGTCACCGGGGCCATCCTGGTGAAGAAGGCGCGGTTGGCGTCGTTGAGCTGGACCGGGAAGTCGTACTGGCTGATCCGGTCGATGGCGCGGACCAGGTGATAGATGGCGTTGTCGGGGACCGGCTGGGAGGAGTGGCCGCCGGGGTTGGTGACCTCGAGCCGGTAGTTCTGGCTCATCTTCTCAGCGGCGAGCACGGTGTGGACGACGGGCTTGCCGTGTTCGTCCAGCAGGCCGCCCGCGCCCTCGTTGAGCGCGAAGGCCGCGTCGATCAGGTCGCGCCTGTTCTTCGACAGCCACTCGGCGCCGTTGTGCGCACCGCTGGTTTCCTCGCCGCAGGTGAGCGCCAGCTTGATGGTGTGCTTGGGCCGGTAGCCCTCCTTGCGGTAGCGCGCCAGGGTGTCGACCCAGATGGAGGCCTGGGCTTTGTCGTCGGAGGTTCCGCGGCCGTAGAAATAGCCGTTCTCCTCGACGAGGACGAAGGGATCGCGGGTCCAGTCCTCGCGCTTGGCCTCGACGACGTCGATGTGGGCGAGCAGCAGGATGGCTTTCGCCTTGGGATCCTTGCCCGGATAGATCGCCACCAGGCCGCCTTCCTTGGGATGGTCGGGCGCGGTGTAGAGGGTGAGGTCGCTGTCGGGGACGCCGGCGGCCTTCAGGTGCGCGGCCATGCGCTCGGCGGCGAGCGTGCAGCTGCCGACGGAGAGCGAAGTGTTGGTCTCGACGAGTTCCTTGTAGAGGGCCCGGAACTGGGCCTGGTCCGGCGCCGGCGGCGGTGTTTGTGCGACCGCCGTGGAGGCGAGCAGCGCAGCGCCCGCGGCGAGCGCGCTCAGAAGCTTGAACATGAGTGATCCCCGATAATCCCAGCCGGACTATTTCAGCGGCGGGGCGGGGGAGCAACAGCCGCTAGGGCTGGTCGGCGTAGATCTTCACCAGCTTGTAGAGAAAGTCGCGGCCCTCGTAGAGCGACGTGACGCCCAGACGCTCATTGAGGCCGTGGATGCGGCCCAGGTCCGGCTCGTAGAAGATGCCGGAGACGCCGTAGGTGGGGATGCCGCCGGCGGTCAGCGCCACGCCGTCGGTGGCGCCGGCCTGCAGGGTCGGGACGACGGGGACGCCCGGCCACATCTCGGCGGAGAGCTTCTCGATGGGACCCATGATCTGCGGCGTCAGCGGCGGGGCCGGCGCGTTGAATTCGCCGCGCGAGACGCTGACCTTGGAGACCGAGACGGCGGGGTCGCCGATCAGCTCGATCAGCTTGTCGCGCACCGCCTCACGGGCGACGCCGGGGAAGATGCGGCAATTGATGTTGGCGGTGGCGCGCTGCGGCAGGGCGTTGGGCGCATGGCCGGCGCTGAGCTGGGTCGCCACGCAGGTGGTGCGGATCATGGTGTGCAGGCCGGGGTCCTTGGAGAGGATCGCATCGGCCTTGGCGTCCTTGGGGTCGGCGACGATAGCCGCCATGGCCGCGCCCTGCTCGCCGGGGGTGACCTTGGCCATCTTGCTCAGATAGCCGCGGTTGGCGTCGTTGAGCATCACCGGGAACTCGTAGGCGCGGATCTTCTCGATGGCGTCGGCCAGGCGGTAGATCGCGTTGTCCGGCACGGGCCGCGAGGAGTGGCCGCCGGGGTTGGTGACCTCGAGCGTGAAGCTCTGCGAGGTCTTCTCGCCGGCCTCGATGGTGTGGGCCAGCCGCTTGCCGTGGTCGTCGAGGTTGCCGCCGGCGCCTTCGTTGAGCGCGAAGGCCGCGTCGATCAGCTCGCGCCTGTTCTTCACCAGCCAGGAGGCGCCGTTGAACGGGCCGCCGCCCTCCTCGCCACAGGTCAGCGCCATCTTGATCGTGCGCTTCGGGACATAGTGCTCCTGGCGGTAGCGGATCAGGCTGTCGACCCAGATGGCGGCCTGGGCTTTGTCGTCGCTGGCGCCGCGGGCGTAGAAGTAGCCGCCCTCCTCGATCAAGGTGAAGGGATCGCGGGTCCAGTCCTCGCGCTTGGCCTCGACGACATCGAGGTGAGCGAGCAGCAGGATCGCCTTGGCCCTGGGGTCCTTGCCCGGATAGACGGCCACCAGGCCGCCGTTCTTGGGATATTCCGGCACGGAGAAGATCGTCAGGTCGCCGTCCGGGAAGCCCGCCGCCTTCAGCCGGGCCGCCATGCGCTCAGCCGCCAGGGTGCAGCTGCCCACCGAGGCGGTGGTGTTGGTCTCCACCAACTCCTTGTAGAGGGCGCGGAAGGCGACCTGGTCGGGCCGGGTCTGGGCCTGCGCCGAGCCGGCGAGCAGCAAGGCGGTCGCGGTCAACGCGCCGAAGAGCCTGGACATTCGTGATCCCCGATAACCTGCGAGCTGACTATTTCAGGCGCGCTGGGGCGCGGCAAGGCACCTACCTCCCCCATCGCGGCAGCGATGGCGGGAGGGGGACCGCCCGCCGAAGAGCGGGTGGTGGAGGGGGAACGCCCCAAGTTCTGACTTCAAAACAGCCCAGTCGAACAGCCGCGCCTGAGGCTTTCCCCCTCCACCCTCGGCTCTTCGCTTCGCTCGGCCGACGGTCCCCCTCCCGCCGCTGCGCGGGGGAGGTAGGAGCAGGCGCGGAGAGATGGGGTTTGCCCTGACGCGCCGGGCGGTCGAAAATGGCGGCTTACGAGGGAGCGGGCCTTTGCGGGACGGCGTCGAACAAACCTATCCGGATCATCCTCGGCCGAAGCTGGTCTATCCCTTCGAGCACGGCGTCAAGGTGGGCGGCGAGGCCATGGACGTCGCGCCTGGCGTGAAGTGGCTGCGGATGCCGCTGGGCGGGGCGCTCAGCTTCATCAACGTCTGGGCGATCGACGAGGGGGAGGCCGGCTGGGCCATCGCCGACACAGGCATGGGCGGGATCGCGACGCGGGACGCCTGGCGCGCGGCGTTCAACGGGCCGCTGGCCGGCAAGGGGGTGAGCCGGGTGTTCGTCACCCACATGCATCCCGACCACATCGGCATGAGCGGCTACCTGACGCGGAAGTTCGACGCCAAGCTGTGGATCACCCGGCTGGAGTTCATGACCTGCCGCTCCCTGGCCGCCGACACCGGGCGCGAGGCGCCGGAGGATGCGGTGAGGTTCTTCCGCGCCGCCGGCTGGGACGAGGACGCGCTGGAGCACTACAAGGCGCGCTTCGGCGGGTTCGGCCGTGGGCTGCATGCGTTGCCGGACACCTTCCACCGGCTGAACGACGGCGACGAGATCACCATCGGCGGGCGCATGTGGCGCGTGGTGGTGGGCTCCGGCCACAGCCCCGAGCACGCCTGCCTCCATTGCCCGGAGCTGAAGGTGATGATCAGCGGCGACCAGGTGCTGCCGAAGATCTCGTCAAACGTCTCGGTGTTCCCCACCGAGCCGGACGGCGACCCGCTGGCCGACTGGCTGACCTCGCTGGCGCGGATCCGCACCAAGATCCCCGACGACGTGCTGGTGCTGCCGGCGCACAACGACCCGTTCCATGGCTTGCACGCGCGGATCGACCACCTGATCGGCGGCCACGAGCGAGGGCTGGAGCGGCTGCGGAAGCTGATCGCCGAGCCCAAGCGGGTGGTCGATGTCTTCCACGTGCTGTTCCGCAGGACCATCGACCAGAACCTGCTGGGGCTGGCGACCGGCGAGAGCCTGGCCCATCTCAACTGCCTGATGGCCCGCGGCCAGGCCCTGCGGACGCGCGACGAGCACGGCGTCGACTGGTACCGGGCCGCGTAGAGGTCAGGCGGTCGCGCGCGGCCGGCTGCGGAGCGCGCTTCCCGTCAGGCCAAGGCCCAGGATCATCAGCGCCCAGGCGGCCGGTTCCGGCACGCCGCCGCCGATCGGCCCGACGCTGACGCTGTCGGCCAGGAACATCCCCCCGGTCGGGTTGCGCAGGTTGACGTAGTCCAGCGAGCCGAACGCGGCCCAGAGCTGGACGCTGCCCGAGTTGGATACCCCCGCGGGCGCGCAGAACTTGTCGTAGACCCGGCCCGAGCCCAGGCCCGGCGCGCTGCCGATATAAATGAAGTCAGCCTCGTCCTGGCGGGTCTGCTCGTTGGTGGCGCAGTCGGCGTCGTCGGCAGCCTGGTTGGTCACCATGACGATGGAGTCGTGCAGTGTCTGGTTGAACGCCGGTGTGCCGGCCGAATGGGTCGAGAGGTCGAAGTTGAGGATGGTCGGGAAATTGGTGGCCGGGTTGCCGCTGCCGCCCACCCACTGGCCGTTGGTGAAGGACAGCGTGCCGATCATGAAGGCCTCGCCGGTCGAGACGTTGTTGAAGCCGGCCGGGTTGGGCGTGAACGAGACGACGTTGTCGATCGCGCCCAGGAAGTTCGTGTAGACCATGTCCACCGACTGGCCAGAGAGCGCCGACGTGCCGCCCACGTAGAGGTTGCCGAAGCCGGCGTTGGTGGTGGCGCCGTCGGGCGTGGGGATCACCCCGTTCACCGAGCCCACGAGGCCCCACTGGCTCATGTCGCCGAGGGTGGCGGCCGTCGCCGAACCGAAGGCGCCGTTGAACCCGGTGAAATTGAAACTGATGGTCCCGGATCCCTGGGCGGCCTGCGCCGCGCCAGCGGCCAACGCCAAACCGCCCGCCGCCAGGGCGGCCACAATGAACTTGCGCATCCTGCCTACTCCGCTTTCAGCCGCTGGCGTCGAACGAACGCCACGGCGCACTGACTGAGCGGCGCCCCACCGGCGCCCTTTTGACGGCGCCATCCTGCGTTGAGGACGTGTCGGGTGACTTGAACGAATGCGACGCGCGCCGGGATTAAGGATTCCCAGTCCGGGTATCGCCCCGCGCCCCGGGTGCGATAGCATACGCCGTAAGCCTCAGTTGGAGCTGCAATGACCGACCACGTCCTGATCGAGACATCCGCCGGGGTGCTGACCCTCACCCTTAACCGGCCGGAGAAGAAGAACGCCCTGACGCGGGCCATGTACCAGGCGCTGGGCGACGCCATCGACGCGGCCAACGACGACAAGACCGTGCGCTGCGTGCTGATCCAGGCCAACGGCGACGCGTTCACCGCCGGCAACGACCTGGGCGACTTCGCCGCGGTCAACTCGGGCGACGCCAGCGCCGGACGGATGCACGACACCGGCAACCCGCTGCTGATCGCGCTCGGCCGGGCCAAGAAGCCGCTGGTGGCGGCGGTGCACGGCCGTGCGGTCGGCGTCGGCGTCACCATGCTGCTGCATTGCGACCTGGTGTTCGTGGCCGAGGACGCGCTGCTGACCACGCCCTTCGTCAACCTGGCCCTGCTGCCCGAGGCGGCCTCCTCGCTGCTGTTGCCGGCGCGGATCGGCCACGCGCGGGCGTTCTCCATGTTCGTGCTCGGCGAGGCTGTGAGCGGCGCGACCGCAGCGGCCTGGGGCATCGCCAACGCCGCCGTGCCGGCGGGCGAGCTGCGCGCCAAGGCCCGCGCCGCGGCCGAGGCGGTGGCCGCCAAGTCGCCGACCTCGGTGGCGATCACCAAGGGCCTGATGCGTGACGTGGAGGCCATCACCGCCCGCATGGCGCTGGAAGGCGGCCACTTCTCCAGCCAGCTCCGCTCGCCCGAAGCCAAGGAGGCCTTCGCCGCCTTCGCGGAAAAACGCGCGCCGGATTTCTCGAAGGTCGCGGGGTGAGCGCGGCATGAGCGTCCCCCCCGCCAACGGCGCCGCCGCCCATGTGAACGTCCGCGTCGCCTCGCCGGCCGACATCCCGCTGATCCTCGGGTTCATCAAGGACCTGGCCGAATATGAGCGGCTGCTGCACGAGGTCGAGTGCTCGGAGGCCGACATCAAGCGCGACCTGTTCGGCGAGAACCCGCGCGCCTTCTGCGACATCGCCGAGGCCGGCGGCGTGCCGGTGGGCTTCGCGCTCTGGTTCTATAGCTATTCGACCTTCCGGGGCCGAGCGGGGATCTATCTGGAGGATCTCTTCGTGGCGCCGGACGCCCGAGGCGTGGGCGCCGGCAAGGCGCTGCTGCGCCGGCTGGCGGAGCGCTGCGTCGAGGCGGATCTCGGGCGGCTAGAGTGGTCGGTGCTCGACTGGAACACGCCCTCCATCGAGTTCTACGACAGCCTGGGCGCCATGCGGAAAGAGGGTTGGACGGTGCGCCGGCTCTACGGCGACGCGCTGGAGGCTCTCGCCGCCTCATGAGCGCGCCGCCCAAAACCGTGCTGACCGCCACGCCGGAGGAAGAGGCCGCGATCATCGCCGCCGTCCGCGCGGCGGAGGGGCACACGGTGGCGGGACCGGAACACGTGGATGGCCTGCTGACCCTGCTCGCCGATCCCAGGGTCTCGGACCCCATCTACGACATCCCGCGGCCGATCAATCGCGAGAACGTCGCCCGCTGGATCGCCGACAGTGAGGCCCAGCGTCAGCTCGGCCGCTGCCTGCTGACCGTGAACTTCGACGAGGCCGGGCAGGTCGCGGGCTATGCGCGGTTCAGCGTCTGGCCGGAGCGGTCCTCGGGCGAGCTGGCCGGCGCGCGCCGCGCCGACCTGCAGAACTCCGGCGGCGGGCGCGATGGGGTGGCGCGTTCGATCGCCTGGATGTTCGAGGTGCTGAAGGTGCGCCTGATCGGCCTGACCGCCGCCCTGGATAACGTCCGTTCCGCCAAGGCCATCGACGGCGCCGGCTTCAAGCGGATGGGCGAGGTGGAGAGCCTCAAGCCCGACGGAACCACGCGCCGCTCGCTCTACTGGGAACTGACCCGCGACGAGTGGGTGCGCAGGCACCGGCTCTAGGCGGAGATCTGCGCCCGGATCGGCGGCCGCGAGGTTGGGGAAACACGCGGCCGCCGCCCAGTTCAGCCGGCGGGGGAGCGCCGGCTGGCAGGTCTAGGGTCGGGCTTCGAGGACCATGTTGAACGGGCCTTCCGTCGCACGGCGCACGCGGCTGAAGCCCGCGCCCGACAGCACCTCGGTGAGCTTCGCCTCGCCCGCCTGGGCGCCGAGGGCCTCGCCGACCTCCTGGTCCATCGAGGTCGGGACGCAGATCATGGTGGAGGCGTTGTAGTAGAGCCGGCTGACCGGGCTCGCGACATTGTCGGCGGGGGTGTCGCCGGCGATCGGTTCCACCAGCATCCAGGCGCCGTCGGGCTTGAGCAGCTTGCGGATGTGGGCCGCCGCGCCGCGTGGATCGCCCATGTCGTGCAGGCAGTCGAACATAGTGATCAGGTCGAAGTCGCGCTCGGAGATCTCCTTGGCCGGGGCGCACTCGAAGCGGACGCGGTCGGCCAGGCCATGGGCCTTGGCGTGGGCGTTGGCCTGCTCGATCGACGGCGCATGGAAGTCGTAGCCGACGAAGCTGCTCTGCGGGAATTCCTTGGCCATCAGCAGGGTCGAGAAGCCCACGCCGCAGCCGACGTCGGCGACCTTGGCCCCGGCCTTCAGCTTCGGAAGCGCGCCTTCCAACGACGGCAGCCACGCCTGAACGATGTTGTTCACGTAGCCCGGACGGAAGAAGGCGCCGACCGCGCAGAACAGACAGCCGCTGCTCTCGCCCCAGGCGACGCCGCCGCCGGTCTTGAAGGCCTGCTCCACCTTGGGCTGGCCATGGATCATCTCGGCGGCGAGATCGAAGGCGCCCTCCAGGTAGACGGGGCTGTCCTTGACCACGAACACCATGGCCTGCTCCGGCGAGAGGCGGACGCGGTTGGTCCCGGCGTCCAGGGTGAGGTAGCCGTTGGCGACCTGCGCGTAGGCCCATTCGCGGACATAGCGTTCGGTCAGGCCGGTCCGCAGGGCGAGCTCCGCCGGCGTCGCCGCGCCGTCGCGGTGCAGGGCCTCGAACAGGCCGAGGCGGAAGCCGATGCGGACGGTCGGGACGCTGTACGCGCCGCCCAGGTCGCCGAGCATCTTGCCCACCAGGGCGCCCAGCTTGTCGTGGTCGATATCACTCATGGTCTCAGTCTTTCTCTCGGTAAAAGGTAGGCGAGCGCCCCGGGGGGAGGGCGCCGCTTGGGGTTGACCCCAGGCTTTCGGTCGCTATGTTCGGTCGACCGACCGAACTTATGCGTCGGCGGCGCAAGCGGAGTCAAGATGGCTGATATTACGGTTGCGAAAGGCTCGGGCCGGGCGCCTTCGCCGATGCGCCTGCGCCTGCTGGAGGCGGCGGAGCTGTGCCTGTTGCGCGACGGCTACGCGGGGCTCTCGACGCGGGCGGTGGCCGAGGCGGCGCAGACTCAGCTGAGCCAGATCCACTACCATTTCGGCTCCAAGCAGGGGCTGGTGCTGGCGCTTCTCGCGCACCAGAACGAGAAGCTGCTGGTGCGCCAGACCGACCTGATCGGCGCCGATGCGCCGGTCTCGGCGCGCTGGGCGCGAGCCTGCGACGTCCTGGAGGAGGACCTGCGCAGCGGCTACGTGCGCGTGCTGCAGGAGATCATCGCCGCGGGCTACAGCGACCCCGAAATGGCGGCGGCGGCCCGCGACCTCCTGGAGGGTTGGTCCGTGCTGTTGACGCAACTCGGGGCCGATGCGGGCGCCGTGCTCGCCCTGGGCGGCTCCCTGACGGCTGAGGAGATCGGGGCGCTCATCGGGATGATGTTCCTGGGCGCGGAGTCGATGATCCTGATCGACATCAACTCGCCGATCCGCAGCGCGCTGCGCGGTGTCGGACACGCGATCGCGAAGCTCGAAGCGGCCGCGGAGGAGCGTTCGCATGCGCGCTGAGATTCCCACGCAGACCGGTCACGTCATCCGCGACGGCGTTCGCATCGCCTTTGAGGTCTATGGGACGAGCGGCCCCACCCTGGTGCTGCTGCCCTGCTGGATCATCGTCCACGGCCGCAGCTGGAAGGCCCAGATCGCCGACCTGGCCCAGGATTGCCGGCTGATCGTGATCGACGGCCGCGGCAACGGGGCTTCCGACCGGCCGGCGGGCCCGGAGAACTACACCCACGAGGCCTACGCCGAGGACGCCTTGGCGGTGATGGACCACCTTCGGGTCGAAGACTGCGTGCTGTTCGGCTTCTCGATGGGCGGGCCGCGGGCGGCCCTGATCGCACAGCGCCGGCCCGACCAGGTGAAGGCGATGATGCTGATCGCGCCCACCGGGCCGATGAGCCAGGAGGAGCGGGCGGCCCGCATCACGGCCTTCATGACGCCGCGCGAAACCTACGAGGGCGGCGCGCGGTTCAGCGCCGGCTACATGCGCCAGGACTACGCCGGCTTCCTGCGCTTCTTCTTCCGGCGGATGTTCGTGGAGAAGCATTCGAGCAAGGCGTTCGAGGACGCGGTGGCCTTTGGCCTGGAGACCGACGCGGAGGCGCTGATCGACAGCACGGTCGGCGCCCTGACCGGCGACATCGACCTGGCGGGCGCCTATGCCGGCCTGGCCTGTCCGGTCCTGCTGATCCACGGCACGGCCGACAACATCGTCCCGCTGGCGACCGGCTTGGCCGTAGCCGAGCTTTGCAGCGCCGAGGTGCTGCAGATTCCGGGCTCCGGACACAGCCCGCATTCGCGATATCCGGCCGCCGTCAACGCCGCGGTCCGCGGGTTCCTGCAGCGCGCCGGGGTCCTGGCCAAGGCGCCGCCGCCGCGCCGACGTGGGCGGTCCGCCACGCGCGCGCTCTATCTCTCATCGCCGATCGGGCTCGGCCACGCGCGGCGCGACCTGGCGGTGGCGCGGTCGCTGAAGGCGCTGAAGCCTGGCCTCAAGATCGAGTGGCTGGCGCAGGATCCGGTGACGCGCATGCTGGCCAGCGCCGGCGAGACACTGCATCCGGCGAGCGCCAGACTGGCCAGCGAGAGCCGCCACATCGAGGACGAGGCGGGCGAGCACGACCTCAACGTCTTCGAGGCGCTGCGTCGGATGGACGAGATCCTGGTGCGTAACTTCCGGGTCTTCCAGGACGCGGTGGAGAGCCAGCGCTACGATCTGGTGATCGCCGACGAGGGCTGGGAGGTGGATCACTTCTGGCACGAGCATCCGCAGTTCAAGCGCGCGCCGCTGGCCTGGATGACCGACTTCGTGGGCTTCGCGCCGATGGCCGAGGGCGGCGACGCCGAGGCCGCGCTCACGATTGACTACAACGCCGAGATGGTTGGCCACATCGAGGGGGCCCCGGGCGTGCGCGACCGGGCGATCTTCGTCGGCAACCGCGACGATGTGGTGGATGACGCGCTCGGGCCCGACCTGCCGGGCCGGCGCGCCTGGACCGAGGAGCGCTTCGGGTTCAGCGGCTATATCCTGGGCGACGACGTGCCGCTGGTCGCCGACAAGGCCGAGCTGCGGGCGCGACTTGGGCTCAGGCCTGACGAGACGGTCTGCGTGGTGGCGGTGGGCGGCTCGGGCGTGGGCCTGCCGCTGATCCGCCGCATCCTGGCCGCCTTGCCCGCGGCGCGGCGGCGGCGACGGGACCTGAGGACCATCGTGGTGACCGGCCCGCGGCTGTCGCCCGCGGCGTTGCCGGCCATGCCCGGCGTCGAGTACCGCGGCTTCGAGCCGGCGCTGCCGAGCCTGCTCGCCGCGTGCGACCTGGCCCTGGTGCAGGGCGGGCTCTCCACCTGCATGGAGCTGGCGGCGACGCGGACGCCGTTCATCTATTTCCCGCTGCAGCACCATTTCGAGCAGAACGTGCATGTGGTGGAGCGGCTGAGGAGCTACGGCGCCGGGCGCCGGCTGGCCTTCGCCGAGGCGACGCCGGAGGTGATCGCGGCGGCCATCGACGAGGAACTGGACCGCCCGGCGGTCTGGCGCGACGTGGAACGCGGCGGCGCGGCGCGCGCGGCCGGGATGATCGCCGAGCTGCTCTGAAGGGAAGATGGCGGCGAGGCCTTCAGGCCTCGCCGCCGTCGGTTCCTAGGCCGGTTGCTTGGCCGGTTGTGCGCCGGCCAGCGGCGCGCGGTTCAGGTCGAAGAACTTGGGGGCCATCTTCGGGATGGCTTCCTTGATGATCGAGTCCACCGTCCAGCCTTCGCCGTCGGGCTTCGAGCAGGTCTCGATGGGCCGCGGCTGCGAGTAGAGGATGATGTTCTCGCCCGAGGCGCCGAAGATCTGGCCGGACACGCTGGACGCAGCCGGGGCGACCATGGCGACGGAGAAGCGGGCCGGCTGGTCGGCGCGGACCTTCTCGGCCATCACCGCGCGGCGGGCCGCGGCGGCCTCGTCCTTGATCGGCACGGACTGGGTCATGCGCGTCCAGGCGACGGGCGCCAGACAGTTGGCGCGGACGTTGTTGCGCGCGCCTTCCATGGCGATGATCCGGCTGAGGCCGGCGATGCCCATCTTGGCCGCGCCGTAGTTAGCCTGGCCGATGTTGCCGAACAGGCCCGAGGTCGAGGTGAAGAACATGTAGGCGCCGTCGTTCTGCTCACGGAACAGCTCGATGGTGGCGCGGGCCACGTTAAACGAGCCGCGCATGTGGACCGCTATCACCGCGTCCCAGTCCGCCTCGGTCATCTTGTGGAACATCACGTCGCGAAGGATGCCGGCCGGATTGATCACCGCGTGCAGGCCGCCGAAGGTCTTCTTGGCCAGCTCGACCATGCCGTAGACGGCGTCGAGGTTGGTCACGCTGTCGGAGTTGGAGACCGCCTCGCCGCCGGCGGCGCGGATTTCCTGGCAGACCGCCTCGGCCGCCGTGGCGGAGCCCTCGTCCTCGCCCTTCAGGCCGCCGCCCAGGTCGTTGACCACGACCTTCGCGCCTTCCTGCGCGGCGATCAGCGCGCAATCGCGCCCGATGCCGTTGCCGCCGCCTGTAACCAGGACCACCTTGCCGTCTAACGCGCCCATGATCGAAATCTCCCTAGGATTATGGGAGGACAGTTATTCGAGGCGGTCGGCCTTGCGCAAGGCGGGAAACAGGCCCGACCAGACGCCGGTGACGATCAGGGCGCCCACGCCGCCGAACAGTGCCGCGCCGATGGGGCCCAGCAGGCGCGCCACCACCCCGCTCTCGAACTCGCCCAGCTCGTTGGAAGCGCCGATGAACACCGAGGACACCGCCGCCACCCGGCCGCGCATGGCGTCGGGGGTGACGAGCTGCACCAGGGTCTGGCGGACGTAGACGCTCAGCATGTCGGCGCCGCCGAGGGCGGCCAGCGCCACCACCGAGAGCCACAGGCTCTTCGAGATGGCGAAGACGCACGTGGCCAGGCCGAAGACCGCGACGCCCGAGAACATGAAGACGCCCGCGTGGCGGTGGATCGGCCGCGCGGCGAGACTGAGCGCGACGATGGTGGCGCCGATCGCCGGACCCGATCGCAGGATGCCGAAGCCCTGGGCGCCCACGTGCAGGATGTCGCGGGCGAAGACCGGCAGGAGCGCCGTCGCTCCGCCCAGCAGGACGGCGAAGAGGTCCAGGCTGATGGCGCCGAACACGATCTTCTGGTTCCAGACATAGGCCAGACCCTCCTTCATCAGGGTCCAGCGGGAGCCAGGGTTCACCGTCGGCTGGGCGTTCTTGCGGATCAGGAAGGTGCAGAGGGCGGCCACCAGATAGAGGCCGAAGGTCGTGAAATAAGCATACGCCGGCGAGGTCGCGACCAGCAGGCCGCCGGCGGCGGGGCCGATGATCGAGGCGGTCTGCCAGGCCAGCGAGTTCCAGGCGATGGCGCGCGGCAGGAGCGCGCGCGGCACCAGCATCGGTCCGAGCGCGGTGTTGGCCGGTGCGAAGAAGGCCCGGGCCGCCCCGAACAGGAAGCCGACGATCAGCAGCAACGGCACGGACGCCCAGCCCTGCCAGGTGGCGACGGCCAGGGTCAGCACGGTGATGATCTCGCCGGCGAAGCAGACCAGCAGCACCTTCTTGCGGTCGTGGCGGTCGGCGGTCTCGCCCGCGGGCAGGGTCAGCAGGAAGACCGGGATGAAGGCGGCCAGGCCGATCATACCGACCAGGAAGGCGCTCTCCTGGACGGAACGGGTCTGGCGGGCGATGGCGTACATCTGCCAGCCCATGGCGACGCTCTGGATCTGGGCGGCGAAGCTGCCGGTCCACCGCGACACCCAGAACAGCAGGTAGTCGCGCTCTTTCAGAAGGGCGCGGGCCGAGGGAGGCGGCAGGGGCGTGGTCTCGGCCATGGACGCGCGAACCTGCCCGCAGTCGCGCCCTGCCGCAACGCCGGTTTTCTATCCGGGGGTCAAGAGGGCCTCAGTCCAGGCAGCGCTGGATGAACTCAGCGGCGAGGTCGATGGACTGGCGGGCTCGAGGTGAGCTGGTCTGTTCCCAGGCGTGGCTCTCAGCTGTCCACAGACGCACTGTAAGATCGCCGCCGGAGTCACGCACCTTGTCGGCCAGGCGCACGGCGTCATCATAGACCATGTCGCACTTGCTGGCGTGGATCAGCATGGGCGGGAACTCGGCGAAGCTTCCATACAGCGGCGAGGCGACCGGATCGGTGGCGGGAAATCCCTGCAGATAGAGGTGCGCCGTCATCGCCATGGATTCCATGGAATAGGGCGTCGTGCCGGCCAGGGACGCGGCGATCACCGACCAGCTCTGCAGCGAGACATCAACCCAGGGCGATAGCAGGACGACGCCCTGCGGCAAGGCCTCGCCATCGTCACGCAACCGCTGCAGCGCGGCCAGCAGGATCGCCGCGCCGGCGGATTCCGCCAGGGCAACGACCGGTTCATTCGGCCACTCCCTGCGAAACCAGCGGAAGGCCGATACGATGTCGTCCACGGCGGCGGGGCAGGGATGTTCCGGCGCCAACCGGTAGCTGGGCGCAAAGACCCGGGCGTTTGATTGAGCCGCGAACTTCGCGACCATGGCGGTGATCTTGGGGCTGGCGTCGGCGATGAACGAACCGCCGTGCACATAGAAGACGAAGCCATGCGGCTCGCCCTTGTGCGGCGCGAACCACTGGCACTCGGCGGGCGGCGGGGTCAGCATTCCACGAGGCGCGGCGCGCACCGCGTTGACCTCGATGACACTCTCGGAAACCGTGTCCGGACGCATATGGTAGGCGCGCCAGCGGTCTATGTACGTGAGAGCGGCCTCGCGATCGCGCATCCACAGCCGTAGGGCCTTGCGCACGACCACATCGATCAACCACTGCATCAGGCGCATCTGGGTGCGGCGAACAAGCGCGCGAACGGACGCCAATGGCCCGGACAGGCGATCCATGTCGATCAACTGAACGCCGCGCGAGGGCGGGCTGAGGGCCGAAGGCTGGTCCAGGGCGTAAGACCGGTCCATCATTGTCATGCCGCTCTCAGGAGGGGGCTCGATGGACGACGATACCGTGAACCCGTTGCCGGGCCTAGTTGAGACCCTTGGCGCCTACATCGAGCTCTATCCCAGCGTCCGCTCGCGGTTGCTCGATATGGAAAAGACCACGGATCCGGACCTGCGACGGAAGTTCGACGCGCTCAGGTCGGCCATCCTGTCGCGGGAAGCGGACCGGCGCGAGCGGCTGGGCCGTGAGTGGGGGCTGACGGCGACCGAGGCGCGGCTGGCGATCCACCTGGCGGATGGTGGAACGGTCGGCGGCTACGCTTCGGTCTATGGCGTGGCTAAGGGCACGGTGCGGACGCAACTGAAGGCGGTGTTCGCCAAGACCGGGGTCAATCGCCAATCCGCCCTGCTCAGAGTCGTCAACAGGCGCCGAGACGGCGACGTGCGCTGATCTCGACGCCCGCAATTCACCTGACGCGCGATCCCGGGCGCGGATTCCTACCCCATCTTGGGGGATGCCCGAGCCGCCTCTGCCGCTAGCCTGAGTCCCCAAGGCGCCGTCGCGCCGGGGAGTTCAATCCATGTACGCAAATCAGCTTCAGGGCCGTCTGGCTCGCACCGCGGCCGCGGCTGTGGGCGCACTGGTGATGCTGGCGGCGCCAGCCGCCCGCGCCGCGGTCATCGGCGACGGAACGTTCAATGATGCGGACTGGAGTCTCACCAGCTTCACCAATTCCGGGTCCAGCGCCACGGCCGGCCAACAGGCCTCCGGCGGAAACCCGGGCTTCTGGCGCAAAGTGATCGACTTCGACGCCAACGCAGGCGGCCCGATAACGAACTCCATCATCATCGGGGCCAACATCTACACCGCCGCGAGCTATCATCCGGGCGCGCAGGGCGCGCTGGGACCGATCACCCTGTCCATCGATACGCTCTGCTCGGAGGCCTCAGGCTGTTTCGGCGAAGGCGAGGGCGTAGGTTTCCTGGTGATGCAGGGAGGCAAGACCTACATCGAGTCCGAGTTCGACACGGGGAACAACGGGCTCGGATGGGTCACCCACAGCTACAGCGGACTCACGTCGAGCAATTTCTCGCTGATCGACGTGACCAACGCGGGGCTGAGCGACCCTACCCAGCATCCGGATTTTTCCGCGGGTGGGGGCGTGATCCAGTTCGGCTTCGCCAGCGAGAACAGCGCCCTCAACTCCGGCTACACGGTGGGGTCCGGGTTCGATAATTTCTCGAGCAATGTGCGGGCGTTTCAGCCCTCCACCGGCGGTGTGCCGGAGCCGGCGACCTGGAGCCTGATGCTGATCGGCTTCGGCGGCCTGGGCCTCCTGCTTCGCCGGCGACGCGCGGTCCTGGTCTGACCACCAGGCGCGTTTCGGGGGCTCGGCGTTGACCTGAGCCCCCATAGGCCCTATCTGCGCCGGCCTCGACCACAAGGTCCCGGACCGATGCGACGACTGCGACGAGCCAGCTCCACCTGATCCGCTCCGGGTGCGTGAACGCGCACCCGATCGTCGTCGCCTCTGTCGAGTTTATCCCGCCCATGTCAGCTTCGCCTTCGCCCCTGCCGGGGCTCATCCTGCAATTCGAGCGGCCACAGGACGGCCCCGCGGTCGACGCCCTGATCGACCGCGCCTTCGGCCCGGGCCGCTTCACCAAGGTCTCCGAGCGGGTGCGCGAGTTCGCCACCTTCGCGCCGGAGCTGTCGGTGGTCGCCTGGACCCCGGACGCCAAGACCGGCGATCGCCTGCTGGGCTGCGCGCGGATGTGGCGCGTCCGGGTCGGCGGCCGGCCCGTGACCTTCCTCGGCCCGTTCGCTGTGGAACAGGGCGAGCGCAACGCCGGGTTCGGCGCACGGATGATCGAACGCGCCTGCGAAGCCGCCCTGGCGGCCGGCGAGACCCACGTCGTGCTGGTGGGCGACGAGCCCTATTTCAGCCGGGTCGGGTTTTCCACCGCGGCGGGCCGCCACGTGGTGATGCCCGCGCCTGTGGACCAGCGCCGGGTTCTGGTGCGCGCCCTGACGCCGGATGCGGGCGAACTCGCGGGCCCTGTCACCGCCGCTTGAGGCGACGCACCGCCACGCCTACCTTCACGGGCATGGGGCAGGACTCGGGCAAGGTCGGACTCGAAGGTGTGGCCCAGGCTGTGAAGCAAGCGCCGGGACGCGGCCTGCCGCCGGTGCACCTGTGGAACCCCGCCCACTGCGGCGAGATCGACATCGTGATCCGCAAGGATGGGTCGTGGCGTCACGAGGGGGCGCCGATCGCCCGCGAGGCCCTGGTGCGGCTGTTCTCGACGGTGCTGCGCAAGGACCCGGACGGTTATTGCCTGGTGACGCCGGTCGAGAAGATGAAAATCACCGTCGAGGACGCGCCGTTCGTGGCGGTGCGCGTGGACCGTGAGGGTGGGGCGCTCAGGTTCCTCACCAACGTCGGCGACGAGGTCGACGCCGGGCCCGACAACGCCATACGGGTCGAGATGGGCCCTGACGGCGAGCCCAGGCCCTATCTGCATGTGCGGCGAGGTCTGGAGGCGCTGATCACCCAGCCGGTGTTCTACGAACTGGTGGAAATGGCCGAGGAACGGGCAGGGCCGGGTGGCCCAGCCTTGGGCGTCGCGTCGAACGGCGTCTGGTTCCCCATAGGTCCGGCCACGTGAGCCTGCGCGGGGGCCGCGGCGACCTGCGGGACTGGATCGGCGAGCATCTCGACCCGCTGGAGGCGCACGATCCGGCGCATCCCGACCTGGGAGCGCACATCACCTCCGACTTCGATCTGAGCAAGGCCTATGGGCCCAACGAGGTCGACACCCCGCTGACGCCGGCCGCGGTGCTGATCGCCCTGGTGGAGCGCGACCACGGCCTGTCGGTGATCCTGACCCGGCGCGCCGACACGCTGCGGCGCCACACCGGGCAGGTGGCCCTGCCGGGCGGGCGGCGCGATCCGGGCGAGACGCCCTGGCAGACGGCGCTGCGCGAGGCCCACGAGGAGATCGGGCTGGAGCCGCGCTTCGTCTCGGTGGTTGGCCTCTCGACCCCCTATCGCACCGGCACCGGCTACCTGATCACCCCGGTGGTCGGCTTCGTGCGGCCGGGCTTCACCCTGGTGGCCAACCCCGACGAGGTGGCCGACATCTTCGAGACGCCGTTCGGCTTCCTGATGGACCCGGCCAACCTGGAGGAACACGAGCGCGAGCTGCCGAACGGCGAGACGCGGCGGTTCTACGCCTATACCCACGAGGACCGGTTCATCTGGGGGGCGACCGCGGGCATGCTGCGCGCCCTCTACGCCCGTCTCTATGGAGCCGCCGTTGCCTGAGGTCATCGCCTGGCGCTTCGTGCTGGCGGCCCTGCCGTTCGCGGCCTGGTTCATCTGGCGCGCCTGGGCGATCCGGACGGGCCGTCCGATGGGGTCGACGCCCTGGGTCTGGCTGTTCGCGGCCGCCGCTATCCTGTTCGCCGCCAGCCTGCTGGTCGCCGTGTTGCTGCACCCCGACACCAGCCATTCGCGCTACGTGCCGGGCGAGGTGACGAAGGGTGGGACAGTCACGGCCGGCCACTTCGAAAAGAAGCCGCAATGACCGAGACGCCCCTCAGCGAGACCTTGGGCCAGCCGGCGTGGCTGACCGCGCCCGCCACGGCGGCGGTGCTCGACGCCCTGGAGGCGGCGGGCGGGGCGGACTGCGCGCGGTTCGTGGGCGGCTGCGTGCGCAACGCCCTGATCGGCAAGCCCATCGGCGACATCGACATCGCCACGCGGCTTACGCCAGACGAGGTGACGGCGGCGCTGAAGGCCGCCGGGCTGAAGGCCGTGCCCACCGGCGTCGAGTACGGGACGGTCACTGCGGTCTCGGCCAGCAAGCCCTTCGAGATCACCACCCTGCGCCGCGACGTCGCGACCGACGGTCGGCGCGCGGTCGTGGCCTTTACCGATGACTGGGTTGAGGACGCTCAGCGCCGGGATTTCACGCTCAACAGCCTCTACGCCCAGCGGGACGGCTCGATCTACGACCCCACCGGCCACGGGGTCGCCGACGCGCGGGCCGGGCGGATCGTCTTCGTGGGCGACGCCGACCAGCGGATCGCCGAGGACCACCTGCGCATTCTGCGGTTCTTTCGGTTCCTGGCCTGGTACGGCCAGGGCGAGGCCGACGCGACGGCGCTCGCGGCCTGCGAGGCCGGGCGGGGCCAGATCAAGGCGCTGTCGGCCGAGCGGGTGTCCAAGGAGCTACTGAAGCTGCTGGCCGCCGACGACCCGCGACCCTCCGTGGCGCTGATGGAGACGGCGGGCGTGCTGGCCGAGGTCCTGCCCGCGCCGGCCGACCTGGCGCGCCTGAACGGCCTGGTGGCTATCGAGGACGACCAACTCTTCGAAAACGAACCCCTGCTCAGGCTGGCCGCCCTCCTGCCGGACGACCAGGTGGCGGCGATGCAGTTCGCCGAGCGCCTGCGGCTTTCCAACGCCGAGCGGGACCGGCTGGTCGCCGCGCTCGCACCGACCCCGGAGCTGAAGAGCTGGATGAGCCCCAGGGAGATCCGGCGCGCGGTTTACCGCGCTGGCGCCAGGCCCTTCCGCGACCGGGCCAAGCTCGCCTGGGCCAACGCCGGGCGGACGGCCACCACGCCCCAGTGGCGCGGCATGATCGCGCTGGGCGAGGGCTGGGTGCGGCCGACCTTCCCGTTCACCGGCGAGGACGTGATGGCCGCCGGCGTGCCCAAGGGCCCGATGGTCGGCCAGGTGCTGCGCGAGGTGGAGGACTGGTGGATCGACCACGACTTCATCGACGACAGGCTCTCGGCGGTCGAGAAGCTGAAGTCGGTGGTCCAGGGCATGGCGTTCTAGCCGCCTATAGCTTGCAAGGCGGCGCGGCTCGCCTCTACATTGTTCCGGCAGTCGCCCGGGGGGGAATACGAGTGTCAAATCGTGGTCGCGCCGCCGCCATGGCGGCCGCCTTGGTGGTCGGCGTTTGGCCGCACGCAGCGCTGGCCGCGCCGGATCTGGCCAAGGCCGTCGCCGAGCGGAACACCAACAGGATCGAGAAGCTGCTGGCGTCGGGCGGCGCGATCGACGAGCCGGACACCGAGGGCCGCACCCCTCTGTTCCACGCCGCGTCGCACGGGGACCTGGCGCTGATGCAGCGGCTGCTCGACAAGGGCGCCACGGCCAACAGCCATGACCAGAACGGCGACACGCCACTGATCGTGGCGCTGCGCAGCCCGATCACCCAGTGGGCGGTCGCGCGCCTGCTGCTGGACAAGGGCGCCGACATCAACGCCGCGAACAATGCCGGGCGGACGCCGCTAATGGAGGCCGTGCTGCGGGCCCCCGGGGTGCTCGACACGGAGAGCCAGGTGGCGATGGTGAAGGGCCTCCTCGACGCAGGGGCCGACCCGGCGAAGGCCGACGCCACGGCGGCAAGCGCGCTGCATTACGCGGCCTTCGTCGGCGAGCCGCGCAAGGTGCTGGAGACCCTGCTCGCCGCCTCCAAGGCGCGCGACGCCACGACGAGCTCCGGGGCCAACGTCCTGATGATGGCGGCGCAGAACCACCAGCGCCGCAACTTCGACTATCTCCTGGCCAGGGACTTCCGGCCGGTCCTGATCCACGCCGTGGGCGAGAGCCGGCCGCCTCTGGCGCAGGACATGTCTCCCCGGGCCAACGCGCTTGCGTTTGACTGGTGGGGCCAGCTCGCCGCGAAGAACGGCGACGCGGCCGCTTCGAAGGCGGCGTTCGCGAGGGCGGCGGAGCAGTACGACACCGCCATCGTGGAGGCGCGCCGGCTCACCGGCCTCTACGAACTGGAGCTCGCCAAGGACAAGCGGACCCGCAGCGAGGAGCGCGGCGCGGCGGTCCTGGCCAGTGTGCTGACGACAGCCGCCACCCTGGGCGCCGGCTACTACGTCACATGGGGCCCGATCATGAAGACCAAGGTCGAGCAGGACGAACTGGCCCTGGCCACGCTGAAGACCGAAATCGACGAAAGCACCGCCAGGGCGGCCGCCCTGCGCGGCCAGATCGCCGCCAACCCGTGACGAGGACCCCCATGACCCGATATCGCTTCGCCGCGGCCCTGTGCGCCGCCGCCGCCTCGCTTTGCGCCGCGTCGCTGGCGTCCGCCACGCCGGCCCCTGTGGTCACCGGCCAGACCCTGAGTCTCCCTTTGACCGACGACTCGGACGGGCCGAATCTGAAGCTCACCGTCACTTCGGCGATGTTCCAAGGCGGCGGCGCGTACCGGGGTGTGCCTGCGGTGGAGGGCGAGACGCGGGACGAGCGCAAGGCGCGCGGCGAGCAGATGATCCTCGACGACATCGACGGCCGCAACCTTGTGAAGTTCGTGCGCTACGTCGGCGACGATCTGCGCGGTCACTACGCCGCAGCGCATGCGCCGGTCGCCGTGTCGGCCGCCTTCAGCGACCACCTGAAAATCAATGGCGGCGCGTTGGCCGGCGACGCCCTGAAGGCCGGCCTCACCCTGGGATTCGGCGAGTCTGCGACCACCGCGATGATCTTCGTCGCTCACATGGAGCTGACGGTGGACGGCCCCGGCGGGCGCTCGGTGTTGACGTGCGACGCCCAGGAGGGTGGGCGCGTTCCAAAGCCGCCGTCCGGTCTCGTCGGCTACATGATCTGGAAGAACCAGGACCACTCCCACGACCGCGACGAGCTCGACCGCATGGAGGATGTGGGGCGGAAGGCCTGCTACGCGCAGATCGCGGCCAAGCTGGGGCCCGCGGCGCCTGCCCCGGCCGCCGCGCCCGCGCCGTCCGCGGCTTCGGCGCCCGCCCCAGCGCCGGCTCCGGCCGCAGCGCCCGCGCCGGCCGCCGCCGCTGCCCCGGTCCCGGCGGAGGCCAAACCCTAGCGGTCCAAGCCCGCCTGGCTAAGCCACGGTCGCTCACCTAAGTGTCGCGGGCGTCGCGGCGAGCCTAAGGTGGGCGAATGACAAAGCTCGGAATCCTCAAGACCGGCCGACCGCCCAAGCCCTGCATCGCGGAGTTCGGGACCTATCCGGACATGTTCGAAGGGCTGTTGGGGCCGGATTACAGCTACCGCACCTATGCGGCGGACGAAGGCGAGCTGCCGGCGCGCCCGACGGAGTGCGACGCCTGGCTGATCACCGGCGGGGCGTCCGGCGCCTATGACCCGGATCCCTGGATCGGGGCGACCATGGACTTCCTGCGCGCGGCCAGGGGCCAGGCGGCGCTGGTGGGCGTGTGCCTCGGCCATCAGCTGATGGCCCAGGCGTTCGGCGGCCAGGTGATCAAGTCGCCCAAGGGCTGGGGGATCGGCGAGAACGAATACTGCCTCTTGCTGCGCGAGCCGTGGATGGACGAAGGCCCCGACACCATCCGCCTGCCGGCCTCGCACCAGGACCAGGTCGTGGGGAAGCCGCCGGGCGCGGAGGTGTTCGCCGCCAGCGACTTCACGCCGTTCGCCGGCCTGGTCTACCGCGGCCAGCGGGCCATCTCGATCCAGCCCCACCCGGAGTTCGTCCCGGGCTATGCGATCGCCCTGATCGAGGCGCGGCGCGGCAAGGTCTATTCCGACAATCAGGCCGACCAGGCGGTGGCCAGCTTCTCCGAGAGCGACGACCGGCTGCGCATCGGCGGCTGGATCAAGGCGTTCCTGGCCCAGGCGACCGCATGAGGCGCCTCAGCGCCCGGGCCGCCGCCCTCTTCTGCCTGGCCTTCGCGATCTTCCAGGCGGCGCTGGCCCTGGGCGCGCCCTATGGGCAAGTGGTCTGGGGCGGGTCGACGGCGGTGTTGTCGGCCGGGTTGCGCGCCGCCAGCGCCGGGGCGTGCCTCTACCTCCTGGCCATCGGGGCGATGATGCTGGGGCGGGCGGGCGACTGGGGGCGGAGCTGGCCGCGCTGGGTGTTCCTGGCGGCGAATATCCTGTTGGCCGTGCAACTGGCCCTCAACACCTTGGCCAACCTCGCCGCCAAGACCGGGGCCGAGCGCTATGGCATGGGCGCGGCGTCGGCGCTGGGTTGCCTGCTTTGTGTCCTGGCGCTTATCGCCAGGCCACCATCGGCGGCATCGAGCTGAGGATGGTCTCGATATTGCCGCCGGCCTTCAGGCCGAACATCGTGCCGCGGTCGTAGAGCAGGTTGAACTCCACGTAGCGGCCACGCCGGACCAGCTGCTCGTAGCGGTCCTCGTCCGTCCACGGCTCGTCCATGCGGTGGCGCACGATCTTCGGATAGACGTCCAGGAACGCCTCGCCGACCGCACGGGTGAAGGCGAAGTCGCGCTCGAAGTCGCCGGAGTTGTGGCGGTCGTAGAAGATGCCGCCGACGCCGCGGGTCTCCTTGCGGTGGGGCAGGTAGAAGTACTCGTCGCACCAGGCCTTGTACTTGGGGTGCCATTCCGGATCGAAGGCGTCGCAGGCGTCCTGCAGGGCCTTGTGGAAGAGGACGGCGTCGTCGGCGTCCTGGCTGCGCTGTTCGTCCAGCATGGGGGTCAGGTCCGCCCCGCCACCGAACCAGCTCTCCGCCGTCGATAGGAAGCGGGTGTTCATGTGGACGGTGGGGACGCGCGGGCTCACCGGGTGGATGATGAGGCTGATGCTGGAGGAGACATAGGACGGGTCCTTGTCGGCCCCGGGCATGGTGGCCGCCATCTCGGGAGAAAACGTCGCCGCAGCCGCCGAGGTGTGGACCCCGGCCTTTTCGAAGAGCCGGCCCTTGAAGAATCCGCCGATCCCGCCGCCGACCCCGGTCTCGCGGGTCCAGGGGCGCAGGTCGAAGCGTCCAGGCTCGTCCGGGTAGAGATCGGCGGGGGCCTCGTCCTCGAGTTGCTCGAGCGCTGAGACGATCCGGGTCTGCAGGCTCTCGAACCAGGCCTTGGCCCGGTCGCGACGGTCGAGGATCTCGGGCGTGAGATTGGGGGAGGTGGCGGCTGACATGCTCATGACTGCTATCCCCTAGGCGCCATGCTTGGAAAGGCGTTGATCTGCCTCAAAGCCTCGCCGAGCGCGATCGCGGCGGTCGTGACGACGTTCAAGGAACGGGCGCCGGGCGCCATGGGAACCGTCAGGCGGGCGTCGGCGGCCTCATGCACCTCCGGCGGGACCCCGGCGCTCTCGCGACCGAACAGCAGGATGTCCGTGGGCAGAAACTCGAAATTCTGGAACGGGTCGGCGCCCTTCGTCGTGAACAGCACCAGGCGCTGATCTTTTGGCGCGAACTCCGTGCGGAAATTTGCCCAGCTGGCGTGTCGCTTCACCTCGGCGATGGGGGCATAATCGAGGGCGGCGCGGCGTATGGCGCGGTCGGAAATCGGGAAGCCGCAGGGCTCGATAACGTCCAGCGGGACCCCCAGACAGGCGGCCAGCCGAACCGCGGCGCCGAGGTTTTGCGGAATGTCCGGTTGAAAAAGGGCCAAACGCATTCTAAGCGATCCGCGACGGGTTAGGCCGGGCTGGGATCACGAATCAGGGGAGACGCTTCGCGGGCGTTCGCGAGGGGTTTCCGCAGAACATGACCCGCCCGGGCCTGTCTTGAGAATTTCGGCCTTACCAGAGACGCTGGCAGGGTCCAAAAGCTGGGCGTCCCAACTCTTCCCGGGACGCTCGAAACGAAGGGTAGCTTTAGGTGGCTGACACCGTCGCGGGCGCAAGTCCCGATCACCACGTTTCGGGGGATGACCCGAACCGTCGCGACTTCATTCACATCGCCACCGGCGTGGCCGCGGCGGGTATCGTCGGCGGGCTGGCCTGGCCGTTCATCGACCAGATGAACCCGGCGGGCGACACTCTGGCCCTGGCCTCCATCGAGTTCGACCTCGGCAAGGTCGTCGAGGGCCAGCAGGTGGTGGTGAAGTGGCGCGGCAAGCCGCTGTTCGTGCGCAACCGCACGGCCAAGGAAATTCAGGAAGCCATCAAGGGCGACGGCGCTGACCTGCGCGACCCGGCCACCGACGAGAGCCGCCACAAGGCCGGCAAGGCGCAATGGCTGATCCTGGTGGGCACCTGCACCCATCTGGGCTGCGTGCCGACCTTCGGCGGCGGCGAATACGGCGGCTGGTTCTGCCCGTGCCACGGCTCGGTCTACGACACCTCCGGCCGGATCCGTAAGGGTCCCGCGCCGAAGAACCTCGAGGTGCCGGACTACAGCTTCCTCTCCGATACCAAGGTCAAGGTGGGCTGATCAGATGAGCGGACACTCGACCTACGAGCCGAAGTCGGGCCTCGAAAAGTGGCTGGATAGCCGCCTGCCGATCCTGCGCTTCACCAACGACACCATCATCACCTTCCCGACCCCGAAGAACCTGAACTACTGGTGGACCTTCGGCGGGATCCTGGCGCTCATGCTGGGCATCCAGATCGTCAGCGGCATCGTGCTGGCCATGCACTACGTCCCGCACGTGGACATGGCCTTCAATTCCGTCCAGCGCATCAAGCGCGACGTGAACTTCGGCTGGCTGATCCAGGGGATGCACGCCAACGGCGCCTCGATGTTCTTCCTGGCGGTCTACGTGCACATCTTCCGAAACCTCTACTACGGCTCCTACAAGGCGCCGCGCGAGGTGCTCTGGCTGCTGGGCTGCGTGATCTACCTGCTGATGATCGGCACGGCCTTCTTCGGCTACGTGCTGCCCTGGGGCCAGATGAGCTTCCACGGCGCCGTGGTGATCACCAACCTGATCGGCGCCCTGCCGGTGGTCGGCCACTCGATCACCACCTGGCTGTGGGGCGGGTTCGCGGTGGATGACCCGACGCTCAACCGCTTCTTCTCACTGCACTATCTGCTGCCGTTCATGATCGCCGGCGTCGTGGCCCTGCACATCTGGGCGCTGCACGTGCCGGGGAACAACAACCCGACGGGCGTCAACGTCACCTCGGCGTCCGACACCGTGCCCTTCCATCCGTACTATACGGTGAAGGACGGCTTCGCGATTTCGGTCTTCCTGATCCTCTACGCGACCTTCGTCTTCTACCTGCCCGACGCGCTGGGTGACGCGGCCAACTACATCAAGGCCAACCCGCTGGTGACGCCGCAGCACATCGTGCCCGAGTGGTACCTGCTGCCGTTCTACGCGATCCTGCGGGCCGTCCCGAACAAGCTGATGGGCGTCATCGCCATGGGCGGGGCCATCGCCAGCATCTTCGTGCTGCCCTGGCTCGACACGTCGAAGGTGCGCTCCATGCGCTACCGCCCGACCATGCGGCTCTACTACTTCATCTTCGTGCTGGACTGCATCGTGCTGGGCTTCTGCGGCGCGCATTCGCCGGACGATCCGGTGTTTCCGATCAGCGTGAGCCTGCAGCTGCTGGACGCGAACCTGAACAGCTTCGTGTGGCTGTCGCGGATCGCGGCGCTCTTCTACTTCGTCTACTTCTGGGTGATCACGCCGCTGATGGGCCTCACGGAGACCCCGTTGCCGGTGCCGGAGACCATCTCCTCGCCCGTCCTGTCGCATCCCGCCGCCACGCCCGCGGGCGCCGCGGCGTCGCCTGAAAAGAGGGGTTGAGCCCGATGCTGCGCAAAAGTCTGGCGCTGGCGGCGCTCGGCCTCGCCCTGAGCTTTTCCCTCTTGGGGGGGGCCGCTCTGGCCGCCTCCACGCAGGAGGAGCCGAAGGACGTCCACTGGTCCTTCGAGGGCCCGTTCGGCAAGTTCGACAAGGCCCAGGTCCAACGCGGCTACAAGGTCTATCGGGAGGTCTGCTCGGCCTGCCACTCGATGGACCTGATGTACTACCGCAACCTCGGGCAGAAGGGCGGGCCGTTCTTCGACCCGAAATACCAGAACCCGAACGAGAACCCGGTCGTGAAGTCGCTGGCCCACGACATCCAGGTCAAGGACATCGACCAGGACACCGGCGACGTGATCTCGCGTCCGGCGATCCCGGCGGACAAGTTCCTGGCCCCGTTCCCCAACGAGCCGGCCGCGCGCGCGTCCAACGGCGGCGCCCTGCCGCCGGACCTGTCGGTGATCACCCGCGCCCGCGAAGGCGGCGCGGCCTACGTCTATTCGCTGCTGACCGGCTTCGCCAATCCGCCCGCCGGGCTGACCCTGCCGCCGGGCAAGTACTACAACCCCTACTTCCCGGGCGACCTCTCCTCGTCCTGGCACGGCAAGGGCGACGCGCCCAAGGGCGGCGCGATCGGCATGCCGCCGCCGCTGGCCGACGGCAAGGTGACCTTCGACGACGGCTCGCCTTCGACCGTGAAGCAGGAAGCCACCGACGTGGTGGCCTTCCTGGAATGGGCGTCGGAGCCCAGGGCCGAGGAGCGCAAGCAATTCGGCCTGGGCGCAATGATCTATCTGCTGATCTTCTCGGGCCTGCTCTACGCCAGCTACAAGAAGCTCTGGAAGAACATCGAGCACTAGGGGCGGATCGCCCAACCGCGACACAGGGGCCCTGGCGCAAGCCGGGGCCCTTTTCGTTAGGGCGCGCCCAGCAGCAGGCGCTTTCCCGGAAAGTCGAAGCGCAGGCGCCAATGCGACAGCACCGGGGCGCCGATCTGGCCGATCAGGGCCGGGTCCTCGGCCTTCATCAGGCCGGAGGGCAGGTTCTGCGAAAGGCCGCCGGCGAAGGAGAAGGCGCCGAGCCTGGGGCGGTAGACGCCGTAGGGATAGAGCTCCACCGGCCTCTTCGCGCCCGCCACGGCCGCGGCGGCATCGCTCAGCCGCACGCCGGTGTCGGCCCCGGTGGCCGCGGCGAAGGCCCCCAGGCGGGCGTGGGGGCCGTCGGAGACCCCGGCGCGCACCACGGGCCGCTCGGCCAGCCAGGTCATCGGCAGGGACGCCTGGGCCCTGAAGCGGCCCGCGCGGCCCGGCGTCCGCAAGGCGATCCGGCAAGGCGCGAAGCTCACGTCCAGCACATAGGCCTTCAGGACGTCGGCCCCGATGACGCCGGCGATCGGGGTGGGCAGGGCGCCGGTCCGCAGGTCGAGGGCGGCCACCGCCACGGGCCGGTTGGTGAGCGTCAGGCCAGCCAGCCGGATCGGGCCGGTGAGCGCGGTCTCCGCGTAGCCCGCGGTCTGGGCCTGGCTGTCGGCCAGCTGGGTGTGCGGGGTGGCGGTGTCGAGGATGTAGTCGCCGGCCACGCCCATCACCTCGGCCGGGGCGACCACCACGCCGTTCTCGAACCAGCACTGGGCCTCGCCGGCCAGGGCGGGGTAGGCGGCTAGCACCAGGAGAGCGGTCAGGGCAGGGAGGCGGGTCACGGAGGCGTCAGCATAGGCAGAGTCTCGCCGCGGCGCCTTACGCCCGCCAAATGACGCGCCTAAATTGGAGCCATGGCTTTCATCCCCGCCTGGCGGAACTTCAAGCGCATGCAGGACCTGACGGTGGCCGCCGCCAGCCTGATCTATGCCGCCGCGGTGCTGAACGCCTTCGGGCGGCTGCCGGGCGGCGAGGCGGTGGTGCTGCGCTGGACCCTGCTGTGGCCGGCGGCCTACCTGGGCTTCTCCCTGGCGCTCCCGCTCCTGATCGGGCCGCTGAAGCGCTGGCTCGCCAAATATGTCTGGCTGAGTTTCCAGGCGGGCTTCGGCCAGACGCCGGTCTCGGTGGTCACCGGCGTGGGCCTGTTGCTGGCGTCGGGCCTGTTCATCTACTGGCAGGTGGACCACGCCGCCCACACCGGCCAGGCGGGCGCGAATGTCTTCGCCGCCTATGCGGCCGGCATCGGCATCCTGGCCGCCCAGGCGGTGCTGGTGCGGCATCTGGAGCAGGTGCCGGAGATCCTCGATCGGATCGTCGAGAAGTGACCTAGCTCTCGCCGCGCAGCCCGCTGTTGCGGCTGAAGTGGGCCAGGGTGCGCAGGGTCGACAGCCGCTCGGCCTCGGCGTCGTAGCCGTTGGGCGCCACGAAGGCGTGGCCCGCGTCGTATTCGAAGACCGGCAGGTCGGGATGGGCCTCGCGGATCGCCGCCACGTCGGCCGGCGGGATCAGCTCGTCGGTGCGGCCGAAATGAGCGATGGTCGGGGCCGCCGGCGTCTCGGCCACATAGTCGATGATGTTGCCGCCGTAGTAGCAGGCAACCGCCGCGACGCCGGTGCAGCGGGCCGCCGCCAGCCAGGCGGTCGTGCCGCCGAAGCAGAAGCCCATGACGAAGACCGGCGGCGCGAGCGCATCGATCGCCGCCTGGACGGCGTCCAGCACCTCGGCGCCCCAGCCGGTCTCCGCGCCATAGCCCATTTGCCGGTTGATCAGCGCCGGGTCGGTGTCGCGCTCCGGAAAGCCGCGGTGGAAGCGGTCAAACAGGCTGGGGACCAGGGTCTCGTAGCCGCGCTCGGCATATTCGCCCGCGAGGCCCTTGAGATGCGGCGTCACCCCCCAGATGGCGTGGCAGATCACCAGGCCGCCGCGCCGCGCGTCGGCGGGGCCGGCGCGCCAGGCGTCATAGCCGAAGCCGTCCCGGGCGCTCGCCAGCCGGACGGTCTCGCCCATCCGCCTAGACCCCGTCGAACAGCTCGAGGGTCCGCTTGCGGGCGAGCTCGGCGGCCTGCGGGTGGTGGCGCTCGGGGCTCTCGTTGTTGAATCCGTGTCCGGCGCCTTCGTAGATGTAGACCGGGACGCCGGGATTGGACTGGCCCACGGCCTGCTTCACCTCGTCGGCGGGAATGCCGTGGTCCTCGCGACCCAGGTGGACGATCACCGGGCAGGCCGGCGTCAGCTCGGCGTTGGCCTTGACCATGGAGCCATAGTAGCTCGAGGCGGCCGACAGCCCTCGACCTTGGCGGCGGCCAGCCAGGCCATCGAGCCGCCGTAGCAATAGCCGACGATGCAGACCTTGGGCCCGCCGGCCTTCAGCAGGTCGCGGCAGGCGGCGATGTCGCCCATGGCCTGGTCGATGGGCGTGCCCATGGCGTGCGCCACGCCGGCCTTAATGCCGGCCTCGTCGTGATGCGCCAGGAAGCCCGGCTCGCGGCGGTCGTAGAGGGCCGGGGCCACCGCCTCGTAGCCCATGGCGGACCAGCGCGCGACGTCGGCGGCGACGTATTCGTCGAGGCCGAAGATCTCCTGGATGACGATCACCCCGCCCTTGCGCGGGCCCTGGGCGGCGGCGTGCAGCGCGGCGAACTCGAAGCCGTCCGGGCCCTTGATCTTGATCGTCTCGGCCATCTCGAACCCCTGTCGTTAGACGTTGAAGCGGAAGTTCATCACGTCGCCGTCCTTGACGACATACTCCTTGCCCTCCTGGCGCAGCTTGCCCGCGTCGCGGGCGCCGGACTCGCCGTTCAGGCGGACGTAGTCGTCATAGGCGATGGTCTCGGCCTTGATGAAGCCCTTCTCGAAGTCGGTGTGGATCACGCCGGCGGCCTGGGGGGCGGTGTCGCCCTTGTGGATCGTCCAGGCGCGCGCCTCCTTGGGCCCGACCGTGAAATAGGTCTGCAGGCCCAGCAGGTGGTAGGCCTCGCGGATCAGCTTGTTCAGGCCGGGCTCGGTGAGGCCCAGCGTCTCCAGGAACTCGGCCCGTTCAGAGGGGTCGAGCATGGCGATCTCGCTCTCGATCTGGGCGGAGATGGCCACGTGGTCGGCGCCGTCCCTGGCCGCCCGCTCGGCGACCGAGCGCGACATGTCGTTGCCGTCGGCGGCGGAGGCTTCATCGACGTTGGAGACGTAGAGGGCGGGCTTGGAGGTCAGCAGCTGCAGCATCCGCCAGGCCTTGTCGTCTTCGGCGGCGACCTCGGCCTTGCGGGCCGGGCGCCCGGCGTTGAGCTCGGTGAGCGCCAGGTTCACCAGCTTGAGCGTCAGGGCCGATTCCTTGTCGCCGGCCTTGGCCCGTTTCTCCAGGTTGGAGACCCGCTTCTCCAGGCTCTCCAGGTCGGCCAGCATCAGCTCGGTCTCGATGGTGTCCAGGTCCGAGAGCGGATCGACCTTGCCCTCCACGTGGGTGATGTCGTCGTCGATGAAGCAGCGGGCCACGAAGGCCACGGCGTCGCAGTCACGGATGTTGGCCAGGAACTGGTTGCCCAGGCCCTCGCCCTTGGACGCGCCGCGCACCAGGCCGGCGATATCCACGAAGTTGATCCGGGCCGGAATAATCTCCTTGGACGGGATGATCGCGGCCAGCTTGTCGAGGCGCGGCTCCGGCACCGCCACGTCGCCGGTGTTGGGCTCGATGGTGCAGAACGGATAGTTCGCCGCCTGCGCGGCGGCGGTCTGGGTGAGCGCGTTGAACAGCGTCGACTTGCCAACGTTGGGCAGGCCGACAATGGCGACTTTCAGGGCCATGGAGTCTTTCGAGGTTGGTCGTCAGGTGAAGGTCGGGCGACCTAGCACGCCAGGGCCTTTTGCGACAGGGGAGGCGATCAGCCCAGGGCCTGGGCGGCCAGGTCGCGCCAGGCGCGGCCTTCCTTGCGGAACTGGGGCTTCAGCTTGGCCAGCCGCTTGTCCATGTCCGCGATCGCTTCACGCGCCTCGTCCTGGCGGCCGTTGCGGGCCATGAAGGCGGCGTAGCGGCCGATCGCCTCGAACCCCGGCAGGTGCTGCATGGCCCACTTGAACGCCGTGTCGGCCTCACCGATGCGGCCCAGGCCCTCATAGGCGCGGCCCATGGCCAGCGCGGCGGCCGGCGTGCGGCCGCGGCCTTCATCCGCGCTCAGGCGGTCCAGGACGGCCAGGGCGTCGGTGGGTCGGTTCAGCTCCAGCAGCGCATTGGCCAGGCCCAGCAGCAGCACCGGATCGTCGGCGTGGATGCCCTGGGCGGCCGCGCGGTAGAGCGCCTCGGACTCGGCGAACTTGCCCAGGTGGTGGGCCGCGGCCGCCAGGCGCGACTGGTTGCGTACGGTCGGCGTGTCATCGCAGGCCGCCTTGGCCTCGCGGTACTCGCGGGTCGGGTCGAGCTTCTCGCGGGCGACCTGGGTGACGTGGCGCGCGGTCGAGCCGCCCACCAGGTCGGGGACCACATTGGTCAGGAAGTAGACGATGCCGCCGATCGGCTGGAAGGCCAGGATGATCCACAGCCAATACATCTCGCGCCCGGTGCGCACGACGTGCACGCAAAGGCCGACCGCGAAGGCCAAGGAGAGCCCGAAAAGTCCCAGCATCAACGTCTCCCGACCGCCGAGGTTGAGATATTCACGCCCGCCCGTCCGGCGTCAATCCGCCCGTCATTCACCCCTGGCGAGCTTGCGCGGGTCGGCCTTTTCGGCCGGAGCGAGGCGCATGACCTCGGTCTGGTACTTCTCGTCCTCGCCGGCCGCCAGCAGGGGCGCGGAGTCGGCCACGGCGGTGATCAGCGGCTCGACCCACTTCAGGTCAGCCTTGTGGAAGTTGGACAGCACGTGGCCGTGCACCAGCTCCTTCTCGCCGGGATGGCCGGTGCCCAGCCGGGCGCGGCGGAAGTAGGGGCCCACGCTGGCGGTGATCGAGCGCACGCCGTTGTTGCCGGCCGCGCCGCCGCCGGCCTTCATCCGGAAGCGCCCGGGGGCCAGGTCGATCTCGTCGTAGAAGACCACCAGATCGGCGGGATCCAGCTTGAAGAACTTCAGCGCCTCGCCGACCGCGCGGCCGCTCTCGTTGTAGAAGGTCTGTGGCTTGAGGATCAGGGTCTTCACCGGCCCGGCCGGCGTCGGGATGGACCCGTCGGCCGCGAAGCCGGCAAAGCGCGAGCGGTAGGGCCCGAAGTCCCACCGGCGCGCGATCTCGTCCACGGCCATGAAGCCGATGTTGTGGCGGTTCTTCGCGTAGGTCTGGCCCGGATTGCCCAGGCCGGCGATCAGCAGCATGAGTCCCCCGAGAAGGTCCCCATACTAGGCTGCAGGGGCGAGGACTACTCCTCGCCGCCTTCTGCAGCCGCCGCCGTCTCAGCCGCGGCCTCGGCCACGGCGCCCTCGGCGGTCGCGGCGTCAGCGGCTTCGTCCTCGGCCTGCTCGGCCATGGCGCCGGCGATCGAGGCCACCACAGTGTCGCCGTCCAGAACCGCCTTGGCCGAGGCCGGCAGCTTCAGGTCGGACACGCGGATGGTCGAACCGATGTCCAGGCCGGTCAGGTCGACGATGATGTCTTCCGGGATCTGGTCGGCGGGGCAGGACACCTGCACGTCGTGCAGGGCCACGTTGAGCGTGCCGCCGCGCTTCAGGCCGGGGCACTCGTCCTGGTGCGAGAAGTGCACCAGCACGTTGATCTTGATCTGCTGGTTGGCCGCGACGCGGTAGAGGTCGAAGTGGATCGGCGCCTCGTTGACCGGGTGCAGGTCCACGGCCTTGGCGATGACCGGCTGGGTCTCGTCGCCGTACTTCAGGGTCACCAGGTGGCCCAGGAGCTTGCCGGTGTAGAGCGCCTTGCGGAACTCGTTGACCTTCATGGCGATGGCCACCGGGTCCTTCCCGCCGCCGTACAGCACGCCGGGGACCAGGCCCGCACGGCGGGTGACGCGCGCGCCACCGGTGCCGGTTTGCTCACGCACTTCAACGTTCAGAACGATCTCGGCCATGGCCTTGCCTCAAAACGAAACCGCCGCGCGAAGGAGGCGCGGCGACGCAAAAACGGGCCCGGGAGGGCCGAAAGGTGCGCGTAGATACACAAAACACCCCGCCCGCGCAACGGGCGGGGCGGTAATTCCTAGCCCTTCTTGCGCGAGCGCGCCTTGCCCTTGGGCTTGAGCGAGGCCTTGGCCAGGGCGTCGGCCTCGCGGGCCTTTCGGTCGCTGACCGCCTGGATCTCCACCGGGTCCTCGATACCCGCCCCGGCCATCAGGCAGTGGCCGGTGTCCAGCAGGACGTGCTGGCCGAGGCAGAACACGTCCTCGTAGTGCGGCTTGGCCACCGCCAGGCACTGGTAGAGGTTGAGCTTGGACATGTTCAGGCAGGTGGCCGAGGCCGGCTCCGCCAGGATCGGCATCACCTGGGCCAGGCTCGCGTCGTCGGCGTAGCCGAGCGCCGCCAGGGCGGCGACCGCCAGGCTGCGGATCACCACGGGCGTATAGGGCGGGGCGGGCGTCTGGCCGGAAAGGCCCATCGGCGAGCCGCCGGTCACCGCCAACTGCAGCCGGGCGGTGGTGTTGACCTCGCCTAGGCCAGGCGTGGAGGACAGCGACTTGGCCAGGGCCAGGCGGCCGTCCCGACCGGGGACCTCGCCCTTCGACCAGGCCTGGTGCTGCACGTCATAGGCGGCCTGCTTCACCGAGCGGCCGATATCGACCAGCTTCTGGCCGTCGCCGCCCAGGGCGGCGATCACCAGGCCCGCCGCGCCGGCCGAGCCTGAGAATCCCACGGCGTAGGCCGGGTCCTTCATGATCTCATAGGCGACGGTGCGGCGCTGATCGGGGTCGGCGGCGTACTTGCGCACGCCGGCGACGAAGGCGGGGTCCTGGAGGGCGGCCACGGCGCCGTAGGCGATCGCTCCGCGCAGCAGCTGCTGCGGCTCGTAGGCCTCGCCGGTCTTCAGCCCCTGGGCGACATCGTCGGCGCCGGTGAAGCCGGGGGAGATCGCGCCGGCATGGTCCACATAGGCGCGGTAGGCGCTGGCCTGCTCGATCACCCGCGGCGACAGGTTCACCTGCGGCACAACCGCGACCGGCGGCGGGGGCGGCGGCGCGGGCGCGGGCGGTGCGGGGCTGGAACAGGCCGCCAGCGTCACGGCCAGGGTGGCCGCGAGGAAGAGCGGCGCTGAACGGATGGGAGTCGCAAAGATCATCGAAAGCCTTCCCCAAGGGCGATGCGGAATCACCCCGTCTTGCAGTCGCCCCCCGACGAGATACTGGACTCGCACGGTAAACGCCTGCTGAGCAAGCTTCGCCACACGAAACGCCCGATCCTTCGGGCCGTCAGTCGAAGAGCTTGGAGACGCTCTCTTCGTTGGCGATGCGACGGATCGCCTCGCCGATCAGGCTGGCGCAGCTGACCTGGCGAATCTTGTTCTCGGGGGTCGCGTGGTCGGCGGCGTCGATGGAATCGGTGATCACCAACTCCTTCAGCACCGAGTTCTTCACCCGCTCGGTGGCCGCGCCGGAGAGCACGCCGTGGATGATGTAGGCCGAGACCTCGGCCGCGCCGGCGTCCATCAGCGACTGGGCGGCGGAGCAGAGCGTGCCGGCGGAATCGACGATGTCGTCATAGATGATCAGGCGACGGCCGGTGACGTCGCCGATGATGTTGGCCACCTCGGACTTGCCGGGGCCGGAGCGGCGCTTGTCGACGATGGCCAGGTCGGCGTTCAGGCGGCTGGCGACGGCCAGGGCGCGGACCACCCCGCCCACGTCCGGCGAGACGATCACCAGGTCGGCGGTCTTGGCATAGTGCGCCTTGATGTCGTTGGCCATCAGCGGCGCGGCCAGCAGGTTGTCGGTGGGGATGTCGAAGAAGCCCTGAATCTGGCCGGAGTGCAGGTCCATGGTCAGCACCCGGTCGGCGCCGGCGCGGGTGATCAGGTTGGCCACCAGCTTGGCCGAGATCGGCGTGCGGCCGCCGGTCTTGCGGTCCTGCCGGGCGTAGCCGAAGTAGGGCATCACCGC
>Ga0105248_10000279_pt1 | contig 60271 bp, 61 predicted proteins | sample KBSS34metaG_FD_81524 | JGI IMG/M metagenome (GOLD analysis project Ga0105248, IMG submission 81524) | Switchgrass rhizosphere microbial communities from Kellogg Biological Station, Michigan, USA - KBS S3-4 metaG | ecosystem: Host-associated > Plants > Roots > Rhizosphere > Soil | place... | reverse complement strand
TGCCCGCCGACGGGCGTGACGGTATATGTTTCGAGCACGCGCAGGAGCTTGGCCTGGAGGGAGAGCTCGAAGTCGCCGACTTCGTCGATGAACAACGTCCCGCCGTCGGCCTGCTCGAAGCGACCCATGCGGCGGTCGGTGGCGCCGGTGAAGGCGCCGCGGACGTGGCCGAAGGTGTGGCCGAGGTTCAGCAGCGCGCGGCGGCCCTGTTCCGTCTCGTCCTCGGCGACGATCTCGGCCTTCATCTCGATGGAACGCGCGACGGCGTGGGCCAGGGCCGCGGGATCGCGCGCCAGCACGGCGGGGCCGTTGGCTTCCAGCCATTCGAAGAAGGCGAAGTCGCCCAGCAGGCCGTACTTGATCACCTCGGCGTAGCCGGCGCGCATCTCGCGCTCGGGCAGGGTTCCCAGCACGTCCAGATCGGCCAGCACCAGACGGGGCTGATGGAACGCGCCGACCAGGTTCTTGCCGCGTGCCGTGTCGATGGCGGTCTTGCCGCCCACCGAGGAGTCCACCTGGGCCAGCAGGGTCGTGGGGATCTGCACGAAGTCGACGCCGCGCTTGTAGATCGCGGCCGCAAAGCCCGCGAGATCGCCGACCACGCCGCCGCCAAAGGCGGTGATCAGGTCGCCGCGGTCCAGTTCCAGGGCCAGCAGCCGCTCGGTGACGTCGGCCAGGCCGGCGAAGCTCTTGGTCTGTTCGCCCGGCGCCACGATGATCGGCGAGACGCTGATCCCCGCGCCCTCCAGCGCCGCGGTCAGGCGCGCGCCGTGCAGGCCCCAGACGGTCGCGTCGCTGATCACGGCGGTGCGTGGGCGCTTCAGGAGCGGCGCGATCTTGGCGCCGGCCTGATCGATGAGGCCGGGTCCGACCAGGACCTCATAGGACCGTGCGCCCAGGCCCACGCTGATCTGGCGGGTCATTGCGCGGGGGCCTCCAGGAAGGCCGAGATCGCCTGCATCACCTGGTCGACGGTAACGTGATGCGCCGCGTCGCCGGTCTCGACGATCACGTCGGCCTGGGCGTAGACCGGGTAGCGGGCCGCCGCCAGGTCCTCCAGCACGGCCATCGGGTCCTTGCCGGCCAGCAGCGGCCGGGTGTCCTTGCGCGAGACCCGCCGGACCAGCACGTCCAGGTCGGCCTTCAGCCACACCGAGATCGCCTTCGACTTGATCAGCTCGCGGGTCTGGTCGTGCATGAACGCTCCACCGCCCGTGGCCAGGACATGAGGGGGCTGGTCCAGCAGGCGCGCGATCACCCGGCGTTCCCCCTCGCGGAAGGCCGCCTCGCCCAGGTCGGCGAAGATGTCGGAGATCGAGCGGCCCGCAGCGGCTTCCACCTCGGCGTCGGCGTCGCGGAACGGCAGGTCCAGCGCATTGGCCAGCCTGCGGCCCACGCTCGACTTGCCGACGCCCATCAGGCCCACGAGGGCGATGGTGCGGCGGCGTAGCGGGTCATAGCGGTCCATGAACGGGCAAGGCTTACACGAGGCCGCGCCCTCGCGCCAATCCGGCGCGCCCGCTATGATCGGGCCATGTCTCGCATCGCCTGCTTCGCCGCCCTCCTGTTGGCTTCCCTGTTGGCCCTGGGGAGCGCTGGCGGCGCCATGGCCCAGGGGGTCGAGGTGACCCAGCTGGCCGCGCCGGACGCCTTCACCACGCCGGGCCGCGCCACCGGCCTGCCGCCCACCCTCTGGGCCGGCGCCTCGGCGGAGACGATCAAGACCGTATTGCCGCTGCTCGCCGCGAAGCCCCTGTCACCCGCCGCCGCGGCCTTGGCGCGGCGTATCCTGGCCACCGGCGCCCCGGGACCGGAGGGTGCGGGTCGCGATCCATTGATGGCGGCGACCCGGGCCAACGCCCTGATGTTCCAGGGCGACCCCAAGGCGGCCGCCGCGACCCTCGTCCGCGCGCCGGGCCTCGACCGCAGCTCCGACCTCGCCCGCGCCGCGGCCGAGACCGCTCTCTTGACGGGGGATGAGGCGCGCGCCTGCCGGATCGGCGACGCCCTGACCGTCGGCCGCGATGAGACCTATTGGCTGAAGCTGCGCACCTATTGCCAGGCCATCGCCGGCCAGACCGCCCAGGCCCAGCTCACGTTCGAGCTGGTGCAGGCCCAGGTGAAGGACCCGGTGTTCACCCGCCTGATGGGCGCCAAGCTCTCTGGCGTTGGCAATCCGGGCGCCGCCTCCTTGCGCAACGGCGTGGACCTCGCGCTGTCGCACAGCCTGGGCCTCGATCTCGGGGCCGCCAAGCCGTCTGCGGCCGTGGCGGCGGCCCTGGCCGGCGACCCGACCGAGCCCAAATTCGACGCCCTCATGGCCTCGCCCGAGTTCGGCGAGCTGGCGGGCCAGGTCGCCAGCGGCCGGCCGGCGACGTCCGGAGCCTACATGGCGGCCATGAGCGCGCCCTCGACCGAAGGCCCCAAGGGCGCCGCCCCGGCGCGGGCGCAGACCGTCACCCTCCTGGTGACCTCACTCGACGCCGAGACCTCTACGGCTGACCTGGACCGGCTGGCGGTATCGACCCTGCCCGAGGGCAAGGCGCCGCTTGGCCGCAACCTGGCGCTGGAGATGAGCGCGCGACGCAAACTGGTGGGCCAGACGGCGCTGCTGGCGCTGTGGACCTGCGCTGAGGCCGGCCCATCGGGCCTGGCCGCCGGGGACCGGATCCGCATCGTGCGCGCCCTGGACGCCGTCGGCCTGGATCGCGACGCACGCGCCTTCGTGCTCGAGGGGCTGGCGAGTCTCAAATGAGCGGGCAGGGCGCGGCCTGGGCCGAGGCCTTCCTGGAGATGATGGCGGTGGAGCGGGCCGCGGCGAAGAACACGCTCACGGCCTACACTCGCGACCTGACCGACGCCTCCGGCTTCGTGGCCGGGCGCGGGCGCGACCTTTCCGACGCCTCGGCCGAGGATGTGGAGGCCTATTTCGCCGACATGGGCGCGCGCGGCCTCGCGCCGGCCACGGCCTCGCGCCGGCGCGCGGCGGTGCGGCAGTTCTATCGGTTCGTCCTGGGCGAGGGCTGGCGGGACGACGATCCCTCGCGCCGCGTCGAGGCGCCGCGCAAGGGCCGCAGCCTGCCCAAGGTGCTGAGCCGCGCCGAGATCGACGCCCTGATCGCCGCGGCCGGCGCGCGCGATGGGGCGCAAGGGCTGCGGCTCGGCTGCATGGTCGAGCTGGCCTACGCCTCGGGCCTGCGGATCTCCGAACTGACGGGCCTGACGCTGGCGGCGCTCGCCCGCGACCCCGCCTATCTGATCGTCCGCGGCAAGGGGGGCAAGGAGCGGCTGGCGCCCCTGAACGACGCCGCGCGCACGGCGATCAAGGCCTATCTGGAGGTCCGGCCCGACTTCCTGCCGAAAGGCGATAAGGCCAATCCCTGGCTGTTCCCGTCGCGCGGCAAGGCGGCGCGGCTGACGCCCCGGCGCTTCGCCCAGATGCTGGACGAGGCGGCGGCGGGCGCCGGCATCGATCCGTCGCGCGTCAGCCCTCACGTGCTGCGGCACGCCTTCGCCACCCACCTGCTGGAGGGCGGCGCGGACCTGCGGGTCGTGCAGACGCTGCTGGGCCACGCCGACATCGGCACCACCCAGATCTACACCCACGTGGCCGGCGACCGCCTGGCCGAGGTGGTGGCGACCAAGCATCCCCTGGCCCGCAAGCCCACATAGACCCAAGCCGACATAGAAAGGGCCGCCCCTCGCGGAGCGGCCCTCCCGTCTCAGACCTCCCGGCCGGGGATCGAATTAGCCGGTGATCCGATAGCGGCCGTCGGCGTCGGGGCAGACGCGGACGTAGCGCACGTCGCGGCCGTAGGCGTCGATCGGAGCCGGCGCGAGGCGGCAGTGCATGCGGTCGTAATAGGCGTAGTCGTAGCGGCCGCTGCGGTAGTCGCGGGCCTCACGGTAGGTGATCGTGTCGTTGTAGCTGTAGTAGGGGCCGCGGCTGTCGCAGTTGTAGCGGTCATGGGCGTGGCCCACCGAGCCGCCGATCGCGCCGCCGACCACGGCGCCGAGCACTGCGCCTTCCGTCCGCACACCGTGACCGGCGACGTTGGAGCCGAGCGCCGCGCCGGCCAGGGCGCCGAGGATGGTCCCGGCGGTGGCGGCCGAGTGATCGTTGCGGCAGGTCTCTACCGGGGCGACGTAGGCGGTGTCGCGGCCGTGATAGCCGGCGGCGGGAGCCGCATAGACGCTCCAGTGGTCCTCGTCCCACACGGGTTCCGGACCATTGACGCGAACATAGGCGCCGTAGCCGTAGCGGGCGTCATAGTCGGCCCGCGCGCGCTCCCAGTCGGCGCGACGCCGCTCATAGGCGGCCCGGGCGTTCTCATAACCGGCGCGGTCGGACTCGTAGTGAGCGCGGCGGTTGTCATAGACTTCCTTGCGCGCGTCGTAGGCGTCCTTGCGGGCCTGATAGTCGTCACGATCCCGTTGATATTGTTGTAGACTTTGCTGATATTCCGGGGTCGGCTGGTACTGGGCGAAGGCCGGGGTGGCGGCGGCGATCGCCAGAACCGAGGCCAGACCAAACTTCATGGCGGCGTTCATCGGGGTTCTCCAAATCCTGATCGGAGGCGGGCGGCGTTTTCAGCGCCTGATCGTGCCCGCATCCTCAAGTCCCGGGCCCTACAACCCCTGACCGGGGTCGAGGTTGCAGGCGGAACCGGGTCCCGCCGACCCGCGCTCTTGTGAGGCGGGGACATCCCGCTTAATTTCCGCCCCCTCTGGGGCAAGGGACTCGAAACACACCGATGGCTGCGCATTACCTCGAATTCGAGCGGCCGATCGCCGACATCGAAACCAAGATCGAGGAGCTCTCAAAGCTGTCGGAAACCGCGAGTCCTGGGGCCTTCGACGCCGAGATCGAGGCGCTTCGCGCGCGCGCGCAGGAGATGCGCCGGGACGCCTACGCCAACCTGGACGCCTGGCAGAAGACCCTGGTCGCCCGCCACCCCGAACGGCCGCACTTCATCGACTACGCCCGTGAACTGATCGATGAGTTCGTCGAGCTGCGTGGCGATCGCGCCTATGCCGACGACCAGTCGATCATGGGCGGCCTCGGCCGGTTCCGCGGGCGGCCCTGCGTGGTCATGGGCCACGAGAAGGGCCACGATACGATCACGCGCGTGAAGCACAATTTCGGCATGGCCCGGCCGGAAGGCTACCGCAAGGCGGTCCGCCTGATGGAGCTGGCCGAGCGGTTCAACCTGCCGGTGATCAGCTTCGCCGACACCTCCGGCGCCTATCCAGGCGTGGCCAGTGAGGAGCGCGGCGTGGCCGAGGCCATCGCGCGCTCGACCGAGAAGTGCCTGATGCTGGGCGTGCCCAACGTGTCGGTGATCACCGGCGAAGGGATGAGCGGCGGCGCTATCGGCATCGCGGCCACCAACCGCGTACTGATCATGGAGCACGCGATCTATGCGGTGATCTCCCCGGAGGGCGCCAACTCGATCCTCTGGCGCGGCGCCCGCACGCCCGGCGAGGCGGCCAAGGCGATGAAGATCACCGCCCAGGATCTGCTCGGCATGAAGGTCGTCGATCGGATCATTCCCGAGCCGCCGGGCGGGGCGCACTCCGACCCGGAAGCCGCGATCAAGGCGGTCGGCGACGCCATCGAGGAAGAGCTGAAGGGCCTCGAGAGTCTGACGCCCGAACAGATCCGCGCCGCCCGCGCCGAGCGGTTCTACGCGATCGGACGCTCAGGCCTGCAGTAGGGCGCTACTCGGCCGCCCCTATTCTGCAGCGATCGGCACCCGCGCTTCGGCCGCCGGGGCGCCCGTCGCCATCTTGTCCAGCCGCTTGGCCACAACCGCCTCGGCCTGGGCCATGATGTTACTCACCAGTTCCTGGCAGGTGGGCACGTCGTGGATCAGGGCCTGGCTCTGGCCGACGGTCCAGATGCCGCCGTCCAGGTCGCCGCCCTTCAGCACATTGGTGCGCCCGCGGACGCCGGCCACCAGCTCGCGCACGTCATCGATGGTCTTGGTCACGTCCTGCTGAATGCGCGCCACTTCCTCGGAGATGGCGTTGCGGGCCACGCGGCTGGTGTTGCGCAGGGTGCGGTTGATCAGCAGCGTGTCGCGCTCGGTCCCCTTCACGATGCCCTCCTTCACGGCCTCGTGGATCTTGCATTCCTGGGTGGCCATGAAGCGGGTGCCCATGTTGACGCCGTCGGCGCCCAGCGCCAGCGCGGCCACGAGGCTTCGGCCGTCGGCCATGCCGCCTGAGGCGATCACCGGGATGTTGACCGCGTCCACCGTCGCCGGCAGCAGCACGATCAGGCCGATGTCGTCCTCGCCGGGGTGGCCGGCGCATTCGAAGCCGTCGATCGAGATCACGTCCACGCCCAGGCGCGCCGCCGTCACCGAGTGGCGGACCGAGGTGCACTTGTGGATCACCTTGACGCCGGCGGCCTTGAAGTCGGGCAGGTGCTCGATGGGGCTGCGGCCGGCGGTCTCGACGATCTTGATCCCGCTCTCGATGATCGCCTTGCGGTACTCGTCGTAGGGGATCGGGTTCAGCGACGGCAACAGGGTCAGGTTCACGCCGAACGGCTTGTCGGTCAGCTCGCGGGTCTTCTTGATCTCCGCATGCAGTTCCTCCGCCGTGGGGAACAGGTGGGCGACGATGAAGCCCAGCGCCCCGGCGTTGGCCACTGCGGCGACCAGCTCGCCGTAACCGACCCCGGTCATGCCGCCCATCACGATGGGCGTGTCGACTCCGAACATCTCGGTGAGGCGTGTTTTGAGCATCTGGATCCGTCCCTAGCCAATGGATTTGGTTCTTATGGCCATAGTCGTCAGACCTCACGCCGCGTCCGGCAACTGTTTTCTGCCGAGCCTTCCGCCACGAAAAGAGCCGCCGCCCTTGCGGACGACGGCTCCTTTTTCGGTCTTGCGACCCGGTCTTCCTAGCGGCGGTAGGTGGCGCCGATGAAGAAGAAGCGGCCGCGGTTGTCGAAGTTCGACGAACCGACGCCCGTGCCGGTGAAGGTTTCCGGCAGGTAGGGCGGGTACTTGTCGGTGATGTTCAGGATGCCGGCCCGCACGTCGATGTCGTCGCGCAGCTTATAGGTCGCGCGCAGGTCATGCTCGTAATAGGTCCCGGTCATGTAGGGATCGAGCTGGTTCGGCAGGAACGCGTTGTTGGAGATCATCGAGCCGATGTAGTGCGTCGTCCAGGTCAGCGACAGCTTGTCGTAGGTCCAGTTGACGCTGCCCTGCGCCTTCCATTCCGGCGTCGCGTTGTTGATGGTGTTGGCGAGCTGCGTATAGGCCTGACCGGGCAGGCCTTGCAGACCGAAGCGGTACTGCCAGGTGGCGTCGAGCCGCAGGCTGATACGGCCCAGGTCCTGACCCTTCAGCACGTCGGCCACGTCGAAGTGGTAGGCGGCCGAGTAGTCGTAACCTTCGATCTTGACCTTCGCCACGTTCTGGTTGGTCAGCACGACCTGGATCACGCCGCCGGGAACCGAACCGCCGTTGTTGCCGGTCGGGTCCCGCTGGATCAGCTTGCAGAACGCGTTCGTGGCGAACGGCGTGGTGGCGTCGTAGCAGAGGTTCTGGAACAGGGTGTTGATCGGGATCGTGCCGATCTGCCCGGCGATATTGTAGTTGAAGTAGTCGACGGAGAGCTGCAGCGCCGGAACCCAGCGCGGCTGGATCACCACGCCAAGGCCGTGGGTCTTGGCCACTTCCGGACCGAGATCCGGGTTACCGCCTTGCAGCAGCGCCAGTGACGGACGACCGGTGCCGATGTTCGAGTTGAACGTCGCCGGGTTCCACCCCGGGATCGCCGCGGCGCAGGTCACCGTACGCGCCGCCTTCTGAGCGGCGGTCGCGCCGGCGAACACGCCGGCGTCGCACGGGTCGGTGGCGGCCGTCGTGAAGTTCCGGCCTTGCGGCGAGAACAGCTCGACGATGTTCGGCGCCCGCACGGCGGTCGCTTGCGACGCCCGGAAGCGGATGTCCGATATCGGCGCCCAGGTCAGGGCGTAGCGATGCTGGGAAGCCTTGCCGATGGTCGAGTAGTCGGCCTCGCGACCGGCCAGCTCGAACGTCAGCTCCTTGGTCCAGAACTGATCCTTCAGGATCGGAACCCGGCCTTCGATGTACACTTCATCGACGGCGAACTTGCCGGCGCGGGTGCCGATGGCGTTGAAGAACAGGGCGCCGGTCGCGCTGATCGGGTCCTGCACGAAGGAGCTGGTTTCCTGCCGGCGGGACGCGCCGAAGGCGACGCCCAGCGGTCCGGCCGGCAGCTTGATCAGGTCGAAGGTGAAGTTGATTTCACCCACGTCCTGGCGGCCGGTCTGGGTGGACGTCGCCACCCCGTTGGCGTAGCCGACCGCAGCGGCCGAGGCCCCGTTGATCAGATCCCACGGGATGCAGCCGGCGGCTGCGGCGTTGAAGCCCGCGCCGGGCAGGGTCGCGCGGCAGACCACCTGGCCGCCAGACAGCACCGCGTCGGTCGCCCACACGGTCTTCTGGATGTTCGGCACGCCGAACGACTGGGTGATGCCGGTCAGCTTCCCGTGCTCGAAGGACCAGTCCCAGTGGATGTTGCGCTCGGCGAAATCGAAGTCGCCTTCCATGCCGATCACGCCGCGCTCTTCATGGCGGCGCGTGTAGACGTCGCGCCGGCCGAACTCCTGCCAGAACTTGCCGACGTTGATCGAGGTCGCTGAGGTCAGCGGCAGGCCGGCGCCGGTGATCAGGGCGCGCAGCTGCTGGTCGGCCGTCGTCGAGCCTTGCAGGAAGGCGTTGTCACCCTTCAGGGCCACCGGAAGCGTGCCGCCGCCGGCCGTCGTCGAGAAGGCCGGCTGGAAGTAGCCGTAGGCGTCCACTCGCGCGAAGCTGAGGTCGGCGAAGGCCTTCATGTGGTCGGTGAGCTGGTACTCGGTGTAACCGCGGATGTCGCCGCGCATGGTCTTGTTCTGCAGGGCGTTATAGACGCCGCTGTAGAACAGTGACGGGTCCTGGCAGAGTGGGCTGGCCGTGCGCAGCGAACAGGCCGGGCTGAGCTGCACGATCTGGGTCGGATTGCGCACGTCGATGGTCGCCGCGATCGGGTTGTTGGTGCCGAACGGATTGGCGAGGCTGACGCCCGCGTCCGGCCGGATTTCGAAGGTCGCGAAGGGTGAGGTCGTGCTGCGGCTGGCCGGCAGGATATTCTGGACGGTGACGCCGACGGCGCTGTTGCGGCGGATGCCGGGGAACAGGCCTTCGCCATCGCGGTCCTTCTGGAAGATCGGGTCCTGGCGGGCGTACTCGCCGCCGACCAGCACGCTCAGCTTGTCGTCGAGGAACTTCTTACCCCACAGCACTGCCGTGACGTATTCCTTGCCGTCCCCGTCGCCGTGCTGGGACTGGCCATACTGGGCGTCGACCTGCAGGCCGTCATAGGACTTCTTCATGATCAGGTTGACGACGCCGGCGATGGCTTCGGAGCCATAGATCGCCGACTGGCCGCCCGGCAGCACCTCGACCCGATCGACCATCAACGAGGGGATCATGTTCAGGTCGACGGCGGGGCTGGAGGCGTCGCCGTTGATGATCCGGCGGCCGTCCATCAGCACCAGGGTGCGGCTGGCGCCCAGGCCGCGGATGTCAGCGCGCGCCTGGCCGGAGTTGAACAGCGTCGCCGAGGTGTTCTGGGCGTTGCTGTTGGCGTTGATCATCGGTTGGTCGAGCAGCACGTCGCCGAGGATCACGTTGCCGGACTGGCGGATCTGATCGCCGCTCACGGCGGCCAGCGGCAAGGGCGTCTCAAAGGTGTCGCGCCGGATGCGCGAGCCGGTGACCACGATCTCCCCGACATCGACGCCCTTGCTGGCGTCGGCCGCGTGGACGGTCATGGGAGTGGTCAGGCACGCGGCCGCGGCGGCCGTCGCAAACAGCGTGGTTCGAAGCGTCCCAAGGTTGTGGATGTTCATTCTGCGGCCCCCCGGCCAGTTTGGAAAATGCGCGGAGGGGTCCCCGACGCGACAAGGGCCGTCTTCATGGGTTCAGGGGGGTTTCCTGCACGAAACCTGCGCTAACCACCCCGATTACGCATGAAAACGGCGCTCGGCGAAGCTGTCACGCAGTGGTCACATCGGCAACGGTGTCAGGCCGTTCGATACATTGTGTACGCTGTATTGCAGGAGTTTTCGATGTCGGGTGCGGTATTGAAGTCACACACCACTGGACGTTGTAGTCGCTCGCGCATGAATTTTGCGCGGAATCGCCGATTCGCGTCAGCCGCGGAGCGAGGTCAGCGCGGCCGCCAGCTCGTCGACGGCCGCCTCGGTGGTGGCCCAGGAGCACATGAACCGGACGGATCCGTCGGTGAACCGATAGGCGAACCAGCCCGCCGCCTGCAGTCGGCCTAGCGTCGGTTCATCCATGTCGACGAAAACGCCGTTGGTCTCCACCGGGTGCGCCAGCGCAAACGGCTGGGCGGCGGCCAGCCGGGCGGCCATGGCGTTGGCGTGGGCGGCGTGGCGCAGCACCGCGCCGTCTTCCAGCATGCCGATGAACGGGGCCGCGAAGAACCGGCCCTTGGAGGGCAGTTGGCCGGACTGCTTCAGCCGGATGTCGAAGCGCCGGGCGAGCGCCTTGTCGAAGATCACCACCGCCTCGGTAGGCGGCATGCCGGCCTTGGTGCCGCCGACCACCAGGATGTCGACGCCGGACCGGGCGATGGCCTTCACGTCGAAGCCGGCCGCCTGCGCATTGAACAGGCGCGCGCCGTCCAGGTGGACGCCCAGTCCTTTCGCCTTGGCCTTGCCGGTCAGGACGTCGAGCTGGGCGGCCGAATAGGCCACGCCGTATTCAGTGGCGTTGGTCAGCGACAGGGCCGCCACGCCCTGGCGGTAGGAGACGTCCGGCTCGGCCAGAGCGGCGTCCAGGGCGGCGGGCTCGATCCGCCCCGACGCGCCCGGCAGCCCGATCAGCCCCAGCCCCTGGCCGAAGAAGCCCGGCGCGCCGGCCTCGTCGGTGAGGATGTGCGCGTGCTGGTGGGCGACCACGGCCTCGAAGGGCCGGCAGAGCGCCGCCAGCGCCACGGAATTGGCCGCCGTGCCGGAGGCGACGAAGCGCACCTCGGCGTCGGCGTCGAGCCAGCCACGCAGCAGGTCGCCGGCCTTGGCCGAGACGGCGTCCGTCCCATAGCCCGAGGCGTAGCCCACGTTGGCGGCGTTGAGCGCGGCCATGGATTCCGGGGTCGCCGGGGCGGCGTTGTCAGAGGCGAAGTCGTAGCGGGCCATGGGTCAGGCGGTGGCTTCGAGGATGTCGCAGAAGGTCTTCATGTCGACGTTGCCGCCACTGACCACGCAGACGATCGGCCCCGGCCCGGCCTCGCCGGTCAGCGCCGCGGCCAGCGGCAGGCAGCCCGCGCCTTCCGCGATGATCCGCGCCTTCTCGGCCATCAGCCGCATGGCGCGACGCGTCTGGTCGAGGGTGACGACGATCGACCCGTCCACCAGGGGCAGCATCCGGTCGAACATGCGCGGAAAGACGCTCTGCCCGCCGGCCCCGTCCACGAAGGACGCCTCCCACTCCGGGAACTTCTGCGGCGATCCGGCGGCGAGCGACCGCGACAGCGGCGCGGCCGTGTCCGGCTCGGCGGCCCAGAGCTTGATACCGGGCTTCAGCGCCTTCACCGCGCTGCCGACTCCGGTGATCAGGCCCCCGCCGCCGACGCCGCAGATCACCGCGGCGGCGTCGGGCGCGTCCTCAAGGATCTCCAGCCCCATGGTCGCGTGGCCGGCGATGAAATCGTGGTCGTCGAAGGGGTGGATGAAGGTCCCCTCGACCCCGGGATAGGCCCGGTCGTCCAGCGCGCTCCAGGCGCCTTCGTAGGACACCAGCACCAGCTTCGCGCCCAGCGCGCGCATGCGTTCCAGCTTCGATGCCGGCGCGGTCTCGATGGCCACCACCGTGCAGGGCACACCGGCCTTGCGGGCGGCGTAGGCGACGCCCTGGCCCGCATTGCCGGCGCTGATGGTCCAGACACCCTTTGCCCGCTCGCCGTCGCTCAGCATCGCCACGGCGTTGGCGGCGCCGCGCAGCTTGTAGGCGTTGATCGGCTGGAGGTTCTCCAGCTTCAGCCGGATGTCCGGAAACCCCGCGCCCAGCTCCAGCCGGATCAGCGGCGTGCGCACGCAGGTTCCCTTGATCCGCTCGCGCGCGGCCTCGATCTCCGCCAGTTCGATGGGACGCACGGGTTCGAGAACGGCGGGCATGGAGGCTCCTTGGACTCCACGCTTGTTAACGGATTTCTCGCCGCGGGCTAGACGGACTGCTCCGCTCCGGTCCGGTTGCTAGGCGGATCGTTCCAGGACGGCCCGGCGCGAGACGACGATGGCGCCGCTGGGACGGTCGATCTTGAGGATGGCGAAGGCGTGCTCGCCGCCCATCAGCGCGCCGAAATGGCGGACCGGCCGGACGTCGACCTGGGTGCCTGGCAGGAAGGCCGATGGACCGCCGAGGTCGACCGTGAAGCCGCCTCTCACGCGCCCGACAATCGAGCCCATCACGGCCTGGTTCTTGGCGTGGACGTCCTCGAGGCGCGTCCAGATCTCTTCGCGCCGCCGCGCCGCGTCGATGGCGGCGGAGAGCGTGTTCCAGTCCCGCTCGCCCAGCATCTTGGCTGCCAGTTCAAGCGCTTCGCTGTTGCTGATGTTCACGCCCTTGGCGGCCAGCGCCTCACGGAGCGTGCGCGCCATGGCCTTGGCGTCGCGGAAGTCGCGCATGGAAAGTCCATCCTTTGCCTTGCGAGCGAACCGATGCGCGTCAGGAGCTTGCATTGCTGACCCGTTCGCTCTGTGAGCAAAGGATCGAGGCGACCTTGATACGTTCACCGTAGCCCCGAGGGACCGCAAGCGGCAGGCCGTATCAGCCTCAGCAAAGGCTGCGCTCACGCTGCGGGCCTGTCAACGCGCCGCCCGGACCGCCGCTGCTCCTAGACCTCCCGCGCCCAGGCCCTGACCTCATCCACATAAAGGTCCGGCTCCTCCATGGCTGCGAAGTGGCCGCCGCGGGGCATGTCGGTCCAGCGGGTGACGTTGTAGGCCCGCTCCGCGAACGAGCGCGGTGGGGCCTGATAGAGCGGCTCGCCGGGGAAGTTGGCGAAGGCCGTCGGGATCTCCAGCCGCTCGCCGGGCTTGAAGGCGAGGCCGCCTTCCTCCGGCAGGCCGCGGTAGTACCAGGCGCCGGTCGTGAAGCTGTCGGTCATGACATAGATCATGATGTTGGTGATCAGCCGGTCCTTGCCATAGGCCTCGTCCAGCGACTTCTTCGACAGGTCCGACCAGTCGTGGAACCGCTCCAGGATCCAGGCGGCCTGGCCCACCGGATTGCCGGCCGCCATCCAGGCGATCGACTGCGGCTTGGACATCTGCAGACGCAGGTAGGCGCCCATGACATTGCCGGCGGCGAGCTGGCGCTCGGCCCAGGCGGATTCCTCCGGCGTCTTCGGCCCATCCGACGGGCGGAATCCCAGCATGTTGAGGTGGATCGCCTTGACGTTGGCGCCATGCTCACGCGCCAGCCACGAGGTGACCATCGCCCCCCAGTCGCCGCCCTGGGCGAGATAGGACTTGTAGCCCAGCACCTCGGTCATCAGCTTGTCGAAGAGGCGCGCCGTGGTCTTCTGGCCGATGGGGCGCTTGGGTTTCGACGAGAACCCGAAGCCCGGCAGGGACGGGACCACAACGTCGAAGGCGTCGGCCGCCTTGCCGCCGAACTTGCTCGGGAAGGCCAGCTTCTCGATCGCGCCCCAGAACTCATAGTGCGAACCCGGCCAGCCGTGGGTGACGATCAGCGGCCGCTTGCCGCCGGCCTCGCCCACCACATGCAGGAAGTGAATCTCGTAGTCCTCCACCTGCGCGGTGAACTGCGGGAAGCGGTTGAGGTCGGCCATGGCCGCGCGCCAGTCGTAGTCGGCCATCCAGTAGCGGCAGAACTCGCGCAGGTAGGCGCCGTCGCAGCCATAGCTCCACCCATCGGGGGCGTCCGGCGCCGGCGGCCAGGGATAGTCGCGCACCCGGTCAAGCACCGCGCCCACCTCGCCCGGGCTCCAGGTCACTTCGAACGGTTTGATGTCGGCCATGACGCCCTCCCTTGGGGTGGGCGAGACTCCATGGCTTGCCGTGACGGCGGTCAAGCGGCCTTGGCGGGCGCCCTCGGCTCCAGCCGCATCTTCAGGCCGCCCTCCGGGGCGATCGTGATGCGCGCCGAGATCTTCACGTCCTGGGGCGTCTGGAGCCGTGGCCGGAAGCGTTGGGCGAGGGCGGCGAGGATCAGCACCACCTCCTGCATCGCCAGGCCCAGGCCGATGCAGATGCGCGGCCCCGCGCCGAAGGGCATGTAGGCGAACCGCGGCCGCCCTTCACTGCGTTCGGGCGAGAAGCGGTCCGGGTCGAACCGCGCCGGCTCGTCCCACAGCGTGCGGTGCCGGTGCAGCACCCAGGTGGAGATCATCACCCGATCGCCGGCCTTGACCTTGGTCCCGCAGATCTCGTCGTCGGCGAGCGCGGTGCGTCCGGTCACCGCCGGCGCCGGCGGATAGAGGCGCATGGATTCCTCGATCACCTGGCGCGTATAGGGCAGCCTCGCCAGGTCCTCGAACGTCGGGGCGCGCCCGCCCAGCACCGCGTCCAGCTCGGCGTGCAGCTTCGCCTCGGCCTGCGGGTGCTGCGAAAGCAGATACCAGGTGAAGGTCATGGCCACTGCCGTCGTCTCGTGGCCGGCCTCGAAGATGGTGATGACCTCGTCGCGGATCTCCTTGGCGGAGAGGCCTGCCCCGTCCTCGGGATCCTTGGCGGCGACCAGACGGGTGAGCAGGTCGTTCGGCGCATCCGCTAGGTTCTTCTCGCGCTCGCCGATCATCCGGTAGATGGCGCCGTCCATGGCGCTGAAGTCCTCGTGCAGCGCCTTGCGCTTGGCCTCCATCCGGATCGGCCCGATGATCGGCATGATGTCGAGGATGCCGAAGTTCAACGCGTCGCGGGTGAAGCCCAGCGCCGTGCCGGCCAGCGCCACCAGTTCGGTGGCGTCCGACGAGAACATCGTCTCGCAGATGATGGCGAGCGTGAGCTGCTTCATCTCCTCGGCCATGTCGACCTCGGCGGCGTTCAGGCCCGCCCAGCGGTCCGCGAAGGCCTGCGATTGCGCCGCCATGGCCGGGGCGTAGCTGGCCACGACGCCCGGCGCGAAAGCTGGGGCCATGATCTTGCGGTGGCGCCGCCACATCTCCGGCTCGGCGCTCAACAGGCCTTCGCCGAACATCGCCGTGAAGATCCGATTGGACAGCTCCTGCTTCGGATAGTTGGCGACGTTGTCGAGCAGGACGCGGCGCACGCCCTCCGGGTCGTGGACCATGGTCGTGCGGCCGAACAGCGACTTCATCTGGAAGATCGGCTGCTCAAAGACCACCCGCGGGACCCGCTCGAACGGATTGCCCGACCCGCTGAACTGCTCGCGCAGCGATGGGTTCTTCTCCGGCGGCGGACCCAAACCTGCCAGTGCGGGGCCCGCCATGGTGTGAGGGGCGATGGTGTCCGACATGCCTGCGCCTCCCAAGAGCGTCGTGGGCCGAACCCTAGCTTCCGGCGCGCAGACCGCGGGCCAGGGTGGCGTCGAGGTTCTTCTGCAGCTCGCTCGCGCCGCCCGGCGGCAACAGGCCCGCCAGCTCCAGCACCACCGCGCCATGCACCGAGGCCCAGAACATCAGGCCGATCTGCGCGGCGTCGCCCTTCAGGAAGCCCGCCTTCAGCGCGTCCTCCACATATCCGGTCATGGTGCCGCGCGCCCGCGCCCCGGCCGCCACCAGGTCGGGATACTTCTCCGCGTGAGGCTGGTTCAGGTCGAACATCAGCTTGTAGGAATGCGGGTGCGCCAGCGCGAAGGTCACATAGGCCTCGCCCACGGCCCGGCCCTTGGCGCGCGCATCGCCAGCCGTCTCACGCGCGGCCTCCAGCGACTCGGCGAAGCGGGTGAAGGCGTTGGTGCGCACCGCGGCCAGGATGTCGTCCTTGTCCTGGAAGTAGCGGTAGGGCGTCATCGGCGAGACGCCGAGTTCGGCGGCCAGCTGGCGCATGGTCACCGCGTCCGGCCCGCGCTCGGCGAACAGCCGCTCGGCGGCTTCGCAGAGCCGCTCACGGAAGTCGGCGACATCGGTATCGGACAGGACGCGAGGCATGATCACCAAATTGTTGCACGAAAAGACTTGCAAATCGCTAGTGCTTACTAAATAAATTTACGACGTAAATATCCAGGGAGCCGGTCATGGACGGAAACGCGCGCCTCAATCCCTATCTCGCGGGCAACTTCGCGCCCATCCACAGCGAGGACGACTTCGACCTGAAGGTCACGGGCGAGATCCCGGCGGGCCTCAGGGGCGCCCTGTTCCGCATCGGCCCCAACCCGCAGTTCGAGCCCAAGGACCCCAACCACCACTGGTTCTTCGGCGACGGCATGGTGCACGGCTTCTACGTGGCTGACGGCAAGGTCAGCTATCGCAACCGCTATGTGCATACGCCCAAGTGGGAGCTGGAGCACGAACACGGCCGCTCGCTGTTCGGCGGCGGCAGCCCGATGGATAACGACCCGCTGACCGCCGGCAACGAGGGCGGCGTGGCCAACACCAACATCGTCTTCCACGCCGGCAAGCTGCTGGCGCTGGAGGAGGGCCACCATCCCTTCCTGATGGACCTCAAGACCCTCGACTCGAAAGGCTACGACCGGCCCTACAAGGGTAACGTCACCGCCCACCCGAAGATCGATCCGAAGACCGGCGAGATGGTCTGGTTCGCCTACGGGGTCGGCGCGCCGCTGTCGGCCGGCATGAGCTACGGCGTCACCGACGCCTCAGGCAAGGTGGTCCGTCGCGACGACTTCCAGGCGCCCTACGCCGCCATGGTCCACGACTTCATGGTCACCGAGAACCACGTGCTGTTCCCGGTGCTGCCGCTCTCCGCCAGCCTGCAGCGCGCCATGACCGGCCTGCCGCCGTTCGCCTGGGAGCCCGGTCTCGGCTCCCACGTGGGCGTCATGCGCCGCGACGGCGACGTCTCCTCGATCCGCTGGTTCAACACCGAGGCCTGCTACGTCTTCCACCCGATGAACGCGTGGGAAGTGGGCGACAAGCTCTTCGCCGACGTCATGCGCTATGACGTGGCGCCGCTGTTCCCCAACGCCGACGGCTCGCCGGGCGCCAGGGCCGCCGCCAAGCTGGTGCGCTGGACCTTCGATCTCTCCGGCGCCTCCGACGCCATCAAGGAAGAGGTGATCGACGACCTGGACGGCGAGTTCCCGCGCGTCGACCCGCGCTTCGAGATGCTGAAGAACCGCCACGGCTGGTACGCCGCCGATCCGGGCGGCCAGGCCGGCGTGCGGCTGAACGCCATCGCCCATATCGACCATCAGACCGGCAAGCGGCAGGTCTATGCGCTCACCGGCGGCGACGCGACCTCGGAGCCGGTGTTCACCCCGCGCTCGGCGGACGCAGCCGAGGGCGACGGCTGGATCACCGCGGTGATCTATCGCGCCGGCGAGAACCGCTCAGACTTCGCGGTGTTCGACGCGCAGGACATGGCCAAGGGGCCCATCGGCATCGCCGAGATGCCCAGGCGCGTGCCCTTCGGCTTCCACGGCAACTGGGTGAGCTTCTAGGGCGTCTCGGGCGCGTCCTTGTCGTCCTCGCAGTCGATCTCCTCGACCAGGCGCGCCGCCTGCCAGACCTCGATGATCGGCGCGCCCTCCTCGCAGAGGTCCTCGGCCTGATCGACGGCGGCTTCGTCGTTCGGCGCGTCCAGCCACTGCGCGCTGCGGATATGCTTGCTGTGGTCGACGCGGTACGCGCGATAGGTGGTCATGCTGAAAACCCCCAAAATCCGCCCGTAGAAACGAGCGTGGCAGCAATCGGTTGCATGCGCTTATGCTGCGCCCATGAGCGGCTTCAACGACTTCGTCGTCGAGCTTTTCGAGGGCCTCGGTCCAGTGCGCATCCGGCGGATGTTCGGCGGCGCGGGCGTCTATGCCGGCGACGTCATGTTCGCCCTGATCGATGAGGAGACGCTCTACCTGAAAACCGATGAAGCCCTTCGCGCCGAACTGCAGGCCGAAGGCTCGGTGGCCTGGCGCTACAGCCGCGCGCCCGGCAAGTGGGAGGAGACCTCCTACTGGCGCCTGCCGGACACCGCCCTCGACGATCCGGACGAGGCCACAGCCTGGGCCCGAAAGTCGCTGGCCGTGGCCGAGGCAAAGGCGGCGCAGAAGCCGCCGAAGCGGAAGAAGCGCTAGCCCCGCCTCAGACCAGCGAGCCGTGGCAGTGCTTGAACTTCTTGCCTGAGCCGCAGGGGCAGGGGGTGTTGCGCCCGGTGTTCTCCCAGTTGTCCGGCAGCACCGAGACCGGCAGGGCCTCGCGCTGTTCGGCCGAGAGGCCGTCCGGCAGGGCGCCCATGGTGGCCGAGTTCTCGCCGGTCAGCGGGTCGAGATGGACTTCCTGGTAGCCACCGGGCGGCGGCTGCGGCGGGGCTTCGAACTGGAACTCCACCGTCATCAGCCAGCGGGTGACGTTCTGGCGCAGATCGGTCAGCAAGGTCTCGAAGAGGGTGAAGGCCTCGGTCTTGTACTCGTTCAACGGGTCGCGCTGGCCATAGCCGCGCAGGCCGATGACGTTCCTCAGGTGGTCGAGGTGCATCAGGTGCTCGCGCCACTGCAGATCGATCATCTGCAGCACGAAGCTCTTCTCCACCGTGCGCATGTGGTCGCCCACCTGGACGGTGCGCTCGGCGGCCCGCTCATCGGCGGCCTTGACGATGCGCTCGTAGATTTCCTCGTTGGCGATGCCGTCCTCGGCCGCCCATGCCTTGAGCGGCAGCTCCAGGCCCAGGTGCCCGCGGACGTGGTCGTCCAGGCCTTCGATATCCCACTGCTCGGCATAGGCCTTGGGCGGCAGGAAGCGGGTGACGAAGTCCTCGATGGTGTCGCGGCGCATCTCGGCCACCACGTCGGAGATGTCGGTGGCCGCCATGAACTCGGCGCGCTGCTCGAACACCGCCTTGCGCTGATCGTTCACGACGTCGTCGTACTTCAGCAGGTTCTTGCGGATCTCGTAGTTGCGTTGCTCGACGCGCTTCTGGGCCGTGGCGATGGCGCTGTTCAGCCACTTGTGGGTGATCGCCTCGCCTTCCTGGACGCCGAAGGTGCGCATGATGCTGTCGAGCCGCTCGCCGGCGAAGATGCGCAGCAGGTCGTCCTCGCAGGAGAGGAAGAACTTCGAGTGCCCCGGGTCGCCCTGGCGGCCCGTCCGGCCGCGCAGCTGGTTGTCGATGCGCCGGCTCTCGTGACGCTCGGTGCCGAGCACGAAGAGGCCGCCGGCGGCCAGCGCCTGCTCCTTCTTGTCCTTGATCTCGGCCTCGATCTCGCCCTTGCGCTTCAGCGCCATCTCCGGCGTCACCTCGACGCCCAGGCCGCGCTGCTCGTCGCGCCAGGAGGCCAGCCGCATGTCGATGTTGCCGCCCAGCTGGATGTCGGTGCCGCGGCCGGCCATGTTGGTGGCGATGGTCACCGCGCCCGGCAGGCCGGCGTCGGCGACGATCAGCGCCTCTTGTTCGTGATACCGAGCGTTCAGCACGTTGTGCGGGATGCCCTTGATGGTCTTGCCGTTTAGCTCGAACTTGTGGGCCTTCAGAATCTCGGAGAGCTCTTCCGACTTCTCGATGGACACCGTGCCCACCAGGATCGGCTGGCCGCGGCGGTGGCAGTCCTCGATCAGGGCCACGATCGCCACATGCTTCTCGGCGGCGGTGCGATAGACCTCGTCGTCGTCGTCGATGCGGATCACCGGCCGGTTGGTGGGGATCTCGGCCACGTCCATCTTGTAGATGTCGAGGAATTCCTGGGCCTCGGTGGAGGCGGTGCCGGTCATGCCCGACAGCTTCGCATAGAGGCGGAAGTAGTTCTGGATCGTCACCGACGCGAGTGTCTGGTTCTCGGGCTGGATGACGGCGCCTTCCTTGGCCTCGATGGCCTGGTGAAGGCCCTCGGAAAGGCGGCGGCCATGCATCATGCGGCCGGTGAACTCGTCGATCAGGATCACCTCGCCGGCGCGGACGATGTAGTCCTTGTCGTTCTGGTAGATCACGTTGGCGCGCAGCGCCTGGTTCACGTGGTGCACCACGGAGACGTTGGCGGCGTCGTAGAGCCCCGCGGAATCCTCCGCCAGATGGCCACCGGCCAGCAGGATTTCCTCAATCTTCTCGGCGCCGTCCTCGGTCAGGATCACCTGGCGCTGCTTCTCGTCGAAGTCGTAGGTGGTCGGGTCCTTGATCAGCTCTTTGATCAGGAGGTCGATGGTCTTGTAGAACTCGCTGCGGTCCTCAGTCGGGCCGGAGATGATCAGGGGCGTCCGCGCCTCGTCGATCAGGATCGAGTCCACCTCGTCGACGATCGCGAAGTTATGGCCCCGCTGCACCATTTCGCCGGCCTCATAGACCAGGTTGTCGCGCAGGTAGTCGAAGCCGAACTCGTTGTTCGTCCCATAGGTGATGTCGGCGTTGTAGGCGGCCTGGCGCTGGCCCTGGCTCAGGCCGTGGACGATCACGCCCACTTCCAGGCCCAGGAAGCGATAGACCTGACCCATCCACTCGGCATCGCGTTGCGCCAGGTAGTCGTTGACGGTGATCAGGTGCACGCCCTTGCCGGCGAGCGCATTGAGATAGCAGGGCGCGGTGGCGACCAGGGTCTTGCCTTCACCCGTGCGCATCTCGGCGATGCCGCCGCCGTGCAGCACCATGCCGCCCACCAGCTGCACGTCGTAATGGCGCTGGCCGAGCGTCCGTTTGGCCGCCTCGCGGACCACCGCAAAGGCCTCTTCCAGCAGGCTGTCGAGCGTCGCGCCCTTGGCCAGGCGTGCGCGGAATTCCACAGTTTTTTCACGCAGTTGGGCGTCGCTGAGCGCCTGCATGGCGGGCTCGAGCGCGGTGATCTTCTCGGCCCGCGCCGCCATCGCCTTGACCTTGCGATCGTTGGAAGAGCCGAAGATGCGTTGGAACATGCTCAAGATCGATATCCGTCCGGCGGCGAAAGGGCCCGTCGCCCGCCGGGAAAAACCGCTGTGTCAGGGGCGTGGGTGACTTAGGGGCGCAGGGGGCCCAAGTCAACGCGCTGCCCCTGTGACGGGACGTAGCTGCGGAGGCTCCGGCGAGCCACAACGCAGTGGCCTAAGCGCCGCCAAGACAGGCTCGCAAGGCAGGGTCCAAGGACGACCACCGATCGACTCGCCTCTTACGCGAATCCGTTAACATTATATATAAAAAGCATATAAATCCGAACTTGGCCGTCATTCGGCGGCTCGGGGGCTCCTATATCAGCAGAAATTCCCGGCCTTTCGGCCGCGACGACCTGTTGCCCGCGAAAAAAAAGAAGAGGTGAGGGCATGCAATTGCGTACTTCTGTTCTGGCCGCCGCGGCGGCCTTCGCGCTCGTGGGCGGCGCCGCCCACGCGGCGGACGTGCTAACGATCAATGGGGCGCCGGGGGACGGCTTCCATTACGGCGCCGGCAACAACTATTCGCCCGCCAACGCCCTGGTGCTGACCACCGACGGCGGCGACGAGCTCGACCTGCGCTTCCACCAGACCTTCGTGACGGCGCCGGCTTCGACAGGTGACACCTACTCGTTCGCCCTGGGCACCTCGCCGATCAGCTTCGATTGGGGCATCGACACCAGCGGCACAGGCAGCTTCAGCAATGTGACGGCGACGATCACCGTGTTCCGCCTGGGTGTCGGCAACTTCAGCTACGACCCGTTCTTTGTGGGCAACGACAATTCGGTCGCTAGCGGCAGCGCGCAGAACAGCGCCCGGCTCAACTGGTTCCCGATCGGCTTCGATCCGAACGTCGACAGCACCTACAAGGTCCAGCTGACGGTGAACGGCCTCTCCGGTGGGACCAAGACGCTCTCGGGCTTCGCCAAGGTGGGCGCGGGCGCCGACGTTCCCGAACCGGCCACCTGGGCCATGCTGGTCGCCGGCTTCGGCCTTTCGGGCGCCATGCTGCGCCGGCGCGCCAAGTCCGCGGCCACGGCCTAGCCGAGCCTCACCCCGCATGCCGCGGGGTCGGATGCGACAACGGGCCCAGGATTGCCCTGGGCCCTACGTCCGATTCTGACGCACCGTCGTGTTCCACTGCTCCTCGCATGTGGGACGCGCTCACCATCACCGAGGACGAAGCGGCCGGGCTTTCGGAGCTCGCGGCGCTGGACCTGGCCATGGCGCGCGACTTCGCGGCCCGGGCCCAGGCCGAGAGCGATCCCGACACTGCCAACGACCTAGCGCGCAGCTACCAGCGCATGGCTCGCTCCTATCGCCAGTCCCTGGCGCTCAAGGTGCGCCTGCGGCGGGAGCTGATGCGCGCCGAGGCGGAAGCCCCGCCGCCGCCCCGTGACGAGGATCGCGCCCGCGCCCGGGCGACTTACGTCCGCCAGGCCGTGCGCCGGGTCATCTGGTCCGAGCATGAGCGCTCCGACAGCCACGATCCCGACGAGGGCCTGTGGGAAGAGTTCTTCGACATCCTCGAGCAGACCCTGCAGATCAAGTCGCGCGAGGACGGCTTCGGCCAGACCCCGCTGGACGACCACGTGGTCGAGGTCTGCAGCGACCTCGGCCTCTCCACCGCCCTTGCCCGCCGCTGGCGCGAGCTTCCCGATCCGCCCGGCGACGCCGTCACGCCGCCCGACGAGGGCGAGCGCGGCGCCGACTGGCGAGGGTCGGGATGATCGGGGCCGCCGGTCAGGTCCCGGCGCCTGCGACCGTCAGGCGCTTGCGCCCAGGGTGACGAGAAGCTCGTCAAGCTGCTCGAACTGCTCGGGCAGCCCATCCGCCGCGCCGATGTTGGCGTCGAGGGCCTCCTTCGAGGGATGGAGCTCGTGCAGGACCACGCGCGTGCGGCCGTCCGTTTCCTCGAAGGTCACGGTGGTCACGGGGCCGTCGTCACTCTCATCGTTGGTCCAGACGAGGCGCGAAGGCGGCGTCACTTCGGTGTACGTCCCGAAGAAAGCCATGGCGTTCGCGGCGTCCTGCCCGAACTCGAGGCGGTATCCGCCCCCGACCCGTACGTCCATCTCGCAGGACCGCAGGTGCATGCCCAACGACTTCGGGGCCCACCACAGCTTGAACAGGTCCGCCTTGGTCCACGCCTCGAACACGATGCGGGCGGGGGCGTCGAAGGTGCGCGTGACGACGATCTCGCGCTCGGATGTCCGGTCCACGGTCGTGGGGTTACTCATCGATCTTCTCCTTGCGTTTCAGGTCTTCGACGACCGCGTCCAGGGCGTCGAAGCGCGCGGCCCAGAGCTGGCGGTAACGCTCGATCCAGGCGGCCTCTTCCTCCAGCCGGCCCAGGCCGAGCCGGCAGGTCCGCACGCGCCCGACCTTCTGCGTCGTCACGAACCCCGCCTGCTCCAGGACGCCGACGTGCTTCTTCATGCCCGTCAGCGTCATGTGGAACCGGTCGGCGAGCTCAGTGATCGAGGCGTCCGAACGTCCGAGCTGCTCCAGGACGCCGCGCCGCGTGGCGTCCGAGAGCGCGGAGAACGAGGCGTCGAGGCGAGTATGCTGAACCATCTGGTTCAGTTTCTAGCGCAGAGACTGGCGGCGCGCAATGGGCTTTCCCTCGCCATGATGGGGGGAAAACAAAAAGGCCCTCCCCGTGAAGGGAGGGCCCTCGATGTCGTGGCTCGGTGAGACCCTAGTAGATCTCGAACAGGCCGGCGCCGCCCTGGCCGCCGCCGATGCACATGGTCACCACGCCCCACTTGGCGCCGCGGCGCTTGCCTTCCTGCAGGATGTGGCCGGTCAGCCGCGCGCCGGTCATGCCGAAGGGGTGGCCGATGGCGATGGAGCCGCCGTTGACGTTATATTTCTCCGGGTCGATGCCCATCTTGTCGCGGCTGTAGAGGCACTGGCTGGCGAAGGCTTCGTTCAGCTCCCACAGGTCGATGTCGTCGACCTTCAGCCCCTGGCGCGCCAGCAGCTTCGGAATGGCGAACACCGGGCCGATGCCCATTTCGTCGGGCTCGCAGCCGGCGGCGGCCCAGGACACGAAGCGGCCCATGGGCTCAAGGCCACGGCGCTCGGCTTCCTTGGCTTCCATCAGCACCACGGCGGCGGCGCCGTCGGAGAGCTGGCTGGCGTTGCCGGCGGTGATGTACTTGCCGGGGCCCTTGACGGGCTCCAGCTTGGCCAGGCCCTCGGCGGAGGTATCGGGGCGGTTACATTCGTCGCGATCGACCGTGTAGTCGACGACGGTCTCTTCCTTCGTCTCCTTGTTGACCTGCTTCATCTTGGTCTTCATCGGGACGATTTCGTTGGCGAATTTGTTGGCCTGTTGGGCCGCCGCCATGCGCCGCTGGCTCTCCAGCGAGAACGCGTCCTGCGCCTCCCGGCTGACGCCATAGCGCTCGGCCACGATGTCGGCGGTGTCGATCATCGCCATGAAGATGGCGGGCGCGATGTTGATCAGCTCGGGGTCGACCGCCTCGCGCGGCATGCCGCCGCCGGGGATCGAGATGCTCTCCACGCCGCCCGCCACCACGCAGTCGGCGTTGTCGCCGCGGATGTGGTTCGCCGCCATGGCGATGGACTGCAGGCCCGACGAGCAGAAGCGGTTGATCGAGACGCCGGCGGTGGTCACCGGCATGCCGGCCAGCAGGGCCGCCTGGCGGCCGATGTTGGCGGCGCCGTGGGCGTTGTTGCCCAGGTAGCAGTCCTCGATGAAATCCTTCTCGACGCCCGAGCGCTCGACCGCGTGCTTGATCGCGTGCGCCGCCATGGACATCGGCGGCGTCATGTTGAATCCGCCGCGGCCGGACTTGGCCAGGCCCGTACGGGCGTAGGAGACGATAACGGCTTCGCGCATTTTAAATGATCCTCCCGACAATATGGTCGCTGGGGTCTTTTCGGCCCCGCGTCTGGTCGGGAGCAACCTTTGCATCCCGAGGCGGAAATGGCTAGGGACGGGCGGCGCCGGCAGCGGCGTATCGTCGGCATCTTCAGGGGGCAGGCACATGGCCGCAGCACGGTTCTATCGCCCTGCCTTGATGACTGGCCTCCTCTTGGCGGTCGCCCTGAGCATAGCGGCCTGCGGCAAGGGCGGGCCGGCCCAGCAGGCGCCGGAGCGCGGCGATAAGGCCGTGGCCACGGTGGACGGGACCACCGTCTGGTCCTCCGACGTCAAGCGGGAAGCGGTGGCCCAGGGCCTGATCGGCGAGGGCGAGCCGCTGGACGTCTCCTCCGACCTGTTCCGCAGGGTGCTGGACGAGGTGGTCGACCAGAAGCTGCTGGCTGCCGAGGCGCTGAAGCGCAAGCTGGACAAGGATCCGGTGGCCCAACGCCGCCTGGCCGCCGCGCGCGACCGCATCCTGGGCGACATGCTGGTGGAGAGCTCGGTGGCCGACGCGGTCAACGACAACGCCATCCGCGGCCTCTACCAGGAGCAGCTCAAGCTCGCGAAGCGCTCCGAGGAGATCCACGCCCGCCAGATCATCGTGCCCACCGCCGCCGAGGCGGAGGCGGTCAAGAAGCTGCTCCTGTCCGGCGCGTCCTTCCAGGCGCTGGCCATGGACAAGTCCACCGATGCGGCGACCCGCTTCAACGGCGGCGACCTGGGCTACTTCACCGTCGACGTCATGCCCGGCGCCTATGACGCGGCGCTGAAGGGCGCCAAGCCCGGCCAGCTGGTGGGCCCCTTCGCCGTCGAGGGCGGCTTCGCCCTGGTCAAGGTCGAGGACCGCCGCGAGGAGCAGCCGATCACGCTGGAGGCCGCCCGGCCGCAGATCGTCCGCTACCTGACCTACGACCAGATCCGTGACCTGCTGGAGAAGCTGCGCAGCCGCGCCAAGGTGCAGATGCTAGTCAAGTCCGACACCCCGCCGCAGGGCCCGCCGCCGGCCGATGCACCGAAGCTGCGCGGCCCGACGAACCAGGCCGCCCCGACCCCGGCTCCGGCCGCGCCGCCGCCGCCGGTGGTCCCGCCGAAGAAGGCGACCAAATCATGAGCCGCAAGCCGACCAGCAAGGCCGCCGCCAAGGCCCTGGAAGCCGCCGCGCGGCCCGTGGAGGTGGTCGGCCAGACCATCGAGCGGGCCCTGGACCCGCTGGCCAGCGCGCTCAAGCGCGCGGCCCTGAAGCGCGCCGACAAGCAGGCCCGCCAGTTCGACGAAGGCTCCGCCGCCGCGCCGGCCGCCAAGCCTGCGAAAGGCGCGATGCCGGTCTCGCCGCTCGCCGTGCCATTCCCGAAGATGCCGCCGATCAAGGGCGTGCAGATGGCCAGCGGCCGGGCCGGCTTCTACAAGCACGAACGCGACGACCTGCTGGTCATGAGCTTCCCGGAAGGCGCCAGCTGCGCCGGCGTCTTCACCCGCCACGGTGTCGGCTCCGCGCCGGTCGACTGGTGCAAGCGGCACCTGGAGATGACCAAGGGCGAGGGCGTGCGCGCCCTGGTGGTCAACGCCGGCTGCGCCAACTCCTTCACCGGCCGCCCCGGCGCCGACGCCGTGCGCCGGGTCTGCTCAGCCGCCGGCAAGCGCTTCGACTGCCGCCAGCGTGACGTGATGGTGGCCTCCACCGGCGTGATCGGCGTGCTGCTCGACGACGCCAAGATCGTCCACAAGCTGCCGGAGGTGGAAAGCCGCCTGACCGAGGACGGCTGGGCCAACGCCGCCTCGGCGATCATGACCACCGACACCTTCCCGAAGGGGGCGTTCGCCGAGGCGAAGATCGACGGCGTGAAGGTCCGCATCGGCGGCATCTGCAAGGGCTCGGGCATGATCGCGCCGGACATGGCGACCATGCTGGCCTTCGTGGTCACCGACGCGGCGATCTCGCCGGCGGCGCTGCAGAACCTGGTCAGCCTCTACACGCGCTCGACCTTCAACGCGGTGACGGTGGACGGCGACCGCTCGACCAACGACACGCTGTTGCTGTTCGCCACCGGCCAGTCCGGCGGGCCGAAGATCAGCCGGGCCGGCGACCGCCGTCTGGCCGACTTCCGCGAGAAGCTGGAGGCCGTGCTGATGAACCTGGCCCAGCAGCTGGTCCGCGACGGCGAGGGCGCTTCGAAGTTCATCAAGATCACCGTCAGCGGCGCGGAGAGTCATGCCTCAGCGCGCAAGATCGCCCGCACCATCGCCGAGAGCCCCCTGGTCAAGACCGCCTTCGCCGGCGAGGACGCCAACTGGGGCCGTATCGTGATGGCGGTGGGCCGCGCCGACGAGCCCGTGGACCGCGACTCCATGAGCGTGAAGTTCGGCAATCTGGTCGCCGCCCAGGACGGCCTGGTCTCGCCCACCTACAGCGAGGCCAAGATGAGCGCCTACATGAAGAACAAGGAGCTGGAGGTCACCGTCGACGTCGGCGTGGGCCGCGGCTCGGCCGCCATGTGGACCTGCGATCTCACCAAGCGCTACGTCGAGATCAACGGCGACTACCGCAGCTAGGGGACGAGGCCCATGGAAGCTGGCCGCCATCGGGTTGTGATCGTCGGCGGCGGCTTCGGCGGGCTGGAGGCGGTCAAGGGCCTGGCCGGCGCGCCGGTGGCCATCACCCTGATCGACCGGCGCAACCACCACCTGTTCCAGCCGCTGCTCTACCAGGTGGCGACGGCCTCGCTGGCCACCTCCGAGATCGCCTGGCCGATCCGCACCCTGGTCCGCGACCGCCCGGACGTCACGACCTTGCTGGCCACCGTGGTCGGCGTCGACGCCGACGCGCGGCAGGTGCGTCTGGAGGACGGCTCGGCGGTTCCCTACGACACCCTGGTGCTGGCCACCGGCGCGCGCCACGCCTACTTCGGCCACGACGAATGGGAGCCCTTCGCGCTGGGGCTGAAGACCATCGAGGACGCCACCACGATCCGGCGCCACATCCTGGTGGCGTTCGAGAACGCCGAGCGCGAGACCGATCCCGCCCGCCAGGCGGCGCTGCTGACCTTCGTTATCGTCGGCGCCGGCCCCACCGGCGTGGAGCTGGCCGGCACCATCGCCGAACTCGCGCGCCACACGCTCCCGCCAGAGTTCCGCAACATCGACACCGGCAAGACCCGCGTCGTGCTGATCGAGGCCGGCCCGCGCGTGCTCGGCGGCTATCCCGACGCGCTCTCCGATTACGCGCGGCGATCGCTGGAGAAGCTGGGCGTCGAGGTTGCGCTCGGGCAGGCGGTGTCCGAGGTCACGGCGGAGGCGGTGACCTATGGCGACCACCGGCTGGCGGCGCGCACGGTGCTATGGGCCGCCGGTGTCATGGCTTCGCCCGCCGCGGAATGGCTAGGCGCGCCGGCCGACCCCGCCGGGCGCCTCAAGGTCGAGCCCGACCTCACCGTGCCCGGGCGCCCAGAGGTGTTCGCGATCGGCGACACGGTCAGCGTGCCCGGCCCGGACGGCCGCCCGGCGCCCGGCACGGCGCCGGCCGCCAAGCAGGAAGGCCAGCACGTGGCCACCCTCATCAAGGCGCGTCTGCGCGGCGACACCACCCCGCGCCCGTTCCGCTACCGCCATCAGGGTAGCCTCGCCCAGATCGGCAAGAGCCGCGCCGTGATCGACTTCGGCTGGATCCGGCTCAAGGGCGCGCTGGCCTGGTGGCTGTGGGGGGCGGCCCACATCTACTTCCTGATCGGTGTGCGCACCCGGCTCAGCGTCGCGCTCAGCTGGCTCTGGATCCACACCCGCAACCAGCGCGGCGCGCGCCTGATCACCCAGGGCCGGTCGGCGGCCGCCGCGAAACACAATTCCGCGAGCTAACGACCTTCACCATGGCGACCTACTGGCGGCGCGGTTTGAGCATGCATACATCTCTGGTCGGGAGCGGCGACGCACAGAGAAAAAATGTCCGCTCCGTTGCGGAGACACCTGAATGAAACCCCTTAGATCGCGCTTCGCCAGGACACTTGGCGTTGCGCTGGCGCTTGGCCTGGTCCTGGCCCCGGCGGCCGACGCCCGGCGCGGCGGCAGCTTCGGCAGCCGCGGCGCGCGCACCTATTCGGCCCCGCGCTCGACGGCGACCGCGCCCGGCTACGTGCCGCCGGTGCAGCGCTCGATGACCAGCCCCGCGGCGGCGCAGCCGGCCTACGGCGCCTATTCGCCGGGCTATAACAACGGCGCCTTCTACCGGCGGCCCGGCTTCGGCGGCGGCTTCCTGGGCGGCCTGGTGACGGGCGGCCTGATCGGCGGCCTGATGGGCCACGGCTGGGGCTGGGGCGGTGGTTATGGCGGCTGGGGCGGTGGCGGCGGCGGCGGGATCTTCGCCGTGCTCATCCAGCTGGCGATCCTGTTCTTCGTGGTCTCGCTGGTGATGCGGATCTTCCGTCGGCGCAGCGCCGGCTACGCCCCGTTCCAGAGTGCCTTCCAGGGACCGCAGCCGGCCTATGGCTACGGCGGCGCCGCCGGCTTTGGCGGATCCGGCTTTGGCGCCTCGACGGCCGTGCCCCCCACCGGGCCGGCCTGGGAGTTCGACATCACGCAGCAGGACCGCGACGCCTTCGAGCGCCTGCTGCACGACGTGCAGGACGCGTTCGGCCGGGAGGACTACGGCGCGCTGCGCGAGCACACGACGCCTGAGGTGATGAGCTACCTGGCCGAGGAGCTCAGCGAGAACGCCACCCACGGGCGGCGCAACGACGTCACCGCCACCAAGCTCCTGCAGGCCGACGTCGGCGAGGCCTGGCGCGAGAGCGGCGTCGACTACGCCACCGCGGCCATGCGCTACGAGAGCATCGACATCATGCGCGATCGCACCACCAACGCGGTGCTGTCAGGCGATCCCAATACGCCGACCCAGACGACCGAGTTGTGGACCTTCACCCGCTTTAGCGGCGGACCCTGGAAGCTCTCGGCGATCCAGGAGACCTGAGCCTGGACACCGCACACAAAAGAGGCCCCGCAGCGATGCGGGGCCTTCCTGTTTTTGGACCCTGGTCAGACCTAGCGGTTCGACCAGACGCCGGTGCGGCCGGAGGACTGGCCGCCGCCACCGCGTTGCGGGCCCTTGAAGGCCGGACGCGGCTGGGCAGGCTTGCCCTGGCCGCCGCCATTGCCACCGCCGCCGGAGCGGGCCGGAGCCCCCTCATGACGATGACCGCCGCTACCGCCGCCGCCGTGATTGCGGTTGCGCTTCGGCTGATGGTTGCCGCGACCGCCACCGGCGCCGCGCGTATCGGCGCGGTCCGGCTTGCCGGCGACTTCCGGAAGCGCGGCGGTGGCCGCGCCCAGATGCTTGTCGTTGCGGCGGTCGAAGGACGGGATGGTCTGGCGCGTCACCTTCTGGATGTCGCGCAGCAGGTTGCGTTCGTCGTCCGCGCAGAAGGCCACGGCCGAGCCGTCGGCGCCGGCCCGCGCCGTCCGCCCGATCCGGTGCACATAGCTCTCCGGCACGTTGGGCAGCTCGTACTGGACGACGTGGGTCACGGCGTCGATGTCGATGCCGCGGGCGGCGATGTCGGTGGCCACCAGGGCGCGGACCTTGCCGGCCTTGAAGTCGGCCAGGGCGCGTTCGCGCTGGCCCTGGCTCTTGTCGCCGTGGATCGAGGCGGCGTCGACGCCGACCTGCTCAAGGCCCCGCGCCACGCGATCGGCGCCGCGCTTGGTGCGGGTGAAGACGATGACGCGCTTGAAGCCGGCGTCGTCGAAGAGCTCGGCGAGCAGGGCGCGCTTGCGGGACTGCTCCACGAAGAGGACGCGCTGGTTCACCTTCTCGACGGTGGTCGCCTGCGGGGCCACCGACACGCGCAGCGGGTCGTGCAGCAGCTCGGAGGCCAGCTTGCCGATCTCGGTGGGCATGGTGGCCGAGAAGAACAGGTTCTGGCGCACCTTCGGGATGTGGGCGACGATCTTGCGGATCGGCAGGACGAAGCCGAGGTCGAGCATCTGGTCGGCCTCGTCGAGGACGAAGATCTCCACGCCGCGAAGCGTGATGGTCTTTTCCTGCAGGTGGTCGAGCAGGCGGCCGGGCGTGGCGACGAGCACGTCGACGCCGTTGGCCATGGCCTTGTGCTGGGCGCCGTACTTCACGCCGCCGAAGATCACGGCGACGGTGACGCCCATGTGCTTGCCGTAGGTGCGGAAGCTCTCGCCGATCTGGCTGGCCAGTTCGCGGGTGGGGGAGAGCACCAGGACGCGGGCGCCCTTGCGCTCCGGCTGGCGCTTCTCGGCGGCCAGGCGGTGCAGGATCGGCAGCGCGAAGGCGGCCGTCTTGCCGGTGCCCGTCTGGGCGATGCCCTGCAGGTCGCGGCCGGCCATGACGCCCGGGATCGCCTGGGCCTGGATCGGGGTGGGGGTGGTGTAGCCCTCGGAGGCCAGCGCTTTCAGAAGCGGTGCGGCCAGGCCGAAGTCGGTGAATTGAGTCAAATCAGGTCTCACATATGCGCCGAACGCGCCGGCTCGAGGCTATCGAGGGCGCGGAGGTCGCGGGTCTTTTGGGAAGCGCCCCGCGTGATGGGCGATCTATGGATCTTACGGCGCTCGACAGGCTGGGCCCTGATAAGGACCCCACGCGGCTGGAACGCTGAGCACGTCATAGTTCGTGACGCGGGCTGCACATCGGGGTTGCGGGCGTTAATGTCAACCCACGAGCTGGACTTTGCCGCGGGCTGTTGCCTTTGGGACTCAGGGCGGGAATGGATGGCCCGAAGCCACCCACGGGGGAAATCAGATGCGATTGCTGGGCCTGATCGCCGTTGCTGCGCTGGTGTTTGCCGGACGGGCTCAATCGGAGCCGTCGGCGAGCGACCAGGTCGCCATCGCCGCCATGGAGACGCGCATCTCGCCGATGGCGGGAACACCGGAAGCCGCCGCGCCCCGGACCCTGGCCGTCCGCATGGCCGAGCTGAAGATCCCCGGTGTCAGCGTCGCCTTCATTGAGAACGGCAAGGTGAAGTGGACGCGGGCCTATGGGGTCGCGCACGCCGGCGGGACCCAGGCCGTCACCCCCACGACGCTCTTCCAGGCCGCCTCGATGAGCAAGGCGTTCGCCGCGACCGCCGCTCTGAGGCTGGTCGAGCAGGGCAAGCTCGATCTCGACGAGGACGTCAACAGCCGCCTGAAGGCCTGGAAGGTCCCATCCAGCCCGTACACCGCGCAGCAGAAAGTGACCCTGCGCCGCATCCTTAGCCACACGGCGGGCCTGACGGTCGGAGGCTTCCCGGGTTACGTGGTCGGCAAGCCCGTCCCCAGCCTTGTGCAGATGCTGGATGGAACGCCGCCCTCCAACACACCGGCGATCCGTTCGTTCGAGGCGCCTGGCGGATCGTTCGCCTATTCCGGCGGCGGCTATCTGGTCGCGCAGCTCGAGATCGTGGAGGCCGGCGGCAAGCCTTATCCGGAGCTGCTGCAGCAACTGGTGCTGAAGCCCGCGGGCATGGCGCAGTCCACGTTCGCCCAGCCGCTGCCGGACGCACGGCGGGCCGGCGCCGCCAGCGGCCACGACCGCCAGGGCGCCGTGATCCCGGGTGCGCGCAACACCTATCCGGAGTACGCCGCCGCGGGCCTCTGGACGACCCCGTCGGACTACGGCCGCTTCCTGATCGCACTGCAGGACTCCAACGCCGGCCGGCCGCACAGCCTGCTCAGCCAGTCCAGCGCCAGGACGATGATGACGCCCGTCGACGCCAACTACGGCCTGGGCCTGGCGCTCGGCCGCTGGGGCGGGCATCCGTTCATCCAGCACGGCGGCGGCAACATGGGATTCCAGTGCAACGCCTTCGCCTTCCTGGACGGGTCGCGCCAGGGGCTCGTGGTGATGACCAACAGCGATGTCGGCAGCATCCTGGCATCGGAAATCCAGCGCGCTCTGGCCGCGGCCTATGGCTGGGGAGGCCTTGATCCCGACTCCCACGGATCGCCGCGCCGCGCGCCGTACACCCCGCCCGCGCCCAAATGAGCAAGCCGACCTTGCTGGTCGCCGCCGCGGCCCTGGTCGACGCCGACGGCCGCGTGCTGATCTGCCAGCGGCCGGAGGGCAAGCAGTTGGCCGGCCTCTGGGAGTTCCCCGGCGGCAAGGTCGAGGCGGGCGAGACGCCAGAGGCCTGTCTGATCCGCGAGCTGGAGGAGGAACTGGGGATCGTGGTCACCCACGCATGCCTCGCGGCCTTCGTCTTCGCCAGCCACGAGTACGAGGCCTTCCACCTGCTGATGCCGCTCTATCTAGTGCGGCGCTGGGAAGGCCGGATCACCGCGCGCGAGCATCCGCAGATCGCCTGGGTGAAGCCTTCCCGGATGGGTGATTACCCCATGCCGCCGGCTGACGGTCCGCTCGTGGCGTGGCTTAGGGACCTGCTCTAGCTACGGCTTCGGCGGCGTCGCGGCTTTTTCGCCGAAGGCTTCCTTGACCTCGGCCTCGGTGATCCGGGCGGACGGATCGCCTTTCTGGTTGAGATTCTGCTCCTCGGTGCCGTCGCCCATCATGCCGGGATGCTTCTCGGCGGGGGCGGACTTCGGTTGATCGGTCATGGGGGTCTCCTTCTCGCGACCCCTAACGACCCCCGAAGCTCTAGCGTTCCTGAGGTTGCGGCCGATAGCTGGCGCGCGTCGCCAGCGAAGCCTGGCGCAGCGGCGCGGTGCGGGTCGCTTCGACCACGCACTGGCCGGTGTCGATCATGGCGTGCTGCCCGAGACAGTAGATGTCCTCGTAGTGCGGCCCTGCGCTGGCCAGGCACTGGTAGAGGTTGAGCTTGGCCATGTGCAGGCAGGACGTGGTGCGGGGCTCGCTCATCAGGGCGCGGGCCTGGCGCTCCTGGCCGAGCACGCTCAACGCCGCCAGGGCCACGCTTCGGGCGACCAGCGGGCTCGTCGGGCCGGGGCGGCGGGCGCCGTCGCTGAGCGCCGATTGCAGATGCTGGGCGTCGTCGCGGGCAGGCTCGTAGGCGACGGCGGAGAGGTGTTTCACGCGGGCGAGGCGGCCCGAGGGGTCGGAGACCTTGGCCGTCGACCAGGCCTGGTGCTGCACGGAATAGGCGGCGCGTTTGACCTTCGCGCCCTGATCGCTGAGCGCGGCGCCCTGGGCGTAGAGGGCCCCGCTGGCGCGCGCGCCGGCCATGTCGGCGCCCGGGATGTCGAGGGCCGCCCGGGGATCGGCGGCCAGACGGCGGGCGAGGTCGGACCGGTCGGCCTTCACGGCGGCGACGAAGCGCGGCTCCTGCAGGGCGGCGAGCGCGGCGTAGGCGACCATGCCGGTCTCGAGTTCGACGGGCTCGTGCGACGCGCCGGTCTGCAGGGCCTGGGCCACTTCGCCCGGGCCGGAGAAGCTGGCGTCGATGGCCCGGGCCCGGCGCATGTAGCTTTCGAAGGCGCCGGCCTGGGCGATCAGGCCCCGGCCTTCGGGCGCGGCCTCGCTCGCCATAGGCGTCGGCGCGGAATAATAGTTGTTGAGTGGCGCGCGGCGCGCGAGCGGCGCCTGCTTCGGCGGCGGGCCGCCGGCGCAGCCGGCCAGGGCGGCGAGCGCCGCGGTCAGACCGAGAGTCTTGAAATAGCTAAGCTTCACAACTGGCTCCTGAACCGAACGGAGCCCCCCGAAGCCGCGAGATTGGCTGAGAGATCGGCCGTTGGCGGCGTGGTCAGTTGTCGCGATTTATGGTGATCAGCAGGTTAAGGAGCTTCACCGATGGTCGCCGGGCAGGCGGTGTTCCACCGTTCCCAGCGCATCGGCCAGCCGCATCTTCGCCGACCCGGGCTTGAGCGGTTGTTGCTGGCTTTCGTGCGGCGCCCAGCCGGTCAGGGTGACGATCTCGAAGGTGGCCGGCACGCGTCCGTCCGGGCCGGCGAACTGCTGGATGTAGATCTCGGACAGGCGGGCGATCAGAGCGCGGGTCAGCGGCCGGGGATGGCGCTCGGCCAGGACGTTGGTCTCGCCCATGGCGCGCAGGTCGGCGAGCAGCTTCAACGGATGCTCGTAACTCACGGTGACCCGGTCCACGTCGGCGACCGGCAGGGCGAAGCCGGCGCGTTGCAGCAGGCCCGCGGCGTCGCGGCTGTCGGCGAAGGGCGAGACCCGGCTGCCGGCCCCGCCCAGCATCTCCACCTCCGCCTGGGTGAGCGCCTGGCGCAACTCGGTGAGCGTTGCGCCGCCCAGCAGGGCGCCCAGGAACAGGCCGTCGGGCTTCAGGGCGCGACGGATCTGGATCAGGGCGCCGACCACGTCGTTGGTCCAGTGCAGGCCGAGCGTCGAGACGATCAGGTCGAGGCTAGCCGGGGCGAACGGCAGGCGCTCCTCGTCGAGCGCGACGCGGGGGCTGGCGCGGCCGGTGAGCATGGCCGCCGAGAGGTCGGCCTCGACCAGCAGGCCCACGCGCGCCGCCGCTTCGCTCGCGGCCAACGCCTCACGGAAGGCGCCGGTGCGAGCGGAAAGGTCGACGGCCAGCGGGAAGTCCCGCATGATCCCTTCCAGGCGCTCGGTCAGGTCGAGGGCGGCGCGGCGCTGCAGGAAATCGGCGCCGGCGAATCCGCCCGCGGCGCGATCCAGGCGCTTGCGGTGCAGGGCGCGGTCGAAGAGCCTGGGCGGCGCAGGAGGGGGAGGGGCGGACATCGACGCGGAACATGGCGCTTTCCGTCAGGCTTTGAAACCGGGACCCCGAGCGCGCGCGCTGTGGCGTGGGGCGCTCGACCTGGTGTTCCCGCCGCAGTCGATCGACGGCGGCCTCGCCCAGGCCGGCGGTCTGTCCGCCGCCGCCTGGAGCCGTATCCAGTTCCTCGATGGCCCGGTCTGCGATGGGTGCGGGGTTCCGTTCGAGTACGACATCGGCGGCCGCTGCGCCGCCTGCCTGGCCCGGCCGCGGGCCTTCGACGCCGCCCGCGCCGCCTGCCTTTATGACGACACCTCTCGCGAGCCGATCCTCAAGCTGAAGCATGCCGACCGGCTGGACCTGGCGCCCCTGTTCGCCCGCTGGCTGTCGCGGGCGGCGCGCGACCTGCTGGAGGAGGCCGACGCCATCGCGCCCGTGCCGCTCCACCCCTCGCGCCTGCTCAGCCGCCGCTACAACCAGGCCGCCGAGATCGCCCGGCCGCTTTCGAAGCTGAGCGGAGTCGCCTACCTGCCCGACGCCCTGATCCGCAGGCGGGCCACGGAGACGCAGGGTGGCAAGTCCGGCTCGGGCCGCAAGCGCAACGTCTCCGGCGCCTTCCAGGTCCCGCCCGGCCGCGCGCGCCGGGTCGAGGGCAAACGCATCCTGCTGATCGACGACGTCCTGACCACAGGCGCCACCGCGGAGGGCTGCGCGCGGGCGCTGAAAGCCGCCGGCGCCGTGCGCGTGGATGTCGCAGTGGTCGCCCGGGTTAAAGAGATGGCAGGACTCACCATATGAAACTTCTGCAACACGCGTTGACCTAGAGCCCATGCCCGCCGTCACAATCTATACCAAGCCCTACTGCTCATACTGCTTCCGCGCGGTCGCGCTGCTGGAACAGAAGGGCGTCGACTTCACCGAGATCGAGGCCGGCTTTGATGCCGAGAAGCGCCAGGAGATGATCCAGCGCGCCGGCGGCCGTGCGACGTTCCCGCAGATCTTCATCGGCGACCAGCACATCGGCGGCTGCGACGAGCTGGTGGCGCTCGAGCGCTCCGGCCAGCTCGATCCCCTGCTCCAGGCCGCGGCCTAGCCCTCCCTACGACGGGAAGGTAACGCTATCTGGGCGCTCCCGGAGACCGCCATGCCAAGCCCTCGTCCACATCCCCTCAGCCACGGCTTCCGCTGGCGCGGCTGCGCCTCGCCCCTGCGCCGGCTGAGCCGCGAGCAGCGCGACGCGTTCAACGCCCGGGGCTTCCTCAAGCTCGAGGGCGCTTTCACCCCCGACGAGGTCGCCGCGGTCACGCAGGCGATCGATCCCCTGGAGGCGCAGGGGGAGGCGCGGCTGCGTTCGGCGGGCGGGACGGTGTCCATCGCCACCGCCGACGTGATCACCTTCACCACCCACATCGTGAGGAAGTCGCCGGTGCTGAAGGCGTTCGCCGCCCACGCGGTGTTCAAGGACGTCTGCCACGACCTTCTGGGCGACGATGTGCGGCTCTACTGGGACCAGTCGGTCTACAAGAAGACCGGCGAGGCGCGCGAATTCCCCTGGCACCAGGACAACGGCTACACCTTCATCGAACCGGAGCAGTACCTGACCTTCTGGCTGCCGCTGGTGGACGTGGATGAGCAGAACGGCTGCCCGTGGATCGCGCCTGGCCTGCATCTGGGCGGCACGCTCGACCACTGGACGACCAGCATTGGCCTGAAGTGCCTGGACGAGGCGCCGGACGCGGTCGCTGTGCCGGCGAAGGCCGGGGACGCCATCGTCTTCTCCTCGCTGTCGCCGCACCGCACGGGGCCGAACCTCAAGGCGGGCTCGGTGCGCAAGGCCTACATTCTGCAGTACTGCGCCGACGGTTCGGTCGCCACGCTCAGGGACGGCGCCCGCGTCGCCCAGGACGATCCCGAGCGGCAGTTCAAGATCCTGAGCGAGGGCGTCTGAGACGCTGTGTATGCTGACGCCATGAAGGTCGCCCTGATCCAGACCCGCACGCCGGCCACGCAGGACGCCGCCCTGGCGCACGTCCTGCCGATGGTCCGCGAGGCCGCGGCCGCCGGCGCGCGTTTCATCGCCACGCCGGAATGCACAAACGTCGTACAGAAGGACCGCGAGGCGCTGCTGCCGACGCTCAAGAGCCAGGAAGATGACGTGGTGGTTCTGGGCCTGCGCCAGGCGGCGAAGGACGCCGGGGCCTGGGTGCTGATCGGCTCGGCCCTGGTGAGGCGCGAGGATGGCAAGGCCGCCAACCGATCGCTGCTGATCTCGCCGGCCGGCGAGGTGATCGCCAGCTACGACAAGCTGCACATGTTCGATGTCGACCTGCCCACCGGCGAGAGCGCCCGGGAATCGGCGACCTATGAGCCGGGCGACCGCGCCGTCACAGCCCAGGCGGCCGATCTGAAGCTCGGCATGACCGTCTGCTACGACCTGCGCTTTCCTGCACTCTATCGGGCGCTGGCGCTGGCCGGCGCCGAGGTGCTGACGATCCCGGCGGCCTTCACGCGGCCGACCGGCGAGGCGCACTGGGAGGTGCTGATGCGCGCCCGGGCCATCGAGACGGGCTCCTTCGTGCTGGCTCCGGCCCAGGGCGGCCGCCACGAGGACGGCCGCGGCACCTGGGGCCACTCCATCGCCGTCGCGCCTTGGGGCGAGGTGATTGCGACCCTCGACCACGACGAGCCCGGCGTGCTGTTCGCCGACCTCGATCTCGCCGCCGTGGCCAAAGCCCGCCGGGCAATCCCGGCGCTGGCCAACGGGCGGACCTTCGCGGCGCCGCAGGTGCTGGCATGATCCGCTACGCCCTGGTCTGCGAGCATGCACATGAGTTCGAGGGCTGGTTTGGCGCCTCGGGCGACTTCGACGACCAGCAGGGCCGCGGCCTGGTGGAGTGCCCGGTCTGCGCGTCCAAGGCGGTGCGCAAGCAGATCATGGCGCCCGCCGTCTCCGGTACGAAGAAGAAGGGCTCGGACGCGCCCGCGCCGGCCCACGAGATGATGATGGAGGCCATGGGCCGCATCCGCCGCCACGTGGAAGAGAACTTCGACGACGTCGGCGACACCTTCGCCCGCGAGGCGCGCGCCATCCACGAGGGCCGTTCCGAGGATCGCGGCATCTACGGCCAGGCCACCTCCGCGGAGGTGCGCGATCTGGTCGAGGACGGGGTGCCGATCGCCCCCATGCCGCCCGAGCCCCCGAAGAAGACCGAGCTGAACTAGCCCAACCCTCCGCAGCGTCTCGCGCTTGCCGATCGCGGCTTCTGACGGCAATCATCAGTTGAAATCTCCGGGGGGAGCGCCTGATGCGTAGCGTTGCACTGATGATCGCGTGCATCGGAGTGGCGCTCGGCGCGTGGCCCGCCGCCGCCGCGCCGCTGGCGGCCTACGGCAAGCTTCCCAGCATCGAGGAGGTGGCCCTGTCGCCGTCCGGCAACCGCCTCGCGGTGGTGATCACCAATGGCGAGGACCGAGTCATCGGGGTGACCGACCTGTCGACCGGCAAGGCGATCCTCAAGTTGCGGTCCGGCGCTCAAAAGGTCCGCGGGGTCATGTGGGCCGGCGAGGAGCACCTGCTGATCATCAACACGGCGACCGCCGCACCGATGTTCCTGAGCGGCGGCCGCCGGGAATGGACGCTGGCCCAGAGCATCAACGTGACCACCGGCAAGGCGCATCGGCTGATGGGCGACGTCGATATGGCGCTGAACACCATCTTCGGGCCGCCGGTGGTCCGCCGGATCGGCGGCGCCGACATGGTGTTCGTGGAGGGGATCAGCTACGCCAAGACCAACCATGGTCTCCTGTCGGTCTTTCGCGTCGACCCCGACAGCGGCGCCTCCAAGCTGGTCGAAAGCGGTTCGGAGGAGACGCGTGGCTGGGTGATCGGCCCGGACGGTCAGGCTGTCGCCCAGCAGGTCTACGCGGCGGGCCCGGGACGCTGGAGCCTGCGCGTCAAGGCGGCGGATGGCTGGCGCACGGCCTTTACCCAGGTCGGGCCCCTGGATTCCCCCTATCTGATCGGCCTAGGGCGCGACGCCGGCTCGGTGATCTACGCCAGTCAGAACGAAGCGCACCACTGGACCTGGCGTGAGGTTCACGTCGACGGCTCGCCGGCCAACGATCCGGCTGCCGCGGTCGAGGACCAGGCGGCGATTCACGAGCCCCTGACCGGCAAGCTGATCGGGTCGGTGGCCCTATACGGCGATGATCTGCGCTACGTCTTCTTCGACCCGGCCGACGACAAGATGTGGAAGGACATCCTGAAGATCTTCCCGGGCGACCAGGTGCGGCTTACCTCCATGTCGGCTGACCGGCGGCATGTGATTGTCGAGGTGGATTCAGCCAAGGCCGGGCCGGCCTTTGCGCTGGTCGATCTGAGCGCCCGCTCCGCGACCTGGATCGGCTCGCTCTACAACGAGCTCACGGACGCCGACATCGCCGCCAAGCGCGCGATCGCGTTCAAGGCCGCCGACGGCATGGAGCTTCACGGCTACCTCACCCTGCCGCGCGGCAAGCCCGAGAAGGCGCTGCCGCTGGTGGTGTTTCCGCACGGCGGCCCGGCGGCGCGCGATGGGCCGGGGTTCGACTGGTGGGCCCAGGCCATGGCGTCGCGCGGCTATGCCGTGCTGCAGGTCAACTACCGCGGGTCCAGCGGCCTTGGCCCGGCCCTGTTGGAGGCTGGCTATGGGCAATGGGGCCGCAAGATGCAGAGCGACCTCGCCGACGGCATCGCTTGGCTTGCGAAAGCCGGGACCATCGATCCCAAACGGGTCTGCATCGTCGGCGGCAGCTACGGTGGCTATGCTGCCTTGGCGGGCGTGACGATCGACCAGGGCGTCTACCGCTGCGCCGTGTCTGTGGCCGGCGTGGCCGACCTGCGCCACCAGGTGGTCTTCTCGCGCGAGGGCGGCGGGATGGCGGTTGAACGCTACTGGAGCCGTTTCATGGGGGCCAAGGACGCGGGAGATCCGATCCTGGCCAAGTACTCGCCGTCGGCCCTGGCGGCGTCGGCCTCCGCTCCGGTGTTGCTGGTCCACGGCGAGGACGACACCGTCGTGCCGATCGCGCAGAGCCGGGAGATGGCCGACGCCCTGCGCAAGGCCGGCAAGCCGGTCGAGATGGTGGTCCTGAAGAGCGACGACCACTGGCTGTCGCGCGGCGCCACGCGCCTGCAGATGCTGGAGGCCGCCATGACCTTCGTGGAGAAGAACAACCCAGCGAACTGAGGCTGTCACGGCCTTGTGTGGCGCATCTGCCACACTACATCCCGGGAGCCGGCGTTGCGCTTAATCAAGGCGACGCGGGTCAATCTGCCTATCCGAGGGGACCTATGAACATCGACGTCTATTCCGACCGCGCCAAACAGGCGATCCAGTCGGCGCAAAGCCTGGCCCTCGCCCGGGGCCACCAGCAACTGGCGCCCGAGCACCTGCTGAAGGTGCTGCTGGAAGAAAAGGACGGGCTGTCACGCGCGCTGATCCAGAGCGCGGGCGGACGGCCCGACGAGGCCGACAAGGCCGTCGACGCGGCGCTGTCCAAGCTGCCGAAGGTCGAGGGCGGCTCCGGCCAGCTCTACATGAAGCCCGAGACGGCCCGCGTGTTCGCCGGCGCCGAGCTGGGCGCCAAGGGCGCGGGCGACGCCTTCGTCACCACCGAGCGGCTGCTGATCGCGGTGGGCAAGGACGGCGGCGACGCCGGCAAGATCCTGAAAGACGCCGGCGCCTCGACCAAGGCGCTGGAGGAGGCCGCCAGCGCGATCCGCAAGGGCAAGACTGCCGACTCGGCCTCGGCCGAAGAGGGCTACGATGCACTGAAGCGCTACGCCCGCGACCTGACCCAGGCGGCCCGCGACGGCAAGCTCGACCCGGTGATCGGCCGCGACGAAGAAATCCGCCGCACCATCCAGGTGCTGTCGCGCCGCACCAAGAACAACCCCGTGCTGATCGGCGAACCCGGCGTCGGCAAGACCGCCATCGTCGAGGGCCTGGCCCTGCGCATCGTCAACGGCGACGTGCCCGAGAGCCTGAAGGACAAGAAGCTCCTGTCGCTCGACATGGGCAGCCTGATCGCCGGCGCGAAATACCGCGGCGAGTTCGAGGAGCGGCTGAAGGCGGTGCTCAACGAGGTCACCGCCGCCGAGGGTTCCATCGTCCTGTTCATCGACGAGATGCACACCCTGGTCGGCGCCGGGAAGAGCGAGGGCGCGATGGACGCCTCCAACCTGCTGAAGCCGGCCCTGGCGCGCGGCGAGCTGCACTGCGTGGGCGCTACCACGCTCGATGAGTACCGCAAGAACGTCGAGAAGGACGCCGCCTTGGCGCGCCGCTTCCAGCCGGTGTTCGTGTCGGAGCCGACGGTGGAGGACACCATCTCCATCCTGCGCGGCCTGAAGGAGAAGTATGAGCTGCACCATGGGGTGCGGATCACCGACTCAGCCATCGTGGCCGCCGCGACCCTCTCCAACCGCTACATCGCCGACCGCTTCCTGCCGGACAAGGCCATCGACCTGATGGACGAGGCGGGCAGCCGGGTGCGCATGGCCGTCGATAGCAAGCCCGAGGAGCTGGACGAGATCGACCGGCGCGTCGTGCAGCTGAAGATCGAGCGCGAGGCGCTCACCAAGGAAACCGACCACGCCTCCAAGGCGCGGCTGGAAAAGCTGGAGGACGAGCTCGACGACCTGGAAGGCCAGTCCGCCGAGATGACCGCCCGCTGGCGCTCCGAGAAGGAGAAGATGTCGTCGGCCGCCCAGGCCCGCGAGGCCATCGACCGCCTGCGCGCCGAACTTGTGGTGGCGCAGCGCCGCGGCGACCTGCAGCGCGCCTCGGAGATCGCCTACGGCGAAATCCCGACGCTCGAAAAGCGCCTGGCCGAGGAAGAGTCCAAGGCCGAGCAGGACGCGGTGTCACCCGAGGTGGTCGACGCCGAGCAGATCGCCGCCGTGGTCTCACGCTGGACCGGCGTGCCGGTGGAAAAGATGCTGGAGGGCGAGCGGGAAAAGCTGCTCTCCATGGAGGACGCGCTGCGCGCCCGCGTGGTCGGCCAGGAGGAAGCCCTGCTCGCGGTCTCCGACGCCGTGCGCCGGGCCCGCGCCGGCCTGCAGGACCCCAACCGGCCGATCGGCTCGTTCCTGTTCCTGGGCCCCACGGGCGTGGGCAAGACCGAGCTCACCAAGGCCCTGGCCGAGTTCATGTTCGCCGACGAGCACGCCATCACCCGGATGGACATGAGCGAGTACATGGAGAAGCACTCGGTGAGCCGCATGATCGGCGCGCCTCCCGGCTACGTCGGCTACGATGAGGGCGGGGCGCTGACCGAGGCGGTGCGGCGCCGGCCCTATCAGGTGCTGCTGTTCGACGAGGTGGAGAAGGCCCACCCGGACGTCTTCAACGTGCTGCTGCAGGTGCTGGATGACGGGCGCCTGACCGACGGCCAGGGGCGCACCGTGGACTTCCGCAATACGCTCATCGTCATGACCTCGAACATGGGCTCGGAGTTCCTGGCCACCCTCGAGGACGGCGAGGATGTGGAGAGCGCGCGGGCATCCGTCATGAACGTGGTGCGCCAGCACTTCCGGCCGGAATTCATGAACCGGATCGACGAGATCATCCTCTTCAAGCGGCTGGGCCGCGCGGAGATGGACGGCATCGTCAAGATCCAGCTGGAGCGGGTCGAGAAGCTGCTGGGCGATCGGCGGATGTCGATCTCGCTCGACGCCGGCGCCGTGAACTGGCTGGCCGATCGCGGCTATGACCCGGTCTACGGGGCGCGGCCGCTGAAGCGGGTGATCCAGAAGGAACTGGTCGACCCGATCGCGCGCAAGCTACTGGCGGGCGACCTTGAGGACGGCGCGGTCATCGATGTCCACGCCGGCGGCGACGGCCTGGAGATCGGCCGCGCCAAGATCCACTAAAGGCTGCAGCGCCGGGTGACGCCGGGCCGCACGCGGACCAGGTCGGTGCGCGGGTCGTAGACGCCCGGATAGCTCGCCAGACAGGCGGTCATCCGCCGCGCCTTGGCGCTGTAGCCGACATTGAACGCTGGGCCGTCGTAGATCGCCTTCGTGGCATAGGCCTCGATCGAGGGCGCCTTCGGGGCGGCCTGCGCGCCCGCGCCGGCCAGGGTTGCGGCGGCCAGGGCGGCGCAGAAGATCGTACGCATGGCGGTCACTCCTTGGTGGGGCGCCAAGCCATCGCGCCCCGTTCTTTGAGCAAACCCCCCAACCGGCGAACGGTTCAGCGGGTGCGGCGTTCTGGCGCAAGAAAAAAGGCCCCGGCGTGAGCCGGGGCCCTGTTCGTCGCGAGCGCTGGAACTAGTCGCGGCAGGCGACCCAGCGATGGCCTTCCATGTACATGTCCCGGCGCGCGTCATAGCCGTGATACTTCACCATGCAGTTGTGCACGTGGCCGTACCATTCGGTCTCGTGGCCGCGCCAGTGATGCCATTTGTGCAGGGGGGCCGGCGGGGCGGCGCCCCAGGTCGGATCCCAGTGGCCGTAGCGTTCGACGACCACGGGTTGAGCCTGGGCGACGGTGGCGAACGTGGCGACGCTGCCGGTTACGGCGGTGGCCGCAACGAGGGCGCCGAGCATCAATTTACGCATCGGATTTATCCTTCGTCTGTTGTCCCGACGACAGCAAACGCAGGACGGGAAAACAGGTTCTCAGGATTATTCGGAAGGATTCGTCGCGCGTCGTTAGAGGGCGAACTCGGTGACCCGGCCGCCGCGGGTCACGACCCGCTGCATCAGGGCCAGGCTCGCGCCCGCGCCGCTGACGGGCTTGGCGAGCGTCACCACGAACCAGGCGCCGTCCGGCAGGCCGGTGAAGCTGAAGTGGTCGGTCTGGTCGCAGAGCGCGCGGCGCACGAAGGGCTCGGAATCGCCGGGCGGCGCCAGACTGGCGCGGCTGCGCACGTCGTCGGTGGGCAGGGCCGCGCGTTCGGCGGACCTGTAGAGCACGCTCATCCGGCGGCGCGCCCAGGGCGTCTCGGGCGTCAGCACGACGGTCTGGCCGTTACAGCTGTAACGAACCGCCCCCGGCCGGACCAAAAGGGTGCCGGCCAGAATGTTGCGGCCGGTGACCTTCGACCAGGCGAAGTCGGCGGCGTTGAAGGTGGCGCTCTCGCTGGGCGGCGCGACCACGGTGCGGCCGGGCGGCGGCGGCCCCAGGCTCGGCTCGCAAGCGGCGAGGGGGGTCAGCAGCGCAAGCGCGGCGGCGATCTGGCGGGCACGTACGACCATAGGGCGAGCATATAGGCCAATGCGGCGAAATCGCGCCAGAGGGCTTTCAGGATTCGGCCTCAGAGCTGGGTGAGGCTGAACACCATCAGCGCGGTCAGCAGGACGGCGAACGAAAAGGCCGTGGAGGTCCAGACCAGAAGCGCCTTCAACGCCGCGCCGAGCCGGCTGGAGCCGTAGGCGCCGCGCAGCGTCTGGTAGAGGTTGATCAGGGTCCAGGCCATCAGGCCGGCAAACCACCAGCCCATCACGCTGAACGGCAGCATCAGCCCCAAGGCGCTGGTCAGGAAGCCGAAGGAGAGCAGGTTCATGGCCACCAGCAGGTGGTCGTAGAGGACGATGTCCTTCCGCCGCCGGTAGACTGCCGCCAGGCTCAGCCCGACGATCGGCAGCAGCAGGATCGCCGCCCGGTGCGCCCAGTCGAACAGGACGTTCATGTAGTAGTCCGGATTGGCGGTGGCCTTGCGGACGCCGTCCTTGAACCAGCCGCGATCCTTGGCGGCGTCGGGCGGATCGACCTTGGGCGGCAGGCCCTGGGCGACCCGGTTGGCCCGGTCCAAAGCCGCGGCGTAGCGGGCCTCGGTCTTCGCCGTCTGCCGGGCGAACCGGGCCTCGACCTTGGCGGCGTTATGGTCGGGGTCGCGCAATTCCTCAGCGCGATCCTTGGCTTCCTCCTGCAGTTCCTCGGTCCGCTCCCTGACCGCTTCCTGGCGCAAGCGAGCGGCCTCGGTCGCCCGACCCTGCGGCGTTGACAGTCGCACGGCGCGCGCCTGGACCTCGCGGGCGTTCGCCAGGGTCATCTGATGGGCCGCGTGCTGAGCGGCGAATATCAGCAGCAGCAGGGCCACCAGGAAGGTGCGGAACGGCGGCACATGGCGCGCGATGCGGCCTTCCAGATAGTCGCGCGCCAGCCGTCCCGGCCGGAAGAACAGCGCCGGCACGGTGCGGGCCAGGCGGCCGTCCACCTCGAACATGCCCTCGATCGCTTCCCAGGCCATGTGAAGCAGCGAGCGCTTATGGGTGTCGGCGCTCTGGCCGCAGTTGTGGCAGTAGCGGCCCGCCAGCAACGCGCCGCAATTGGCGCAGGTCTGGCCGGGCTCGGGCGTGTGGCGGCTGGCCACCAGATGGCTCAGGGAGTCCGCCGCCGCGGTTTCCAGCTCTCCGCTCACCTTGTCCCAGCCCTCTAGTCGTCTCGCCCCGGCCGCCCGCGCATCGCCTTCACGCCGGACCGCTTGGACTTGCCCTCCAGCCGTTTCAGTTTCGAGGCGTAGGTCGGCCGGGTCTTCTTACGGGGCTTGGGCCGGATCGTCGCCTGCACGATGAGCTCGATCAACCGGGCCCGCGCATCCTGGCGGTTCATTTCCTGGCTGCGGTGCGATTGGGCGAAGATCACGATCACGCCCTCCTGGTTCATGCGGCTGCCGGCCAGCCGCTCAAGCCGATCTTTCACTTCGTCCGGCAAGGAGGGCGAATTGCGCGCGTCGAACCTTAGTTCAACGGCCGAGGAGGACGTATTGACGTGCTGACCGCCCGGCCCAGAGGCGCGCACGAACTTCTCCGAGAGCTCGTCGTCCTCCAGCGCAATCATGTCGGTGACCGGGATCATTGGCCTGATCTGCCATGGTTCGCGGCCCCGCTCCACGGCCCAGCCGCCCGCGCAACGCCTGTTTCCTCAGGCCCTTCCCTTGACCTTTCGGCAAAAAACCGCTGGAAAGCGCCCGCTTTGCTGCACCTGCGTTGCGCGGGCGCAGCGCTTCTTGACCACCCAGGAGAACAATCATGCGCGTCTACTATGACCGCGACGCCGACATTTCCCGCATCCTGGACAAGAAGATCGCCATCGTAGGCTATGGCTCCCAGGGCCGCGCGCACGCGCTCAACCTCCACGACTCGGGTGCGAAGAACGTCGCCGTGGCGCTGAAGCCCGGCTCGGCCACCGCCAAGAAGGTGGAAGCCGACGGCCTGAAGGTGATGAGCGTCGCCGATGCGGCCAAGTGGGCCGACGTGCTGATGGTGCTGGCGCCGGACGAGCTGCAACGCGGCATCTACAACGCCGAGATCGCGCCCAACATCCGCGATGGCGCGGCCCTGATGTTCGCGCACGGCCTGAACGTCCACTTCAACCTGATCGAGCCGGCGGCCGGCGTCGACGTGCTGATGGTCGCGCCCAAGGGCCCCGGCCACACGGTGCGCGGCGAGTACCAGAAGGGCGGCGGCGTGCCCTGCCTGATCGCCGTCCACCAGGACGCCACCGGCGGCGCCATGGACCTGGGCCTCGCCTATGCCTCCGCCATCGGCGGCGGCCGCTCAGGGATCATCGAGACCAACTTCCGCGAGGAATGCGAGACCGACCTGTTCGGCGAGCAGGCGGTGCTGTGCGGCGGGCTCGTCGAGCTGATCCGCGCGGGCTTCGAAACCCTGGTCGAGGCCGGCTATGCGCCGGAAATGGCCTATTTCGAGTGCCTGCACGAGGTGAAGCTGATCGTCGACCTGATCTACGAAGGCGGCATCGCCAACATGAACTACTCGATCTCCAACACGGCCGAGTACGGCGAGTACGTGTCGGGACCGCGGGTGGTGACGGCGGATACCAAGGCCGAGATGAAGCGCATCCTGGACGACATCCAGTCGGGCCGGTTCGTGCGCGACTTCATGGCCGAGAACGCGGTCGGCGCGCCCAGCTTCAAGGCCATCCGCAAGCGCGGCTCGGAGCATCAGATCGAGGAAGTGGGCCAGCGCCTGCGCGCCATGATGCCCTGGATCACCAAGAACAAGCTGGTGGACACCGCGCGGAACTGACCGAGCGCGAAGCGGCGAGTCATCTCCGCGAAAGCCGGGATCCAGACTCAAGAACCCCGTCGGATCGACCCCGGCGGGGTTTTTCATGTCTGGCGGACGGTAAGTTCCGGACTCTGGGCCAAGGAGGCGGGACGCGCGGTAGGGACAGACGTCCGCCGTCCTCGTGACACTGCGCACCCTGCCAATCCAGAAAATCGAGGGTCCCATGATGAAAGCCAAACTGACGGCGGCCACCGCCGCGATCGCCACCCTGGCCTGCGCCGCGACCGGCGCGAGCGCCCAGGTCCAGGCCGCCAACGTCAAATGGGGCGCCGCCCCGCCGATCTTCCCGAAGGGCGCGCAGATGGCCGTGATGGCCGGCGATCCCGGCAAGTCCGGACTGTTCATCATCCGGCTGAAGCTGCCGGCCGGCTACAAGATCCCCGCCCATCACCACCCGACGGACGAGAACGTCACGGTGATCACCGGGACCTTCAGCCTGGGTATGGGCGACAAGATCGACGCCAAGAAGAGCGCCACCCTGACGCCGGGCGGCTTCGCCGTGGCGATGGCTGGCATGAATCACTTTGGCTTCAGCAAGACCGGCGCGGTGGTCGAGGTGGCCGCGGAGGGCCCGTTCGGCATGACCTACGTCAACCCGGCCGACGATCCCACGCGCCACTAGGCACGACGCGGGGCGCGTCGCGTGCTAGGCTGCCCTCGGGTTCCTCAAGGGCTGTGGTCTGCTTCACGCGACCGCCCGATCGGCGACCGCCAGGCCACGCTCTCAAGATCTGCGATCTGGGAGACAGGAAATGGCGACCGAAAACCAAACCGAGCACCACGTCGAGAACCCCTTCGAGTACGTCCTCGAAAAGCTCGCCTGGAGCGTCGGCGGTGTTGGGCGCGCCCTGCTGCCCAATCCGGCGCGCCACATCGGCCAGGCGGTCCCACAGGTGCGCAGGATCACGGTCGCCGACCTCGGGGATGCACTCCGCAAAGGCCTCGCGGACGTCGGCGCCCTGCGCGACGACATCCTGTTCATCGGGGTGATCTATCCGGTCGCCGGCCTGGCGCTGGCGCGGCTGGCGTTCAGCTATGACCTCCTGCCGATGCTGTTCCCGCTGGCCTCCGGTTTCGCGATCCTGGGGCCGGTGGCCGCCGTGGGGCTCTACGAGATGAGCGGCCGGCGCGAAGCCGGCGAGCATGTCACCTGGGCCACCGCCTTCGACGTCTTCCGTTCGCCGGCGCTCTCTTCGATCCTCGGCGTCGGCGCGATCTTGTCGCTGCTGTTCGTCCTTTGGCTGGCGACGGCGGGTGAGATCTACATCGCCACCCTGGGCCCGGAGCCGCCGCAGACCCTGGCCGCCTTTGAGCGTGGCGTGTTCCAGAGCCCGCAGGGCTGGACCCTGATCGCGGCCGGGCTCGGCGCAGGCTTTGTGTTCGCCATGGCCGCCTTTGTGATCGGAGCGGTGTCGTTCCCGCTGCTGCTCGACCGTGACGTCGGCATGTGGCGCGCGATCGGGACCTCGGTCCGCGCGGTGACCCAGAACCTTGGCGTCATGGCGCTGTGGGGCGTGATCGTGGCGGTCAGCCTGGCGCTGGGCTCACTGCCTGGTCTGGTGGGGCTGATCATCGTCGTGCCGATGCTGGGCCACGCCACCTGGCACCTCTATCGCAAGCTGATCGCCTAAGGGAGAGTCCCGCCGACCGCGCGGGCCGCTTCGAAGATCAGCGCGGTCTGGCGATCCCAGGTGTGGCCGGCGATGGTTTTGGCCTTGGCGGCCCGGGCCTGCTCGAAGCAGCGCGCGGGATCGTCGACCAGCGCCTTGAGGGTCTCCATGCCGGCGGGCAGGTCCTTCCAGTAGAACAGCTCGATGTCGCGGCCGGGTTCGAACGCCTGGGCATAGTAGCGGCTGAAGTCCGACAGGATCGCCGCCCCGGCCAGCGAGCCGGTGAAGGGCCGCTCGTGCGAACCTGCGCCAAAGTTGCCGTTGGTGCTGAGCAGCAGGCGCGACTGTCGCATCAACTCGACCGCGCGCGTCATCTCCACCGGACCCTCGTAGGTGGCGTTCTTGAAGCGGTAGAGCTGCTTTTCCCAACCGCCGCCACAGATCCGCACCGGCACGCCGGACTTGGCCACCGCCTTCAGGAATTCGAAGCGCCGTACCTGGCGCACCTCGATGTCCAACAGGATGGCTGACTCCAGGGCGCCGGCGTAGGCCGGGTGATCAGGGCCCAGACCGCGCTCGGTCAGCACCGCGCCCAGCGCCACGTGCGGCGGCGTCCACTCGGTGGACAGCGCCAGGTCGAGCGCGTCGGACAGCACCTGGCGGGCCGGGCCTTCGACGCCCGCCCACGGCGTGCCGGGCTGCTGAAAAGTGCCCGACCAGAGGACCTCGATCGGTCGGTTGTCGCGGAACTCCGCCGCCGTGGCGTCGTCAGGGGCCGGCTCGCCCACCGCCGGGTGCGGGAAAAAGGCCAGGTGGTCGAACCGGTCAGCGCCCATGACCGCCTTCACCCCGTCGATCTGGGTCGGGTCGACGAACAGCAGCGCGGTGGACTTGGGCGTCTCGCGCAGGCGGGCCAGCTGGCTCAGCGGATAGTCGGTGTGCCACACCACGTGCGGCGCGGCGTAGAGGTCGCGGATGGTGCGCCCGGCGCTGTCGCGGAATTCGCCGGCGATGTTGATCGTGAAGACCAGGTCGACCTTGGCCGTCGTCGCGTGGTTGAGGATCGCCGCGCCGGGCGTGCTGGTTTCTTCCAGATCAAACAGGTCCACTTGGTGGCCCTGGCGCGCGAAAGCCGCCGCGGCGCAGTCGGCGAACAGCCGGGTGCCGCCGTACTGCGACTGGCCTTTCATGATCAGTATGCGCAACCCGGCTCCCCCGACACGGTGGTGCGCGGAACGATAGGCGGATTCGCCGGGGCTCCGCCGGGCGCGCGCAGGGCGCTGGCGAGGTCAGGCCGGACGAAGCGGAAGCCCAGGGAAAGCAGCCGCTCGGGCGCGGCGCGTTGGCTGGCCAGGAACAGGTCGGAGAAGTCGCCGAGGGGGACGCGCAGGGCGAAGGCCGGGATGACCATCCACTGCGGGCGGCGGAGGCTTGCGGCGAGGGTGCGGGCGAACTGGCCCTGGGTGACGTCCTGCGGGGCGGTGAAGTTCAGCGGGCCGTCGCAGGCCGGCTCTTCGATCGCGAAGTCGACCGCTGCGACCACATCGTCCAGGTGGATCCAGGGGAACCGCTGGCGGCCCGATCCCATCACCACGCCCAGCCCAAAGCGGGCCGGCGTGGCCAGCATCGGCAGCGGTCCGCCGGCCCAGTCGAAGACCATGCCGAACCGCAGCAGGGCGACGCGGACGCCGTGGGCGCGGGCGCCAGCGGCTTCGGCCTCCCAGAGGCGGCAGCAGTCGGAGAGGAAGCGGCTGGGTTCGGGAGCTGACGCTTCGGTCAGGGGCTCATCGCCGCGGTCGCCGTAGAAGCCGACGGCGGAGGCGTTGAGCAGGGCGACAGGCTTGCGGTCCAGTCGGCCGATCAGCTTCAGCACCTCGCCGGTCACCGCCAGGCGGCTGCCCAGCAGCTTGCGCTTGCGCGCTCGTGTCCAGAGGCCGCCGATCGTTGAAGCGCCGGCCAGGTTGATCACCGCATCGATGCGCGCCTCTGTCGGAACCTGAGCGAGGTCGTCATAGACGAGCACTTGCGCCCCGAAGCGGGCGCGGGCGGCGAGGATATCACGTGCCAGCACCATCACCCGATCGCCGCGCGCGATGCGGTCGGCGACCAGGGCTGAGCCGATGAAGCCGGTAGCCCCGGTGATCAGCACCGTGCGGCCGCTCGGCGCCGCGGCATCTTGCGCCGGAACTGGCCGGCGCAGGGCGGCCAGACCGTCGCGCACCGCCCAGGTCGCCACGCCGAGCCCAAGCGCGGTGGCGATCCAGGACAGGAGGCCGTGGCCCTCTGCCGTCAATCCGCTGGCCGTTCCACCCCAGCCGATCAGCACCGGTGTGAAGGCCATCAGGATCACCCCGAACAGGATCGCCATCAGGGTGTGCAGCACGCGCTCGGTGGGGGCGAGCCGGCGGGTGCGGTCCTCCTCGACGAAGTCGGTCAGGGTGATCGCCACCTCGGTGGCCAGCAGGCCCGCCAGCACGAGGGCCCAGGCGCCGCGCCAGGCGACCCAGGGCAGGGACAGGAACACCACGGCGTAGATCGCCTCGCGCAGAGCGTGGAGCGCGATCTCGCGGCGCGCCGAGGGCCGTCCCGGCAGGCCGCCCAACTCGTGGTGCCAGAAGGTGTCGAGCGCGCCCATGAGGCCCTGGACGATGAGCAGGATGAGGACCGTGGTCATGCCGGGTCTCCCGGATCTTGGAAGAGGCCGGTCTGGAAGAAGGTCTCGCCAGCCAAGGGGTGAGCGAAGCGCAGCGTGAAGCGGAACCGGCCGCCGCCCTGGTCTTCGTGGATCACGTGGGCTGCGCCGGGGGTGAGGAGGCCGGGGATCGGCATGCGCAACCCGGCGACCTGGAAGAAGTAGCCGATGGAGCGGAAGTGCAGGGCGCCGTCCTCGGCCGTGAGGTTCAGGGTCATGCCGAGCCCGCCGTGGATCACCTCCATCAGCTCACCTCGCCGGCCGAGCATCTTGCGGGAGGTGACCTTCACCTGCCTGTGCCGCTGGAAGGCGTAGGTGCGGTCCCAGACCAGGGCGCCCTTGGCGTCGGTGTAGACATCCACCGCCACCGGCACCGCCTCGCCCGTCCAGGGCGCCAGCGGGGTTCCCAGCAGGCGGCAGGCCTGGGCGATCAGCCAGCCGATGGCGGACGCGCGGACTACCATCTCGCCAGCGTAGCGGACGGGGCTCAGATGGGCGGCGGGGCCGAAGCGGCGCTGGACAGCGTAGGGCAGGCTGCGCCAGGCCGGCCCGCCCAACAGGCGATGGAAATCCACCGGGCGGTGCAGGGTGCGCCGGGCAGGGCTCGTCGCCTGCGGCAGGGGAATGTCGAGGACCAGTCCCATGGCGGCCTCCGTCTCACCGGGTGAGCAGGGCGGTGATCTTCGCGCCCAGGCTCAGAAGGTTGCGTAGGACCGGCTGCGGCACGTCGCGCATCTGCTCGTACCAGCCGGTCAGTTCTTCCATGAAGCCGCGCATGGCGGCCATCTTCGCCTTGACGTGCGCGGGCGTGGCCTTGTCGGTCTCGGCCTCGGCGACGCAGGCCCGCAGCATCTCAAGTGTCGGGTCGATCTCCCGGCGCTTACGGCCCTCGACCACGGTCATCAGCATGTCCCACGGGTCCTGCTTGGCCTCGAAGTGGTCGCGCCGGTCGCCGGGCAGATGGGTCATCCGGATCAGCTCCCATCCCATCAGCTCCTTGAGGCTGGTGGAGACGTTGGAGCGGGCGATCCCAAGCAGCTGGGCGATCTCCTCGGCGTTGAGCGGATGGTCGGCCAGGTACAGCAGGGCGTGGATCTGGGCGACCGAGCGGTTGACCCCCCAGCGCTGGCCCATCTCGCCCCAGTGGAGGACGTACCTTTGCATGACGGGGGTCAGGTCCATGGATTTCTCCAATTTCTGTAATAACAGAAATTACAGAAACCACAGATCGATGCAAGCGAAAAGCGTCGCCGTCAGTCCGATGGCGCGGTCAGTCGTCCGGGCCGCCGCGCTTGGTCTTCATCCAGGCGCGGGCAGCTTTGTGGCGGCCGATCCACATCTTCTTCTGGGCCTGGCGGGCGATCGGGTCCTCCTTGCGCACCTCGTGGGCGACCTCTCGCTGCAGCTTCTGGAAGCTTTGCCAGCGTTCGGCGTCCAGCGTGCCATCAGCCAGCGCCGCGCGGACCGCGCAGCCCGGCTCCTTGCCGTGGGCGCAGTCGCGGAACTTGCAGCCCTCGGCCAGGCGATCGATCTCCGCGGTGGTCTCGGCGAAGGCCGCCGCCACGCCCTCCTCGGCGTCCCATAGCGCCAGTTCACGCATCCCGGGCGTGTCCAGGATCAGGGCGCCGGACGGCAGCAGGATCAGCTCGCGGTGGGTGGTGGTATGGCGTCCGCGCGCGTCGTCTTCGCGGATGTCCTTGGTGGCCATCTTTTCGACGCCAGCCAGCGCATTGACCAGGGTGGACTTGCCGACGCCGGACGAGCCCAGCAGGACGGCGGTCTTGCCCGGCGCCAGCAGGGCGGAGAGCTCGGCCAGCCCCTGGCCGGTCCGCACCGACATGGCGATGACCGGCGCGCCGGCGGCGATGGCGCGGACCTGGTCGATCAGCGGCGCGGGGTCCTCGCAGACATCGGCCTTGGTGAGCAGGATCACCGGGTCGGCGCCGCTCTCGTAGGCGGTGGCCAGGTAGCGCTCCAGCCGGCGCAGGTTGAGGTCGGCGTTCAGCGAGGCGGCGAGGAGAGCCGTATCGACGTTGGCCGCCACCACCTGCATGTCGCGCGCCGTGCCGGCCGCCCGCCGGGTGAAGGCGGTCGCGCGCGGCAGGACGTGCTCGATGATCGCCGCGCCGCCTTTCAACTCGGCCGCCACCCAGTCGCCGGTGACCGGATAGCCGCCGTCGACGGCGGTGTTGGCGAAGCGGCCGGAGATCCGGCCCTCGATCTCGCCGTCGGCTGTGGCCAGTCGCCAGGCGCCGCGCTGCTGGACAGTGACGCGGGCGGGGACCAGGCCCTGGGCCGCGAAGGGTTCGAAGTCGTGCTGGAGTTTCTCGCTCCAGCCATAGGAGGTGAGCAAATCAGGATTCCTTTGAATGGGTCGCAATGCCGTCAGGCGCCGACCGCGGAATCCCGTCGTTCTGAGATGGGATCGCCCTCGTTAGAGGGATGACGTACCGGCGCGCGAAAGGGCTGCGTGGGCAATGGGCTTCGTCATCACATCCTCCTTCGCGAGTTGCTGGCGTCGATGTTGCGAGCTTGGCGGCGGGAGCGTCCTCGGTCAAGAAGACATCCAACCGTGTGGGAGATGAGCATGGCCGACCTGCCGCCTGTGGTGATGAACGAAACGACCCATCGCTTCGAGGTCACGGTCGAGGGCGAGACGGCGTTCGCCGAGTACCGGCTTGAGCCGGGCGCGATCATCCTGCCGCATACCGTGGTTCCCGAGGCGTTGGGCGGGCGCGGCATCGCCTCGGCGCTGATCAAGGCCGGTCTGGGCTATGCCCGCGACCATGGGCTGAAGGTGAAGCCGATCTGCCCGTTCGTGGCCGGCTACATCAGCAAGCACCCCGAGGTTCAGGATCTGGTCCATCCGGACTTCCGCGAGAAGCTGGGGCTGGCGGACTAGAGCCAGGCGACCGCGGTTTCGCCGCGCAGGATCGCTTCGGCCTCGCGGGTGTGCTTGCCGCCCTCGCGGTCGTGCAGGATCAGCGGCGGCAGCAGGCGGAGCGGCGCCTTGCCGGACTTGATGGCCCGGACCAGCACGCGCTTGGCGGGCTGATCGGCGAACGGGAGCACGGAGAGTACTTGGGCTGAGCTGGCCTTGGGGGCCAGCAGGGCCAGGATGTCGGCCAGGCGGTCGGCGCGGTGGATCAGGGTGATGGTCCCGCCTTCGCGCACGGCCTTCAGCAGGAAGCCGATCCAGGCTTCCAGGCCATCGTCGGCCATCCAGGCGCCACGCCGCTCGGCGGCGGGGCCGCGGATCGCGCCGGCATCGTCGAAGAACGGCGGATTGGCCATGGCCGCGTCGAACGGCTTCAGCCCCAGGCCGGAGAACCGCACGGCCACATTGCCCTCGTAGGCCTCGACCTGGCCGCCCATGCCGTTGGCGGCGATGTTCTCCAGCGCCAGCGCCAGGGCGCGCGGATCGCGCTCGACGCCTACGAACAGGGCTTCAGGCCGCCGCGCCGCCGCCGCCAGCAGGGCCGCGCCGGCCCCGCAGCCCGCCTCGATCACCCGCTCGCCCGGCTTGGCGTCGCAGGCGGCGGCCAGGAGGGCCGCGTCCAGCCCCGCCCTATAGCCGCGGGCCGGCTGGCGCAGGGTCACGCGGCCGTCCAGCACCTTGTCCTGGGTGGTTTCGCCTTGTGCTGGTGAGGACACGTATCTCCCTTCGTCCGTTCCGTTCGCTTGACCGTGCCCTATCGCGTCACCATTGTCCCTCGCAACGGCGGCCGCCTCCCCAGACGCCGCCCCGAAGCCAGGAGCCCGAGGTCCGCTTGGACGTCGCCACACGCCCCGCCGTCGCCGCAGAGCCGCCGTCGCTTGACGCGCTGCTGGCGCTTGCGCGTCCGGATATGGCGGCGGTGGACGCCCTGATCCGGCGGCACATGGACAGCCCCGTGCCGGTGATCCCGGCGCTCGCCGACCACCTGATCGCCGGCTCCGCCAAGCGCCTGCGCCCGCTGCTGACCGTCGCCGCGGCCCGCCTGGCCGGGGCCCGGGACGACGCGTGCCTGAAGCTGGCCGCGGCCGTGGAGTTCATTCACACCGCCACCCTGCTGCACGACGACGTGGTGGACAGCTCGCAGCTGCGCCGGGGCCGGGTGGCCGCGCACCTGATCTGGGGCGCGCCATCGTCGGTGCTGGTCGGCGACTTCCTGTTCGCGCGGGCCTTCGAGCTGATGGTGGGCGCGGGCTCCATGCCGGCGCTGGAGATCCTGGCCCGCGCCAGCCGCGTGATCGCCGAGGGCGAGGTGCTGCAACTGACCCGCGCCCACGACCTCGACCTCTCCCAGGACGTCTACCTGGAGATCATCAAGGCCAAGACGGCCGAGCTGTTCGCCGCCGCCGCCGAGGCGGGCGCGGTCAGTGCGGGGGCCTCGCCCGAACGCTGCCGGGCCCTGCGCAAGTTCGGCCAGGACCTCGGCCTGGCGTTCCAGCTGGTGGACGACGCGCTCGACTATTCCGGCGACAGCGAGACGCTGGGCAAGAACCCGGGCGACGACTTCCGCGAAGGCAAGGCGACCCTGCCGCTGCTGCTGGCCATGGCGCGGACCGGCGCTTCGGAGCGCGACTTCTGGGTCCGCACTGTCGACCGCCGCGACCAGACCGACGCCGATTTCCAACGGGCGCGGGCGCTGATGGAGCAGACCGGCGCGCTGACCGCCACGCTCGACCTGGCGGCAAGCTATGCGGCCAGCGCCAAGGCCGCGCTCGCCGAGTTCGCGCCCAGCAACAGCTGGCGCCCGGCCCTGGAAGACCTCGCCGATTTCGCCGTGATGCGCCGGGCCTAAGCGTCGGCGAACGGGAAGGGCAGCTGCCCGGACTTGAACAGGATCACCGGGTTCTCGTCGTAGTCGCCGAGCTCGGTGTCCGCCGTCGCGGAGAACGCCACCACGCCCAGCCTGAGCGGTGCGAGCCGCTCGGCCTTGCGCCGGGCCTCCTCGGCGGTCTTGCAGCCCACCTGCTGCTCGGCCTTCAGCCCCTTGCCGCGCCGGGCGATGTAGGTCTGCAGGATATAGACGGTTTCGCTGGCCATGCGCCTTCACGCGCCTGTGAGTGAGTCCCGTCAATGGCCGGGACCCTCGATACCTGCCCAGTCCAGGCCGCCGGGAAGTTTGAGGGCAGCATAGTCGACTTGCAGGACCCGCCTGCGCGAAGGGTGGGCCGCTCGATCCGAAGCGTGCAGGATCGGCGTCGCGTAGGCCCACACGTCTCCGGTCTCCGCCAGGCAGATGCGCTGCGGACACTCCTCTGCGCGAACCGCCGCGTCGCGGGCGGCGACATGCCCCAGCAGATGGCTACCAAGGGCGATCTTCAGCGGCGCGTTGTTGGCATCGCAGGGATCGAGATGGATGCGGATCGTTGCCATCCCGGCGAGGATTTCGAATGGCGGCGCGACGTGTTGCAGGCCCTGCTTGCGGGACCACGGACCAAAGCCCGGCGTGTCCCGGCGCTCGCGCACGACGATCGTGCGATCCTGGTGCCAGCCCAAGGCCCAGTTGGTTTCACTAGACTTGTCAAAGAGCACGGCTCGAACAGGCCGGGCGGCGGGTCCGATAAGCGACGCCACGGTTTGCGTCACCGGGGCGATCAGCGATTCCAGGCCTTTAGCCTGAAGCCGGCGGCCTGGGCCCGTCGTGGTCATCGCGACGAGGTCGTCGGTCGCGTGGGACATCAGGCCGGCGAAAAGCAGCGCGCCGTCCTGCTCGAAGATGGCGCGCGGCACGGCGTCAACCCGGATGGATCATGTCCTCCGGCCGGACCCAGGCGTCGAACTCTTCGTTGGTCACATAGCCGCCGCCGACGGCCTCTTCGCGCAGGGTGGTGCCGTTGGCGTGGGCGGTCTTGGCGATCTTGGCGGCCTTGTCGTAGCCGATGTGCTCCTTGAGCGAGGTGACCAGCATCAGCGAGCGCTCGAGGTTGGCCTTGATGTTGTCCTCGCGGGCCTCGATGCCGACCACCATGTTGTCGGTGAAGCTGACGGCGGCGTCGGCCAGCAGGCGGCAAGACTGCAGGAAGTTGTAGGCCATCACCGGGTTGTAGACGTTGAGCTCGAACTGGCCCTGGGAGCCCGCGAAGCCCATGGCCGTCTGGTTTCCCATGACGTGGGCGCAGACCATGGTGAGCGCCTCGGCCTGGGTCGGGTTGACCTTGCCCGGCATGATCGAGGAGCCCGGCTCGTTCTCGGGCAGGGACAGCTCGCCCAGGCCCGCGCGGGGGCCGGAGCCCAGGTAGCGGATGTCGTTGGCGATCTTGAAGAGGGCCGCGGCGGTGGCGGTCAAAGCGCCATGGCTGAACACCATGGCGTCGTGGGCGGCGAGCGCCTCGAACTTGTTGGGGGCAGTGACGAACGGCAGGCCGGTGATCGCGGCGATCCGCTCGGCGACCTTCTCGGCGAAGCCGATGGGGGCGGTCAGGCCCGTGCCCACCGCGGTGCCGCCCTGGGCCAGCTCGTAGAGACCGTAGAGGGTCTCCTTCAGGCGGCGCGCCGACATGGCCGTCTGGTGCGCATAGCCGCCGAACTCCTGGCCGAGCGTCAGCGGGGTCGCGTCCTGGGTGTGGGTGCGGCCGATCTTGATGATGTGGGCGAAGGCCTTGCTCTTGGCGGTGAGCGCGGTGTGCAGGTGGGCGATCGCCGGCATCACGGCGCGCGACACCTCCTCGGCGCAGGCGATGTGCATGGCCGTCGGATAGGTGTCGTTGGACGACTGGCTCATGTTGACGTGGTCGTTGGGGTGGACCGGCGACTTGGAGCCCATGACCCCGCCCATCATCTCGATGGCGCGGTTCGAGATTACCTCGTTGGCGTTCATGTTCGACTGGGTGCCGGAGCCGGTCTGCCAGACGGTCAGCGGGAAGTGGGCGTCGAGCTTGCCGTCGATCACCTCCTGGGCGGCGGCCACGATGACCTCGCCGATCTTGGGGTCGAGCTTGCCCAGGGCCATGTTGGCCTCGGCGGCGGCGCGCTTGACCACGCCCAGCGCGCGGACGATCGGCAGGGGCTGCTTTTCCCAGCCGATCTTGAAGTTCTGCAGCGACCGCTGCGTCTGCGCGCCCCAATACATGTCGGCGGGCACATCGATAGGTCCGAAGGTGTCGGTCTCGGTGCGGGTGGCGGTCATCGAAGGGTCCCCGGTGGGCGGCGTCTGGTCGGCAGTGCTTGGGGCGCGGTCTAGCCGCCGGCCCTTCCGACTGCAACGGCTGGACGATATACGAGGGCGACCCCTTGCTGGAGCGCTGCCATGCTTGTCGCCACCACCAACGACCTGCCCGGATACAAGATCACCGCCCATGTGGGCGTGGTGCGGGGCGTCACCGTCCGATCGCGCAGCGTCATCGGCAATATCGGCGGCGCGATCCAGTCGATCTTCGGCGGCAACATCACGATCTACACCGAGCTCGCCGAGCACGCGCGCCAGGAGGCCTATGACATCATGGCCGAGCACGCCCGCCAGGTGGGCGCCGACGCGGTGATCGCCATGCGCTACGACGCCAACGAGATCATGGACGGCATCACCGAGGTGCTGGCCTACGGCACGGCGGTGAAGGTCCAGAAGCTCTAGCGCGCCGTGGCCATGGCCGTGGACGCCGAGTGGACCCAACACGGCAAGGTCCGCGCCCGCGAAACGCCGGGGACCATGGTGGTCGAGGTCGATGGCCTGACCACCCAGGCCAAGTACTACAAGCCGCTGATCTACGAGTTCTTCCGCAAGGCCTGGCGGGGATCGCGCCCGGCGTGGGGCGAGTTCGCCGTCGAGATCCGCATGGAATATGTGGGCGACCCGCCCTGGCTCGACCTCGACAACCTGGCCAAGGCGATCCTTGACGCGATCAAGGGCTACGCCTTTCACGACGACGCCCAGGTGGCGCGGCTGCTGGTGGAGCGGGCGGCGGGCGAGCGCGAACGGATCACGGTGAGCGTCACGCGGCTGCCGGGCGCGCGGTTCCAGGGGGGCGCATGATCAAGATCCTGGAGAGCGACGACCCCGTCCGGCTGGGCTTCCTGCGCCAGGTGCTGGAACAAGCCGACCTGCATCCGTTCGTCTTCGTCATGTCCGGCTATCCGGGGGTGCAGCCCAGCCGGCTGATGGTGCCGGAAGGCGAGGCGGAGATGGCGCGGCGGCTGATCGCCGAGGTCGAGGGGGATTTGGGGTAGGGCGCATGCACGTCCTCTACCTCCCCCGCGCAGCGGCGGGAGGGGGACCATCGGCCGAAGAGCCGATGGTGGAGGGGGCAGGCGGCGGGCTCTGAGGTTAAATCAGGCTGAATTGAATGTCGGAGGCGGGGCTTTCCCCCTCCACCACTCGCTCTACGGCGAGTGGTCCCCCTCCCGCCATTGCTGCCGCAATGGGGGAG